>Ga0207797_1002706_pt1 | contig 12187 bp, 12 predicted proteins | sample PRCRCaboRojoPR_6_FD_187275 | JGI IMG/M metagenome (GOLD analysis project Ga0207797, IMG submission 187275) | Marine sediment microbial community from Cabo Rojo, Puerto Rico - PR CR 10% Liquid 1 (SPAdes) | ecosystem: Environmental > Aquatic > Marine > Coastal > Sediment | place: Cabo Rojo, Puerto... | reverse complement strand
GGGAATCATTTGAAGAATGGGTTCAGTCGCGTTTCGACTGGTATGTCAGCCTCGGTATCGAGGAAGAAAAACTCCGGCTGCGGCCGCATACGGATGAAGAGCTGGCACACTACGCCACAGCCTGTGACGATGTGGAATATAAGTTCCCGTTTGGCTGGTCGGAGCTGGAAGGGATAGCCGACCGGGGGACGTATGATCTGGATCGCCATATGGAATATAGCGGCAAGAAACTGGAGTACTTCGATCAGCCGAATAATGAGCGGTACGTTCCGGCTGTGGTGGAATCCTCCGCCGGTGTGGACCGGACTGTACTGACACTGCTGGCCGATGCATACTGGGAGGACGAAGAAAACGATCGTACAGTCCTTCGCCTGGCACCGAAGATCGCACCGATGAAGGTGGCGGTCTTCCCGTTGTTTAACAAACAGGGCATGCCGGAAATGGCACGATCGATCTATGAAGATCTGCATACCCATTTCGCTACGTTTTATGACAGCGGTGGATCGATCGGGAAGCGCTATCGCCGGCAGGATGAAGCAGGTACCCCGTATTGCATCACTGTCGACCATGATTCCGTAGAAGACGGGACGGTTACTATCCGAGACAGGGATACCCTTGAACAGATCCGGGTCCACGCGGATAATCTGACCGAGGTGTTATCTGATAAGCTCTCGGAAAGAGAAGTGAAGCTCGCGTAGACATTTCGGCGGAAATAAATCAAAAACTCAGGGCCGGTTCTCTGCGGGACCGGCCCGCTGTATTTATAGGGTAGAGCAGTCCCTTTTCTCCTTATTTCCCGTTCACTTCCGGTGCTTCCTCGAGCCGTTCATCCAGCTCACCGGTTTCAGCCAGTTTCAGCAGATCGGTATATCCACCGATGGGGTCGCCATGAATCAGAATTTGTGGAACACTCCGCTGTCCGGTGAGATCTACTAAAAATTCTCTGAAATTATCGCGGCCGGTCAGGTCGATTTCTTCGTAGGGAATCCCTTTTTGTTCAAAAAACTTCTTCGCCCCGTGACAATACGGACAGAAGACTGTTGTGTATATCGTAACCGGTGCGTTTGTATCTTTCTCTGGCATAATAATTATTCTGGTTTCTGATTCAACAGGTAACTCATCAGTGGTGATAAAGCTATGATATGAAATTCAGGATAAAGTGAGCTGGCTTACATGGATCCGGCTTGCACGTGTTCCGGTTGATCTTCACGATCGGTCTCGGTTTTGAGTTGCCCGCAGGCCGCATTGATATCGTCACCGCGGCTCCAGCGGACAGTCAACGGAAACGGCGTGGGATGCAACTCCTCGAGGAACGTTTCAATTCTGTCATCCGATGGGCGCCTGTATTTCGTTTTGATATCATTGAACGGAATTACATTCAGTTTGCAGTTCAGCCGGCTGAGCATGGAACGTAATCGCCTGGCGTCGTCCGGCGTGTCAGTATATCCTTCGATAAGTACGTACTCAAAGGTAATGCGATCGCCTGTTTCACGGACATAGAATCTGGCGGTTTCCATCAACTCTTCCAGAGACCATCTGTCGTTGATAGGCATCAGTTCCGACCGGATGGCGTTGGTGGTCCCGTTCAGGGAGATCGCCAGCTGGTATGGCCGTTTTTCTCTGGCAAACTGCAGGATTTTCGGTACCATTCCACTGGTGGAAATGGTGATGCGCCGGCGTCCGATATGCGGACCCATCTCATGGTTGAAAATTGCTGCCGCTTTATTGACTTCATGGTAGTTGTGGAATGGTTCTCCCATTCCCATGAAAACGATATTCGTGATATCCCGGTCGGCAAAGTCTTGCAGGATCCGGAACTGCTCAAAGATCTCACCCGCATCCAGATGGCGGTGAAATCCCATTTTACCGGTGGCGCAGAAATCGCAATCCAGTGCGCATCCCACCTGGCTGGAGAGACATACGGTCACCCGGTCATCCTCCGGAATATATACAGCCTCCACCCGCTTCCCGTCTTCCAGCTGGATCAGGATTTTGACCGTATCATCCTTGCTGCCCCCGGTCTGTGTGACCGGAAATGCCCGCTCCAGAGAATGCTCCGATGAGAGTTTTTCCCGCAGTGCTTTGGAAAAGGTGGTCACCTGATCGAAGGACGTTACGCGCTTTTGATACATCCAGCGGAAAAGCTGTTCCGCCCGGTAGTCGGGTTCCCCAAGCGAGGTAAAGATCTCACGCAATTCCTTGAGGGTACTCCCTTTTATCTGGTATTGCCGTTGTTTCTCTTTCATGGTAATGAATACTAAAGAGTGGTGGGGAGTGTTCCAAGGACTTTCCGGCCGGCGCTAACGGAACAATGCTGAGCGGAATCAATTGAAAGGACAACAATAATTGGTTGATGAATCACGATTGACAAGCACACTGCACATGTCTAATTTGTCAATTCATATTAAACGACCGGAAGGGAACGCGGAGTGACAACACAGACTGACGAAGCGTTAGTTGAAGAGCTGCACACCTCCTATCGCCGGGTGAAAGATGAGGTGGGGAAGGTGATCATCGGGCAGCAGGATATTATTGAGCATCTGCTCATCGCACTCTTTGCCCGTGGCCACTGTGTATTGGTCGGGGTGCCCGGCCTGGCGAAGACATTATTAATTCAGACCCTATCCGAGGTGTTGGACTTACAGTTCAGCCGGATACAGTTTACACCGGACCTGATGCCCTCGGACATTACAGGTACCGAGATTATAGAAGAAGATCAGGCCACCGGGGAACGGGTATTCAAGTTTTTCCGCGGGCCGGTGTTTGCCAATATTATCCTGGCGGATGAGGTGAACCGGACTCCGCCGAAGACGCAGGCGGCCTTGCTTGAGGCGATGCAGGAGCATAAAGTCACTGCTGCAGGCACCACATATACCCTGGATGAACCGTTTTTCGTACTGGCCACTCAGAATCCCATAGAGCAGGAGGGGACCTATCCACTGCCTGAGGCGCAGCTGGACCGGTTCATGTTTAACCTGCTGGTGGATTATCCTACAACTTCTGAGGAAAATGAAATCGTAAAGTCCACCACCAGTGCGTATAAGGCGGATTTGGAGAAAGTGCTGAGCGCCGATGAAATTATGGATTTTCAGGAACTGGTTCGCCGTGTTCCGGTGGCCGATCCGGTGGTGGAGTTTGCCGTCCGGATGGTGACATCGACCCGTCCTCACGCCAACGGGGCACCGCAGTTCATCAATGACTGGCTTGAGTGGGGAGCCGGCCCGCGTGCCTCACAATTCCTGATTCTCGGTGCAAAGGCCAAAGCGATTTTGGAAGGACGTCCCACACCCTCGGTAGAAGATGTCCAGTCGCTGGCAAAGCCCGTTCTCAGACACCGCATTATAACCAACTTTACTGCTGAAGCCGATGGGATCGATCCCGACGAGATTGTGGATCATCTGGTTACGGAAATCCCTGAATAATGCCCACCTCTTCCAATAAACGCCAGTTTCTCGATCCTGAAACAATTTCGAAGATTGAAAACCTGTCTCTGGTTGCCCGGTTGGTAGTGGAAGGATTTGTCATCGGACTCCACCGGAGTCCCTATCACGGATTTTCCGTGGAATTTGCTGAACACCGCCCCTATATGCCCGGTGACGAAGTGAAACACATTGACTGGAAGCTGTACGGGAAAACGGATCGCTTCTATGTCAAGCAATTTGAGGAGGAAACGAATCTTAAAGCCTATCTCATCCTCGATGCCAGTAATTCCATGGACTTCGGTAGCGGAGAAGTCAGCAAACTGCAGTACGGGAGTTATCTGGGGGCTGCTCTCACTTACCTGATGCTGCAGCAGCAGGATGCCGTGGGCCTCACGATTTTCGACCGGGGGATACGGTCGATCGTACCACCAAGCTCCCGGCCCAGTTATCTGAATATCATCCTTGGACAGATGCAGGATCTTGAAACCCGTCGTGATACCGATATCGCCACCACTTTGCATGAACTGGCGGACCGGGTGAAACGCCGGGGTCTGGTGATTCTTATTTCAGATCTGTTGGATGACCCCGACCATGTGATCAACGGGTTGAAACACTTCCGGCACAAGAAACATGAGGTGCTGGTCTTCCACGTTTTAGACCACCAGGAGCTGAGTCTGGAATATGACCGGCAGGTTGAGTTGACTGACCTTGAAAGCGGCGAACGGATGACCACGGAACCCCGGTTGATCCGGGAAAGCTATCGGGAAGAAATGGAACGGTTCGTGGAGTACTATCGTCAGCAGTGTTTGTCGAATCATATTGACTATATCCAACTCACAACTGACCAACCCTTTAACCTCGCACTCAGCGAATACCTCACCAAACGTCAGCGTCTGGGATAGCGCAGGTGAAGGTGGGTAGTCTCTTCACTGGTGCTTACTCCAGATATGAGGAATCCGGATAACTTTTGATCGAGGTCTGGTAAATGTAGTCTCCACTGTTCTCCCGGTTCCCGTTTGCAGCATTTCCCGCTGCATAGAAGGAGACCACTTCACTACTGTCATCCGGGGCTTTCCAGGTAAACTGCCAGGACACCGGTCCATTCTCCGTCCCCCGCTGCGTGCCTCTCCGGGTATGTTTCAGATAGAACCGCTCATGTCCCCGGACTTCATCGGTATCCAGCTGAGTGAGGTTGTCATCGTGTTTGGCGATTTCACCACTCCGTGCGGAATCGCCACCAATTGCGGTAACCTGAAATCCCCATCGGCTCTGCCCTTTCTGGCTGATCCGGATTGTGATCGGATAGGTTTTACCGGGAGTATAGACGTTAGGTACCCCCAGTAATTGAAACGAACCCGGGCCGCTGTTTACTTCATAATCCGTGTGGCAATCACTTTCCGCACAAATTCCTTCACCCGGGGCACCGGTTTTACTGTTTTTGGGCCCCCGGCCATACGGCAGAACCACAGTGGCGAGAAAGAGAAGTGTGAGAAATGACACTACATATCCGGAAGTCTTCATTTCTGTAATACCCTGATTGTTGGTTTTTATAGATGACTGAGAGTAAACTATGTTACAAGGAAAACAGTACAATAAAAATAAAAAAAGCACGGGTTGGGCTCTCCAACCCGTGCTGTTATGAGGAAATATAAGGTATGAAAAGTCAAACTATGCCTGAATCGCGCTAACTCCCGCTACCCTGGTCTTCCTTTTCCAGTTTCTTTGCTTTGTTCAGAAGCTCCTGACCTCGTTCGGGATCTCCCAATCGGTATACGCTGACAGCCAGTTTGCGTAACACCGATACATTTTCAGGCTGTTCATCGAGGACTTTGCGAAAGGTGGCGGCTGCATCTTTCCACATCTCCATCTCCTGGTAGAGTTCACCAAGCCGAATAAGCGCCTCCGTGTCATCCGGATTGAGATCAACCGCATTTTTCATAGCGTCAATGGCATTGGAGTATTGTTTCTCCGCCTGTGTGGAATCGCCTTCTTGCTCGAGGCTTTGAGCAATCTGGATATGCAGGATCGATTTGTTGAAGTAAAGGTTTGCATTCCCTGTGGTATCCTGCTCAATAGCCTGAGAATACATATCCAGCGCTTTTTCCTGTTGATTGTTTTTAACGTAAAGATTCGCAAGCAGCTGGACGACATCGACCTCTTCCGGTTTAATGGAGTGTGCCTTTTCAAGCAGATCGATTGCTTTTTCTGTGTTTCCCTCTTCCGCCACCAGGCGTCCATAATTAAAGAGCACAGGGAAATTCTCGGGGTCTTCGTCCAGCGCACGGCTGAAAGTCTTTTTCGCCTGTTCAATGTTTTCCAGCAGCAGATAGGCTGTGGCTAAGCTTCCATACGTCTGAGGTCTGGATGGCAGGATGCTCACGGCAGCTTCGAAATTCTGAACGGCATCTTTCAGCTGCTGGGTGCGTTTTTGCCCCTGGGCTTCCAGCGCATTATTGTATTTCTTTGCGCCAAGGTTAAAATTGTCGGTCCAGTACTTCAAACGGATTTGTTCAATCTGCTCTGCATACTCATTGCTGATACTTAAGGAGCGATTAAAAGCCTTGTTCATCTGTTCCCAGTTACCCTGGCGAGCGTAGATCTCCGCACCGAGTAAGAACGGGATTTCCGGGTTTTCAGGCTCCTTTGCTTCAGCCTGTTTCAGAAATTTCTCGGCTTCTTCCCAGTTCTCCTGCTGAATATACAGCTTCGCGGACGTAAGTTCCTGACTCTGACAGGCAAAAAACACTGTGACGAATAAGGTGGAAAACAGCAAAATTAACGGCGTGCGACGAATGTTCATTCCATAACTCCTGTCGATTAATTCAAATCTACAACCGGATTAAATTATTTGGACGGTCTGTGGTTTTCAAGTAGAAAAGCGTTCTTTAGGGGCACCGGATTAAAGAATGGAGCGGAGATTGTATGGTGGCCGAACAACGCCCCGGTCGGTAATAATTGCAGAGATATAACGATTGGGAGTGACATCGAACGCCGGGGCATACACATCCACGCCTTCCGGCGCGGTTTGGAGATTCCCCCATCGGACGACTTCGGATTTACCTCGTATTTCAATAGGAATCTCCCGTCCGGTTTCCAGATCGGGATCGATAGTCGAAGTCGGTGCGGCTACATAGAAAGGCACATTGTGGGAGTGCGCCGTCAGCGCGAGCTGGTATGTACCGATTTTATTAGCCGTGTCACCGTTGACTGCAATGCGGTCTGCCCCGACAATCACCGCGTCGATGGGCTGTTGATCCATAAGGGATGCGGCCATGCCATCGGTCATGACAGTGACCGGAATGTTGGCCCGCTGGAGTTCCCAGGCGGTCAGCCGCGCTCCCTGGAGCAAGGGGCGGGTTTCGTCTGCATAGACCTGCACCTGTCTGCCCTGCATTACCGCTGCATAGATAACCCCCAGTGCTGTCCCGATCCCTCCGGTGGCGAGCGCTCCCGTATTACAGTGGGTTATTACCTGGGAGGTTTCCGACAGAAGTGCTGCCCCGTGCTCGCCAATCCGGCGGCATCGTTCCTCATCTTCCTCATGAATGTTTTTGGCTTCCGCGAGAAAGGCATCGTAAGCCGCTCCTCTGGAAGGCGGATGTGCAGAAGATACGGTCCGGATCATACGGTCGATTGCCCAGCTCAGGTTGACGGCGGTTGGACGTGCTTCTCTCAGTGCGCTGATCTCTGATGTGAGTTGTTCCCAATCCGGTGGGTGCGAAGATTCTTTCCACGGCCGGGCGGCAAGTACTACTCCGTAGGCGCCCGCTATGCCGATAGCGGGCGCGCCACGAACCGATAACTTCCGTATCGCTTCAATCAGCTCCGATACTTCGGTAATGTGCAGGGTCACTTCTTCCGCCGGCAGCCGGGTCTGATCCAGCAGACACAGCGTGTCCTCTTCCCACCAAAGCGCGTTTGCTATATTGAGCGCATTACTCTCCAATGATCTGCACCACCAGTTTCCGTTTCCGGGCAGGCACATCATAATCCACAAAAATGATTTGCTGCCAGGTGCCAAGCGTCAACTCGCCATCCACAATCGGGACCGTTAAATCCGGTTTCGTCAGAGCGGCGCGAATGTGCGAGTGCCCGTTTCCGTCATGCCAGGTTTCATTATGGTGGTAGGTTTTATCTGCGGGGACCATCTGTTCCCAGAACTCAGGCAGATCCTTCAGCAGGCCCGGTTCATGTTCAATGGTGGTGATACCGCCGGTGGAACCGGGGACAAACACGGTGACCTGTCCCGACTCGATTCGATTCCGGCGGATCAGGTCGCGAATCCGGTCCGAAATGTCCACGATTTCCATGTCCGGTGTGGTATCCAGGTGGATGTGTTCAGTGATGATATTCATAACACCTCAATCTCAGACTAGCCATGTTCAATATTTTCTTTCACTATTCCTGCTGGAACGCAGCCTTCCGGCAACCGGGAAGGAACCGTTCCCAAACCAAAATTTAGAGATCGACCTTTTCCAGGTTTGATTTCACATGATCGGCGGAGGTTTGGAGAGCACTCTGCTCCTGATCATTCAGTTCCACCTCGAGGATCTCCTCGATACCCCGGGATCCCAGTTTCACCGGCACTCCCATAAAGAGATCGTTCAACCCGTATTCACCGGTTAACCACGCAGCACAGGGCAGAATACGTTTGCTGTCCCTGGTAATCGCCTCTACCATTTCGGTAACTGCGGCTGAAGGAGCATAGTATGCGCTTCCTTCCTTAAGCAGGCTGACAATCTCACCCCCGCCGCCTCGGGTTCGTTTCACTATGGCGTCGATGGTGTCCTGGGGAAGGAGATCGGGCAGCGGAATTCCCGCGACAGTTGCATACCGGGGGAGCGGAACCATGGTGTCGCCATGCCCGCCCAGTACCATCGCCTGGATATCCCGGACCGAGACATCAAGTTCTAGTGCGACAAAGGAACGGAACCGGGCAGTATCGAGGATTCCGGCCATACCCATAACCCGGTGGGATTCAAAACCGCTCACCTCCAGCGCCACATAAGCCATCACGTCCAACGGATTGGTCACCATGATTATTATGGTCTCCGGCGAGTGATCTGTGACTTTCCGGACAACATCGGTGATAATTTCCGTATTCTTCGCCAGCAGATCGTCACGGCTCATTCCCGGTTTCCTGGCTAATCCGGCGGTGATAATCGTCACATCTGAGCCGGCGGTCTCCTCATAGCCGTTCGAACCGGTCAGTTTGGTGTCAAACCCCTCCACCGGAGCCGATTCCCACATATCCAGGGATTTACCCTGAGGCATTCCTTCAATGATATCAACCAGCACCACTTCATCAACCAGTTCCTTATTTGCTATCCGCATGGCCGTCATTTCACCTACATGACCGGCGCCAATAACTGATACCTTCATAGACCCCTCCTTTAAACTGTGTGATTAAATTGCCCTGCTAGGGGCATGATTTATATGGCTGGATATATAAAAAAGGGCGTGAATAAATCACGCCCTTCTCATCCTAAACTGAATAATCGTTTAAATTCGTGATGATGAAACTACCTGAATTGTTTGCTGCCATGCCGACTCTCCCGTGATTGGATAGCCAGCAAATCCGGGCTGTGGGATGTCCTTAAACTATTCCGGATACACACTGACGACTTTTCTGTCCCGGCCGCGATTCTCAAACGAGACGAATCCGTCTATCTTGGCGAACAGGGTATCATCGCCGCCCAAGCCTACATTCCATCCGGGATGAAATTTCGTTCCCCGCTGCCGGACAAGGACACTGCCGGCCGTGACGAATTCGGTGCCGTATGCCTTTACGCCCAGACGCTTTGCATTACTATCTCTGCCGTTTTTAGAAGATCCTACACCTTTTTTATGTGCCATAGTACATCACTCCTTCGAATTTTCTTCAACTGCCGGTTCTTCAGAGGAAGCTTTTTCAGGTTCTTTTTTGCCAGTTGATTTTTTGCTATCCTGCGTGATTTCGTCTACGCGGATTTTCGTGTAATCCTGCCGATGCCCCCGTTTCCGCTGGTAACGATTTCTGGGTTTCTTCTTGAAGACGGTTACTTTCTTGCTCTTGCCATGCCCTAATACTGTCGCTTCAACTTTGGCGCCTTCCACGGTCGGTGTCCCGATCACCGGTTTTTTCCCGGTATGCATATATAATACCCGATCGTATGTCAGCTGGTCACCTTCTTCCGCATCAGTTTTCGGGATGACTAACTCTGAACCGGAAAAAGCCTTAAACTGTTTTCCTTTGATTTCAACAACTGCGTACATGAACTCTGTCTCCCACGCTACACTCAAATTGCCCTTCTCTTCTTAGCAAGATAATTTAGCTTCGCATATCCTTCTTATCAAGTTAATATTGGCTGGTCACATCCTCCGAACGCTTCTTGGAGATAAACCGGAACTCATCAACGTTCAAGGTCTCATCCTGCTCCAGATCTATTTTCATGATATACCGCCACATCAATCGCCGGATAATGCTTTTGGTCCCTTCCGTCATATACGAGTTGATTGTGGGATGCACCCGGAGAATTAATCGCCGTTCATTGCACTGCGATTTAAATCGTTTAATCCAGCTCTCAATTTTTGTCACCATGGATTCTTTCGACGGCACCCGGCCGGTTCCCCGGCAGGTCGGACATTCCTCACTGGTGGAAAGGAGCAGACTCAGGCGAACCCGCTGGCGGGTCAGTTCCATCAATCCGAACTCCGAGAGCGGGGAAAGTGCGATCTTCGCCCGGTCCTTTTTAATCTCCTTCTTCATCTCACTGAACACTTTGTCCTTGTTCCGGTCTTCCTCCATATCGATGAAGTCAATAACAATTAACCCACCGATGTCCCGCAATCTGAGTTGTCGGGCAATTTCTCTGGCCGCTTCCAGGTTGATTTTCAGCGAATTCTTCTCATGGTTTTTCTTTCCGATGAATTTACCGCTGTTTACATCAATGGTGACCATGGCTTCAGTATGTTCGATGACCAGATGCCCCCCGCTGTTCAGCCAGACTTTCCGGTTCAGTGACTTTTCAATCTCTTTCTCGATATTGTACTTGTCAAATATTGGCCCGCGACCTTCATAGCGGTGTAACCGGTCAATCAATTGCGGGGAGGTATTCTTCAGATAGCTGGTAAGTTTTTTAAACAACTTTTTGTCATCGACAATTACCCGGTCAACATCGGAGGTAAAGACATCACGGATGATGCTGCTGGCCATTTCCATATCTTTGTAAACAATGCAGGGAGATTTGCCCTTCTTAATATTACCCTCGATCTTCTTCCAGGTGCTGATTAAGTAATCAATATCTGATTGCAACTCTTCCTTGCTTTTCTCTTCGGCGACGGTGCGGACGATAATCCCATAGTTTTCCGGTTTGATTTCATATCCGATCCGTTTGAGACGCCGTTTCTCGCTGCGTCGGTGGATTTTTCGTGACACGCCCACGTGGTTATCATATGGCAGCAGGACCATAAACCGTCCCGGAAGTGATACCGAAGTGGTTACCCGCGGGCCCTTGCCCCGATAGGGTTCTTTGATTACCTGGACTATGATGTCTTCACCTGAACGCAGCGCCGGATGTCCGTTGCTTCTGTTTGAGCGCGTCCGGCCGTTTGATTCCTCTTCATCTGCCACATCCAGCATTCCCGGAAATGGATGGTTGGTATCCTCTACTTCGCTGAACGGCAAAAACGCATTGGTCTCGTGCCCGATATCCACGAAGGCCGCCTGCATCCCCTGGATGACATTCTCCACTTGTCCCTTATAGATATTCCCAACCATACGTTCGTTTTCGGGCTTTTCTACATAGAACTCAACCAGCTGGGAATCTTCAAGAATGGCGATACGGGTTTCACCCGACGATTCGTTAATAAAAATTTCTTTTCTCATACTTCAATCCTCTTCGTACCTGCTCGCCCCGGTAAAGTGGAATGGAACGTCAGGCCACTCTCTTCATCTGTACAGGATGGTGTACAGATGTGTGTCAGCTATTTGAAGGAATCGAAGTGTGTTGATGAAATGGATAGGAAAGAGTGCGGATTAGTTTTCGTATTATGGGAGAATACGGCTGGACAGGGGGCCTCGATACCGGCCCATTGCGTGAGCCCGACATTGCTAAAGGGAGCAGTAGAACCTGCAATCCGTTTGATCGATACAATTGCCTGTGATTTGGGTGTAAATCCTGCCGGAAGAGTATGGAAGAATGTGATACAAAACCTCTCCGGGTTCCGGCAATTTTATGTTTGCTGCTCTCCTGATAACTGCAAACTTCTCCGTGATCATAGATGACATGGAGAAACAATGCAGCTGCCATAATACTCATAAATACTATGTACCAAATACTCATCAACACGGAACTTCTAAATTCCTTCGGATAGTAATTGTGCCGGTTCCACCAAATACTTCACCGGGGCGAAACCTATTAATAATATGATTTAATTAATATTGCTTTCATTTATCGGAACAGAAGAACAATCTGTTATATGCTCGCTTACTCTGTCCGATAATTTATTCTCGTTCTCCAATAGTAAATTGATATTTGTTCCATATAATATGTGAGCTTCTCACCTTATTCAAGTTCTTTTCTCGAGTATACTCATCATTTTCAGTTCCAGAATGGATATCTCGAGCTGAATAGCCTGCCCTTCTGTTCAAGGATTCGCTGAAATCTCCGTCCATAGATTATATCAAAGGTTCGGGCTTTATCCGGGAACAGAGCCAGGATGGTTTGCCGGGCGTTGTAGATATACCGCATGGCTTCTCCCAAAGTCGTACTTGAATCCGAAAG
>Ga0207797_1002705_pt1 | contig 12193 bp, 7 predicted proteins | sample PRCRCaboRojoPR_6_FD_187275 | JGI IMG/M metagenome (GOLD analysis project Ga0207797, IMG submission 187275) | Marine sediment microbial community from Cabo Rojo, Puerto Rico - PR CR 10% Liquid 1 (SPAdes) | ecosystem: Environmental > Aquatic > Marine > Coastal > Sediment | place: Cabo Rojo, Puerto... | reverse complement strand
ATAACATGCGGGTTCCACAATGACATGCAGAAAATACAGATTTTAGAAATTTTAGTATATTGAATATCAAACTGTTAATTAAATTATAATCTTGTGAAACCTGCATCCAAGAACTTACACAACAAGGACATGATTATTCCATGCGGGTTCCATACGACCAAATTATTAAATAAAAGATAACCGTATGAAATTCTTCGAGGAGATTGGTAAATATCAGCTCATTCTTGGCTCACAGTCGCCGAGGCGCCAGTATCTGCTGAAGGAATTGGGCATCAAGTTTGATGTTAAACTAAAGCAGATGGTGGATGAAGTGTATCCCGAGAACCTTGAAAGGGAGGAGATACCACTTTATCTCGCAAAAATAAAAGCCGAAGCCTTCGATGACGAGATCAATGATAACACCATTGTCATCACCGCCGATACCATTGTTTGGAAAGATGGCAAAGTTCTCCAGAAACCCGGGGATGAAAAAGAATCCTTCGATATACTGAAATCATTGTCCGGTACAGTCCATCAGGTATATACCGGTGTCTGCATCCGATCTCTCAATCAGAAGTCCACCTTTTCTTCGCGGACGAATGTTTATTTTAAGGACCTCACCGATAAGGAGATCTGGTATTACATTGACAAGTATGAACCCTATGATAAGGCCGGCTCATACGGAATACAGGAATGGCTGGGATATATTGGGGTTGAGAAGATAGAAGGCTCTTTTTTTAATGTGATGGGGCTGCCCGTTCAGAAGCTTTATGTGGAGCTGAGAAAATTTCTGAATATATAACCAAACTGTTTTGCTATGAAGAAGAAAATGACTACCCTTTTGTTTTTATTGATCGTCTTTTCCGGGCAGTCTTTTGCCGGAGAAGGCATGTGGATACCGAGTCTTTTGGCCAAATTCAATATTGACGACATGCATGAGAAAGGTTTCCGCCTTTCTGCAGATGAGATATACAGCATCAACAACTCCAGTCTCAAGGATGCGGTGGTCATCTTTGGGGGGGGATGTACCGGCGAGTTGATCTCAGACAAAGGCCTGCTGATCACCAACCATCATTGCGGCTATGGTTCTATACAGAAACACAGTACCATGGAGCACAATTACCTGAAAAATGGCTTTTGGGCTGGATCGATGGATGAAGAACTGACCAATCCCGGACTTACCGCTACTTTTTTGGTACGGATAGAAGATGTCACCGACCGGGTTCTGGCGGACCTCAGCCGCGGTATGAGCGAGCGGGAGCGTCAGGAGGCAGTTAATGGAGCCATTCGTGAAATTGAAAAGGAGGCTACCGGGGGAACCCATTACCGGGCTGTGACCAAACCTTTTTACTACGGCAATGAATACTACATGTTCATCTATGAGACCTTCAAAGATGTGAGGCTGGTGGGTGCGCCCCCCTCTTCGATCGGTAAATTCGGGCGTGACCGGGACAACTGGATGTGGCCCCGTCATACCGGCGATTTTTCCCTCTTCCGGATCTATGCGGATGAAAACAATCAACCCGCCGAATATGATGCTGACAACATGCCCTATCAGCCCAAAAAACACCTCCCCATCTCTCTGAAAGGCTATGAGAAAGGCGATTTTACCATGGTAATGGGTTATCCGGGCAGCACCCGGCAGTACCTGACCTCTCATGCAGTCCGCCTTATCCAGAAACACCGGGATCCCGAACGCATTCAATTGCGGGACATTCGCCTTGAGGTGATGGACCGGTACATGAGCAAGAGTGAAGCCATCAAGCTCAAATATGCAGCCAAGCAATCCGGTGTCAGCAATTCCTGGAAACGTTGGAAAGGGGAGATAAGGGGACTCAAACGCCTCAACGCCATCCAAAAGAAGAAAAAGCTGGAAGACCGATTTGTGGATTGGGTGCAGGCTGATTCTGAGCGGGAGGACTTATACTGCGGATTGATGTCTGCCTTTGGAGACGTCTATGAGGATTATAAGCCCTATGTGATGGCCAGCGATTACTTCAGGGAAGCAGCCTACTACGGTATTGAACTGATGCGTTTTGCCTGGGGTTTTCATGACCTGGTGGGCCTCGAGGAAGAAGCCGGCATTGAAAAAGCGCTGGATCAAACGGGAGCAAGAAGTTTCTATAAAGACTATGTCGCTGATATTGACCGCGAGATCGCCCCCCAGCTGCTGGCGGCCTTTCGGAACAATATCGACAACAGGTTCTATCCCGGAATCTTTCAGGTCGTTGAGGACAGGTATCAGGGGGATTTCCATGCTTATGTGGATGAGCTGTTTGAACGGTCGATGTTTGCTGATTCATCCGAGCTGTATGGTTTCATGGAGGATTTTGACCTGTCCGATACCACCCGGATCAAGAATGACCCGGCTTACCGTTTGGCCAAGAGCTTTATGGGGCTTTACCGGGATGATATCATGCCCGGCTATCAAAAATACAATGTCAGGTTGGACAGCCTCTACCGCCTTTATGTGGAGGGCCTGAGGACCATGCAGGAGGATAAGGTTTTCTGGCCCGATGCCAATTTCACCATGCGTGTGGCTTATGGAGAGGTCAAGACCTACGAACCGCGTGATGCCGTCCTGTACCAGTACCAGTCCACCCTGGAAGGGGTGATGGAGAAGAACCGCAAAGGAGTCAAGGCATACCGTATACCCGGTAAGCTCAGAACCCTTTATCAGGAGAAGGATTACGGACGGTATGCCAACCGGAATGGGAAGATGCCCGTGTGTTTTATCGCCAGCAATCATACTTCGGGTGGCAATTCAGGCAGCCCGGTTATCAATGCCAACGGCGAACTCATCGGGGTCAACTTCGACCGCAACTGGGAGGGTACCATGAGCGATATCATGTATGACCCCACCCAGTGCCGCAACATCACATTGGACATCCGCTATGCCCTTTTCATCATCGACCGTTTTGCCGGGGCCGACTGGCTGATCGATGAAATGACACTGGTGGAATAGCACAGAAAACAATAAACATGCAAAAGCTCCTGCCGATCCTGTTTCTGGCCTTCCTGTGGGGAGGCTCCGTCAGGTCGCAGGAGGCTTTTTATTTTGCCTTCCGGGTGGAGCAACACGGTGAACTGCAGGCGATCACGCGGATGATCTCCATCGATGATGTGCGGGGTAAAACGGTGTATGCCTATGCCCGGCCTGACCAGCTGAGGCGTTTTAAGAACGAGACCTCCTATGACATCACCCACCTGCCTTTACCAGGCCATTTAAAGAAGCATCTGAAGCTGGCCTCCGGCCTTGCCGGAATGCAGGCATGGGATCAATATCCTGCCTACGGGCAATATGAGCGGATGATGGACAGCATGGCTTCCGCCCATACCGCGATCTGTCGTCTTGATACCATTGGCCTCACGGAAGAAGGACGCCGCCTGCTTGTGATGCGGATTACCGATCATCCCAACCAACAGGAAGATGAGCCGGAAGTGTTCTATACCAGCACCATGCATGGGGATGAAACGGCAGGGTATGTTCTGATGCTCCGGCTTATCGATACCTTAATCAGTTCCTACGGAGAAAGCACCCGTCTGACCCGGCTTGTGAATGAGCTGGATATATACATCAATCCCAATGCCAATCCCGACGGTACCTATGCCGGCGGCAACCACACCCTCTCCGGGGCTACCCGTTACAACGCCAATGGGTTGGACCTGAACCGGAATTTTCCCGACCCGGAGACCGGACCCCATCCCGATGGCCATCCATGGCAGGCAGAGACACAGGCCATGATGCATTTTGCCGCCGGCCATCACATCGTCCTCTCGGCCAATTTTCACGGGGGTGCCGAGGTGGCCAACTATCCCTGGGATACTTGGGAGAGAAGGCATCCGGATGATGCCTGGTTCCGGTACCTTTCCGCTTCGTATGCCCAGTCAGCCCAACAGAACAGTCCTCCAGGCTATTTTACCGGGATCACCTCCAGCGGCATCATCAATGGATACGACTGGTATCCCCTCTACGGCGGAAGGCAGGATTATATGAACTATTTCCACCAGGCACGGGAGGTTACCCTGGAGATATCGGATGCCAAAATGCCGGCTGGCTACCGGCTTAGGGACCTCTGGACCTATAACCGGGAGGCGCTGTTGCTGTACATGGAGGAAGCCCTTCACGGCATACGGGGTACGGTCACCAACAGTACCGGGGGCCCGCTTTCTGCAATGGTGGAGGTCATCTACCACGACACCGAAAAGGACAGCTCCATGGTCTTTGCCGATCCGGCCGTGGGCAACTACCACCGGATGATCGAACCGGGAACCTATAACCTGAAGTTCTCAGCTCCGGGATTCCTCGACAAGACAGTTGAGGGCGTTGAGGTGTCACAAGGTCAATCAACCCGTCTCGATGTCGTGTTGGAGGAAGCAGTGGGCGTGCCGGATAGAGATAGAACCCGCTTCCTGGACGATCTTGTCATGTATCCCACTCCCTTCCACGATCACCTTACCGTTGAGATGGAGCTGAACCGCCCCGCTACCAGGATGGTCATCAGGGTATGGGATGTTCAGGGCAGGCAGCTGATGATGAAGGAAAAGGGTGCGTTGCCCTCAGGTCCTCACCGGTTTACCCTCTCCTTTAAGGATATAGATTTGCCCAACGGTCTGCTCTATGTCAACTTCCAAACCGGCCGGGAAAGCCTCACCCGAAAGGTGTTGCATGTACGGTGAGGCACTCCGGATTCAACCCTATTCACGGAAGGCTGACAATGTGTGATCGCCCCGGTGGGGGTGGACAGATCCAACTGGGCTTGAGGAAGATTATGAGGAATGTCTGAGCAATAGCTCAACCTTTTGTTTCAGGTCATTTAAATCCATGGGTTTGCTTATAAGATCCTCGAAAAAGGCTTCCATGTTCACATGGTTATAGAAATATTCGGGTTGGGCTGTTATGGCAATGACCGGTAAACCGGGATACAACTGTTTTATTCTTTCTGCTAAGTCAACTCCACTCATCCCGGGCATTTTAAGATCGGTAAGTACCAAATCGACCGGTTGATCTTCCAGATATCTCAGTGCATCAAAACCATTATCCATGACCGTCACCTCAAAGTCATCACCGAAGACAAGCTTGAAGAGCATTTGGTCGGTCTTTTGATCTTCCACGATCAGTATCTTTTCCATGTGGTTTAGTAAGTATGATTATCCTGTAAAATAACGGTCTGCCATAGTACCTAACAACAGGGTTTTCACGGGTTGGTGAAAAACTGGTGTTGTTTCCAGTAATTGTGCTGATATGTCCGGTTGCTTCCTTTTGTTCATTTTATTTATCAAGACAGCTGCGATATATTTACCGGTCGCTTCAAAAAAAGATATTAAACGGATATCAGCCGGTTGCGTATGGCAAAACGGATCAGGTCGATCGAGTTGTTGGACTGTGTTTTGTCAAGGAGGTTGGAGCGGTGGAACTCTACCGTTCTTTTGCTGATGAATAGTTTCTCCGCAATTTTTTGGTTCGAAAGACCCTGGTAGATCAATTGCAAAACCTCTAATTCCCTTTTGGTGATATGGCATAGATTATCAACCGGTTCATGCTTTAGCATCTTCATTGCTTCTTGCAAATGCCTGGGACTTAAGTTCGTATTGTTGATGGTTGCCACGTTGTAAAGGATGTGTTGCAGTTCAGCCACGATCATCTTGTGCATGGAAAAGGAGGTTGGGTCTGTTAGATGATGTTGCTCCCGGTCCAATATATAGCCGGCTCCAAACACCCGGTCCTCAATTATAATTTGAAATCCGAATAGCTGAAAGTTCCTGATTATTTCGCTTTCAGTAGCCAGCCGGGCCTGCATCTCTACATAGGACTGTTTGTTTCTGACAAGATTCCTCGTTTCCTCCCGCAATTTTTCTCTTTCTCTTTCCATCACGGTTCCCCCGACCATAAGGTTTTCTATTTCAGCGTGGCTATATTGCAGGATATTGCCTAATATATCATTGTACAGCAAATATTTTGACTGGGTAAAGATGCAGAAACCGAGGTTTAACCGCTGAAGGATAGCGGAAAAAGGTTTTAGGATGGATTGTAAATCTCTGAAAGCAGTCCTCAGGGATGGTGGAATATTTGAATGGAGCAGATGGATGGTCTCATGCACCCCGGTTTCTTCGGTTTTTTCTTTTTTGTTGAGATTCTCTATCAGATCCAGCATACCCGAAAGGTCCTGAATTTTTTTCAGCTCGATTCCGCTTTGCCTGAGTAGGCGCTGGAGCAAATCCATATCAACATCTTCATTTTTCATGTAATAGATTGTATTCTCTCTCCCGTAAAAGAACATCCTCTTTTTCTTCATACTTCAAAATTAAATTCTCATTCAATTAGAGCTCCTCGTAGAAATACGGGTTTTGAAAAGGGAGGTTGTATGGTTCATTTATTGGTAATAGCATCAAAGGAATTGGTTGAAACCCGCATGTCCGGCCCCGCATAACAAGGATGAGAATATGCTGATAGGTTCCTCAAATACTTGTGGTAAATGCTTGTTTTTTGAGTTTCAGTGTTCTGATTTTCAGCGATTAAACAGAAATCATGCTGGTGGATCTTTGAGAAAATTCAAGGGGCTGATATACACGATTAAGGACTTACAGGCCTCCCTTTGATTTCAACGGGTTATAGGTTTCTGTTTTTTAAAGGTCAGTTATTTAAATATTCAGCTGTCTTGCTATGCATCGCCCATAGCATCTAATCTTTGATATATTGGCATAAATTTCAATTAAAGCTCTGTATTTCAGGATGAAAATAACATGCAACTTGCGTTTTCCGGTGACCTCTGCCATGGAACCCGCATGTTATGATCATGTCCTTCTTGTGCAGGTTTGTGCATGCGGGGTTCACTGGTTTCTTTGATACGATCCCACTAAAAAAATAAAATTGATGCCATATTATGATACTCACGCTTTACACGGGTGGTAGATCAAAGAAAAGATTTATGCCGATCTGAATTAATGGATACGGATGCTAAACCGCTGAGCATTTTCATTGCCTGCGACATCTATGTTATTGGCAGGCCTCCAGACATTTTTGTAATTCACCAGGAGTAAGCAGGTTGGCAGGTTCTATGATGCGGAAGTTTTCCCCGTAGATCACAGCGGTGCCTGCTATCTTTCCGGAGAGGGTATACCGTTTTAAGGGCTGGTGAGACCTGATTTTTTCGGCTGATATCTGGTGGGTGCCCATGAGCTGATCTACGGGCAAGCCCAGAAAACTATTTTTTTGAGCAGCATTGGGGGAGGGGTAGGATACCATTAAGATCCATAAAGCCTTTGATCCACTGGAAGCCAGTGTAAATGGAAGCTTTCTGCCTAAGTTCAGCACCGGTACATGGCCATTGTAAAAAGGCATTTTTCCCGCCATGCAATCCGGAGCCCACTCTACAGGTTCTATCGTTGGCCCGTGCAGGATCATCCATACCCTGTTCGAACGGATCGCCAGGCCGGTGGAACCTATCCTGAAAGGCAGATAGGAGAGGAGTGGAGGTTCAGGAAGATTTTCAGATCTCATGTTGAGCAGAAAACCGCCTTGTGTTACAATAAAAATGGCAGTCAAACATAGGGACCATAAAGAAAATATAGTTCAGGAAAAACAGATCTACAGGATCTTAAAATCGATGGCAAAGCGGATCATTTCGGCAGTATTACGGGCATTGGCCTTGTGCAGTATGTTGGCCCGGTGTGATTCTACTGTCCTTTTGCTGATATAGAGCTTTTCGGCAATCTTCTGGCTGGTATAGCCCTCGTAGATGAGTTGGAGGATCTGGGCTTCCCTTTTGGTCAGATTGAAACGGGCTCTTCTCCCCTCATAAGCAGCTTCTTGTTCGTTTTCAGCATGCTGCCTCCTGATATTCAGGGCAGTGATGCCGACAAGCCCCAGCAGTATCCGATGCAGCTCATTGATGATGGCCCTTTCATATGCCAAGGCCTTTTGATCGGTATTGCCATTAGGCTGTTCGATCAGGTATTCGGCAACTAGCGGTATAGAATATAAATCCAGGGTCTTGGCGATGAAGTATACAGCTTTCGGATTCGAGGAGGGAGGATAAAGATGAAGCTCATCTGTGTATTGCCGAATCTCTCTTTTGGATAATTGCTTCAAGGAGGAAATAAACCCCTGTTTGTGCTTTTCCAGGATATTGCTTTCAATGGGGTGGCGCCTGATGCTTTCGGGATCAGCCTGCAGAATGTTTCTGGCTATGGGATTAACAATCAGCGGAAGGGCCCCGTTGCTGATCATAAACCCGATATGCAGCTTTTCCATTAATGCTATAAGACAGGGCAACTGACCATGAAGCTGGTGAATATATTTTTTGATATATTCCTGGTTGATGTTGTCAGACAATAAAGTGCTCTTATCCGCTGCATTTTCGGGTAGGTTGTTTGGCTCCTTACTTTCTAACACGGATAGAAGGCCGTTCGCATCTTCCACTTCAATGAACTTAAAACCAGTCTCTCTGGCAGTGTTTTGAAGTCTGGAAAGATCGATGTTGCTGTCTTTCAGGTGATAAATTTCTTTGTCTTTTCTGAGGATCATGGCCATAAAAGTAGAATGTGATATCAATGAGTGGACTATATACAAATCCAATAAGCAATAAACCCTCTCTCCTTCAATTAAGTTGCTGGCAGTTAATATCTTTTTATTTCTAAGTTGCTTCCCTCGATTTAAACGTTGATTTTTCCGATCCAAACTTAATCTTTACCTCAGTTATATTTTGGGGTTTTATGGCCAGTTTAATCTAATATCTAAAATATAAAAAAGGGGCTGAAATATCAAATCATTCATAAAAAATCCCGGCGCTTTATGGAATATATGCCGGGATTTGACAGAAAAGACCTATCAGGCTTATTTCATGATCACCTTCTTGGTTTGCATCCCCTTTGGGGTTTCAATGCGCAGATAGTATATTCCTCTTGGGAGGTTTTGTACATTGAGTTGTATCCGCCCCTGTTTCAGGGTGAGGTTCCGTGTCTGCATCAGGTAACCCTGGTTGTTGATCAGTTTTATGGTGAAGTCCTTCTTGTAGCTTGCTTCCAGGTCAACCACCAGGTGGTCCCGGGCCGGGTTGGGATATACGCGGGCTGAATAATCCTCGCCTGGACCCGGGTTGATATCAGTGCCTTCTACGATTACGATCTCATCGTATGTTGAGCAACCGTATTGGTTGAAGACGGTCAGGTTGTATGTCCCCGGATCGGTGACCTCATAGGTGGATGAGGTACTGCCGTCCTGCCATTCATAAGCTTCATAAACACCAGGATCGAGGGTATAAGGCAGTTGGGTATCCAGGGTGTCGGGACCCAGGTCCATTACGGGATAGGCGTGAACCTTTATGGTGTGGGTTGAGTCGTTGTTGGAGGGTAACATGTCCCCGTTCAGGCCGGCCGACAAGGCCAGGCTGTAGGTTCCCTCTGTCAGAAGGTTGATCTTTTCGTTGAATGCATGATCGAGGGTCTCTCCCGGCAGCATATTGGTTGATAACCTGATGGTATCATAGATGGGGTTGTCGCTGTCTAATTGATACGACAAGGGCAGCACACTGTCCCGGTGTATGGTCATGTTGCCGTTGTTTTTGAGGGTGAGCTCTACGCTGGTGAGTTCATCCGGCAGGCAAAGGTCAGCCGGTATCTGGATGGAGGAGATGCTCAGATCCCGGACCGAAAGTTCTACCCTTACGGTATCGCTGGCTGCACATCCGCCCTGGTTGGTCACTTTGACGTGGTACAGGCTGTCGGCGGTGGTATTCTGTGCCGTGACGGTAAAGGTGTTTTTGTTGGAACCATCATGCCACTCATATTGATTGAATGATCCCGGATCCAGCAGGTAACTGCCGGCACTGAGGGTGGTATCCGGACCCAGGTCAGGGGCCGGGGTAAGATAAGATTCGATGTTCTTCCGGATGGTATCGTTGCTGTAGGTGTAGTCGGGTCCGTAATCCACATAGACGATCAGTTCATAGGCCTGTGGCACAGACAGGTCGATGTTCCGGGTGTAGGTAAAGCTCAGGGTATCCCCCGGTTCAAATGTGCCGGCCAGGGTGAGATCTTCGTTGTGGATCGTGCCCTGGGGAGTGATCATGCCCATGTGCAATACTTCACCGGCTGCTATGTTCCCTCCTGAATTGTTGTAAAGCTTGACCGTCACATCTTCCTGATGGCCCAGGCCACATCCGGTTTTGGGTGTAACGAGGGAAGCCATCTCGATGTCGGTGGCCATGACAAGCACCGAATCTCTTGCAGTACAACCATTGCTGTTGGCAACCTCCACGTGATAGAGCGCGGATGCATCGGAGGTGATGTCATAGGTTTGACCGCCAGAGCCGTCCTGCCACAGGTAACTCGCGTGTCCGCTGCCGGCATCCAGTGTGATCGTACTGGCTTCGTTGGTGAAAAGGGTATCCGGTCCCAGATCCACCGAAGGATAACCATAATGATCGGCGGGTTGCTGCAGGGTGTCGTTGTCGGGGTTGACATCTTCGGTAAGGCCATGGAAAACTGTCAGCTCATAAGTGCCCGGGGATCCCAGGTCCACAGAGCCGGAGAAGGTATAGGTTGCCGTGGAGTCGGGATACAGGTCGGCGGACAGGACCAGGTTTTCTACAACCGGAGTGCCTCCGTTCAGGCTGTATCCCACCGGCAAGGTCATGCCATTGTTCAGAGTATCACCGCCAAAATTTTTCACCCGGAGGGTTACCTCCTCAGCAGGGCTTAGCGCACAGGCACTGGCCGGGTTGAGCAGGTCATCCACCCCTATGTCGTAGGCGATGATCTCTGTCGTATCCCGGTAGCTGCAGCCATTGAGATCGGTAACGGTCAGGTGATAGGTCTCGGTGGTATTCTTTGTCACATCATAGGTGCGGGTCATGGTTCCGTCGTGCCAAACATAGGCGTTTTCCTCGATGTCGGGATAAAGCAGAACGGTATCGGCCTGCGTGGTCAGCAGGGTGTCGTAATTCAGACTGAACTCAGGATAACCGAAGGTTCTGATGGCATCCACCAGGGTGTCGTTGCTTCTGTTGACATCATGGGCAAATTCGGTGAACTCTTCAAAATGATAGGTGTCAAAGGCGCTCATGTCCAAATCCCTGGCAAAAGTGTGGGTGAAAGTTTCTCCGGGCAGAAGATTCTCCGCCAGGGTGGCGGTATCCCTGAAGGTCCCCATCCCTTCCATATGGAAGCCTAAGGGTACCCGGTCGCCCGCTTGGAGGGTGTCGAGGCTGAAATTTCTCACCTCGACCTGCAGGTTCTCCGTGCTGCTTAGCTCACAGGAGCTTTTGGGCGATACCCTTTCTGTTATTCCCAGGTCGTAGGTGAAGATCTGCACCGAGTCACTGTCGGTACCACAGCCATGGGCATCGGAGACGGTTACCTTGTACTGGGCGGAAACATTCTCCGAGACCGAATACGTCTTATTGGTATTTCCATCCTGCCACAGGTAGGCATCAAAACCGCTGCCGGCATCAAGTTCTATAGTATCGGCTTGCTCCGTATAAATGGTGTCCCTGGCAATTTCCACATCCGGATAGCCCCAGGTATGGATCTCCTTCCGCAGGGTGTCATTGGGATGGTAGGCATCATAGGTTTTTTCTAAATAGACGGCAAAAGAGTGGGCTCCCACCGATGATATGTCAAACACCGCGGATAAGGTAAAGTCCCTGGTGCTGTCCGGATATATGCTGTCATTCAGGGTGATCAGCTCACTATGGGGGGTGCCGTCAACTTTCAGGACCATGGGGAGGGTCTCACCCGCTGGCAGGGTATCTTTGCTGTAGTTTTTGATCCGTACCACCGCCTGTTCAGAGCTGGTAAATTCACAGCTGCTGGTAGGGTATACCAGCGATTTGATGCCGATATCGGTGGCGACGATATGGGTGGAGTCGGAATCATCGCCGCATCCATGCACATCGGTAACGGTCACTTTATACCATTGACTGCGGTTGTGGGTGATATCGAAGGTCTGACCCGACGAGCCGTCGTGCCAGGTGTAGGTGTCGAAGCCGCTTCCGGCATCCAGGATCAGGCTGTCAGCCTGGCGGGTGAGGAGCGTGTCGTAGCGCAGCTCGGTATCCGGGTAACCCCAGGTGTTGACGGTGGTTTGAGAAGTGTCGTTGCTGCGCAGATAGTCTTCTGCGGAATTCGTGTAAAATTTCAAGGTGTAAGTCCCGGCTTCGCTCATGTCAATACCCTGAGAGAAGGTGAAGTCGATGGTGCTGTCCGGACCGGT
>Ga0207797_1002704_pt1 | contig 12193 bp, 9 predicted proteins | sample PRCRCaboRojoPR_6_FD_187275 | JGI IMG/M metagenome (GOLD analysis project Ga0207797, IMG submission 187275) | Marine sediment microbial community from Cabo Rojo, Puerto Rico - PR CR 10% Liquid 1 (SPAdes) | ecosystem: Environmental > Aquatic > Marine > Coastal > Sediment | place: Cabo Rojo, Puerto... | reverse complement strand
GCTGGGTCTGCCGGCCGTGACCGCGCTCGCCGTCCCGGGCCGACCGCGCTGAAACGGCCGACAACGGCCCGCTGGTTGAAAACCATTAGAGCGAGCGGCCCGTAGCGTGTGGGACGATGACACAGCTCCCGATCGACTACGGCGCGTTCGAGGAGGGCCAGGGCGTCAACTACTGGACCCTCGAACCGGCGCTCGCTCGCGAGGCCCGTCGCGTGTATCCCGAGGAGGAGTACGACTGGGCCGAGCAGCGACTCCACGACTTCGGCGCGACCGTCGGCGAGACCGTCGCGCCGAACTCGGACGTAATCGACGCCCACGGGCCGGAACTCTCGACCTACGACCGGCACGGCGACCTCCTGAACGCGGTCGAGTACCACCCGGCCCAGTTCGAGAACGAGCGCCTGAGCTACGAGAGCGGCCTGGTCGCGGACGCCTTCGACGCCCCGGCCGACCGCGAGGAGCCCGTCGGCCTGCTCCACACGCTGACCATGCAGACGCTGCTCTCCTACGTGGACGTGGGACTGGTCTGTCCGGTATCGATGACTGCCGGTGCCGCGCTCGTCCTCCGGAACCACGACGAGGCGGGCTACTACGACGACTACCTCCGGGGACTCACCGCGCGGGACTACGACGAGGTCATCCAGGGGGCGATGTTCCTCACCGAGGAGCAGGGCGGCAGCGACGTGGGCGCGAACGAGACCGTCGCCGAGCCCGCGTCGGCGGCGCCTGACGCCACCGCGGCCGGGACGGAGGCGGCCCGCGCCGTCCAGGACGGCGACGTACCCGCCGAGCGGGTCCACGAACTGACCGGCGAGAAGTGGTTCTGCTCGAACATCGACGGCCAGGGCACGCTCGCGCTCGCCCGACGGCCCGACGCCCCCGCGGGGACCGACGGCCTCTCGCTGTTCCTCGTCCCGCACGAACTCGAGAACGGCGACCTCAACCCGCAGGTCTACCGCCGGCTCAAGGACAAACTCGGCACCGAGAGCGTCGCCACGGGCGAGGTCGAGTTCGAGGACACGGTCGGCTACCTCGTCGGCGAGCCCGAGCGGGGGTTCAAGTACATGACGACGATGCTGAACTGGGAGCGCGTCACCAACGCGACCGGCGCGGTCGGCGTCATCGGCCGGGCGCTGCTCGAGAGCAAGATCCACGCCGCCAACCGGGAGGCCTTCGGCCAGCCCATCGACCAGTTCCCCCTCATGAAGCGGGATCTCGTCGACATGCAGGTCGCGTTCGAGGCGGCCCTGTCCTTCGCGATGGAGGCCGGCCGGTACCTCGACCGCTACGAGCGCGACCACGACGACGAGACGGCCTTCGCGCTGCTGCGGGCCCTCGTCCCCGTCGCCAAGCACCGCACCGGCCGCATGTCCATCGACGCGACCTCCTACGCCATGGAGATCCAGGGCGGCAACGGCTACGTCAGCGACTTCGTCACTCACCGCCTGTACCGCGACGCCCAGGTGCTGCCCATCTGGGAGGGCACCTCGAACATCCTCTCGCTGGACCTCCTCCGGGCCTTCGCGACGACGGACGCCGCCCCGGCGGTCCTCTCGCTGGTCGAGGACTACCTCGAGACGGTGGCCCATCCGGCACTCGCGGACCTCGCGGCGACCGTCCGCGAGCACCGGGGCACCCTCGCGGACGCCATCGAGGCCGTCGCCACCGAGGGCGAGGAGTACGCCCAGCACGAGGCCAAGGCACTCGCGGACCTGCTGTTCGACGTCGTCACCGCGAGCATCCTGCTGGCGAAGGCCCAGCGCCGCATCGACGACGCCGAGGACGCCCGGGAGGCCGTCGTCGCCGAGTGGTTCGTCCGCGAGACGCTCGGCGCCGAACCGGCCCGCGGGATCCTCGACGGCGAGGCCCTCCCCCTCGAGCACTTCGACGCCGTCGTCCGCTACGACCCGCTGGACCCGGCCGCCATCGCCGCCTGACCGAAACACCGTTTAGCCCGGCGGGCGAGCGGCCGCACATGATCGTGCCCGGGTCGGCCTCACAGGAGCTCGCCGCCACGCTCGCCGCCGAGACCGACCACGCCCTCGCCGCCGTCGACTTCCACCGCTTCCCGGACGGCGAGACCAAGGTGACGGTCCCCGAGCCGGGCGACCACGCCGTCGTCGTCGCCTCGACGGTCACCGACCGGGCCCACGTCGAACTCCTCCAGCTCCAGGACGCCGCCCGGGAGGCCGGCGCCGACCGCGTCACGACCGTGGTTCCCTACATGGGCTACGCCCGCCAGGACAAGGCCTTCGAGTCGGGCGAGCCGATCTCCGCCCGGGCGGTCGCCCGCGCCATTTCGACGGGGACGGACCGGGTCCTGACCGTCGACCCCCACGTCGACGCCGTCTGTGACTTCTTCGAGGTCCCCGCGGAGCCGATCCACGCCGCCGGTCGCCTCGCCGAGCCGCTGCCCGATGACCTCGCCGATCCCCTCTTTCTCTCGCCGGACGACGGCGCGATCGACCTCGCGACGGCCGTTCGCGACGCCTACGGCCGCGGGACGGTCGACTACTTCGAGAAGACGCGGCTCTCCGGCGACGAGGTCGAGATCGAACCGAGCGACGCCGACGTCGCCGGGCGTGACGTCGCCGTCGTCGACGACATCATCGCGACGGGCTCGACGATGGGCGAGTCGATCGCGGTCCTCCGGGACCGCGAGGCCGCCGGGATCTGCGTGGCCTGCGTCCACCCGTTGCTGGTCGGGAACGCCCGGACGACGCTCGCCCGCGCCGGCGTCGATCGGGTCGTCGGCACGGACACGATCGAGCGGCCGGTGAGTGACGTCTCGGTCGCGCCGGCCATCGCCGACGCCCTGTAGGGGCGGGGGCGGCAAGGCAGGACGCTCAAATCCCCCGGGGGCCTACCGCCGGGCCGTGACGACGACGGACCTCCGGGGTCGCCTCTCGACGAGCTACCCGTCGCGGATGCTGCTCGTCGCCTCCCTGGGCTGGGCGACGATCCAGTGTGGCCGGTTCGTCCTGCCGCCGCTCGTGCCCGCCATCCGGGACTCGCTTGGCCTGTCCTCCTTCGGCATCGGCCTGGCGTTCACGGCCTTTGGGCTGGTCTACGCCCTCATCCAGTTCCCCAGCGGAGCCTACTCCGACACGCTCAGCCGGGCCACCCTCATCGTTCCGGGGTTCGTCGCGCTCGTGGCCAGCTTCGCGGTCCTCGGCCTGGCGTCGACGGCCGCCCTCTTCGTGCTCGGCGTCGTCCTGCTCGGGATCGGCAAGGGGCTGTACACGCCGCCGACGCGGGCGCTGCTTGGCGATCTCTTCACCGCCCGGCGCGGCCGCGCCCTCGGCATCTACTCCGCGGGGACCGACCTCGGCGGGCTGGCTGCCTCCGGCCTCGCCGTCGGCATCCTCGCCACGGCGGCGCTCTCCTGGCGGACGGCCTTCGTCCCGCTGACCGTCCTGCTGGTGCTCGTGGGCCTCCTCTACCTGCGCTGGAACCGGGAGACGCTCGAGCCACGGCGGGTGGGCATGGAGCCGGTCGCGACGGTCCGCCGGCTGCTGGCCACGCCGGCCCAGCGGAACCTGCTCGTCGCCTACGCCATCTTTTTCTTCGTCGTCGGCGGGATCGTCACGTTCCTCCCGGAGCTGCTCGTCGAGAGCGGCCTCGGTGAGGGCCTGGCGGCCGGCACGTACTCGCTGCTGTTCGTCGTCGGCCTCGGCATCAAGCCGCTCGCGGGCGACCTGAGCGACCGCTTCTCCCGACTCGGGGTCAGCATCGCGATGCTCGTCGTCAGCGCGGCCGGCGTCGGGACCGTGCTCCTGTTCGGGGGCCTCGCGGCCGCGGCGGTCGGAACCGTCGTGACCGCCGCCGGCTACAAGACGCAGTTCCCGCTGACCGACGCGGCCGTCATGGAGGCCGCCCCGGCCGAGAGCATGGGCGGGGACCTCGGTGCCGCCCGGGCGGTCTTCCTGTCGGCAAACGCCGTCGGGCCCGCCTTCGTGGGCTTCGTGGCCGAGGTGGCCAGCTTCGCGGCGGCCTTCTGGGCGCTGGCCGGCGGCCTGCTGCTCAGTGCCGCCGTCCTCTCGCTCCAGTACCGGTAGCCTACGGCGCGGCCCCGGCCAGTGGTTCGATCGCGAGTTCGACGTCGACGCCCTCGACCGCCCAGGTCTTCCGGTGGCCGTCCTCGACGACGCCGAACTCGGCCGCGCGGACCTCCTCGGCGATGAGGGCCTCGCGCTCGCGGACGAGGTCGGCGACGCGGTCGTCCGCGACGTCCACCTCGACGCGGATCTCCTCCTCGAGAGCCAGATCCAGGTCCTTGCGCATCTCCTGGACCCGCCGGATGACCTCCCGGGCGTAGCCCTCGCTCTCGATGTCCTCGGTCAGGCTGGTGTCCACGTAGACGACGCCCGCGCTGCCCAGCGCCTCGAACTCGGTGCCCGAGACGTCTTCTGGCGTTTCGGTGACGAACTCGAGCATGTCCGCGTCGAGGTCGACGTGGCGGCCGATCGCGTCGGCGACCGCCGACTCGAGCGCGTCGATGGACGCCTCGGTTATCCTGGCCTCGTTCAGCGCCTGCATGATCTCGCCGGCGGCCTCGCCGAAGGCGGGGCCCAGCTTGCTCATGTCTGCCTCCGCCGAGTAGCGCAACTCGCCCCAGCCCTCGTCGCTGCCGACGACCGTCACCTCGCGGGCGTTGAGTCGGTCGGCGATGAGGTCACGCCGCGTGCGGGCCAGCTCGGCCACCCGCTCGTCGGGCACGTCGACGACGACCTCGGGGACGGGCCAGCGCAGCTTCCGTTCTGCCTGCTGGCGGGCGTTCGAGCCCGCCTCCTCGACGGCCCGGACGACCGCGATCTCGTCTTCGAGGCCGGGCTCGCGCAGCGTCTCGGTCGGCTCGGGCCAGTCGAGCATGTGGACCGTGTCGTACCCGGCCTCGCCCGTCAGCGTGCCGTAGATCTCGTCGGTCACGAACGGGGCGTAGGGGGCAAGGAGCGCGACGATCTCCGCGAGCAACTCGTAGAAGGTGGCGTAGGCCGCCCGCTTTGACGCGCTGTCGGCGGCCTCCCACATCCGTTCGCGGACCACCTGGATGTAGAACCGCGAGACGTCCTCGACGACGAACTCGAGCAGGGCCTCGAGGGCGCGGTCCTGCCGGAAGTCCGCCCAGTGGTCGCCCATCTCGGCCTCGACGGCCTGGAGGCGCGAGAGCACCCACCGGTCGACCGTCTCGAGCTCGACGTCCGCCAGGCCCGTTTCGTCCGGCCTGAACCCGTCCAGTTGCATGTAGGGCAGCGGGAAGCGGAAGACGTTCCAGAGGATGTTGAGGTCCCGCTGCATGGTCTCGGTCGCCTCCCAGGAAAAGCGCATGTCGTCGCCCTGGGGGTTGACCGACAGCAGGAAGAGTCGCATCGGGTCGACGCCGTGCTCGTCGATGACGTCCTGGGGGTCGACGAGGATGCCCTTGGACTTGGACATCGCCCGGCCGTCGGGCATCAGCGCGTGGCCGTGCATGAGCACCTCCTCGTAGGGAATCTCGCCGAGGGCGGCCGAGCCCATGCCCAGCTGTGACCAGAACCAGCCCCGCGTCTGGTCGTGGGCCTCCATGATCAGGTCGGCGGGCCAGAGCTCCTCGAAGGCCTCGGCCTGTTCGGGGTAGTCGAGCGTCCCCCAGGTGGCGACCGAGGAGTCGAGCCACACGTCGAAGACGTCGGGCACGCGCGTGTAGGTCGCCCCGTCCTCGGTGATGGTCAGCTCGTCGACGGTCGGCTTGTGCAGGTCGACCGCCGCGGGGTCGACGTCCTGGTCGACCCGCTCGGCGAGCTCCTCGCGCGTGCCGATCACGAGCATGTCTTCGGGATCGGGGTCCGCCACGCCTTCGGGTGTCCAGATCGGGATCGGAATCCCCCAGTAGCGCTGCCGGGAGACGTTCCAGTCCGGCGAGTTCTCGACGAAGTTCCGGAAGCGCTCGTCGCGGGCCTCCGGGGGGTGCCACTCGCTGTCGTCGATGTTCGCGAGCAGCTCCTCGCGGATGTCCGAGACGGTGATGAACCACTGGTCGGTGACGAGCCGGACGATCGGCGTGTCACACCGCCAGCAGTGCCCCTCGTTGATGGTGTGGCCGTCCTCGCTGGCCAGGAGCAGGCCCTTCTCCTCGAGGTCGGCGATGACGTGCTCGTCTGCCTCGCGCACCGCGTATCCGGCGTACTCGCCCGCTTCCTCGGTGAAGACGCCGTCGCTGCCCACGGGCGAGAAGACCTCGAGGCCGAGTTCCTGGCCCCGCTCGAAGTCCTCCTCGCCGTGACCTGGCGCGGAGTGGACCAGTCCCGTGCGGTCGGCCTCGACGTAGTCGGCCGCGTAGACCTCGCCGGCCCCCTCGAAGTCGGGGTAGTCGGGGACCGTCTCCTGGAGGGGGTGCTCGTAGGTCCACCCGACGAGGTCGGTCCCCGGGCGGGTTTCGACGACCTCCCAGTCGTCGTAGCCGGCCCAGTCGGCGACGGCCTCCGCGACCGGCTCGGCCACCCAGATCAGTTCGGTCTCGCCGTCGCGCTCGCCCTCGATGGCGACGTAGGAGAGGTCGGGGTCGACCGCGACGAAGGTGTTCGCGACGATCGTCCAGGGCGTCGTCGTCCAGATGACGAGCGAGCCCTCGCGACTCGCGGGTTCGTCTCCGCTCGCCCCTTCCGAGGTCTCGGTGCCCTCGGCCTCGCGCAGCGGGAACTTCACGTAGATCGATGGCGCGCCGATCTCCTCGCGCTCGACCTCGTTGTTGGCGATGGCGGTCTCACAGCGGGGGCACTGGTTGATGGCCCGCTGGCCGCGCTCGACGAGGCCGCGCTCGTGGGCGCGGGAAAAGCCCCACCAGGCCGCCTCCATGTACTCCGGGTTGATCGTCTTGTAGGGGTTCGCCCAGTCCATCCAGACGCCGAACGAGCGGAAGTCCGACTGGAGCCCCTCGAGCTGGGACTCGGCGAAGTCCTTGCAGGCCTCGATGAAGGCGTCCTCGCCGTACTCGAGGATGTCCTTCTTCGAGTCGAACCCCAGCTGTTCCTCGACGCGGGTCTCGATCGGCAGGCCGTGCATGTCATAGCCCGGCCGGTCGGCCACGTCGTAGCCCTGCATGCGGTAGTAGCGCAGGTAGGCGTCCTTCAGCGTCTTGTTCCAGGTGGTGCCCATGTGGGCCGACCCGGAGGTGTAGGGCGGGCCGTCGACGAAGAAGAAGGGCTCGCCGTCGCTGCGGTGTTCGACCGTCTGCTCGTAGGCGTCCACGGCGGCCCAGTGCTCGAAGACCCGGTCCTCGACGGCGTCGGGGTCGTACTGCTCGTCGACGTCGCCGAACCGCCCCTCGGCGGAGTCGCTCATACCCGTGTCATTCCCGGCCGGGCCTAAATGGCAATCGGTTGGCGGGGCGGACCGCCAGGTCCAAGGCGGGGGCCGCCGGTGGCTCTCGCATGGATACCGCGTCGCTCGTCCGGACGCTCCGGGAGTCCGGGGCCGTCAAGTTCGGCGAGTTCGAGCTCTCCCACGGCGGGACGAGCTCCTACTACGTCGACAAGTACGTCTTCGAGACCGATCCCGCGGCCCTCGAGGCCGTCGCGGCGGCCTTCGCCGAGCGCCTCGGCGAGGAGACCCTCGCCGGCGTCGCCCTGGGCGCGGTCCCGCTGGTGACGGCGACCAGCCTCGCGTCGGGCCGGCCCTACGTCATCGTCCGCAAGGAGGCCAAGGACTACGGCACGGGCAACCGGATCGAGGGCGAGCTGCCGGCCGAGGGCGAGGTGGTCGTGGTCGAGGACATCGCCACCACCGGCCGGAGTGCCGCCGAGGCCGTCGAGGCGCTCCGCGACGCGGGCGCGACCGTCCGGCGCGTCCTCGTCGTGGTCGACCGCGAGGAGGGCGCCGCCGAGACCATGGCCGCCCACGACGTCGACCTCGAGGCGCTCGTGACGGCCTCGGACCTCCTCGCGGACGCCCCCGAGGAGTAGCCTTTCGCGGCGGTGTGTCGCCCGCGCACACCGACCGCCGCGTTATTGAGGCGCCCGGCCCTAGGGACGGCCGATGGCGACCCTGGAACTCTACGAACTCGAGGGCTGTCCGTTCTGCGTGAAGGTGAAGCGGAAACTCGACGAACTCGGGCTGGCCTACGAGTCCCACACGGTCCCCGCGAGCCACGTCGCGCGCGAGGAGGTACGGGCGATCAGCGGCCAGACCGGCGTCCCCGTGCTGGTCGACGAGGCCCACGGCGTCGAGGGCATGCCCGAGAGTGACGACATCATCGCGTACCTCGAGGAAACGTACGGCGACGGCGCGGCCTGACTACGCGGGCTCCTCTTCGACGCGCTCCTGGATGAGGTCCCGGAGGTCGATGCGGTCCTCGACGTCGGCCATCTCGGCCTCCTCGATGATGGCGGTCTGGTCGACGGCCTCGCGGCTGGCCTCGTCGACGACGTAGACGCTGGTCGTCCGGGTGACCTCGCCGACCGAGGACATGATCCGGGCGCGCTTCCTGGCGGCCTCCGTGAACGAGCTGTGGCCGGTGAGGACCTGTTCCGTGCGTGCCTCGTCCTCGCTGACGGTCTTGAACGGCGCCCGGTCCGTCGGGTGGACCTCGTAGCCCACGCGGGTCATGACGGCCACGATGGACTGGTCGTCGGGGTCGGCCTCGGGATCGGCCGGTGGCCCCTCCTCGTCGCGGATCTCCTCCGCCCCCCCGAGCACGTCCACCGGCGCCGTGAGCGGCGCGTCGAACAGCTCGTCGAGCTCCGCGGCGACCTCGACGCTTGCGTCCATGCCGTCCTCGTACTTCGAGACGGTCCGCCGCGAGACGCCGAGTTCCTGGGCCAGCCGGCCGAGCGACCAGTCCCGCTGCTCGCGGGCGTCCGCGAGGACCTCGCTGTCGATGTTGACGTAGAGCCCGCCGGGGGCCGCGTAGATCAGCGGCGGGACCCCCTCGACGAACAGGTCCATCGCGGTGTCCGGCGAGAGCACGGGCACGCCGTGCCGGAAGTACGTGACGCCCGGCTTGAGGTCCTCGTCGCGGGTCCGGAGGCCGATGACCATCGGCGTCGCCCGGAGGTAGGTGCCGAGGCGGCGCATCTCGGCGCCGGTCGAGGCGTCGAAGGCGTCGATGTTCCCCAGGATCTTCAGCAAGAGCACGTCCTCGCCCCGGCGCGCGGCGACGTCGAAGCTCTTGGGCCGGATCGCACACCGCAGGCTCACGACGAAGCCGGCGTCCTCGAGCATGGCGGTGACGTTGCCCACCAGGGCCTGGCGTGACATACTGTACTCGTAAAAACATTGGGTTGCGGTCGCATATAATCGTTGTGCCGCCGCTGCGCCCCGCGTCCGGCGGTTTCCGCGTTCGCCCGATCGTGTTGGGTGCCTGATTAATGCAAACCGACCGGATGGGCGATAAACCGGCCTAGACCCTCGAAAATCCTCGATAGAAGCGCTTTCTACCAATACTTTGATTTCTACAGTTATTGGTCGCCCGTCGAGCGACCCGCGGCCACACGTCGGCCCCGCCGTCGGCCCCCGAAAGCGACTTGCTGCCGCGGCTCCGATCCGCCGGGCGTGACCGTCATCGGCCTCGACGACACGGACTCCCGGGAGGCGGGGCTCTGCACTACCTACGTCGCGGCGCGGATCGCCACGGAACTGGCGCGTCGCGGGGCGACCGTCGAGCGCCGCCTCCTCCTGCGGTGCAATCCCGCCGTCGAGCACAAGACCCGCGGCAACGCCGCCCTGGCCGTCCACACCGACGCCGAGCCCGCCCTCGCCCGGGCCGTCCTCGCGGCCGAGCTCGACGCCGCCCGCACCGGGGACCCGCGGACGAATCCGGGCGGCGTCGTGGCCCCGGGCACCCCCGAGTCCGTGCCGGCGTCGGTGGCGACCTTCGCCGAGCGGGCCGTTCGGGACCTGCTCGACGTCGACGCCGCCCGCGACCTGGCCGCGTCGGCCGACTTCGCGACGCTCTCGCGGGGCAACGGCCGCGGCCTGATCGGGGCGCTCGCGGCCGTCGGCGCCTGGCGGGCCTTCGAGGAGTGGACCTACGAGTGCATCTCCTACCGCGAGCGCGAGCGCTGGGGGACCGAGCGCGACGTCGACCGGGACTCCGTCTTCGCCGCCGCCGAGGCCGCCTACCCCGCCGCCTGGGACACGGTCGACCGCGTCGAGGACCACGCCGTCTGCGTCCCGCGGACGCCCTGCCCGATCCTCCACGCCATCCGCGGCGAGGACCCGGACGCGGTCCGGGAGGCGGCGACCGCGGTCGAGGGCGAACCGGTGGCCGACCGCGCGCTGTTCGTCACCAACCAGGGCACCGACGCCCACCTCCGACGGGCCGACGACGTCGCGGCGCTCCGGGACGGGCGCGCCTACTGCGTCGACGCCACGGTGGCCACCCCGCCGGAGACCCGCGCCGGCGGCCACGTCTTCCTCGCGGTGGCGGACGGCGACCGCGACCTCGACTGCGCGGCCTTCGAGCCGACGAAGCGCTTCCGCGACCGCGTGCGGGCGCTCCGCCCGGGCGACCGCGTCACGGTCTGTGGCGAGGTGAGCGACGGCACGCTCAAGCTCGAGAAGTTCGCCCTCCGCGAGCGCGTCGAGACGACGCTCGAGACGCCCGACTGCCCCGACTGCGGCCGCTCGATGGCCTCCGCGGGTCGGGATCAGGGCTACCGCTGCCGTGATTGTGGCACGTCCGCACCTGGCAAGGTCGAGCGCCCGCTCGACCGGGACCTCGAGCCGGGCTGGTACGAGGTGCCGCCCTGCGCCCGGCGCCACGTCGCCAAGCCGCTGGTCCGGGGTGGATTCGACGCGCCGACCCATCCCGAAGTGTAGCCGCACGCAACACTCGTCGACGTCCGCTAGTCGCCGGGGAGCAACACCCCGTCGATGACGTGAATGACGCCGTTCGAGGCTTCGATGTCCGTTGTGACGATATTGGCTTGGCCGTCGTTGAGTTCCGTTCCGTCGACCGTGACCGTGCCACCGTTCAGCATCTGCAGTCGGGGTGCCCGGACTACCGAGGAGGCGTATCGGCGGCCGCGGGTCACGTGATAGAGGAGGATGTTGGTCAGTGCTGCCGTAGATAGCCCACTGAGATCGACACCTCCGAACGCGTCGTCGGTCGGCGCGAACACGGTGTACTGTCCACGCCGGCCGTCGAGCGTCGCAAGCAGGTCGGGGTTCGCCACGAGCGCGGCGATGAGGACGTCGAACTCGCCCGCGAACGCGCCACCGGGTTCGTTCACCGCGATGGCGAGGTCGACCAGCGTCCGGTCCGCGCTCGCTCCCTCTCTCGCCCCGGCGACGCCGACTCCGCCGAGGGTGAGCATCGCCCCTGCACTTCCGACCGCCTTCAACACGTTTCGCCGCGGTAACTCGGTCATGTCTGCGACGCCTCCGAGCGACGCTGTGGGCATAAATATGAGTTAGTTAAACCGCTACACGTGGCGTTAAAAACGCGGCAGGTGTCGCGTTGGCCAGGTTCGACGGTGCCGTGTCGTCGCTTCCGCGAGCGGTTCGCCACTGACACGTCCGTTTAAGAACCCGAACCGACTACGTACACCCATGCGAGGAATCCGTATCGGGAGCGCGTTTGGAATCCCTATCCGCCTCGACATCACCTTTCTCCTCGTGCTCCCGCTGTTCGCCTGGCTCATCGGCTCCGACATCGCGAACCTGACGGGGGTCATCAACAGCCTCTTCGGGACTGCCATCGCCCCGGACCCGCTCACCGCCGGGTCGATGCGGTGGGTGCTGGGGAGCGCCGCCGCCCTCGGACTGTTCTTCGGCGTCTTGCTCCACGAGTTCGGCCACTCGCTCGTCGCGATGCGCTACGGCTACCAGATCGAGTCGATCACCCTCTGGCTGTTCGGGGGCGTCGCGCGCTTCACCGAGATTCCCGAAGACTGGAAGCAGGAGTTCACCATCGCCGTCGCCGGACCCATCGTGAGCATCCTCGTCGGCGTCGTCTCCTACGTCGGCTTCGTCGTCCTCCCGCTGGGCGACGCCGTGCAGTTCGTCCTCGGCTACCTCGCGCTGACGAACGTCGCGCTCGCGGTCTTCAACATGCTCCCCGGGTTTCCGATGGACGGCGGCCGGGTCCTCCGGGCGTTGCTGGCGCGGACCCGCCCCCACGCCCGCGCCACCCAGATCGCCGCGGAGGTGGGCAAACTGTTCGCCGTCGTCCTCGCCATCGTCGGCCTCTTCGCCAACCTGTTTCTGGTGGCGC
>Ga0207797_1002703_pt1 | contig 12200 bp, 12 predicted proteins | sample PRCRCaboRojoPR_6_FD_187275 | JGI IMG/M metagenome (GOLD analysis project Ga0207797, IMG submission 187275) | Marine sediment microbial community from Cabo Rojo, Puerto Rico - PR CR 10% Liquid 1 (SPAdes) | ecosystem: Environmental > Aquatic > Marine > Coastal > Sediment | place: Cabo Rojo, Puerto... | reverse complement strand
GTTCGCCGAGCGGGGCGGAGCCGACATCATCATCATCTACAACTCAGGCCGCTACCGCATGGGCGGCCGAGGCTCGCTCGCCGGCCTGCTCCCCTATGGTGACGCCAACGGGATCGTTGTCGAGATGGCGGCCGAGGTGCTCCCCATCGTCGAGGACACGCCGGTGCTGGCCGGGGTCTGCGGCACCGATCCGTTCCGCCTGATGCCCGCCTTCCTGCGCCAGCTGAAGGAGATGGGCTTCGACGGCGTCCAGAACTTCCCCACCGTCGGCCTGATCGACGGCGTCTTCCGCCAGAACCTGGAGGAGACGGGGATGGGCTACGACCTGGAGATCGAGACGATCCGGCTGGCCCACGAGCTCGATATGCTGACCTGCCCCTACGTCTTCAGCGAGGAGGACGCCGTGGCCATGACCGAGGCCGGCGCCGACGTGCTGGTGCCCCACATGGGATTGACCACCAAGGGTGACATCGGCGCGGAGACGGCCCTGAATCTGGAGCAGGCCGCCGAGCGGGTCCAGGCCATGCACGACGCGGCGAAGGAGGTCAATCCGGACGTCATCGTCCTCTGCCACGGCGGGCCCATCGCCGAGCCCGAGGATGCCCAGTTCATCTACGAGCACACCGAGGGCGTCGCCGGCTTCTTCGGCGCCTCCAGCATCGAGCGGCTGCCGACCGAGGTCGCCATCCGCGAGCAGACGGAGGCCTTCAAGGCAGCGACCCTGTAGCGCCCCAAGGACTTCCGAAGTCTTTGCCGTCGAGGACTTCGGAAGTCTACACCACCTCGCGCAGACCCTGGGCGTGCTCGCGGTCGTGGCTCACGAAGACGGAGACCCACTGGTATGGCGTGCCCTCGGGCCCCCAGGGGAAGCGGTACGACCGGGACAGGTCAGTCTGATCCATACCCTCCAAGATCGCCACCAGCGCCTCACGCGTCTCGTGTAGATCCGCCCAGACCGCGTCCCAGGGCTGATCGCGGCGCGCCTCGGCGTGCCGACGATTCCAGGCCTCGATGTCGGCGATGTGCTCGATCTCGAGCGGCTCCCCGCGCGCCATCGACCGCAGCCCCTCCACCCCCACCCGCTCCCAATCAGCCTGATGCCCCAGCACGTCCTTCAACGTCCACACCCCGCAGACGGGACGCGAGGCCCGATCCTGGTCGGGCACCAGGGCGGACGCAGCCAGCAGCTCCTCCCGGGCAGCGCCCAGAGCAGCCAGCAGGACGCATTGAGGACCGACGCCGCTTGCCAACCCGCGCGCCTGACGCCACGCCGCGATCTGGACCGCGTGCTCGGCGTCGTGCTGCCACTGAACCTCCAGGCAGTTGGGGAAGGCCCAATCCCCATCGTCGGAGGGCCGGTCCGCGAAGAAGACCTCATCGGGCAGCTCGCGGAGCCAGGCGAGCCACGCTGCGCGGGCATCTTGAAGCTCAGCCACCACCTCCCACAGAGAGCGTCCCGCCGCCGCGTTCACCACGGCGGCGTTGAAGGCGTCCACCGCCACGTCCTCCGGAGCTGCCCCCGCCACCATCCGCGCCATCTGACGCTGCTCCCAGCGGTCCCAGGCGGCGATGTGGGCCAGCGCGTCCTTGACGGTCCAACCCTCCAGGAAGGGCTCCTCCGTCAGCGCCTTCCCGTCCAATCCCAGGAGCCCGGCCAGCAGCTCGCTCCGCTCGGCGGCAAGGCGGGCCAACAGATGTAAGCGCTCTTCAGTCACGAGGTTCATCCCCCTCTCTTTCCATGCCTCGAAGTAGGCGGATTGTAGCCGCTTCTCCGTCCCTGTCAAAGGCCCAAGAGCCTCAAGAAAGGCTTGACTTCCCCGCGAACGTATGATAGAATACCTAATGTGCTTATGTATAAAGCCCTCAATTGGAGGGGGAGCGATGAGCGACGACACGGGCACCAAGGGAGACGTAAGTATCTCCAGCGATAGCATAGACCAGATGCGCAAGGGCACCACCACCCTGGCGATTCTCAAGCTGCTCGTCGATGCGGGTGAACCGATGCACGGCTACCGCATGATCCAGGCGTTGGAGAGGCGCAGCGGAGGCATCTTCGCCTTCAACGAGGGGCTGATCTACCCGCGGCTGCATCAGATGGAGCACGACGGCCTGCTGCGCAGCCGCTGGGAGGGCGAGCCCGGCTCCCGCCGCCGCAAGGTCTACGTGGTCACCGAGAAGGGCCACCGCCAGCTGGAGGCGGAGATGGAGCAGTGGGAAACCTTCCGCCGCGGCATGCGCTTGCTTCTGGGGCTGGAACAAGCCTCGGCGTAGAACGCCGAGAGTTCAACCCGCTCACCCAAGTCAGGTTGGATATCAGTGAGGAGGTTTGACATGAGGGTCATTCGCCAGTCTCCTGCATTGCGGCTCGCGCTGGTTCTTCTCCTCTGGTTGGCCGTCGCCCTGCCCGTCGCGAGTTGGGCCTACACGCGGTCACAGCTCAGCCGCGCAGAGGCGAGGGGCATCTATGACTCCCCCGAGGAAGGTATGCGATCACGGATCGAGGCGTACTATGCCGGAATCGAGCGCATCGACATCCTTTACGCCGGCACGAACTCGTTTGATGGGAGCCAGCCGCACGTCTGGTACGTCATCGCCGAGGTTCACGCGTCGTCGCGCGCCGATAGCAGCAGCCTGGGCCCTCGAGACTGCGATGCACCTGGTCACTTCTTCCTCCAGACCAAGAAGGGTTGGGTCTTCGTACCCGAAGGCGCGTTCCCACGGATCGTCGGCTTCTGGATGAACCTATACGACATGGCCGGCCCAGGGCGATCGACGCCATCAACCGATTGGGCACCCGAACAACCGGCCAGATTCTGCCTCGGGTAACGGCCAGGCCCAGGGAATGAAGACCATCGACGACGTCCTCGAACGCATCCGCGCCCAGATGAACCTGGAGGCAGAGACGGAGCACCAGCTTCTGGCCGAGATTCGCGGCCACCTGGAGGAGGCCGTGGCCGATGCGCGGGCTCGCGGGCTGGAGGAGCAGGAGGCGCTGGCCCGGGCGGCCGCCCGCTTCGGCGTGGACGAGGTGGCCCACGAGCTGCAGGCCACCCACCAGGGCTGGGGCACGCTGGAGGGCATCGCGGCCGCCGCCCTGCCCGTCCTCTGCGCCCTGGTGCTACGCTGGTTGGTCTTCGCGCCCGACGGCACCTTCGTCGGTTGGCAGGAGATGCTGAGCCGGCCGGCCTTCGGCCTCGTGGCCCTCGTCGCCCTGCTGATACCGCTGTGGCGCTTCCCCCGCCGCCGCTACGCCCTGATCTCCTGGGCCATCTTCTGGGCGCTCTCCGTGATCATCATCGCCGGCGACGCGGTGAGGTGGTAGATCCATCCGCAGAGACCTCCCAGGTCTACCGACCGGCTTCCCCAGAGCACCTTCGCGATGATAGGAGGGCGCTCTGGCGAGGCGAATCCGGGATGGCAGACCTCGCAGGTCTGAGTGCTTCTTTCTAAGGAGACGATCCTATGGGAAATCTGAGCATCATCGAGACGATCCTGCGCGATCGGGAGACCTTCTTCCTGGAGATCCGCCAGGGCAAGGGCCTGGGACGGAAGATGCGGGCCATGCTGATCTCCAGCGTGGCCTTCTTCGCCCTCTACGGGGCCGTGATGGGCTCCAGCCACAGCCTCTGGCAGGCCCTCAGCTCCGCCGCCAAACTTCCCCTGCTCTTCTTGACTACGCTGGTGGTCTGCGCTCCCACACTCTACTTCTTCAACCTCAACTTCGGCTCCAACCAGAGCCTGAGCCAGAACGTAGCCTTGATGCTGACGACCATCACCGTCACTTCCGTGCTCCTCCTCAGCTTCTCGCCGGTCGTCACCTTCTTTCTCCTCACCACCAGTCAGTACCAGTTCTTCAAGCTCCTCAACGTGGGGGTCTTCACCATCTCCGGCATCGTAGGCGTCACGTTTCTCAGCCGCGGCATGATGATCGTCTCCTACGGCGGGGACGAGAGCGCCAGGGCGCGGCGGCGCGTGGTCTGGATGTGGATCGTCCTCTACGCCTTCGTCGGCAGCCAGATGGCGTGGACGCTGCGTCCCTTCGTCGGAGCACCCGGCCTGCCCTTCGAGCTGTTCCGCCAGCTCGGTGGAAACTTCTACGCCAATGTGCTGGCCAGTATCGGCGAGATTCTAGGCTTCGTCACGGTGAGGTAGCGCGATGAAAGAGAACAAAGACATCCGATGGGATCAGCTGCTCGATCTGCTGGCCGAGGAGGTCGCCGAGCGGCTGCGGGCCGAGAGCCGGCCCGACGCAGCGGTGGACTGGGACCGGCCAGCGGTCGAAGCCGCCGAACGATCGCAGGAGGAGGAGCCGACTCCGAGGCCTGCGGAGCCGGTGTCGGAGCCCGCTCCCCCACCCGAGATGGAGGTCGGGCCCGAGGCTGAGGCCGAACCCGCGACGCCAACGGAGTCGACAGAGCTCGAAGGTCCGCCCGCGCCTCCTTTCCCCTCCCACACCGCCCGCCTGCTGGGCCGCTTGGCCCTGGGCCTGCTGGCCCTGGTGATCGTGATCAACATCCCCATCAACCGCCACGGCACCACCCTGGCGACAGCGATGCCCGACCGCCGCGCCCTGGTCTTCCGCGACGGCCTGGTGGTCAAGGAGGAGGACGACCCGGAGATCTACGTCTACGAGGACGGACGATTCCGCTGGATCAGCAGTCTGAGGGCGTTCGAGATGCGCGGCTACGTCTGGGAGGACGTCCACGTCGTGGAGGACGGCTTCTTGGAGGAGCACACGATCGGCCCGCCGATCCACGTCATCCTCAAGTGCCGCGAAAGCCCCCACATCTACCTCCTGGAGGGGGAGGAGAAACGCTGGATCGTGGACATCGAGGCGTTTGAGGCCAGGGGGTACGTCTGGGAGGACGTGGAGTTCGTCTCCTGCGGCTACCTACGGGAGCTGCCCGACGGGGAGACGATCCCGCCGGGGCAGGGCCCCCCGCCGCAGCCGTAGCTCCTGCAGCGGGCAGAGAGACCTGGGGAGGCAACGGTCGGTTTGCGGACCTCAGGTCTGGCGTCCCACGCCACGCGCTGCAGGCCGCGGTCCGCTCTCGCAGGCCAGCACGGTGTAGACGTCGAGACGAAGGGCGAGGGCGCGTCCCTCCAGCGTAGCTAGCCCCTCGCGGTCCGGTGAGAGCTGCCGCGCGCGGACAGGCCAGGAGAGCTCGACGGTCACGTTCTGCGGCCCTGGGGCATAGTTGACCAGGTGGAGCAGCTCCTGAGCCCCGCCGTCGAAGCTGTCCCGAGCCCCGCCGGAACGACCAGCCTGAGCCCTTCGCAGGATCTGCCCCGGAGCGTCCCGCCACCACGTGATCAGCACCGGCTCCTCCGCCACTACCCGCGGGATGGCCAGATCGCCCACCGCCCTCAGCAGGGCCTCCCGCTCCTCCGCTGGCGGCACGGCAAACAGCGGGTTTCCCTCCCCCCCACCCTGGATGACGCGCTGGGTGACGTTGGCCCGGTCCAGGAGGCGGCGGAAGAGACGGCTGGAGAAATAGGCGCGGAAGAGCGCCATGCTCACCCGCCCCAGGGCGCCGCGCACAGCGGGATGGCGCTCAAGAAACGTGGGGTCCGGCCGCTCCCGCAACCAGATCGACCGGCCCAACCCCCGCCGCTCCCCCAGCGCCACGACGCGTCCGCCACGCGCGGTGAAGTCCCGCAGACGCCTGCCCAGCCCCTCGCCGGACCCGGGTGGGACGACCAGGACGTCCACCCCCTCCCAGCTCCCCGGCCCGACGATGCGAAAGGGGAGCCCCTCCACGATCAGGGTCTGACAGGCAGCGAAGGTCAGTGGGGCGGCGTAGCGCCAGTCGAAGGGCAGCGTGTCGTAGGGGAAGTAGACCGCCAGCGGCGACGCCTCGTGTACGCCGCCGTACAGACCGGCGTTCGCCTCCAGCCAGCGATGGATGCGCCCCAGGGCCCGGCGCTGTTCCTCGAACGGCTCGCCGGTCAGTAGGGTGAAGCCGCCGTCGCGGAGGTCGAAGAACTCCGTCCCCTTGACCACCGTGGCCGTCCCGCAGGCGGCCCCCTCGCCCACCGCCTGCCGAAACTGGCGCGGCGCGTAGACCGGGTCGAAGCCGATGCCAGCGATGTAGGGATCGGTGGTGACCGGCGTGTCGCCGGACCAGGCCCGGGCTGCCTTGCAGGTAATGGCGTTGTTGACCAGCATGTGCTCCGAGACGAGGCGGGGGAAGCTGTGATCCTCAATCATCACCGCGTCGGAGATCCGGGCCGCCCGACGCAGATCGACGCCGAAGTCGGCGTAGTGATTGCGGTTGACGGCGTCATACACGTTCTCCGTCACGACGACCTCGGGCCGCAGCGCGCGAGCGAAGACCGCCAGCTCGTCGATCAGATCCCAGACCACGTCGGCCCGCCACGTCAGGTAGCGCTGCGTGTTGGGATCGGCGGGGACCAGGACCCGGGGAATGGGCTGCCCGCCGGAGGCCCGCGCATAGGCGGCCCGACAGCGGGGGCAGGCGCAGCCCGCGCCGGTGACCCAGGTGTCGGCGATGGTGAGGATGTGGAGCCCCATCCAGGGGTTGTCCAGGAAGACGCCGTCGGCCCCGGCCTCCACCACCCCGCGAACCCGCTGCCGCAGGTGCTCGCGCCAGGTGGGGTGGTGCCAGCAGGTCATATAGCGGCCGGTGTAGTAGAAGATCTTGCGCCCCCGGGTGTCCCGGGCGTACCACGCCCGCTCGCGGTGTGAGCCGGCGTAGACGCAGTTGGAGAGCTGGACGTAGCCGAAGACCCGGATGCCGGCCCGGTGGAAGACCTCCACCGCCTGGGCGAAGCTCTCGCGCTGCGCCCGATCCTCCTCCGGCGGGAAGCCCCAGTTGAACATCAGGTAGGCCCAGTTGAAGCCAGCGTCGGCCAGCATGCGCGCCGCCCGCGGCGTGTGCGCTTCCAGGTGGACGCGCTCGTTGACCGGCTGGTCCATGAACTTGAGGCGATTCATCCGCACGGTATCGGGCCCGGCCCAGAAGTAGACGGGACGATGGGTGCCGACGGCGCCGAAGGCGGCGTTGGACGGTGCTGTAGAGCGAGCAGCTGGGTTGGGATGAAGAGAGCTGATGGTGTCGTCCATGGCATGGGCTCCGAGCGAGTCAGCGAATCAGCCCCCCAATTATAGCACATTCAACCCGCGGGAGAAGAGGGCAACGCCTGGCGCCTCCGCGATGGCGGATGCGGTGCCGGGCACTTGCCGAAGGCGCCTCCCCAGTGCCCGGCACCTCCCGAGTAGAGGCGATAGCCCTTGTCAAGCCGCGGGTTGTCGAGTACACTGGGCGAATGCTGATAGGACGCGCCTTCTCGGCCTATCCGTAAGACCCAAGCATACGCGGGGGCTGGCGATCCCGATGGGAGATCGATGATAAGGGCGACGAACGACAGGAGTAACACGTGACCGATAGCGCGATGGTGGCACACTCGAGCGAGCAGCCCTCCGAAAGGCTGACGTTTTGGCAGAAGCTGGGCTTCGGCGTGGGGGATATCTACGGCGGCGGATCCTTCATCGTCGTCAGCATCTACTACCTGAACTTCCTCACCGACGTGGTGCGGATCAACCCGGCGCTGGCCGGCACCGTCTTCCTGGTCAGCAAGGTCTACGACGCCATCACCGACCCCTTCGAGGGGATCGTCGCGGACCGGACGCGGACGCCGTTGGGCCGCCGCCGTCCCTACCTGCTGGCGGGGGTGGTGCTGGTCTTCCTCTCGTTCTTCGCGCTCTGGTACCCCGTGGACTACTCCGAGGAGATGGAGCGCTTCTTCTTCGTCGTCGCAGCCTACCTCTTCTTCTCCACCGTGGTGAGCATCGTGAAGCTCTCCTACAACGCCCTGGCCGCGGAGCTGACGCTCGACTACGACGAGCGGACCTCGCTGAGCTCGTTCCGCATCTTCTTCTCGGTGGTCTCATCGCTGCTGTCGGCCGTGCTGCCGCTGGAGATCGTGAAGCGGGCGCCGAACGTCCGCTCCGGCTACATCACTATGGGCCTGGCCTTCGGGGCCTTCTTCGCCCTCCCCTTCATCGCCACCGTGATCAGCACGCGCGAGCGCCCCGCGTTCCAGCAAGAACCAGAGCCCTTCCGCTGGCGCGAAGCGTTCATCGAGCCGTTCCGCGTGCGGACGTTCGTGCACGCCCTGCTGATGTACCTCTTCGCCTTCATCGCTATGGACGTCGTCCTGAGCATCGTCATCTACTACATGAAGTACTTCCTAGGACGGGGCGACGAGACGAACTATGTCACCGGCACGCTCCTGCTCGCCGAGATCGCGGCGCTCCCCTTCTACAACTGGCTCAGCCGGCGGACGAACAAGCACGTGGGCTACATCGTCGGCGCGGCGCTGTGGATCGTCACGATGCTCTTCAGCTTCGTCGTCGTCCCGGCGGCGCCGGGCTTCGTGGTCTACGTCTTCGCGGCGCTGGTGGGCCTGGGGGTCGGGGGCATCGTGGTGATGATCTACGCCATCTTCCCCGACATTCCCGACGTCGATGAGCTGGAGACCGGCCGGCGGCGGGAGGGGATCTACTCCTCGATGATCGCCTTCACCCGGAAGCTGAGCGGCGCCGTGGCGCTGTTCCTGGTCTCGAACAGCCTGGCCCTGGCCGGCTACGTGATGCCGGTGGAGGAGGTGGTGGCGGGCGCGACTCGCCTCGTCGAGCAGCCACAGTCCGACACCTTCATCCTCATGCTGCGCCTGATCTTCGCCTTCGTGCCCATCGTCTTGGTGGGGCTGGCCCTCTTCTTCGCCCCCCGCTACCCGCTCACGTCGGGCGTCCACCGCCGGCTGCGCCGGGTGTTGGAGGCCCGACGCAGCGACGAGCCGGAGGACGCTGGGCTCCGCCGCGAGGCTGAGGATCTGCGCCGCACGTTGATCGGCGACTGAGCAGCTGACGCGCGATCAGGGTCAGAAAATCAGGCCAACCAGGGTCCCGAGCAGCTCTCTCAGGACGTCCAGCACCTGTCCGGCGATCCTCCGCGCGGTGGTGTAGTTGGGCACTATGGCTGATCTCGTGCCGCAAGATGCGAACGAACTCGGCGTTGTCCCACAGGATCCCTCGCGAGCTCTGAACGCCCAGCCAGACGAAGGCGTAGACCACGCCGCCGAAGACCATAGGCACCAGCACCTCCAGCTCCCAGCCCCTCCGAAGCTCCCCAAAAGCCTCCACGCCAAAGGCGCAGAGGACGGGGCAGAGGAGCAGCAGGACCAGGAACCGCCACGTCTTGCCCAACAGCCTCATAGTGCACCTCCGCCAACCAGGACCGACCCGAGGACCGTCCCCCCAGGGTCAGGCCCCCAGGCATGCGATCCACGGCGGGGCTGCCGCCACCGGGCCTGCGAGGGAGCGGACCTCATAAGGATCAGCCAGTGGATTCCCGCGGACTCGCCCCGACGTGCGGCGATCCACCGGTGGACGGCTGCGAGGCCCCCGGCTCGCCCAGACCGCCTCCGGCCCGCCGCTGCGCGTCTCGGTGCCGGATCAGCGCCTCAAGATTCACCCACTGCTCTTTGAGCACCTGGATGTGGTGAACGACGCTCTTCTCCAGGGCATCCGCCCCCACGATCGCTTCGCGCTCTCTCGTCTTCTGGGACGGATGCTCGCTGAGACACGCGACGACGTGGCGTCGAAGGGCCTCCGTCTCCAGGCGCCAGACGTCTTCCAGGCATGCATCACAGACGAGGGGCCCGGGAGGGAGGAGATCGGGCAGGAGCAGCTCGAACTGGCGCCCGCAGAGGACGCACGTCACATCTCTGACAGCCAGAAACGCCATCGTCACCTCTTGCCCGCAAAAGCCCGGTCCTAGCGTGACCTCCCCAGATCGTGCTGGTCGACGACGACGGGATCATCGATCATCGCACGCCTCCTGCCGCCCCAGGGGTTTCCGTCACGTCCTCCCTTCCACGGACGGAAAGCGCTGCCCAAACCCCCCGAACTCCACCAGCCAGCCCAGGTAGAGGCTGTAGATCAGCGCTAAACCGTTGATGCCCATCAGCACCCAGCCTTCGAGCGGCACTGCCGGCACCAAGAAATAGTAGGCCCCCACCGACAGGACGGCGGCTAACAGGGGAAGGCCGTAGCTCGACCCGAGCACGGGCAGCAGCAAGAGCCTACCTCCTCGGCGGCCAGGGCTCTGCCATCCTTCCTCCCAGCTCAGAATGTGATCCAGATCGACCGGTCCGTCGGGGGAGATCTCCTGCAGCAGGCTCCGCACGCGCGGGGCGAGGACCTCGGCCACGTAGGCCGAGGTCCGGCGCATCAGGAGAATGTGGCGCAGCTGCGTCCAGGCCAGGCCGTAGAGGAACACCGGCACGACGAGGAAGATGATCGGGAGCTTGGCCTCCACGAACAGCGAGACGCCGAGAACCAGGGAGATCACGGTCAGGGTCAGGCTGACGACCTGACGCGAGGCGTCCAACAGCGAGTCGATCTCGTCTCTGGCGGACCGGTATTGGGCCATCAAGGTCGCGTGCTCCAGTTTGAGTTGTTCTTCGTGGCTCATTCACGCCCTCCTCGTTGCGGTCTCTCCCCCCCAGATGCGTTCGGACGAATGACGGGCCGGTGAGGCCGTCGATCTACCAGGCAACGCCACAGGTGATGAAATCGCCCTCGTCGGTGTAGTAGAGATGCGAATACTCAGACTCCAGGTAGCCCTCACCTAAGCTGCTGGTGCAGTCGAACAGCTCGACCGCCTTGGAGAAGGTCATCAGGTGTTTCGCCCGGATGATCATAGCGGTGAAGTCGTCGGTCTCGTCCAGATCGACCAGGCGGTATGAGCAGTGGTCATCCTCGCCGAAGATGATGCGCCCGTCATCGATGTCGGCATGGAGATCGCCGCAGTAGGGATGGCCCGAGCCGCCGTCGCGAGGCTCCTTCGGCCGGGTGGGCACGGGTGTCGGCGCAGGAGGGCTGACCAACTCCACCAGCCGTCCTCCCCTCGTGACGTCGAGGGCGATCAGCGCAACCACGATGCCCGCTGCGATCCAAAGAGCGAGCCTGAGGGCTCTCTCCACGTTGATCCGCTTTTCCCCAGACACCTACTCACCTCGTGGCCTCAACGCCCCAGCTGGACCCCTGATTCGACGATTCCGCGCCAAACACCGCGGGTCACAGACCTGCTCGGAGCAGGATGAGACCCCTTCACGCGCCTCTACCCCGGGGGGCGGGGGATGAGGACCGGGGTCCGCTCCTTATAGGCCTCGTAGTCCTCCTGGCCGCCCCAGCGCTCGTCGGCCTTCCTCTCCAGGATCGGTATGCCGCTCACCAACGTCAGCTGCGCTGTCACGTACAGCGGCGAGATCAGGGCAACGAACTGCCACCCGCGCAGCACCGGAAGAGCGATGATGGCCACACCTATCCAGAGCACGATCTCCCCGAAGTAGTTAGGGTGGCGAGACCAGGACCAGAGACCGGTGTCGATAAACCGCCCCTCGTTCTCCGGATTCGCCTTGAAGGCGCTCTTCTGTGTGTCCGCCAGGACCTCGAAGCCAAACCCAAACGCCCAGACCAAGAAGCCGACTAGGGCCGGCCATCCCAAGGGCCTCCGTGTGGTCGTGGTGATGGCGACCCAGGCGGCGGCCGCCGTGAACGACACCCACAGGCCCTGCACGGTCCACGTGAGCAAGAAGCGGAGGAAGGAGACCTTGATCTCGTCGAAGCGCTCGTCCTTACCCGACTTCATAATGCGCCCAAAGAGGAACGTGCCCAGGCGCGTCGCCCAGACGAGTACCAGCGCCAAAAGGACTACCGACCGCCTGTCGATCACGGGGCTGAGGAGGACCGCCATCATAGTCACCGAGATGTAGGTGAGGCTGCCGGTGAGATCGTAAAAGCTCTCTGTCTGCAGCAGGTAGGCCACGATGAAAGCCACCCACTGGATCAAGAAAGCCAGCCCAACTGCGAGGGCAAAGAGCGGTATCCCGAGGACAGAAGCTCCTCTTTGGCTCCCAGCCAAAGCGACCGCCACGCCCACCAGGATCGCGAGGGGAATGGCCACAAGTGCCTTGCGATCTTCTTCCATGTGTCTTTCTCCCTTCTACTCCAAAAGGTACACCACACTGCCTGTTGAGACCTTGAAAACGCTGTGAGCTGCTTCCCTCGGTCGACCTCGGCGTCAACGACCACTCTGTTCTTGAGGTGGCTGTTGTGTTGGTCGCCGAGTTGGGATCGTTCTTCACCTTTTCATGGACCACAACGGCAG
>Ga0207797_1002702_pt1 | contig 12201 bp, 8 predicted proteins | sample PRCRCaboRojoPR_6_FD_187275 | JGI IMG/M metagenome (GOLD analysis project Ga0207797, IMG submission 187275) | Marine sediment microbial community from Cabo Rojo, Puerto Rico - PR CR 10% Liquid 1 (SPAdes) | ecosystem: Environmental > Aquatic > Marine > Coastal > Sediment | place: Cabo Rojo, Puerto... | reverse complement strand
GCCTCCCGCCACACCGAACCTCAACCTGTGGTTGAGCCGGGATACGGTCCTCCTGGAGGCCGGGGAGAACGCCTCCGGGTCCAGCGGAGCCTGGGACCGGGTACTGAACGCCCTCCGCACCGGGTTCTGGGCCGGGATGGGCAAGGAGCAGCCGGCCCGGGCGGCCCTGGTGTGCCTGGGGACGGAGTGGATCATGAACAGGGACCGGGGGGAGGTCCAGTCCCTGGCCAAGGCGATCCGGGAGCGGCTCAACGAGGCTGCGGTGGCCCTGGATCGTCGTCTTCCCGTCTACGTTCTCTTCACCAAGGCGGACCAGCTTCCCCACTTCACGGAGTTCGTTCGGAACCTCAACCAGCAGGAAGCCGAAGAGCCCCTGGGAGCTACCCTCCCCCTGGCCGGGGACCGGGATCCGGCCCTCTACAACCGATGGCAGGGGGAGCGGCTGGATGGCGCCCTGGAGAGCGTGTTCCTTTCCCTGGCTCGGCGCCGGGTGGAGGTCATGGCCCGGGAGGGGGATTCCCTGGAGCGGACCGAGGCCTACGAGTTCCCCCGGGAGTACCGGAAGGCCACGGACCGGGCCCGGGACTTCCTCCTGGAGCTGACCCGGCCCAGTCAGTTGCGCATCAGTCCCTTCCTCCGGGGGTTCTACTTCACCGGGATCCGGCCCGTGTCTCCGGACGCCCGGCCCGAGCCCGCCGTGGCCACCCCGGTGCCCCAGATGTCCAAGGGCGCCACCATGATCTTCGACCCCTCCCAGATGGGGGGAGGCCCGGAGCCGGAGCCCGTCTCCGGGGGGCGGGTGGCCCACTGGACCTTCCTTGCCCGGCTCCTTCCGGATGTGCTCCTTCCGGACCGGGTGGCGGTGGAAGCCTCCATGGGAGGCCCCAGGGCGGCGCTCCGGAAGCGGATCCTCCTGGGTTCGGGCTTTGGGGTGGTGTGCCTGCTGGCCCTCTGCTTCTTCATCTCCTTCATGGGCAACCGGAATCTTCGCACCGAAACCCGGACCGCGGTGGAGGCCGTGGAGGACGTACGTTTCACCGGGACCGGTCTGGCTCCCCTGGAGGATCTCGAGCGCCTGGATGCCCTGCGGGCTCAGGTGGCGAAGCTGGCCGAGTACGAGCGGGAGAGCCGGCCCCTGCGGATCCGTTGGGGGCTGTACTCCGGGTCAGGGATGTTCCCGGAGGTTCGGAGGCTCTACTTCCAGCGCTTCCGGGAGCTCCTCTTCCGGACGACGCGAGCGGCTCTCCTGGCTTCCCTGGGAGACCTCTCCCAGGAGCCCACGCCGGAGGAGTACGAGGAGAAGTATCGGGCCTTGAAGGCCTACCTCATCACCACCTCCTTCCCGGATTCCAGCTCCGTCTCCTTCCTGGGCCCGGCCCTCCTGGAGTTGTGGGAGGGAGACCGGGAGGTGGACGAGGAACGTCGGGATCTGGCTCTGGCCCAGTTCGATCTCTACGCTGCGGAGTTGCCCTACGGAAATCCCTTCGACCAGGCGGCAGACAACCTGACGGTGGAACGAGCTCGGGCCTTCCTCCGGGACAACGCCAACGAGGAGTCGTTCTACTCCGCCATGCTGTCCCAGGCCAGCAGCCAGTTCCCCTCCATCCAGTTCAACCAGGACCTTCCCGGATCGGGCCGGTTCGTGGTGGACACGGTGGAGGTCCCCGGGGCCTTCACCCGGGATGGATGGGACTTCGTGCTGGACGGTCTGGAGAGCGCCTCGGACTTCTTCCAGCGGGAGTCCTACGTGGTGGGAGGAGACTACTTCACGGGCATCGATCCTGCCGCAATGGCCAACACCCTCCGGGCCCGCTACCAGGAGGAGTACGTCCAGACCTGGATCGACTTCCTCTCCAGGGCCCGGGTGGTGAATCCCGGCTTGGGTGGAGCGGAGCGGGCCCTCCAGGAGCTGGGAGGACCCCGCTCTCCCCTCTTCCAGCTTCTGGCCATCGCCAGCCAGCACACCGTGGTGGACTCGGCTCTTGTGGTGCCCACCTTCCAGCCGGTCCACGTTCTCTCCCCGCCGGAGCTCACGGACCGGATCTTCGGTGAGGCGGGCCAACCGTACCTGGCGGAGCTGAGCAACCTGGCCGGGGCCATGGGACAGCTCTCCGACGATCCCGGGTCCAGCAGCGCCCAGGCCGGGGCGTCGGATGCGGCCCAGGCCGTCTCCGGGGAGATCGACGGGATTCGCCTGAGCTTCAACACGGCTCCGGAGACGGCCGTGGACGTGGGCTCCTCCGTGGAGTCCCTCCTCCGAGCGCCGGTTCGTTACGCCCGTTCCGCCATCGGCAGGAGCGACGTAGCCGCCATGGACTCCCGGGGCCAGCAGTTCTGCCGCACCACGGGTGAGGTGCTCCAGCGATTCCCCTTCCAGGTGGGAGGCCGGGATGCGGAGCTGGCGGCGGTGAACGAGCTTCTGCACCCCGAGTCCGGCGCCCTGTGGGCCCTGCAGGAGGAGGTGGAGAACGAGGGATTGACGCCGTCCGCCGACTTCCGGTCCCTGGTGAACCGGGCCCGGACCGTGGCGGATCTCCTCTACGGTCACGGCGGGGAGAACCCCCGCCTCCGCTTCCGGCTCCGGGGACAGCCCTCGAACGAGGTCCCGGCCATCACCCTGAACGTGGATGGGGACCAGGAAGGCTACCTGCGGAACGATATCCGCTGGGGGAACTTCACCTGGGAGGCCGCCACCGCCGAGGAGGTCATGCTCCGGGTGCAGGTGGGGGAGCGGGCCGACAGCCTGAGCCACCGGGGAACCTGGGCCCTGTTCAAGTTCTTCCACCAGGCCCGGTGGCAGGCCACCGGGGACACCTGGCGTCTGTCATGGACCATGGACGACACTGGAGCTACTGTTCAGGCAGATCTGGACCTGGCCGGCGCGCCGCCGATTCTCCGGCGGGGCTTCTTCGACGGTTTCGCCTGCCCCCGACGCTTCGTACGCTGAGGGAGCGGCCACCGAGAACGCGGACCCTACGGACGAAGGCTGATCGTGAGCACCTCTGGCGACCCGACCCGCAGGAGCATCCTCCTCTTCCTGGCCCTGGCCGGACTGGTGGCCGCGTGCGGCGGTCCCAGCATCCGGGTGGCCCCGCCCCCGGCGGCCAGGGTATGGCCCGTGGAGGCCTCCGACCGCCTCTACCGGGATGACGCCGCCCCCCTCTCGGACACCATCCGGCAGGTCATCCGGGATTCGGCGAGCTTCAGTCGGGCCTGGGACCGGGCCACCCAGGCCCTGGACGACCCTCCCCCCCTTCCGGAGATCGACTTCAACGAGCACATGATCGTCTTCGTTGGGGCGGGCCGGAGCGATCCCGGGGACGCCATCCAGGTGGATTCGGTGGGCTTCCGGAGAGAGTCGAATCCCCGGAATCCGGACGAGGAGATCGAGGTCATGTACATCGTGGTCCGCACCACCCGGGAACAGGATCCCTTCCCCGGTGAATCCTATCCCATCGAGATCATCCGGGTGGACCGCTCGAACCGACCCATCCGCTGGGAGGAGCGGGAGAGCGGAGGTGGAGGGGACACCCTCTGAGCTCCCTCTGAGGTTCGCCTGCTGTCGGGGGTCCGGGAGGGCGACGGCGCCCTCCCTTACCTTCGATACCTCATTCGACACCTCCATTCAGAGCTACGCGACGACGATGACCAGAACCTCTTCTCCCGGCTTCGCCCCCCGCCGCCTTCGGCCCGTAGGGGCCGTGGCGCTCCTGTTCTCCCTCTTCTCCCTGTTCTTCCTGTCCGGTTGCGCCATGTCCAGGACCCAGAAGGGGGCGGTCATCGGCGGAGGTGCCGGCGCCGTGGCCGGGGGAGTGATCGGCAAGGCCCTGGGCTCCACCACCCGGGGAGCCATCATCGGAGCCGCCGTGGGCGGAGCCGCCGGGGCCATCATCGGCCGGGAGATGGACCAGCAGGCGGAGGCCCTGGAGGAGGAGCTTCCCAACGCCACCGTCCAGCGGGTGGGGGAGGGGATCGCCGTGACCTTCGACTCCGGCCTCCTCTTCGACTTCGACTCCTACGCCTTGCGATCGGAGGCCCGGGACAACCTGGCCAACCTGGCCGAAAGCCTGGCACGGTATCCGGAGTCCGAGGTCCTCATCGTGGGACACACCGACTCCACGGGCCCCCAGACCTACAACCAGACCCTCTCGGAGAACCGGGCCGAGGCCGCCGCCACCTTTCTCATGCAGCAGGGAATCCGGCCGGACCGGGTCCGGGCCCAGGGTCTGGGGGAGGAAGAGCCCATCGCCTCCAACGAAACGGAGGAGGGTCGGCAGCTGAACCGGCGGGTGGAAGTGGCCATCTTCGCCAGCGAAGAGTACAGGGACCGCCTCACCGGGGGTGGAGGGACCTGACAAAGGGGGCTCCCCGACCTCGTTGCCCCGGGGTTTCATCCCGTCACGTTTCCCCGGAGATCCCGTCCATCGCGTTTCCCCGGAGATCTCGTCCATCGCGTTTCCCCGGAGATTCCCTACCTTCTGGCCGTCAAGACGGTATCTTCCATGGCCGGTGTCCGAATCGACCTCCGCCCCGGCCACGGGCAGTCCTCACCGGGGTGACCTGAACCCAGGGCCTCCATGGCTGAACACGGCGACGAGACGAAGAACGCCGGGGTGAGACCCCCGGGAGACGTGAACCCCCGGAGGGAGCCGGTGCTGGATTTCCCGGACCGGTCCTTTCGGGAGATGACCCGGGGCGACTACGAGGTCCTGGGGTTCCTCTCGGGCCTGGAGGTCCACCAGCAACTCCGGACCGCCTCCAAGCTCTTCTGCCGCTGTCCCGCCGGGTGCCGGACCACCCGTGTGGACGCCGAAGTCCTCCGGCACATGCGTCCCACCCTGAGCGAGCTGGGGGAGTACGACGGCACTGCCCTCATGGAGTTCAAGACCCGGAAGGAGATCGTCTATCTCCTGGAGCGGGGGTCGGTGTGCACGTACGAGATGGACGACACCCCGCCCTTCGAGATGGACCCGGAGGCCGTGTCCATCGCCATCGAGATCGCCAGGCTCTTCTCCCTGAACCTGGTGTCCGAGCTCCACGTGATGCGGAAGCAGTACCTGGACGGCTCCATTCCCACGGGCTTCCAACGGACGGCCATGGTGGGCCTGTCCGGTGCCGTGCCCTTCCGGGTGCCGGAGCTGGGCGTGGACCGGGAGCTCCGGATCCGGCAGCTCTCCCTGGAGGAGGATTCCTGCCGGGAGGTGTCGGACGTGGGGCACCGGATCACCTACCGGACGGACCGCCTGGGCATGCCCCTGACGGAGGTGGTGACGGAACCGGAGCTCGTCACGCCCCTGGAGCTCCAGGCCGCGGGCCGGCTCGTGGCCCAGGTGACCCGGGCCACCCGGAAGGTCCTCCGGGGAGCCGGGGCCGCCCGGCAGGACGTGAACGTGTCCGTGGCCGGAGGCCGGCGGGTGGAGATCAAGGGGGTGCACCACCACCGGGGGCTACCCCTCCTGGTCCACAACGAGGCCTTCCGCCAGTTGAATCTCCTCAGGGTGAAGGCGGAGTTGGAGGGCAGGGCCGTCACCGCCGGAACGCTGGAGATCCCGGACCAGGGACTGCCGTGGGAGATCTCGCCCCTGGTGGTGGACGCCAGCCCCATCCTGGCCGCCTCCGCCTTCGGACCCCTTCGGGAAGCCCGGAACCGGGGTGAGGTGGTGGTGGCCGTCCGGTTGCCGGGGTTCGCCGGGCTCCTGGACCATCCCACCCAGCCCGGCCGTCCCCTGGCTTCGGAGCTGGCGGACCGGGTGCGGGTCATCGCGTGTCCCGTCCACCGCCCTTTCTTCCTCCACTCCGGGAAGGGTTCCCAGGGTGCGGGGGCCCTCTCGAACCGGGAGTGGAGGGAGCTCGAGGAGGCCCTGGGGGCGGGATCCGAGGACGGGATGGTCCTGGTCTGGGCCTCGAAGCCCGACGCCGCCACGGCGGCCCGGGAGATTCTGATCCGGGCCCGGGAGGCCCTGGAGGGGATCCCGGCGGAGACCCGGCAGGCCTTTCCCGACGGCACGAACGGTTTCGAGCGCATCCTCCCGGGCCCGGACCGGATGTACCCGGACACGGATACCCCGCCACTGCCCGTCTCCGATGACCTGCTGGCCCGGATCCAGGAGGAGCTGCCCGAGACCCCCTGGGCCCGGGAGGACCGGTACCGGGAGATGGGCATGGACGGGCGGACGGCCCGGGCCCTGGCCGCCGCCCCCTGGGCGGACCTCTTCGACACCCTTGAACCGGAGGCCGGGGAGGTGGCCCGCCGCCTGGCCACGGTCATGGAGAAGCGGATCCCCTTCCACCTCCGGGAGCGGGGAGTTGCCCGACACCGGTGGGAGGAGGACCCGGAGGAGCTTCCGGCCCCGAAACGACTGGCCCCCCTGGTCCGGGCCGTGGAGGAGGGAACGGTGCGGCCGGAAGCCATGGCCCAGGCCTTGGACGGGATCCTGGCCTCTCCGGAGGAGGAGGTGGAGGCCATCCTCTCACCCTACCGGAAGGGGCCCGACGACGAGGACATCCTGGAGGAGCGCCTGGAGCGGGTGGCCCGGGATCCGGACCGCCCCAGGCACAAGGGACCGGAGGCCGTCCTGGAGTGGGCCATGGGAGAGGTCATGCCCCACCTCCTGGGCCGCATGGGTCCGGCCCGGGTCCGGGGGGCCCTCGTTCAGGCGCTGGAGCTGGAGACGGCGGCGAGCCCGGAGGCTGCGGGAAAGAAGGGTCCGGAGACGGAGCCGGGGTGGGAGGGGAAGACGGGTCAGGAGGCGGAGACGGAAAGCCAGGAGGTGGAGACGTGAGGGACAACGGGGAGGGCGTCCAGGCCACGAAGGATCCCTACCGGGGCTACCGGGGACCCACCCGGGAGCTCATGGAGCGGTTCGGGATCACCGTCTGGTGCGAGGTCCGGGCTCGGACCACCCGGGGGATCTTCGAGGGTCTCCTCCTGCCCCGCTCGGAGACCAGCGACGACCTTCACCTGGTCCTGAAGCTGGGGATCGGCTACAACATCGGCATCCGCCACGACACGGTTCTGGAGCTGGAGAAGATCGGGTACCGGGAGGCCCACTATCACATCCCGGAGAAGGAATTCCCCACGGATCCGGCTCACCCCGACGTGAAGCTCCTGGGCACGGGGGGAACCATCGCCTCCCGCCTGGACTACCGGACCGGGGCCGTGATTCCGGCCTTCAGTCCCGGGGAGCTCTACGGCTCGGTGCCGGAGCTGGCGGACATCTGCAACCTGGAGACGGAGAAGCTCTTCGGGGTCTTCAGCGAGAACATGGGGCCGGAACAGTATCTGGTGCTGGCGGAGAAGACGGGTGAGGCCATCCGGGAGGGATACGACGGCGTGGTCATCGGCCACGGCACCGACACCATGCACCACACGGCGGCAGCCCTGAGCTTCATGGTCCAGGATCCCCCGGTGCCCATCGTCATGGTGGGAAGCCAGCGGTCCTCGGACCGTCCCTCCTCGGATGCCGCCCAGAACCTCATCAACGCCACCCGGGCCGCCGGGCACGGCCCCATCGCCGAGGTCCTGGTCTGCATGTTCGGCCCCACCTCGGATCTCTACAACCTCCTGCACCGGGGCACCCGGGTGAGGAAGATGCACAGCTCCGTCCGGAGCACCTTTCGCACCCTGGGAGACATCCCGGTGGGCATGGTGGAAGAGGACCGGGTCACCCCCCTCACCGACAACTACCGGCCCCGCCGGAGGGACCGGGAGGTGACGGTTCAGCCGGCCTTCGATTCCCGGGTCACCCTCACGTACTACTACCCGGGGATGCAGCCCGACGTCATCGACGCCCTGGTGGAGAAGGGGTACCGGGGGATCGTCATCGCCGGTACGGGACTGGGTCACGTGAACCGTCTCATCTACCCGGCTCTGGAGCGGGCCCGGGAGGCTGGCGTCCAGGTCTACATGACCCTTCAGACCCTCTGGGGCTTCGTGCAGATGCACGTCTACGAGACGGGGCGGGAGATCCTGGAGCTGGGGGTGGTGCCCCTGGCGAACATGCTCCCGGAGGTGGCCTACATCAAGCTTGGCTGGGCCCTGGGTCTGCACCCGGACGACCCGGAAGCGGTGAAGGAGGTCATGGCCACCCCCGTGGCCGGAGAGACCACGGACCGGGAGCCCCACGACGGGTACCTGGTGTTCCAGGGAGGCGTGCCGGAGATCCAGGAGTTCCTGGGGAAGGTCTGGCGGTAGCGTGGCATGAAGCTCCCCCTCCGCTCCCTGACCTTCTGGATCTTCGTCGGCCTCTTCGCCGGCATGGCGGCGGGGCAGGTGGTGGGGGAAGCCATCCTCCCGGTGGCCGACCCCCTGTCGGACATCTTCCTCCGGCTCCTCCGCATGGCCATCATGCCCCTCATCATCACGTCCCTCACGGCGGCAGTCATCAGCGTGGGGGAGCGGGGGAACCTGGGGGCCCTGGGCGCCAAGACCTTCGCCTACTATGTGACAAGCAGCCTCCTGGCCATCCTGGTGGGGCAGACCCTGGTGAACATCTTCCAGCCGGGGATCGGATCGGCCATCGAGTTCCAGCGGGAGGTGGAGGAGATTCCGGCGGCCTCCCAGACGCCCACCGAGCTCATCCTGGAGATCATCCCGGAGAATCCCTTCCAGGCCCTGGCCGAAGGGAACGTGCTGCCGGTCATCTTCTTCTGCATCCTCTTCGGCTACTTCGTCACCCGCCTGGACGAGCCCTACAAGAGCCAGCTGGGGGACTTCTTCCAGGGAGCCTTCCAGGCCATGATGAAGCTGGTCCACGTGGTCATCTGGACGGCGCCCCTGGGGGTGTTCGGCATCAACGCCCGCATCGTGGCCACCACGGGCTTCGAGGCCTTCCGGTCCCTGGGCTTCTACTTCGCCCTGGTCCTGGTGGGGCTGTTCATCCATGGCGCCGTGACCCTGCCCACCCTGGTCTGGCTCGTGACCCGGAAGAACCCCTTCCGACACTACAAGGGGATGCCCCCGGCCCTGGTCACCGCTTTCTCCACCTGCTCCACCATCGTCACCCTTCCCCTGACCATGGAGGCGGTCCACGAGAACTCGAAGGTCTCGGAGAAGATCTCCTCCTTCGTGTTGCCCATCGGGGCCACGATCAACATGGACGGCACGGCCCTCTACGAGTGCGTGGCCGTGATCTTCATCGCCCAGGTCTACGGCTTCGCCCTATCCTTCGACCAGCAGCTCATCATCGTGCTCACGGCCCTCTTGGCTTCCATCGGTGCCGCCTCCGTGCCCATGAGCGGCATGGTCATGATGTCCATCATCCTGGGAGCCGTGGGTCTGCCCCTGGAGGGGGTGGCGGTGATCCTGGCCGTGGACCGGATCCTGGACATGTTCCGGACCATGATCAACGTCCTGAGCGACTCCTGCGGAGCCGTGATCGTGGCCACCCTGGACGGGGAGGAGGTCCTCACGCCAGGGTAGGTAGTCTGGCCTTCGGCGGTTCGGGAATCGGGGCCGCGTCTTCCGACGGCGCTGGAGCCAGCGCCGCTGCTTCCTTTTTTCAGCAGTTCCGGAACCAGGGCCGTTCCGTCTTCTCGGGTGGATCGTCGGTGAGGACCAGCCGAGGGCCCTCCGGATCGTGGAAGAGGGCCAGCGTCCGGATCCGGTCTTCCTTCCGCAGGGTCAGGGAGGTGGCTCCCTTGTCTTTGCCTGCCTTTCCACCGGCTCCCTCCTCCACGGCTTCCCAGCCGGACCCTTCAAGCTGGCGATGGAGCTCCTGGAAACTGGATTCGGCTTCGGGGATGCCGTCCCAGCGGAGGATCTTGGCTCCGGTGGAGGCCAGCCGGAGGAGGACGGCTTCCCGCTCCGGCAGGAACGGCAGATCCGCAGGGTGCTCCTCCGGGCGAACCTGGGCAGCCGGGAGATTCACGCCGGTCATGATCACCACGAACTCGTGGTTCTCGTCCTCCGCCTCCACCCGGTAGAAACGGGGATCCTCCGGTTCCCGGATCATGAGGGTTCGCACCCCCTGAGCATCGAAGAACTCCTCGAAATCGGTCCGTCCCGATTCGAACCGGCGAATGGCTTTCCGGGCTTTCTTCCGCGACTCCTGTGACATGGGCTCCGCCTCCCCCGAGGCGTCGGGCCCCGGGCGTGATTCACGTGCATTCTGGTATGGATATCCTCTGGATACCGATGGTCTGAGAACGCCTACCCGGGTGACGGGTCCCGGATCCAGGGTGCGGGAGGGGAGTGTACAGAGTGCAGGGGGAGGCGAGGACATCCCTTGCCGCCGACGTCAGCTACGGAACCAGGAGGAGGGCAGCATGCCGGAATCGAAGACGGCTCCAGCCATCGCCGAGGAGGCCTGGGGCAAGGTGACCCTGGAGGACGGACGCACCTTCAAGGACGTGAAGCTCTGGCCCGGAGGCGCCCGGGAGTGGGATTGGGGGGAGACGGGGACGAGCCACGGCGGCGGTATTCAACCCGGAGACGTCAGGGAGCTCCTGGACCACGGCTCGGAGGTGGTGGTGCTTTCCAGGGGCCGGAACAAACGCCTGAACATCGCCCCCGGGACCCTGGAGCTCCTGGAGGACCTGGGTGTGGAGACCGTGGTTCTCCCCACGCCGGAAGCCATCCGGCGCTACGGCGAGCTCAGACAGACCCGCCCCGTGGGGGCTCTCATCCATTCCACCTGCTGAGCTCTTCCCACCTTGGTTTCCTTTTCCCGGAACGGTGCCGGGTGGGAGACACTCTGACGCCTTCCGGCGGCCAGGTCCCCTCACGCTCCCGGCTGCCACGATCCCCGTTTCCAGGGCTGGCCCCCGGTGTCTCCGGGGCGTACACTGCCTCGTTACATCTCTGTGACCCAATACAGGCAGGTGCTCCGCCGTGATCAGATGTGCCGGGATTCCCACCTCTTTTCTCTTCCTCCTCGGGTGTTTCGGGCTGGGGCTGCCCGGCTTGTCGGTTCTGGTTTGCCCTGGCCCTGTCCTGGGACAGGGCGTGTCGGAAAGCACCTCCAACGACACGGCCCGGATTACCTTCTCCGGGCTCTTCTACCTTGGATTCGAGGGAGCTCGCCGAGGGGGAGTGGATTCGGCTGCCTTCGTCATCGACCGCTCCTACCTCACGGCTCGGGTGCGCATTCTGCCCCGCCTCACCGGACGCCTCACTCTGGACACGAGTCAGGACCGGGAAGGGGACGGCCGGGGGGACATGGAGGTCCGACTCAAATACGCCTACGCGAAATACGATCTGGGCGAGTTTGAGGGCATCCGGGACCTGAGCCTCGAGGGTGGGATCGTTCACATGGTGTGGCTGGCCTTCGAGGAGCACATCAACCTGTATCGGATGCGGGATCCCATGTTCCTGGAGCGAACCGGGATCTTCAACTCCGCGGACTTCGGCCTGACCCTCTCCGGATCCCTGGGTCCGGACCTGCCGGCGGAGTACCGAAACGAGGTGAGCTCGGACTACGCCGGACGATGGGGAAGCTTCGCCCTGGGCATCTACAACGGCGGAGGGTATCACGGGGATGAGCGGAACACGAACAAGGTCGTCCAGGGCCGTCTCACCCTCCGTCCTTTTCCGGATCGACTACCGGGCTTCCAGGTGTCGGGGCTCGGGATCGCAGGGAAGGGGAACCGTTCCGGGGACCAGTACCCCATCCCGGACTGGCGGACCTTCGACCTCTTCCTCTCCTACCAGCACCCCCGGGGGACCGTCACTGCCCAGCGGGTGTGGGGAGAAGGCAACCAGAAGGGGACCTGGACCGAGCCCTTCTCGACCCTTTCGGAAGCCGGGGAGGCCACGGACTACTCCGGAGCTTCGGTCTTCGGGGAGCTACGGCCTGGAGGAGGGTGGCGGATCCTGGGAGGCTACGACCAGGTGGACCGGACGCCGGGACCCGAGGACGCCGGTCTTTCCCGGATCCATCTCGGCGTGGGCTACGACCTGGGACGACAGAACATTCTGCTCCTGGACTGGGACCGGTTGGACTGGGACAGGGAGGGCCGGGCCACGGACAGTCGGGTCCAGCTGGTCTTCCAGGTCAAGTTCTGAGCTCGGGCACCCGGGACTCACCCCCCTCCCCGGCGCTCCATGCCCCGGGGTATCCGGCCCCGGGCCCGTAGCTGTAGAAGGCTGTTGAACAAGGTGGGTGCGGCCGCGGGCAGGGGTCTTGCGGATGCCAGACAAGGAAGAGCGACGAATGCGATGTCGTGCACATCGGGGAGGAGCTCTGACGCCGTATGGCGCCG
>Ga0207797_1002701_pt1 | contig 12202 bp, 13 predicted proteins | sample PRCRCaboRojoPR_6_FD_187275 | JGI IMG/M metagenome (GOLD analysis project Ga0207797, IMG submission 187275) | Marine sediment microbial community from Cabo Rojo, Puerto Rico - PR CR 10% Liquid 1 (SPAdes) | ecosystem: Environmental > Aquatic > Marine > Coastal > Sediment | place: Cabo Rojo, Puerto... | reverse complement strand
GGCCACGTCACTAGTCTGCCACACCAGCTGCGGCAGCTGCCGGGCGAAGTAGACCGCATGCTGCCCGGTGCCGCTGCCGATCTCCAGCACTCGCGCGCAGCCCACCAGCTCCTGCCGGAGCACGTCCAGGATGGGCTGCTTGTTGCGCTCACAGGCCTCCGAGTAGGGCTTGGCCATGGTCGGCTATCGTAGCGAGTGTGGACAGAGGATAACAGGCGGAGGGACCGCATCGCCGGCCAGTGCCGCCGGGCCTGAGCTCATCAACCCGTGCGCTGGACGTGCACCGCTACCTCGGTGAGGGCGATGAACGACCAAAGGGCGTGCATCAACAAGGGGGCGTATAGGGAGTGGGTCAGATGGCGGGCGGCGCCCAGGAGGAGGCCGGCACCGAACACGGTGACGATCCCGTAGAGATCGTACTGCAGGTGCAATGCGGCCCAGGCCAGGGCGGTCAGGATGGTTGCCCCTGTGGGGCCGAGCGGCGAATGACGAAATCCCTTGAATATAAAGCCGCGAAAGACGGTCTCCTCGGCAATCGGGGCTGCCACCACTACGGCCACCCAGAGCAGCGGCAGAGACTCCGCGTTGCGGTAGAGCTCCACCATGAAGTGGGGAATGACGGGGCGGCCCAGCGCCGCGGTCAGGAGATTCCAGGCCATGGCGAGCCCGACCACCAGCAGCGCCCAGCGCAGGGCCTGTCCGGGGCTGATGGGATAGAGCGCGAGATAGGCGCGCACGCTCATCCCTGGTCGTCGTCTGACCATCAGCAAGACAAGCCCGACAGCAACCGGGGCACTGATCAGGACGGCCAGGGCCATCAGCAGACCGTCGACGCCGACCGACTGGATATCGAGCCGCCCTTTCCAAATGATCGCGAAGGCCACGGCGACGAGGACCTGGGCCAGCAGGAAGGCCATCACGATGACCACGCCGAGACCCAATGTCTTCCAGAACCCGAAGGGGCCCGGCTTGCCGACGCGGGGATGGGGGGCATGAGACACAGCCATGATCGATGATGTTGCCAGTAGAGCCCCGTCATCCGATAGTCCGCCTGCGGAGCAGGCCATGACAGACCGTCGTGCCTGCTGCGGTCACCCAGTGCATGAGGGGCGCAGCCGGCAGGGGTGGTCGGGAGATAGCGGGCCGTATCGTGAGGTGCTTGCGCTATCCCGGACAGGGCCCGCAGGCTGAGCCTACCGAGGACAGGGCCGCCGGCTGTTGCGAGCGCAGCGACCCGCTCCCCAATTCAACCGGCCAGGAGGTAGTGATGATGAAGATCAACGTCAATGTGGAAGCCACACCCCAGGAGATGCGCGAATTCTTCGGCCTACCCGACGTCAAGCCGCTCCAGGACGAGATGATGTCGGCCATCCGGGAGAACATGCGTGAGGGGGTGAGCGGCTTCGATCCGCTGAGCCTGACGCGATACTTCCTGCCGCTGCAGATGGAGTCCATGGAGGCCATGCAGAGGACCTTCTGGGATGCCTTCCGCCGGAGCGGCGGTCAGGACCAGGGCGGACAATCGGGCGGCAGCAAGGAATAGGGCCCGGCACCCCGGGCCGCTGCCTACAGGTGCATATCGGGACGCTCGGCTCGGGATTCGGCGCGCAGCTCGGCTGCAACCGCCTCGACACGTTCCGCGGCGTCGTGGAGCTCCTCCGAGATGGCCTCCTGGATGGCAAGCGCCAGATCCTCGAGCTGTGCGCGGGTGAGGCGCTGCCGCACATCCTCATCCAAGGCCCTCTTGAACGACTCGACGACACGATCCGCGCGCTCCCGGTGACGGTCGGTCATGATGCCCTCCTGTACGCTTGTGCCAGGTAAGCCGCTGTAACGGAGCATAGCGCTCCTGCATCACCGCGGGGTGGACGCCAGCCTCAGCCCCCTCGGGACGAGCCCGCGCTCGAGGAGCTCGAACATGCCCTGGGTGATCAGGGCCAGGGCCGCAGCCGGCACCGCACCCTGCAGGATCAGGCCCAGGTCGTCCAGCCTGATCCCGGTCAGTATGGGCTGGCCGTAGCCACCCGCACCGATCAGCGCGCCCAGTGTAGCCGTGCCGACGTTCACGACTGCCGAGGTCTTGATGCCGGCGAGGATGGCGCGCGAGGCCATGGGGATCTCGATGCGGCGTAGCCGCGCCCGCAGGGGCAGACCCAGGGCCCGCGCGGACTCCCGGAGATGCTCCGGTATGTCCTGCAGTCCCGCATACGTATTGCGCAGGATGGGCAGCAGGCTGTACAGGAACAGCGCCGCGATGGCGGGTGGGCCGCCGATGCCGAGGAGGGGGATCATGAAGACGAGCAGGGCCAGCGGCGGGATGGTCTGCACGATGCCGACCGCCGCCAGGATGGCCTGACCCAGGCGCGGCCGCAGCCAGGCCAGCACCCCGGCCGGGACGGCGACGACGATGGCACTGGAGAGCGAGACCACCACCAGGGCCAGGTGCTCGCCGGTGCGATGGACCAGGCGCTCGACAGCCGTGGTCCCCGCCACCTGCAGGTCGAGCCCCAGCGTCTTGTGCAGAAAGCCGGCGGCGACTCGGGTCTCGGGTACCCCATCCAGCTTGGTCCGGGCGTTCATGGCGGTCATGGCCGCCTCGTCGATGCGGCCCTCCAGTCGCCGGAGCTGGGTCAGTGCATCCGGGCCGAGGCCGTGACGATAGATGAACACCGCCTCGTAGTCGGGGAAATAGCCCCGGTCATCCTTCAATATCCGCAGGTCGTAGCGCTGGATCTCGGCGTCAGTGGTGTAGAGATCAGTGGCGTCGATGGTCCCGCGAGCTAGTGCCCGGTACGCCAAGGCGTGGTCCAGGCCCCGGACCTGCTCGTGCGGCAGGTCATAGGCCCGCCTCAGGCCGGGCCAGCCATCCTCGCGGTCCATGAACTCGTTGGAGAACCCCAGGGTCAGCTCGGGGTGTGCTGCCAGATCGGAGATGGCGCGGATGCCGAGGCGCTCGGCGGGGACGGATCGCATGCCGATCGCATAGGTATTGTTGAAGCCGAGCGGGGCGGTCATGGCAAGGCCCAGCTCGGCGAGCGCGGCCCTGAGGGCCTGGCGCGTGGGCAGCGCGTGATCGGCAAAGATCTCCTGGCGCAGGGTGCCCGTATACTCGGGATAGAGATCGATATCGCCTCGCCGGAGCGCGCTCCAGAGGACGCGCGTGCCGCCCATCTGCTCTCGGTGGACCGTAGCACGCCCGGACTGACGGATGCCGTGGCTGGCGAGCTCGCCGAGGATCACCGATTCGGTGAACTTCTTCGAGCCCACCGCGACAGGCTCCCCGGCAGAGGCAGGCCCTGAGACGGCGATACAGGCGAGCAGGAGCAGGGCGATGGGGCCGGACCAGCGGCGGAGGCTGCCCGGCACTCGCGATGGTCCTGCGGACGCGGCGGCAGCCTCAGGCATGGCGCCCTGGATTGCCACCGACGAACAGCCCCGCACGCTGCGCCCTCAGGAAGTCCTCGACGAAGGCCTCGGCCGGGCGGGTGACCAGGTCTTCCAGGGTCCCCTGCTGGACGATCTGGCCCGCTCGCAGGAGGACAATGGCGTCGCCGAAGAATGCCGCCTCGGCCAGATCGTGGGTCACCAGCACCACGGTCTTCCCAAGGCCTTCGAAGATGGCCTTGAGCTCGCCCTGGAGCTGGAACCGGATCATGGGGTCCAGGGCGGCCAGGGGCTCATCGAGGAGGAGGACATCCGGATCGGGCATGAGGGCGCGCATCAGGGCGACCCGCTGGCGCTGTCCGCCGGATAGCTCCGCGGGATATCGGCGCAGGACCGCAGGCTCGATCTGGGCAAGCTGGCACAAGTCCTGGAGGCGGCGCTCGATGGCATCGCGCCGCCAGCCCAGATGCTCAGCCAGCAGGATGACATTGCCCCGTGCGCTCAGGTGGGGAAACAGCCCCCCTTCCTGGATGACATAGCCGATGCGATGACGCAGGGCCTCGACATTACGGGGGCTCAATGCCTGCCCATCGAAGCGGACCTCGCCCGCGTCGGGCCAGAGCAGGCCGAGCATGAGCTTGAGCAGGGTGGTCTTGCCGCAGCCACTGGGACCGATGATCGCCGTCGTACGGCCGCGGTCGATCACCAGATCGACGGGCTGCAGCACGGAGCCCCCACCATAGCCCTTCTGCACAGCCTCCAGTGAGAGCATGGCCGCCTTATAGCACGATGCTGAAGGCTACCGCAGCACCGGTGGGCCTCTCCTACACTCATAGCGGACACCTATTGGGAGGGGGCGCCATGCAGAGGCTCTGGCTGTGGATGATCGTCGGGCTGGTGGCCGCAGGCTGCGCGCCCGCACCGCCGCCCGGCATCCCGCCTCGACCCGCCGTCAACGAGCCGCCCGGCTTTCCGTCACAACGCTATGAGGCCGGCTATGCAGAGGGCGGGCAGGTCTATCGCGTGGTGCCCCGGGAGTCGGGCGTCCGCATACGGGTCTATCCGGCCGGCCCGCTGGCTGACGAGCGCGGCCACAAGCATGTGGCTGCCAGCCGCAAGGTCCAGGGTTATGTCTTCGTCGCTGACGAGGCGGAGGGATCGCGCGCCGACCTGTTCCTTCCAGTGCACAGCCTGCAGGTAGACCGGCCCGAGGACCTCAGCGCAATCGGCTGGCACAGCGAGCTCACCCCAGCCCAGAAGCGAGCAACCCGGCGCAACATGCTCGGCCCGGTGCTCAAGGCGGGGACCTATCCGTTCGTGGAGATCTCCGTCCGTGCGCGCAAGGCTGACCTGCCGGCAGCGACCCTCGAGTCCCGAATCACGCTCCGCGGCGTGGAGCAGGCGCTGCGGAGCAAGGCGGCCGTACAGCTGGACAGGGATCGCCTGCGGGCGGTGGGCGCCTTCCGCTTGCAGCAGACCGCCTTCGGGATCGAGCCCTTCAGCGCCATGGGTGGTTTGCTAACCGTGCGCGATACGATCGAGGTCAGCTACCGCGTGGTGGCGGCACCGCTGTCCGACTGACCCCTTCGCGCATCCGGTGCCGCCTTGTCCCTGTAGCACCGACCAGCGAGCGGCCGCCGACCCACGGGCTGCCGGAGGCCCGGGCAAGGAAGGCCCCACGCCATCAATAGGCCCGTCGAGATCGCGAGGAACATGGAATGGGTGCCCCGGATCAGGGCAGGCGATCCGAGGGAGACGTGGCAGGCATGATCCGGCCTGCTGCCCGCCGAGACCGGGCCCCGATCAGGGTACCGGGAAGAGCGGCGCGTACCGCGCGATCCACTCTGCGGCGGCGTGCTCGCGGCTCACCTCTCGCCCCGCCCGCAGCAGGTGCCGGCGATAGGTCTCGATGTGACAGATCTGCTCGACCATGCGGGCCTGAAAGGCCTCGGACACGGTCAGGAACCGGAGCCCGACCTCGAAGAGCCAGCCCTGGGGCTCGATCCACTCGACCATGCCACGGAAGGCGTAGGCCTCGCCGCATACCCCGATCCGCAGATTGACCACCGAGCCGTAGGGGAGGTGTCGGCCACAGGCCATGGCCATACCGAGGCGCGGCGCCAGATCCGGATCCAGATCATGAGGCTCCTCGGTAGGCCAGAAATCCAGCGGGTGATCGTTCGGATGGCGGATGAACTGTCCGTGCGTCAAGGGGCTGTGCAGCGCATCAGCTACCACAGCCATGCGGTCGCGACGGCGCCCCGCCGCCGCGCCCGTCGCTGCAACCGCTGTTGCCAGATCCGGCAAGCTCAAGGGGATCATGGAAGCCTCGGCCGCCAGCACGCGACCTCTTCTAAGGGTATTCGCGTACGGCATCGTGGTGGTTTCACATCCATCCGCTGGATCCTCGCGCGGGCATCCACATCCAAATGACCGACACAATGACTTATAGCACATAGTTAACGGATTCGATGAGGTTGCACGGCTATCTGGTCGGTCTCGCGTTTGCACTGCGATCCGGTGGCGCCCACACTCCAGATCGGTACGGTTCCGCGTCTCGCAGCGCGGACCGCTCCAGCTTCGACACCAACGATCACGAAGGAGGCTCGGTATGAGACGACCATTTATCGCGGCTGGCCTGTTGTCCGGGGTCCTGCTTGCAGCTGGCGCCGACTCGGCCATGGCCCAGCAGGGCGGCGGCCCCGGCCAGCCCGGCGCCCAGCCGGGACAGGGCATGATGCCCCATCCGGGCATGATGCGTGGGCCCGGCAAGGGTCAGGGTCCCGTTGGTCCCCGCTATCAGGGACAGGCCGGTCCGCGGGGACCCGGCATGGGGCAGCCGGGCCCGGGCGCCATGCGCGGTGGCCAGCCGCGCGGCGGCACGTACGGATCGGGGGGCCCCGGCTACGGCCGCGGACCCGCGCCCGGTGCCGGCCCTGGCATGGGCGGTGGACCGCGTGGCGGGGGTCCCAGCTATGGCCCCGGCCCTGGTATGGGCCCCGGCCCCCAGGGTGGCGGCCCCGGCTACGGCCCCGGTCCTGAGGGCGGCTATGGCCCCGGTATGGGACCCAGGCCGCAAGGTGGCGGACCCGGTATGGGCCCCGGCCCCCAGGGCGGTGGCCCCGGCTACGGTCCCGGTCCTGAGGGCGGCTATGGCCCCGGCCCCGGTATGGGACCCGGTCCCCAGGGCGGTGGCCCCGGCTACGGTCCCGGTCCTGAGGGCGGCTACGGCCCCGGGCCCGGCATGGGTCCCGGTCCGCAGGGCGGCCCGGGCTATGGGCCTGGGCCCGGCTATGGGCCCGGCGGCTACGGCCCGGACGAAGGGGGCTGGGGCCCCTTTGACGGTGGCGGACCGGGTGACTGGGGGCCGTTCGAGGGCAACGGACCCGGCGGCTGGGGCCCCTTCGAGAGCAATGGCCCCAGCAGCTGGAGCCCATTCTAGCGGCCGCCCTCGGCGAGCCTAGGCAGGAGCAGCGATGCACAAGGGGCGCCGTCGGCGCCCCTTGTGCATCCTGCAGCCCCGCGCAGGTTCTTGATGTGCGTCACCTCTGAAGTGGTTTCCTCCTCGGTCATCTTGGCAAGCGCCATACGAACCGCTAACAAGTATTGGAAAAGGCCATACGAATAATGTAAGATCCGCTCAATATACGAATATACTAATATGCTCGGGCGTTAGGCCTCTGCCTGACAGGTCGAGCGGGAGGATGACCATGGTGGGCTTTCGGATCCTCGTGACGTTGATCACGGCCTGTGCAGCCGGGACCGCCGCAGCCGAGGGCTGCCCGTTTGGGGTCGAGCTCAAGGGCTGCATTGGCGACGAGCTCCGGGCCGCGGCACCGGCGACCAACAATCTGGGCGACCACAACCGCGCCTATGTCCCGAACCAGACGAGCAACGACCCGGTGGAGTTCGAGCCCGAGCTGCGGGCTCGGGTAGACGCGCGCATCGACCCGGGGATACGCCTGCAGGACCTAGACGACTCGGAGGTTGAGCGTTGCCTATCGAAGCGGGTGAGGCGCGATCCGGTCGAGATCTACGGAGAGCAGCTGCGCCTCCACGAGGCGGAGCTCGTAGGGGTCTACATGCGCCGCGATATGCGCACGCCGGATAACGCCCGCTTCTCGGGGATGCTGGGCTATACCATGGCCCGCTTTGTGAACCCCGCCGATGCCGATAACGAAGGTGTCGGGGACTTGTCTTATGGGGTGGGAGCCACCGTGCCCGTCGAGCGCGGTCTGTCGCTATCGGTGGACTACGTCCGCTACGTGGACCGCACTGAGTACGAATACAACGGCGTGAGACTGGGGCTCAAGAGTCAATTCTAGCGCGGGTATCGTGCCGGGCCGCAAGGCTCGCTGCGGTGGCCTCGATCCAGTCCTCGGCATGGGCGTTGATCTCCTCGGGTGTTTGCCCGGCCGGGTCGATCAACGGCCCGATGACGACCCTCACGGTGCCGGGCCGCTTGATCAACTGCCGTCTCGGCCAGTACGCGCCGGCATCGTGGGCGATGGGTACCACCGGGTAGCCGGACTCGGCGGCGAGGATGGCGCCGCCGACCTTATAACGGCGGCGCTCGCCCAGCGATACCCGGGTGCCTTCCGGGAAGATCACCACCCACCGCCCGTCGTCGAGACGCGCCTTGCCCTGCCCCACCAGCTGTCTTACCGCCCGTCTGCCGGCGCCCCGGTCGATGGCGATCGGCTCCAACATAGCCAGGGCCCAGCCGAAGAACGGGATCCACGTGAGCTGCCGCTTCAAGACCCAGGCCTGGGGAGGCAGGATGCGCTGCAGGGCCAGGGTCTCCCAGGTGGACTGATGCTTGCAGAGGGCCACCGCCGGACCCCCCGGAAGCCGTTCGCTGCCCTCGACCCGGTAGCCCAGCCTGCAGGTGATCCTGAGCCACCACAGGTTGAAGCCCGTCCAGGCGGTTACGAAGCGGTAGCGCTGGTTATACGGCAGAGGCAGCGTGATGAGGACCGACGGGATCGACCAGACCAGTGTGGACAGTACAAGGCCTGTCCAGAAGAGGAGCGCCCGCGCATATAGAACGACGCCGGACGGCCCTGCCCCGGTGTCCGCCATGCCTAGAGTCGGCCCGTGAGGATGGCATCCGCGGCAGCAGCCAGGTCATCGCAGACGACCGTGGACGCCGGCAGATCATCCGGGCTGCACAAGGTCTGCTGCCCCTTGCCGGTGCGAACCAGTACCGGCCGCGCCCCGGCGGCCTCGGCCGCCAGAAGGTCGCGCTGCGCGTCGCCGATGGCCGGTACACCCGCCAGGCTGGTGCCCAGGCGGTGTGCGATCTGCTCCAGGAGCCCCGGTCGGGGCTTGCGGCAGCGACAGTGATCCCTGGGCGCGTGGGGACAGAAGAAGACCCCCTCCACGCGCCCGCCTAGCTGCGCCAACAGGCGGTCCATCTTCTTGTGCATGGCGTGGAGATCCTCGACCGTGAACAGGCCCCGGGCGATGCCCGACTGATTGGTCGCGACCACGACCTGGTAGCCCCCCTGGCTCAGCCGCGCGATGGCCTCCAGGCTCCCTGGCAGGGGCGTCCACTCCAGCGGCGAGCAGATGTAGGCGTCACCCTCCTGATTAATGACGCCGTCACGATCCAGAATGACCAGACGCATGACACCCCGGGCTGGTGACTGCGGCAGCGGCCTCGCCGCCGGTGCATCGGCCGCCGGATCCAGCAGACCCCTCCAGTGCGATGGCAGCGGGCCGGTGTCGCCTGCTCACTGCTGCAGACGGGAGAGATCGGCCGCGCCGAGGAACAGGCCACCCAACCGGTTCAGGAGCGCCAGGCGGTTCCTGCGCAGGGCGCCGTCCTCGGTCATCACCATGACGTCGTCGAAGAAGCGATCCAGTGGCCGCCTGAGGGAGGCCAGCCGCGTCAGGGCCTCGGCGTACCGCCCCTGGTCGAACATCGGCATGACCCCCTCGCTCAGCTCCAGGAGCTGCCGGTAGAGCTCGGCCTCCGCATCCTGCTGCAGCAGCCCCTCGTCGATCGCCTCGGGGATATGGCCATCGGCCTTGCGCAGGATGTTTCGGATGCGCTTGTTGGCGGCAGCCAGGCTCTCCGCCTCGGGCAGCGCCCGGAAGGCCTCCACCGCGCGCACACGGCGGTCAAAGTCGTAGGGCCGTGTCGGACGACGAGCCAGCACGGCCTCGATGGCGCCGTGGTGGAAGCCCTGATCGGCGTAGTAGGCGCGCAGCCGTTCCATCGTGTAGTCCAGGACCTCGGGCACAACCGCGGGGGCATCCACACGTTCGATGAGCCCCTCCGCGGCCCGGTCGAGAAGCGCCCTCAGATCCAGGTCCAGCTCACCCTCAATGAGGATCCGCAACACCCCGAGGGCGGCTCGCCTCAGCCCGAATGGGTCCTTGACGCCTGTCGGCCGCTCGCCGATGGCGAAGATGCCCACCAGGGTGTCGAGCTTGTCCGCCAGTGACAGGACCCGCCCCACCGCGGTCGCCGGCAGGGCGTCACCGGCCTGCCGCGGCAGGTACTGCTCCTCCATGGCCGCCGCCACCTCGGCGGCCTCGCCGCTGTGGGCGGCGTAGTAGCGCCCCATGGTCCCCTGCAGCTCGGGGAACTCGTAGACCATCTCGGTCACCAGATCGCACTTGGCCAGATCCGCTGCCCGCCGTGCCCGTGCTCGATCGACACCCAACCAGCCAGCAACGGCATCGGCCACGGCCGCTACCCGCTGGCTCTTCTCATAGAGGCTGCCGAGCTGCTTCTGGAACAGCACCTGCTTCAGGGCATCCATCCGCTCGCCCAGCGGGCGCTTGCGGTCCTGCTGCCAGAAGAAGTCGGCGTCGGCGAAGCGGGGTCGGATGACGCGCTCATTGCCCTCGCGCACCTTGGCGGGATCCCGGCTCTCGATATTGCTGACCGCCACGAAATAGGGCATGAGCCGGTTGTCGCCGTCCACTACAGGGAAGTACTTCTGATTGTCCTGCATGGTGATGATGAGGACCTCGGGCGGGACCTCGAGGAACCGTCGGTCGAAGCTGCCGGTCATGGCGACCGGCCACTCGACCAGTCCGGTCACCTCGTCCAGCAGGTCCTCGTCCAGGAGGGCATGACCGCCCGCCGCCACGGCCGCCTCCTCCACCTGGGCGCGGATGGCCTCCCGTCGGGTGTCGAATGCCGGCAGCACCTTGCCCTCCGTCTCCAGCAGCGGTGCATAGGCTGCCGGCTCGGCCACGTAGAGGGGGCCCGGATGGTGGAAGCGGTGGCCGCGCGTATATCGCCCCGCCTCGACCTCCATCAGGCTGCAGTCCACGACCCGGTCTTCGAAGAGCAGGACCACCCAGTGTACGGGGCGCACGAAGGTGGCCTCGCCCTCGCCCCAGCGCATGCGCTTGGGCACGGGCAGGGCATCCAGGGATCGCTCGACGATGGCGGGGACCAGCTCGCGGGTGGCCTGCCCCGGCTGCGTGCTGCGGTAGCAGAGCCAGGCCCCCTTATCGGTCTCCATGGTCTCCAGCTCGTCGACCGTGACCCCGCAGGACCGCGCGAAGCCTTCGGCCGCGCGCGTGGGCCGGCCCTCCTCATCGAAGGCCTGTCTCAGCCCCGGCCCGCGTCGCTCCACCACCTGATCCGCCTGTGCCGTGGGCACCGACCTGCACCACAGGGCGAGCCTCCGGGGGCTGGCATAGGCCACCACGTCGGCAGCGCCGACACCGGCCTCGTCCAGGCCGCGGCGCACGCCATCTTGGAACGCGGTGCTGAGGCTGCGCAGCGCCTTGGGCGGCAGCTCCTCGGTGCCGATCTCGATCAACATGTCACCGCGATCAACCATGGGCGGCCTCGTGCACCTCAGCCAGCATCGGAAAGCCCAGATGCTCGCGCATCTCGTAGTAGGCCTGGGCCACCGCGTTGGCCAGGGCCCGCACCCGGAGGATGTACTGCTGGCGCTCGGTCACCGAGATGGCGTGGCGGGCGTCGAGCAGATTGAAGGTGTGGGAGGCCTTGAGCATCTGCTCATAGGCAGGCAAGGGCAGCCCCTGCTCCACCAAGCGCCGGCTCTCCCGCTCGCAGGTCTCGAACCAGGCAAACAGGGCATGGGTATCCGCCTGCTCGAAGTTGTAGGCGGACTGCTCGACCTCGTTCTGATGGAAGACATCGCCGTAGGTGACGGGACCTTCTGGCGTCCGGGCCCACAGGAGGTCGTAGACGCTCTCCACCCCCTGGAGATACATGGCGATGCGCTCCAGGCCGTAGGTGATCTCACCGCTGACCGGGCGGCAGTCCAGACCGCCGACCTGCTGGAAGTAGGTGAACTGGGTGACCTCCATACCGTTCAGCCAGACCTCCCAGCCCAGCCCCCAGGCACCGAGCGTCGGCGATTCCCAGTCGTCCTCCACGAAGCGGATGTCGTGGACCAGGGGGTCGATACCCAGGGCCTCCAGGGAGCCCAGGTAGATCTCCTGGATGTCCGTCGGCGAGGGCTTGAGCAGTACCTGGAACTGGTAGTAATGCTGCAGGCGGTTGGGGTTCTCGCCGTAGCGGCCGTCGGTGGGACGCCGAGACGGCTGTACATAGGCGGCATGCCAGGGCTCCGGTCCGATAGAGCGCAGGAACGTGGCCACGTGAAAGGTGCCCGCACCGACCTCCATATCATAGGGCTGCAGGATAACGCAGCCGCGGGAGGCCCAGTAGTCCTGCATGGCCAGGATCAGGCCCTGAAAGGTTGAGACATCGTGCTTCGGCATGGGTGCTGGTATGGGGGCGGGCAAAAATGCGCAGTATAGCGCGCCCTGCGGAGGGCGGACCAGGCGGCAAACCGGCCCAAGAGCTGCTAATAGG
>Ga0207797_1002700_pt1 | contig 12202 bp, 7 predicted proteins | sample PRCRCaboRojoPR_6_FD_187275 | JGI IMG/M metagenome (GOLD analysis project Ga0207797, IMG submission 187275) | Marine sediment microbial community from Cabo Rojo, Puerto Rico - PR CR 10% Liquid 1 (SPAdes) | ecosystem: Environmental > Aquatic > Marine > Coastal > Sediment | place: Cabo Rojo, Puerto... | reverse complement strand
TGTCGAGACAAAGCCAGGCTTCTCGTGGTCAGGCGCGCCGCTTCGTCATAGTCCCCCTGTCGGCGAGCCACACCGGCCAGATTGACCAGGCAGAAGATCTTATCGGCCGTCATATTGAATGCCTTGAGGAGTGCCTGACTGTGCTCCAGGGCGGCTCTTGCCTCTCGATAGTAGGACAGCTGAAGGTATAATGCCCCCTGGTGAGCGAGCGCTTTGGCCAGGATGGGCTTCCGCTCCTCGTCGTACATCCAGCGATCTATCCCCTGAGAAAGCAGGTCAATGCCCTCCTGAAACCGACATTGGTGGTCATAGAACAGGTAGAGGCTCTTGAGGCTCTGTTCGACCAGAGAAGCGCGGTCGTGCGAGACCGCCAGTTGCCAGGCTCGGCGCACGTTCTCGATGTCAGCAGCAATCTCAGAGAAGTCATCTCTGCCTCTTGCTCTCTTCAGGCGATCTCTCTGCCGCTCAAGACGCGCGGCGAAATAGCGGGCATGCTGAATCTCCGTCTTTCTCCGCTGCTCCGGCCTGTCGAGGAGTTTCTCGGCCGCAAACTGTACGAGCAACCCGTGCATATCATAGCGATCGGGCGCGGCGCGGCGGACTAATGACTTATCCACCAGAGCCAGCAGGCTGGCTAGCGACGCCCCGGTCACGTGGAGAGCCGCTTCAGGACGGAACCCCCCACGGAAGACGGAAAGCTGAGCCAGAAGGTCCTTCTCCTCCTGCGACAGCAGCTGCCACGAATGCTCAAACGTGGCTCGAACGCTCCGCTGTCGCTCGGGGACGTTGCGCAAGTCCGTGGATAGGATGTTGAGGTTGCGCTCGATCTCCTGAGCGATCTCTTGGCAGGAGCGGACACCGACCCAGGCCGCGGCCAGCTCGACGCCTAACGGCAAGCCCTCGACCAGCCGGCAGATGCGCACTACAAGCGGCGTCTCTTCCGCCGAGAGCGAGAAGCGATGGTAGACCCGACAGGCTTGCTGGCGAAAGAGCTCAATGGCCTCGTAAGCTGCTAGCGAGTCTACGAGGTCCGCTGATGCCTCCGACGCTGTATGCCTCTCCTCTTCGCCTTCAGGACAGGTCAGGCCCTGGATGTGGCGCACCCATTCCTCCCGCAAGTTGAGCCGTTCTCGCGACGTAACCAGCACGATGACGCCCGGTGCCCGGCGAAGCGTCTTGGCCAGCAGGTCGGCTCCCTCCAGGATGTGTTCCATGCCGTCCAGCACCAGTAGCAGCTCCCTCTGTCGCAGGTAGTTCAGGAGCTGTCCTTCGGGATCCACGCCCTCGCGAAAGGAGAAGCCAAGGGCGTCAGCCATAGCGGTGACCAGCAGCTTGGGGGAGCTGACCGAGGTGAGGGGGACGAAGGCGACCCCGTGAGAGAAGCTCCCCAGCTGGTCCCTGGCCGCCCGAACCGCCAGCCGGGTCTTCCCGATGCCGCCGGGACCGACCAGGGTCACCATCCGACAGTCTGGATTGGCCAGCAGATCGGCGAGTTCACGAAGCTCCTTCTGCCGGCCCACAAAGGGTGTAGGAGGAGGCGGCAGGTTGTGCCTAGGAGCGGAGGGGCTGAGGAGCATAGGAGCGGTATGGCTTGATCGAACGCTTTCGTACAGTGCCATGGTCTCGTCCGTCGGCTCGACGCCCAGTTCCTGTGCCAGCACCTGACGGCACGTCCTGTATTGAGCCAGGGCGGCGCTGCGTTGACCATCCAGCGCCAGCAGCCGCATCAGCTGTCGGTGGGCTTCCTCGCGCCAGGGTTCCATCTCCACCTGACGATGCGCGTAGCGGCGCGCCAGGCGGATCTCACCGCGCCGCTCGTGGTGCGTAGCCAGATGGGCGAGCGCCTCCATCACCTCCCGACGCAGCCATTCCCGTTTCAGCAGGAGCCATTCCTCGAAGAGGTGGCCGTCACCTACGGAGAAGTGCTCCATCAGATCTCCCCGATACAAGGCCACCATCTGCTCCATACGTCGCAGGCAGGGGAGACACGCTCCCCGATGGCGGTGTCGATGTCGTCTGCACGCTTCGGCCAAGGATGTGAAGGTGGCGACATCGAGCCAATGATCGCTTTGGCCGTTGAACTGGATTGTCTGTCGACTGACGAGCAGGAAGGGAGGACGCAGTCTCCCTTCTTCTGCAGAAGGGTTTGTCGTCTCTTGATTGTCGATGACCTGTCGCAGCTGGTAGAGCGCCTGTCGCAGGCTCCGGAGCGCCTTATTGCTGGGACGATTGGGCCACAGCAAACCTGCCAGAGCATCCCGCCGATGAGGGTGGTCGGCCTCCACACTCAGGTAGGCCAGCAGCGCCTGAACCTTGTCGGTGGCGAAGTCAACGACCGGCTCACCGTTCAAGGTCGCTCGGAAAGCCCCGAGGAGCCACATAGAGAGTCGAGCCATCGTCGCCACTCCACTGGAGGATAGTTGATAGACGCGTGCTAGCCCTATTGTACCGCCATTCGAGGTGAGGTGCAACGGAGAAAGGGTGCTCTTGACGGTCTTATAACGGTAAGCTGCTACACTGGCATAAGCTGAGGTATCTTGCTTGTCTGGTCTTTTGACAAGGCGGAAGATTTCTGGCACCGGGGTGTAGATGAAAGAACAGCGACGGTACTTCTCGTATTTGCTGCGTCTTTGGGAGACGAGCGACGGGGACGAGACGATCTGGCGCGCCTCTCTGGAGTGCCCAGGTAGTGGGCAGCGACGGGGGTTTGGCAACCTGACAGATCTGATCAGCTTTCTGGAAGCTCAGACCAAAGAGCAGGCTGTGCGGGATCAAGGATCGGATCCACCGGACGGGACGTGAGGCGACCTTCGCCTATGGGCTTTCGGATCACTCTCCCTGAGACGCGATGAGTCCGGTCAATGCCCGTCCCGACAGCGAGAGACCTCAGTGGCTTGCGATGGTCTACGTAGGATGATCGGCGCGTCGTTGCCGATCCCATGAACGGAAAGGAGGCGTCATGAATCACAGACTCGCGACTATCATCTTGACGCTCTTCATCGTTCTTCTCTTGGGCGTGATGGCAGCGGTTGGCCTGGGAGAGGAATGGAACGTGCAGGCATCGTCGCCTATCTACGTGCGGAAGGACGGGGACGACACGATCTGCGATGGGCATCACGATGCTCCGGCGACCAGCGCGCCCGACTGTGCCTTTGCCAGCATCAGTAGGGGCTTGACGGTGGTCGACAGCGGCGGGGTCGTGATCGTGGCTGCCGGCATCTACTCCGCGCCCCTCAACGTCACGAAGGAGCTGACGTTGCAGGGGGCCGGTGTGGGCAGCACGATCGTCGACGGCGGGGGAACGGCTCGGGTGCTGTCCGTCAATCCGAACGGGGCTGCTGACGTCTCCAACATCACCTTGCGCAACGGCCACTCTACGTATGGGGGCGGCATCCACAATATGGGTGCTCTGACGCTCACCCGGAGCGCCGTGTTCAGCAACGCGGTCAGCTTCAGTGGAGGCGGTATCTTCAACGCCAATGGGGCCACCATGGTGATCAGCGACTGCATCGTCAGTGACAACAGGTCCGAGGAAAAAGGCGCTGGTATCTTCAATTTCAACAGCGCCTTGACCGTGGTCAGGAGCACCATGATGAGCAATATCGCGGCCCTCCACGGTGGCGGCCTTGAGAGCGTCGGCGGCACACTGACCGTCGATGGAAGCACGATACGGAAGAATCGTGCTCTTGGAGACTATGCGGTCGGCGGTGGGCTTTTCAACGATAGCGAAGCGACGCTTAGCCGTGTAACCATCGCCGAGAACACGTCGAACGATCGCGGCGGAGGCCTCTTCAATCAGGGGCCGATGACGCTCACGAACGTCACCATCAGCGGGAACGCGGCCGGGGGGCAGGGTGGCGGCGTCCTTCATTCAGGTGCGTTTACGCTCACGGTCGTCAACTGCACTGTCGCCAACAACTCCATCTTGACCGGCAGTGGCGCGGGAGGCATTCATCTCGCCTCCCCAGCGTTCGTCGAGAACACGCTCCTGGCCGACAACGACAACGGCAACTGTGACATCGTCGATGACAACCTGATTTCGAAGGGGCACAACCTTGACAGTGGCGATACATGTGACCTATCGGCCGCCGGGGACATCGCCGGCACGGCGTCCCTGATCGGCCCACTGGCCGACAACGGGGGGCCCTCGACGGGTCTGGAGGAGGCGACGCTGACCCAGGCTCTCTTGGGCGGGAGCCCGGCCATTGATGCCGGGGTCTGTGTGCCCGGCGTGGCGACCGACCAGCGGGGTGTGGCTCGGCCCCAAGGTGACGACTGCGACATCGGTGCCTATGAGTTCACAGGCTACCACGTCTTCCTTCCGCTGGTGCAGCGAAGCCAGTGAGATGAGCGAGACACAGAAAAAGAACGCCGGGCTGTCGGCCGGTCAGAGCGGGCAGATAGCTGCCCGGGAGGTTTTCCGATGCGTCCAAAGCTTCTCTCCGTGATCATCGTGCCGTCAACTTTACTCCTATTGTTGCTAGGTGTCACAGCACTGCTCTCCTTGGCTGCTCCGCCGGAAGCGGCGCGAGCAAATGAGACTATCCTCTACGTGGACGACGAAACCTGCCCTGACGCTGGGTCCGGCACCCAGGGCGACCCCTATTGCCAGATTCAGGCGGCAGTGGACGCCGCGGCCCCTGATGAGGAAGTCCGTGTCGCGGCGGGGACTTACAGCGACATTAACGTTCGGGGAGGCATCACCCAGGTGGTGTACATCAGCAAGACGGTCATCATCCGTGGCGGCTACACCCCCACTGACTGGAACACGTCCGATCCTGCCAGCAACCCGACCGTTATCGACGCCCAGGGGCAGGGGCGGGGGATCGCCATCGACGGCTCAGGCAGCCAGTGGGTGACTGTGGACGGCTTCGCCATCACCAACGGCGACGCGGTCGGGTCGGGAGGCGCGATATACGCCGAAAGGGCGACCATCACCATCGCCAACTGTGACGTCTATAGCAACGCGGCCAGCCACCACGGCGGCGGCGTGTCCGTGACGGACGGTGACGACTCCGAGTTGAGCGGCAACGTCGTCTTTGAAAACATCGCCAACCGCGGAGGCGGCGGGATCAACCTCAGCTCAAGCGCAGGCGTTATCCTGAAAGACAACGTCGTCTTCAGCAACACGGTCAGCCGCGGAGGCGGCGGGGTTCATCTCAGCTTAAGCCCAGGAGCTATCCTGAAGGGCAACGTCGTCCACGGCAACACGGCCACCGACAGCCTGTACGGCAACGGTGGTGGGCTCCACCTGTACAGCAGCGATGACGCCACGCTGACGGACAACGACATCTCCAACAATACGGCCAGGCGCCACGGCGGCGGGCTCCACCTGTACGGCAGCAATAGCGCCACATTGACCGGCAACGACGTCTCCAACAACACGGCCAGCCACCGCGGCGGAGGACTCCACCTGTACAGCAGCGATAACGCCACGTTGACGGGTAACGACATCTTCGACAACGCGGCCGACTCGCACGGCGGGGGGTTCCATCTTCTCTACAGCGCCGAAGCCATGCTGAAGGGCAACTATGTCTCCGGCAACACGGTCAGTTCTCACGGCGGCGGCGTCTATCTCCGCGATAGCAACGATGCCGTATTGAAGAACAACGTGGTGGTAGAGAACAGGGTCACGGACGGCGGAGGAGATGGAGCCGGTTGCTACCTCTATAACTCGATGGCCCGCTTCCTACACACCACGATGGCTCGCAATAAGGGGAACCAGGGGCAGGGGCAAGGGGTCTACGTATGCGCAGACACCACGCTCCAGATGACCAACACTATCCTGGTCGACCACACGGTGGGCATCGAGGTGGCATCGGGGGCGATAACCACGCTGGACTGTACGCTGTGGGGCAGGGGCGACTGGGCCAACGAGGACGACTGGAAGAGCAACGGGATCCTGGTCACCGACACGCTGGCCTGCAACCTATGGCAGGAGCCGGGCTTCGCGGACCCCGACGGGGGCGACTACCACATCGGCCCCGGTTCCGGGGCCATAGACGCTGGTGTGGAAGCCGGAGTGACGGTGGATATCGACGGCGACTCCCGGATCGACTACGCTCCCCCGGACCTCGGTGCTGATGAGTTCACCACCTACGAGGTTCACCTGCCGCTGGTGTTGCGGGGTCGATGACGGGGATGACACAGCTGAGCGCCGGGCAAAGGCCTGGTCGCCACAGTATTGAGAGATGGCGGGGTCAACGAGTGGGCCTTCTGGAGAAGCCTGAGGAGATCACGGGGGGCGGAGGTTATCCTATGTTGGTCCGCAAGGATCGGAAGCAGATGCTGATGAAGATCCCGGCCCAGTGGCCCTGGTCGTGCCCGAGTTGAAGGATGGAGCATCTGCTGATGCGAAGGCCGAGAACGAGAGCCCTGCTGCTGACCTTCGTCTTGGTCACCTCGGCCTGCAACGCCTGTGGCCTGTCTGACGGCGTGCCAGGGCCGACCACCACGCCTGCACCTCGTACGTCGCCCCCCACGGCTGTGGCGACCGTGGCGCCGGAGCCGACCCACCCTCCCGTGCCAACGCCCACACCTGCCCCGACCAGGACGCCCGAGATCACCGGCGTCCCTACTTCGGCGCCGACCACGACGCTGGAGATCATCAACGGCTCCGACACAGACATCTGGCGGCTCTATCTCTCGCCCAGTTCCAGCGACGAGTGGGGTGACGACCATCTCGGCGACGCTGTCATCCCCGCTGGCGAGCGCCTCACGCTGACCGGCATCCTCAACGGCACCTACGACGTATTGGTCGAGGGGGATCTGTACAACGACATCGAGATCTGCTTCGCCGTGGAATTTACCGGGCTTGTGATCTGGACGGTCACGGGTGGTGAGGGCGAGACTGTGTCGCTCACGATCGTCAATGGCTCTCCCATGGACATGGGGTACGTCTACCTGACCCCTAATCACAGCGACCAGTGGGGCGACGATCTGCTCGGAGGCCACGTCATCGCCGCTGGCGAGCGTCTGACGGTGATCGGCATCGACCAGGGCATCTACGACGTGAGAGCCGAGGACCTCAATCAGAACGTGCTCGGGACCTGGTTCTATGCCCAGTTCTACGAGGCCTACGGATCGAAGAGCTGGATGGTCGTGGGTAGCGGCGATAGCGCGGCCTTGACCATCGTCAACAGCTCTGGCGCGGACATCGGGCACGTCACCCTGGCGCCCAGTTACAGCGACCAGTGGGGCGACAACCTGCTCGGGGACCGGGTCATCGCCCCCGGCGAGAGCCTCGCGCTCACGGGCATTCGCTTCGGCATCTACGATATGAGGGCGGAGACCCCCGACCATGGGGGCATTGACTCCCGATTCGAGCAGACCCTCGATGGACCGAGAACCTGGGAGGTTGCCCGCCGGAGCGGGACGTTCCTCCCCAGGGTTGACCAGTGGGCCTTCGCTGCCACGGCCAGCTCCGAGCGCTCCAGCCCGGACTGGTCGGCCGAGCGGGCCACGGGCGAGCCGGACTCGCCGGGTTGTGGGGACCACGCCACCGCCTGGGCTTCGGCGACGGCGGACGGCGTGGACTGGCTGGACGTGCGGTTTCGCTGGTCCGTCGTTCCCCGACGGATCAACATCCGCGAGACGCACTCGCCGGGGTTCATCGTGCGCGTGGAGGTCCTGGAAGAGGCCGGGCAGTATCACACGGTCTGGGAGGGGAGACCGAGGCCAGCAGATGCATGCCCGCGCTTGTTCTCCTTCCTGGTGACCGAGGTTGACGTCCCGGTTTTGGGGGTGCGCATCCACCTCGACCAGCGCGACGGCGGGGACTGGAATCAGATCGACGCCGTGGAGTTGGTGGGACTGGACGTCGACCGATAGGAGAGGATGATAGGAGATCACTGTGTCCAAGCTACTGAAAGCGTGGTCCTTGGCCTATGGACGCTCCGTCGTCGTTGGTTTGATCGCGACCGCCATCATCGTGCCCCTGGGCTGTCTGTTGGTCTTCGTCCCGCTGTGGCTGGTGACGAGGGCCGACCTGAGTATGTGGGTGCTGATCGTATCGGCGAGCGTGTATGTTCTGATCCTGAACGGAGGCGTCTTTGGGACCCTGATTTGGATTCTGCGCAGGCGCCGGCGCCGGCTCGACGCGGCCTTCACCCCGCTGGGGCTGGAGGGTGAGCGGTACATGCTGACCGGGCGGCAGTATCGCGGCACGGTCGAGGGCCGGCAGGCGAGGGTGCTCTTCTACCGTGGCCCGATGCTGGAGCTGCACCTGAGCACGCCGCTCCAGACCCGGTTCGGCGTCGCCGAGGTCGGTTCGACCACGCCAGCCCTCGCCCGTCTGTTCGGCCGCGAGCCGCTGGATCTGGACGATTCAGACCTGAGCGCGCTGCGCGTCTATGCCCTGGACGAGAGCTGGGCTCGCTCGCTTGTATCCGACTCGAAAGCCGGGAAGCTAGTGAAGCGTTTGCTGAGCGCCGGCGAGAGCTGGGCGTTGGTGCGGCAGGTCGTTCTAGCGCCGGGGGTGTTTCGCCTCCGTCTCTACCGCAGCAAGCGCTTATTCACCTACGAGATCACGGCGGAGGAAGCGCGGCAGTGGGTCGACGCCTTACTGGCCCTGGCGCGGGTGGCCGAGGGGTTGCCCGCGCCCACGGTGATGGATGAGGAATCGTCGGCGGAGCGTCTCGTCCGCACCGGAGGCGCTACCCGCGTTGGGCTGATCGTCGTTGCGCTGCTGGTGGGCGTCCCTACGTGCGTCCTGGCGCTCGCCGCCGCAGCCTTCTTCGCGTGGGCCATCCAGTGACTCTCCGGTTGGATCTGCGTCTTGTTGTCGGATAAGAATGAGATGACTATTCACCTTGTGACCCCTCACAACCTGGCCGGATCTATGTTTGGGCTATGTGACGCTCCATGCCGTGGATCACGGATCCGCTGGGAGCAGGAGGTGAGGGCTTAAACAATGAGACTTGAGGAAGCCTCCGAGGATGACGTCCTATCGGAGATCGAATAGAAAAGGAGGGCAAGATGACCGTCGATGGGCTAGCGAGCCATCTGAAGAAAGCAGGGTGGAAAGAGTTCTCAGCGGGTGAGTTCCTGGGCGTGCCGTTCGATGCCATTGGGAAGGCGAGAATCGCCCGGAACAACTGGTTTGCCATCTTGAAAGCGATACCGGTCCTGGATGAGGCCGCTCTCGATGCCTGGAACGACCACTATGCGCACTTCTGGAAGAAGACACCGTCTCGGATGTTCTCGGCGGGGAAGTACTTCGTGCTCATCCTCCTGGTGGAAACTGTCGCCCCCGACGCTGTAGAGCGTTTCGCCCACGGAGATGACCTTGGCCTTCTGGAGAACCCCGAGGAGATCACAAGCGGCGGAGGGTATCCTTTGATGGTCATCAAGGATCGGAAACAGATCCTGATGCCGAAAAAGGTGGTGCTCTGGAAGGCGACACAGGCTACTGAGTTTGCTCGGGGAACGCATCAAGCTGTGGTTGACTACCTGGATAGCCTACCCGTATCGAGGGCATAATTTCAGCGTCCGCCGGCCCTGTTAGCGCCATTTTCTCTAGAGCTGGTGGGCTGAGGCCACGGTACGATAGCGACAGGATAGAGCAGCAGGGATGATCTCATCAGGCGATTCGAACGGGAGAGATGTGATCCGCTTGATCAGCGTGGGACTGCTCTGCTTGAGTCTAGTCACCTGTGCCGTTCAGGACGAGTCGTTCCCGACGCCCCGTCCCACGGACCAACCGACGATCACGCACAAGGCCACTGCCACGACCATCGCGACTTCAACCCCCGCACCTATGGCTGAGCTGGCGTCTACCAGCACGGCGACAGCGACCATCACGCCGGAGAGCACACAGGGTAGCCCTCGGCCTCGCTTCGAGGGGTGCTGGGGCCTAGAAACGGAGGAGGTGTCGTTCGAGATGCGGATGGAGCGGCGGGGGCCTGATCTACAGGGTTCGTTCCTGCTGGTCAAGATGTGTGTGGTGGCGAACGAGCTCAGCGCCTGCCGCATACGGGAGGGCACGCTCCAGGGAAGGATCTTGACCAGGGATGCGTCGGAGGTGCGACTGTTCATCCCTGAATACGATGACGAGGGAACGGCCAGGCTGACGCTGGCTCCGGATGGGGCGACACTGCGCTGGGAGGAGCTCGATTATCCGGCTGTAGGGCTGGCCGACGGCGAGGAACGTTACCTGTCCCCTTCATTCGTCCTGGTTCCCTGTGGGGGCTAGCTGTGGGGCGAGAGGTGGGAAAGCGGGCGCTGACGGGCCACGACCCGGCTACGGGCCATCTCCGGCGTGGCATTGCCTTCGTGCTGTTGGGCCCGTCTGGCGCGAGCGCAGATGGCGCTGCACGCCACTGCCTGGCCAACTAGTCCTGCGCGACCGGGGCGGCCTGTTGGGAGGGCGGGGGAGGCCGTCGAGGCCGCGTACCGCCTGCCGCCCGATTCGGCAACGGTGGCCCAGTACATGGCATAGCTCAGTCAACAGATGGGACATTGATCGAGAAACCCATGATTGCCCTGATGGTGGTCAATCGTCCATGGTCGTTCGTCATTCCTTGCAGCATGCTGGCGGACGAAATCGGAATAAGTCTTAGGAGGACAGACCGATGAACGCGAGACGCGCTTGGAAAGAGGGAAGGAGACATACACTCGTGTGGGCGCTGGCCCTGTTGCTGGCCCTGCTGACCACCGTGCCGGGGATGGCCCAGAGCGGGCCGAATACCATGAGCTTCCAGGGGCGGCTGCTGGACAGCAGCGGGGACCCCCGGGGCGGGGAGAAGCACTGCATGCGCTTCCGTATGTGCACCGATGACAGTAACTGCGGTAGCACGCAGGTGTGGCCCGCTAGCGGCTTCGAGGAGCACAACGTCACGACCGAGAGCGGCACCTACAAGGGAGGGTTGTTCAATGTGACCCTGGGGAAGAGCAGCTCCATCCCGCCGGCGCTGCTGTTCGACTACGACAGGCTCTACGTGGAGATCTACGTCTCCCATGAGACCAGCTGTTCGCTAGCGACGAATTGGTCGAGGATGTCGCCGTTGAGCCAGATCCAGACCAGCGCCTACGCACAGCGCAGCCGGCGCGTGCACACCCGAGAGAGCGACGAGGAGTATCTGGTGAGGGTGGAGAACACGGGTCAGGGCGGGGCCGTCTACGCGGAGACCGACAGCACGAGCGACGACGCCGCGGCCGGCCACTTCCTCGCCGCAGGCAACAGCGGCGCGACGTACGGGGTGTATGCCGAGAACGACAGCACCAGCGACTACGCCAAAGCTGGTTACTTCCACGCCGACGGCACCAGCGGCCAGACGTACGGCGTGTACGTCGTGAACGAAAGCACCGACTCTGGAGCCAAGGCCGGATACTTCCACGCCGACGGCAGTACCGGCTATACCTACGGCGTGTACGCCAAGAACGACAGCACCAGCGACTACGCCAGGGCTGGCGACTTCAGACACTCGGGCACCAGTGGGGCGACCATGGGCGTGCATGTCTTGAACGAAAGCCTTGACAGCGATTCTGTGGCTGGCTACTTCCGCGCCTTGGGCGGAGATATCATAGAGGGCTACGGCAACAGCAATATTGACCGGAAGTTTGTGGTCCAAAACGACGGCGACGTCTACGCCGACGGTAGTTTCAGCTCGCCGGCCGCCGACTTCGCCGAGATGCTGCCGGGGGCAGACGACCTGGAGCCGGGCGACGTGCTGGTTGTCGGTCTGGACGGCGATCTGGCGCGCAGCAGCGAGGCGCACCAGACGAGCGTGGTCGGCGTCTACTCCACCGATCCCGGTTTCGTCGGCGGCTCTGACGAGGCGATGGACAACCCCGGCAAGGTGCCCCTGGCCATCGTCGGCGTGGTGCCCTGCAAGGCCAGCGCCGAGAACGGCGCCATTCGCCCCGGCGACCTGTTGGTCACCTCGTCCACGCCCGGCCACGCTATGCACGCCGGTGACGACCCGCCCCAGGGCACCGTCGTCGGCAAGGCGCTGGAGGGGCTGGAGAGCGGCAGTGGCGTCATCCAGATGTTGGTCACGCTGCAATGAGGAGGAAACGATGAGATGGAAGCTCATACGCCTATTAGGTGCGGCTCTGCTCCTGGCCTTGGCGGGGACCTCCGCTCGGTTCTCTAGAGCCGACATCTTGACTCAGTCGGGCGGCGAGTATGACGTGGCATGGAGCGTCATCGGTAGCAGCGGGGACCAGTTTGTCTCCGGCGGCGACTACCAGATGGGCTTCA
>Ga0207797_1002699_pt1 | contig 12202 bp, 11 predicted proteins | sample PRCRCaboRojoPR_6_FD_187275 | JGI IMG/M metagenome (GOLD analysis project Ga0207797, IMG submission 187275) | Marine sediment microbial community from Cabo Rojo, Puerto Rico - PR CR 10% Liquid 1 (SPAdes) | ecosystem: Environmental > Aquatic > Marine > Coastal > Sediment | place: Cabo Rojo, Puerto... | reverse complement strand
CCCAGCTGTGATCCATTCTGGCTTAGCGTCCTTGGCGCCTTGAGCAATCTTGCACCCACTTTACTGCCAAGTTCCTGCCAATCTCGGAGGATGAGGGATCGTCTCACATGGTGAAGCAGAATGACTCGCAACGGGTACAGTGGGTGCAGGAGAGCGGGCGGTTCAAATCTCTTTTCTGAGATACCCACTGTGCCCAGTGTGGGAAAAGACCAGCTTGGAAAGGAGGAGAGCCGGAGTGGGGAGGTGCAGGTCCGATTCGGGAGCCATGCTGCCGCATGGCCTCGGCGATTGAAGTGAACGGGGCTGCGTCTTTCCGGTCCCCTCCCTTTTTCATATACGCTCTAAGGAAACATGCAATGAAAATTTCGACGATTCAGAGGACCTCGACCCCTGAGCTCGTGGTTCGGGAGCTCTTGCAGAACATCAAGGACGGCGATTTGAAGCCGGGAGACAAGCTCCCGCCGGAAAGGTTTCTGGCCCAGTCCTTCGGGGTAAGCCGATCTTCAGTCAGGGAGGCCATCACGGCCATGGTTCTGGTGGGCTACCTCGAGGTCACCCAGGGCAAGGGCATTTTCCTGAAGGACGATATCCCATCGCCGTACCTGCTGTCCTCGACGCTCCGGGATGTGCTCGATGCCTACTGGACCCTGGATATCCTTGAGACACGCCAGATCATGGAATGCAGCCTGGTCACGCTTGCCGTGAAGCGGGCCGATAGCAGTGACATTGAAAAGCTTCGGGCAGCCCTGGAGCAAATGGAGCAGAGCCTGGACGATCTGGAAGGCTTCTATCAGGCCGACTTCGCCTTTCACAACGCCATCTGCGAGGCCACCAACAACGAGGTCATGGCTGAGATGCTCAAGATCATCATCGCCAAGACCCATGCCCATTACCTCAAGTTCCTCCCTGATGCCCTGTGCAAGCCAAAGGAGGCTCTGGCCACGGCCCGCCGGATTGTGGACTGCATCGAGCAGGGCAATGCCCGAGAGGCCTCGAAGCAGATGATCGAGCATTTGGAGATTGTCTCCTCGGAGCTCGTCCGGTTGATCCCGGAGGCTGAGAGCTACAGGGAGGACGTGGACACGATCTTTTACACATGGCCTTCTGATGATTAAACATTCGAGTAAACCCGGAATGGAGGATCGCTCATGAACCTGAAAAACCAGTTCTCGGCCCAAAGCGCCGCCGCTTCCGATGACCGGGAGACGTCCACCGGCTGGGAGTCCATGCTGCACATCAAGCCGAGGCAGCGGTTTTTGAGCACAGCCCAGATCCAGGGCCTGCACGAGGCCACTCTTGCTCTTATGGAACGAACCGGCTTCAAGGTCACCCATGGCAAGGCCAAAGAGATTCTGCACGGGCACGGCTGCTGGGTTGACGGCGACCGGGTCCGCCTTCCGGGCTGGCTGGTGGAGAAGGCCCTGAGCACAGTTCCCTCCCAGGTGGTCTTTTACGACCGCAACCGGACCGCCCAGGTCGTCCTTAAGGACGACGACACCTGGTACGGCCCGACCCTTGACGCTTACGACTACCTGGATCCGGAGACCGGCCAGCGCCGGCCCTTCACTCTGGCGGACTGCCGCAAGACCGCAGCGCTGGCCGAGGCTTTGGATAACTTTACCTGGGTCATGACCATCGGCATCTGCGCCGACGGCCCGCCGGCCATGACCGACCGGCTGATCGCCAAGGAGGCTCTGACCGGCTGCAGCAAGCCCCTGCTGTTCTGCTGCAACAGCCTTGAGGCCATGAAGGACATCTACGACATGGCCGTGGCCATCGCCGGAGATGAGCAGCGCCTGAAGAGCCAGCCGAACATCCTGGGCTTCGAGGCCCCGATCTCTCCTCTGACCTATGACGACGCCCTGATCGACCGCCTCCTGTTCGCGGCCGAGAAAGGGCTGCCCCAGGTCTGCTACTCCGGACCGCAGGCCGGAAGCACCTCTCCGGCCACCCTGGCCGGAACCGTGGTCCAGGGGAGTGCCGAGTCGCTCTTGGGCATCGTCCTGGCCCAGCTGGTCAGCCCTGGTGCCCCGTTCATCTATGGCGCCTTCGCCACGATCATGGACATGTCCACGACCATCTTCTCCTACGGGGCCCCGGAGATGAACGTCATGGCTTCAGCCATGGCCCAGCTGGCCCACTCCTACAACATCCCCTTCTTCGGCATGTCCGGCTGCTCCGATGCCAAGTTTCCAGACTCGCAGGCCGCGGTCGAAGCGACTTTCTCCTGCCTGTGCTCGGCCATGAGCGGCGCGAACATGGTGCACGACAACGGCTGGCTGGATCACGCCACCTTGATCTCGCCGGAGTACATGGTCCTGGTCAACGAGGTCATTGAGAAGGTCAAGCGCTACATGAGCGGCATGCGCGTGGACGAGGACCGTCTGGCCTTGGAGGTCATCGACCGGGTCGGTCCCGGCGGGCACTTCCTCCTGGAAGATCATACCATGACCTACTTCCGCGAGATTTGGTACTCCAAGCTGTTTGACCGCTCGACCACGGCGGATTGGCGGGCGGCCGGCAGCAAGCAGTTCCATGAACGGCTCAAGGAGCACACCCTGCGGATCATGGAGCATGAGCCCGAGCAGCTCTCCCCGGAGACCGTCAAGGAGATCGAGGATATCTCTGCGCGATGGGGCTCGTAGTCCATTGAATAAGGGGCAGTGGCTTCGTTGCTCTGAAAAGCTCAACACCTGGTGTGCTGCAGAATGCCTTGACTGGATCACGCTCAGGCCTATGCGTATCACAAGCATTCACGTCTACAGGCACGAGCTGCCGGTGCTCGGTGGAACCTTTCGCCTGGCCTCGGCCGCCTTGAGCTCCCTGGATACGAGCATTGTGCAGCTGGTTACCGAGGCCGGCCTGGTCGGCTACGGGGAGGTCTGCCCTTTGGGGGCGGTCTATCAACCCCAGCACGCCCGGGGGGCCCGGGCGGCCCTCCAGGAGATCGCTCCAGGGCTCATCGGCCAGAACCCCTTGCAGCACGAGCAGATCAGGGCGGTCATGGACCGGGCTTTGAACGGAGGCGGGTATGCCAAGGCGGCTGTGAACATGGCCTGTTGGGACATCCTGGGCAAGGCCACCGGCCTTCGGGTCTGCGATCTCCTGGGGGGACCATTTCAGGAGCCGGTTCCTGCATACTACTCCATCGACGTCATGTCCCCGGAACAGGCTGTCGAACGAGCCAGGGAAAAGGTTGCCGAGGGGTTCCGCCGCTTGCAGCTCAAGGTCGGCGGGCGGACTCTCGAGGAGGATGTGGCCTCGATCAGAAAGGTTGCCGAGGTGCTCGAGCCTGGGATCGATCTCGTGGTCGATGCCAACCGCGGCTGGACCTGCCGCGAAACCGTCCTGGTCTCCCTCAGGTGCCGCGATCTGCCGCTCGTTTTCGAGCAGCCCTGCAACAGCTACGAGGAGATCCAGGGCCTTAAGGGCCGGATCGTCCATCCGGTCTTTTTGGACGAAGCGGCGGACAGCCTGATGGCGGTGCTTCGAAGCATGGCCGATCGGGTTGCGGACGGCTTGAGCCTGAAATGCACCCGTGTCGGCGGCTTGAGCGCCATGCGGACCATCCGCGATGTCTGCAGATCCTCCGCGCTGCCCATGACCTGCGACGACAGCTGGGGCGGCGACATTGTCGCCGCCGCCTGCGTCCATATCGGCTCCACCGTGGAGCCGAGGCTCTTTGAGGGCACCTGGATCGCTGCACCATATATCCAGGACCACTACGACCCGGTAAACGGGCCGCGGATACGAAACGGGAGCATCGCCATCCCCCAAGGGCCAGGGCTGGGGCTTGAGCCTGACGTGACCCAGTGGGGGGCTCCGGCCATGAGCTTCGGCTGAAAGGAGGTTACTCTTGCAACTCAAAGCTATTCACGACAACTGCTCCGGGTGCCGGACCTGCCTGCTGGCCTGCGCCATGGAGAACTTCCGGCAGGTCCGTCCTTCCTTGGCGGTCCTGCGCATCGAGGGGCTCTTCCCGGCTCCCGGGAGCTACCGCATCGAGCTCTGCGACCAGTGCGGGGCCTGCGCCGAGGTCTGCCCTGTGGAGGCCATACAGCTCGAGGACGGCGTCTATCGGGTCCGCGAGGAGGAATGCATTCAGTGCTGGGAGTGCCTGGAGGCCTGCCCCAATGGGGTCATGCGCTTTCATCCGGCCATGGAGGCGCCCTTCAAGTGCACCCATTGCGGGGCCTGCGTCCAGGCCTGCCCTCGATCGGCCATCGTCTGGAGCGATGAAAAGGAATCATTGGAGGTATAATGCTTTACGGATACGCAGGCCAGGTGCTCTGGATCGATCTGAGCCGCCGGAAGATCGAAAAACGGCCCCTGGATGAAGGCTTCGCCAGAAAGTACATCGGCGGGCGCGGTTTCGTGGCCAGGATGCTCTTTGATCTTGTTCCGCCGGGAACCGACCCCTACGCGCCGGAGAACATCATGGTCATGGCCACCGGCCCTTTGAGCGGGCACTTCTTGCCGGGCAGCGGCAAGACCCATTTCGGGACCAAATCTCCGGCCACCGGGATGTACGGCGACGGAAACATGGGCGGACACATTGGACCGGCCTTGAAGTACGCCGGCTACGATATGCTGGTCATCACGGGCAAGGCCGATGCTCCCTGCGCTCTGGTCATTGATGACGAAGCAGTGGAGCTCCGAGACGCCTCAGGCCATTGGGGCAAGTGGTCCCTGAAGCTGGAGCGCGAGCTCAAGGACGAGCTGGGGGAGGACTTCGAGATCTGCACCATCGGCCCGGCGGCGGAGAACCTGGTTCGCTTTGCCTGCATCTCCCACGACTTTGGCCGGCAGTGCGGCCGGACCGGCATCGGGACGGTCTGGGGCGACAAGAAGCTCAAGTACTTGGCGGTCAGGGGGACCGGCAACCTCAGCGTCTTCGATCCGGAAGGGGCCCTTGAAGCGGGACGGCGGTCCTACTCGGACATTAAGGACAAGCCCGGCTTCACCGGATGGCAGCCGGAAGGAACGGCCGGGATCACCAACTTCGTCAATCAGGTTGGGGCCTTCCCGACCAGGAACTTCCAGACCTCCTTCGCGGAGCACCACGAGCAGATCAACGGGAAAGCAATCCTGGAGAAGCTGCTCATCACCCACAAAGGCTGCTTCGCCTGCCCCATCCCCTGCGGCAAGTACGGCAAGGCCGTGACAGAGCTCGGTGAGGCCTACGTCGAGGGGCCCGAGTTCGAAACCATCTCCATGTTCGGCGGAAACTGCGTTCTGCCGAGCATCGAAGATGTGGCTTACGTCAACTGGCTGTGCGACGAGCTCGGTTTGGACACCATCTCCGGCGGGGCCGTGGTCGGCTTCGCCCTGGAATGCTTTGAGCGCGGGATGATCAGCCTCGAGGAGATGGGACGCGAGGTCAGCTTTGGAGACCTCGAGTCGGTGCTGCATATTCTGCATCTAATCGCCAAGCGGGAGAAGATCGGCGACGCCCTGGCCGACGGCGTCAAGCTGGCCGCCGAGCGCATCGGCCGGGGCTCGGAGCGGTTGGCGGTGCACGTCAAGGGCCTGGAATGGACCGGCTACGAATGCCGCAACGCTCCAGGGATGATGCTCTGCTACCTGACCGCCGATGTCGGAGCCCATCACAACCGCGCCTGGGTCCTGGGCAAGGACGTGACCGGCACGGATGCCGATGTCCATTCCTTGATCCAGGCCGGTGGAAGCGGCGACAGGCTGCCCAAGTCCGAGGTCAGGGGGAAGGCCCAATGGGTCATCGACTCTCAGCACCTTCGGCCCATGTTCGATGTGCTGGGAACTTGCAGGCTGCAGATGATGGAGCTCGGCTTCGAGGTCGAGCATTACGAGGAGCTTTTCAGCTTGATCACCGGCCAGGAGAAGTCCTGGGAGGAGATGATCCGGGTCTCGGAGATGATCTGGCATCTGACCCGGGCCTTTTCCGTTCGAGAGGTGCTCAACTTTGGACGCCACATGGACTATCCTCCTCAGAGGCTCTGTCAGGATCCCGTGAAGACAGGACCGAATCAAGGGCACTGCATCAGCATGGACGAGGTGCACATCCTTTTGGATGAGTACTACCTGGCCCGGGGCTGGGATGAGAACGGAGTGCCGACCAGGGAGACCCTGGAACGGGTCGGGCTGGCTGATGTGGCGGCCGAGCTCGAAGCGGTCAGGGCCCATGGTTTTTCAAGGTGACAGCGGTCGCAGGAAATGGTAAAGATCACAATGGCCAATGAGAGCGTAAGGAAATGAAAGCCCGAGGCTCCCGTACGGGGCTCTTCAGGTCATGTTCCAGGAGAGTCTTTTTGAGAGGGAGCCTGAATACGCTCTGGGGAAAAATCGTTCTGTACCGATGAGTCAATGGCATAAACGTTTTAACAGCGCCCAGGCCGATCGGCTTGGCCGGGGCGGGGAAGCGCCGAGCCCTAAGGAGCCCTTCGGCTCAGGAACCTAGTAACCAAGGAGCGTTTCATGCGAAGAGGAAAGAACAGGATCATGTGGGTTGTGGCCTTGGCCCTATCCGCCCTGGTGCTCACCTGGGCAGCCGGGGCGACAGCCGCCGGCCATCTGCCGGGCAAGGGCAAGTCCGTCGATCCGGCTAAGGGAACCTGGACGACCGGGTTCTTTCAAGCCGAGCTGGTCAACAGAGGCATGGAGGAGCTGGGCTATACGGTGCATAGGACCAAGGAGCTGAGCAATCCCATTTTCTATCAAGCCGTGGCCTACGGGGACGTCGACTACTGGGCCAATGGCTGGTTCCCTCTTCATGACGCGCAGGTCCCGGCAGATTTTGATGAAAAGGCCTCCAAGGTGGGCATGATTGCTGAGCGGGCCGGAGTTCAGGGCTATCTGGTCTCCAAGGATGCCGCAGACAAGTTCAACATCACCACCTTGAACGACTTCAAACGGCCCGAAGTCAAAGAGGCCTTCGACTCAAATGGCGACGGCAAGGCCGATCTGGTGGCTTGTCCACCAGGCTGGGGCTGCGCCGAGGTTATCCCGCATCATCTGAAGGTTTACGGTTTGGAGGAGCACATCAACGCCATTCAGGCCAACTACTCGGCCAGCTTTGCCGACGCCGTGACCCGCTACAAGGCCGGTCAGCCGGTTCTAGCCTACACCTGGGCCCCGAACTGGACCGTCTTCCTGCTCAAGCCGGGCGAGGATGTCTACTGGTTGAATGTCCCCGAGATTATCCCCACAGAGAGCCAGAAGCCTTTTAAGGAGGCTCTGACGGCAACAGGCGTCAAAGGGGCCATCTCAGACCCGCTGAAGATGGGCTTCGTGGCCAACAACATCAGGATTGTGGCCAACAACGAGTTCCTCAAGGCCAACCCGGCGGCCAAACGGTTCTTCGAGCTGGTCAAAATGGATGTCGCGGACATTGCCCAGCAGAACTACCTCATGCACCAGGGCGAGGACGACGACAGTGACATCCAGCGCCATGTCTCCGAATGGATCGAGGAGAACCAGGCGACCTGGGACAGCTGGATCGAGGAGGCCAAGGCTGCGGCCCGCTAAGGTCCTGGCGTCTTTTTGAAGAGCCTGGTGGATTCGACTCAAGGGCTTTCAAAATAGCCGAATCGCGGCCTCGCAGTCCGGGGCTGCGGTTCGGCCTTTTGATGCAAGGGGTCCTGTAAACGATAGCCCCAGGGAAGGCGAAGCCCTTTCAGGCTTTCAGCTGCCGTTCAACGAAGCTGGCCATGGACTCCAGGGCCCTGTCCCTGGCCTGGAGATGTGGGATATGGCCGCAGTTGGAGAGGAGGAGCGGGCTGGCCGGTCCGGTGGTCATGGCGGCGATGCTGTCCACCTGGCGCCTGGTGCCGAACTCGTCATCGGCACCCTGCATGACCAGGATCGGGCTGGTTACGCCAGCGAGCTCCGCTTCGATGTTCCAGGTGGCGAACTCTTCTGAGAGCCAGGTATCGCACCAGGCACGGAAGAGGGCTTCGGTCTTCGGACCATGGTACTTAGCCAGGCGCTCTTTGAGCTCGGTGGTCTCGTATGTCTGGACCACCTGCCTGATGCCCTGCCGGGTGACGGGCTCGACAAAGACGTGTGCGGCCTCGGTGATCAGGCAGTCGACGGCCTGCGGTCTGGCCGCGGCAAAGAGCAGGGCGATGGTGCCACCGTCGCTGTGCCCCACGGGAATGAGGCGCTCGATGTCCAGGGCTTCCAAGACGGCCGGGAGCCGATGGTGCGACTCAATGTGGAGGTAATCCAGGCTGCGCGGACCGATGGGTCCGGGTAGCGGGGAGGAGCCTCCGTGACCCTGACGATCAAAGACCAGTCCGGGCAGCCCGGTAGCCCGGCAGAGCTCTTCCGGAAACCCTTTCCACATCTCAATGCAGCCCAGGGCCTCATGGAGGAAGACGAGCACCGGTCCGTCCTCGGGATGACCGATTAAGCGCACCTTGAGGCGCATACCCTGCAGTTCCAGAAAATGATCGCTGCTTTCGGACATGCCGTAACCGGTTTCGCTGATATGAGGGAGAGCCCTTGCGGCTTGTAGGCTATCGAATCATGAGCCAAGCTGCAATGGTGGACCTCTCGCCGCGTCCGAGGAGCCGCCGGCCAAGGGGCATGAGTGTTTCGGACTAATCAGGCAAGGCAAGGAGGCGGTCCATGGCCAAGCTTTTGTCCACTCGCGAAGTGGCCGATCTCCTGGGCATTCACGAGAAGAAGGTCTACAGGTTGATCACCGAAAGAGGGCTCCCGGCCACCAAGGTGACCGGCAAGTGGCTCTTTCCCAGCCATCTGGTTGAGCAATGGATCGAGAGCCATACCATCAACTATCCCGGCCAAAGGGACTTCCTGCTGCGGACCCCGGCGCTCTTTGTCGTGGCCGGCAGCAACGATATCCTTCTGGATCGGGCTATCAGCGTGTTCATGAGGCAGTATCCCGAGTACGTAGCCGTCTTCGGGAACCTGGGCAGCCTCGGGGGCTTGCAGGCCCTGCGGCAAGGGCTCTGCCATGTGGCCACGAGCCACCTGGCTGAGGAAGACGGCCGCGATTACAACTTCGCCTTCGCGGCCAAGGAGCTCGAGGAGCTCCCGGCTGTGGTCAACTTCTGCCGCCGGGAGCAGGGGCTTATGCTGGCTCCGGGAAATCCCAAAAGGGTCGGCTCCATTGCGGATCTGGAAGCCCAAGGGCTCACGGTGGTCAATCGGGCCATGGGGACCGGAACCCGGCTCTGGTTCGATCGCGAGCTGGAGAAGGCCGGTGTGGACCCGAGGCATCTGTCCGGCTATGGCCATGAGGTCTCCAGGCACCTCGAGGTCGGGCTGGAGGTGCTCTCCGGCAGGGCTGAGGCCGGGCCAGGCATACGCACCGTGGCCGCTCAGATGGGCCTGGACTTCCTGCCCATGCATTGGGAGCGCTTCGACCTGCTCATTCCCAAGGACCGCTTCTTCGACAAGAACATCCAAGCCTTCCTCGGCCTGCTGCATGACGATGTGTTCCAGGAGGAAGCGGCGGAGCTGCAAGGCTACGAGCTCAGCCAGATCGGCAAGATGGTCTATCCGGCCAGGGAGCTGTGAGACCTTATGAAGAGCATCGGCTTGATCGGGGGAACGAGCTGGGAATCGACCCTGGAGTACTACCGCTTGATCAATCAAAGGGCCAAGGAGCGCCTTGGGGGGCTCCATTCGGCCAGGGCCCTGATTGCCAGCCTCGACTTCGCCCCTTTGGAGGAAGGGATGCGCCATGGCCGCTGGGACATGGTGGCCGGGCAGCTCGCCGCAGCGGCAGAGTCTCTGGAGCGAGGCGGTGCGGACTTTTTTCTGCTCTGCAGCAACACAACGCACAAGTGCGCCGAGCAGGTGGCCGGGGCTGTGACCATTCCGCTTCTGCACATCGGCGAGGCCATCGGGCTGGAGGCGAAGCGTCTGGGGTTGACCGATCTCGGGCTTTTCGGAACCCGCTTTGTCATGGAGGACGACTTCCTGCAGGGCTTTTTGAGGGAAAAAGCGGGAGTCCGCTGCCTGATTCCGGATGCGGCCAGCCGAACCGCGATTAACAGGATCATCTTCGAGGAGCTCTGCCTGGGGAGCTTTACCGAGCGATCCAGAGCCTTTTTCCAGGCCGAGATCGACCGGCTCAAGGAACGAGGGGCCCAGGGCGTCATTCTCGGCTGCACCGAGATCCCCATGCTGATCAAAGCAGAAGACTCCAGCCTGCCGGTTATCGACACGACAGCAGTGCATGCCCAGGCCGCAGTAGACCAAGCCCTGTCTGTTTAGTCTTGCTCCGCAGTTGAACCGTTTTCATCCAGGCCGAGGGTCTTCAGGAGCACGGGAAGGGAGGGGCCGGCTTCGATGATGGCCTGCTTCCTCTGCCTGGACAGGCTCTTGAGGCGCTTCTCCAGCTTGAGGGCCAGGCTTCTGGAGCCGACCGGCACGGAGTAGACCAGGGCGAGGCGCCGGTGCCTCCGGGTGAACTTGGCCGCGCCTGGATCGGCCTGCCTGTGCTCCAGGAGCCGCCGCTGTGGATCGGTTGAGATCCCCGTGTACAGGGCGGATCCGTCGCAGTCGAGGATGTAAAGGTGCCAGAGAGGCTCGGACATGGCTCGTACCGATGGGGATTTCGGTTCAGCTCAATGAAAACTTGCAAAGGCAGCCAGGCCGAAGCCCGCCGTGCTTCACTCTCCGGACCGGACAGGCAGACTCCCTGTGCGGCGGGCCAGACACCAGGCCCAAGCGGCCAGACCCGCATTGGCCAGGCCCAGGCAAGCAGCCACCCTGAAGCTTCCGGCAAAGCCGGCGACCAGGCAAGCGGTCGGGGCGGCGGCAATATCGAGGGTTTCCGCACCGCTGATGCTCAGGGCGTAGGCGGTGAACAGGGCCCCACCCAGGGGAATTCCGCTGGTTTGGCCGAGATTTCGGGACAGGGCCATGAGCCCGGAGGCAATGCCCAGCCGGTGCATGGGAGCGGCGCCCATGATGGCGCTGTTGTTCGGAGACTGGAACAGGCCGATGCCGATGCCGATGGGGCTGACCTTGAGGATGTACTCCAGGACCGTGGCCGAGCTCCCCAGGCTGCTGGCCGCCAGGCAGCCCGCCGAGATGAGGCAGAGCCCGGAGAAGCTGATGCCCCTGGGGCCGTGCCTGTCTGAAAGCCAGCCGGCCAGCGGAGCGATCAGGCCCATGCCCAGCGGGATGACCATGAGCAAGAGCCCGACCCGGCCGGTGGGCAGACCGAGTACGTACTGCAGGTAGAAGGGCATGATCAAGAGGCTGGTGCCGAGCACAATGAAGGTCAGCAGGCTCATGAGCACGTTGAGGCTGAACAGGCCGTTTCGGAACAGTCCAAGGTCGATCATGGGCTGGGAGAGCCGGCGCTCCAGCAGCAGGAAGGCCAGCAGGGCCAGGCAGGCCAGGAAGAGGAGCGCCTGGACCGTGGGAGAGCCGAAGCCTTCGCGCTGCCCCAGGGTCATGGCCAGGGCGTAGCTGCCCAGGCACAGGAAGAGGACGGCTGCGCCGCCCCCGTCGAAGCGCTGCCCCGGGAGGTGCCCTCTTGCGGTGGGGATGAAGCGCAGCACGATGGCCATGGCCATGAGCCCGATGGGCACATTGATCCAGAAGATCCAGCGCCAGCCGAGCAGCCCGATGATGATCCCTCCTGCGGCAGGCCCGAGGGACAGGCCCACCGAGACGATGCCGCCGATGATGCCCAGGGCCTTGCCCCGCTCACTCTCGGGAAAGACCTCCACGATGATGGCTGCCCCTAGGGCCTGGGTGATCACGGCGCCACAGCCTTGGAGGATCCTGAAGCCGATCAGCCAGCCGACGTCCGGAGCGAATCCGCACAAGAGAGAGCCCAAGGTGAACAGGGCCAGCCCAACGGCATAGAGCTTTTTCTTGTCCAGCATGTCGCCGAGCCGGGCCGCGCCAAGCATCATGGAGGTGACCACCAGGATGTAGCCGAGGATGACCCATTGAATGGTGGCGAAATCGGTCTCCAACGACTGAACCAGCGTGGGCAGGGAAACGTTGATGATGCTGGCGTCCAGGGTGCCCATGAACACGCCCAGCCCGACGGCCAGCATGGCAATCCATTTGGCGCTGGTTTTGGTTTGGCTTGAATGCATGCAATGCGTATCGCTTTTTTATATGAAAAATGCTCCAAGCTATTGATTTTTTGCACGTTTCGGTCGAGGCGCCCCGCTTGGTTCCATATGGTGCGGGGCCTTGAACCTCTAGGAGCCCTTCCTGTCATTCG
>Ga0207797_1002698_pt1 | contig 12202 bp, 10 predicted proteins | sample PRCRCaboRojoPR_6_FD_187275 | JGI IMG/M metagenome (GOLD analysis project Ga0207797, IMG submission 187275) | Marine sediment microbial community from Cabo Rojo, Puerto Rico - PR CR 10% Liquid 1 (SPAdes) | ecosystem: Environmental > Aquatic > Marine > Coastal > Sediment | place: Cabo Rojo, Puerto... | reverse complement strand
ATGGAGCACGTCCGACTCGAGAGCGACCGGTGGTTCGACGTGATCGCCGGCAACGAGAAAGCACAGGCGGCGGTGATGACGCTGGCGGCCGGCGACGCCACCGGCGGCCCGGAGAACTACCACGAGGAGGCCGACCAGTGGCTCTACGTCGTCTCCGGCGAGGGCGAGGCGACCGTCGACGGCGCGGACGTCGCGCTGTCGGCGGGCGACCTCGTCCGCATCGAGGCCGGCGAGACCCACGAGATCAGGGCGGGCGACGCCGACCTGGAGACGCTCAACCTCTACGTCCCGCCGGAGTACTGATACGGAGGCGGACTCGCGTCGGCCACGTGCCCCGGCGCGGAGAGTGGGTCGGCCTGGCCGGGGGTCACGCCGGGCTCACTCCAGGGCCGCGCGGATCTCCGACTCCGTCCCGTCGTCGGTGTGTGCGGCGAGCCAGTCGGCGTGCGCCTCGTCACGGGTCGCCTTCTCCCGGATGTGCTCGGCGACCTTCCGGCGGGCGATCCGTTCGGCGGCGTCGCGGTAGTCGGTGTTGCAGATCGGACAGGTGTCGGTCATCGGGTACTCGACCGGTCTCGCGGCGAGCACTTGAACGCGCGACGGTTCTGTGGTCGCGGCGCACCGCCCCGAAAGCGGCCCCGTCGAAGCCCCGAGCGAGGACGAGGAGCGAAGGTCGGACCGAACGCGCAGCGCGACGCTACCACCGACGAAAACTTCATAAATTCTATATAGTTCTTGGGCTGGAGCGAAGATTTCGTTCCGGATCGGACAATATTAATACGCCAAAGCGACAATCCCACTGCGATGATCGGGTCCGACAAGGACTGGTGGCCGAATCAGCTGAAACTGGATGTTCTCGACCAGAACGCTCGCCGGGTCGATCCGATGGGCGAGGAGTTCGACTACGCCGAGGAGTTCGAGACGCTCGACCTCGACGCCGTGAAGGCGGACATCGAGGAGGTGATGACGACGTCCCAGGAGTGGTGGCCGGCCGACTACGGCCACTACGGGCCGCTCTTCATCCGGATGGCGTGGCACAGCGCCGGCACGTACCGCACCAGCGACGGCCGCGGCGGCGCGGCCGGCGGGACACAGCGCTTCGCGCCCCTCAACAGCTGGCCCGACAACGCGAACCTCGACAAGGCGCGCCGGCTGCTCTGGCCGGTCAAACAGAAGTACGGCCGCAAGCTCTCGTGGGCCGACCTGCTGGTCCTGTCCGGGAACGTCGCCATGGAGTCGATGGGGTTCGAGACGTTCGGCTTCGCCGGCGGGCGCGAGGACGCCTTCGAGCCCGACGAGTCCGTCTGGTGGGGGCCCGAGAACGAGATGGAGGCGTCCGACCGCTTCACCGACGACGGGCAGCTCGAGGAGCCGCTCGGCGCCACCGTCATGGGGCTCATCTACGTGAACCCGGAGGGGCCGGACGGGCAGCCGGATCCGATGGCGTCGGCGGAGAACATCCGACAGTCGTTCGACCGGATGGCGATGAACGACGAGGAGACGGTCGCGCTCATCGCCGGCGGCCACACGTTCGGGAAGGTCCACGGAGCGGACTCCAGTGAGAACCTCGGCCCCGAGCCCGAAGCGGCCCCCATCGAGGCACAGGGGCTCGGCTGGGAGAACGAGTACGGCTCCGGCAAGGGCCCCGACACGATCACCAGCGGCATAGAGGGTCCCTGGACCGACGCGCCGATCCAGTGGGACATGGGCTACCTCGACAACCTGCTCGACTACGAGTGGGAACCGGAGAAGGGCCCCGGCGGTGCGTGGCAGTGGACGCCGACGGACGAGGCGCTGCAGGAGACCGTGCCGGACGCGCACGACCCGTCGAAGAAGCGCACCCCGATGATGCTCACGACGGACATCGCCCTGAAGCAGGACCCGGACTACCGGGAGATCGTCGAGCGCTTCCACGAGAACCCGGGCGAGTTCCAGGACGCCTTCGCGAAGGCGTGGTACAAGTTGATCCACCGCGACATGGGCCCGCCGTCCCGGTTCCTCGGTCCGGAGGTCCCCGACGAGGAGATGCTGTGGCAGGATCCCCTCCCCGACGCCGACTACGAGCCCATCGGGGACGAGGAGGTCGCCGAACTCGAGCAGGAGCTCCTCGAGTCGGAGCTGTCCGTCTCCCAGCTCGTCAGGACCGCCTGGGCGTCGGCGTCGACGTACCGCGACAGCGACAAGCGCGGCGGCGCGAACGGGGCCCGCATCCGCCTCGAACCCCAGAAGAGCTGGGAGGCGAACGAGCCGGAGGAGCTGGCGAGCGTACTGGAGACCTTGGAGGGGATCCAGGCGGCGTTCAACGACTCGCGGTCCGACGGGACGCGGGTCTCGCTGGCCGACCTGATCGTGCTGGGCGGCTGCGCGGCCGTCGAGCAGGCGGCGGCGGACGCCGGGTACGACGTGGACGTGCCGTTCGAGCCGGGCCGGACGGACGCCTCGCAGGAACAGACCGACGTCGACTCGTTCGAGGCGCTCGAGCCGGACGCGGACGGGTTCCGGAACTACCTCGGGGACGGGCTCGACCGGCCGGCGGAGGAGTCGCTGGTCGACAAGGCGGACCTGCTGGACCTGACGCCCCACGAGATGACGGTGCTGGTCGGTGGCATGCGGGCGCTTGACGCGAACTACCGGGGCTCGGACCTCGGCGTGTTCACCGACCAGCCGGGGACGTTGACCAACGACTTCTTCGTGAACCTGCTCGACATGGACACGGAGTGGGAACCGGCCCCGGAGGCCGACGGCGTGTTCGAGGGGCGCGACCGTGAGACGGGCGAGCTCCGGTGGAAGGGGTCCCGCGTCGATCTCGTCTTCGGGTCGCACTCCCGGCTCCGCGCCATCGCGGAGGTCTACGGCTCCGACGACGCCGAAGAGAAGTTCGTGCGCGACTTCGTGGACGCGTGGCACAAGGTGATGACGCTCGATCGCTTCGACCTCGAGTAAGCCGAGGAGCTGAGCGGCTCCGGACCGGTGACCGCGTCCGCCGTCCCGACGGGGTGTCGCCACGGTTCCCGGTCCGGTCTCACGGCCGGATCGTGAAGCCGTGCCGAGCGCACCGGCGTCGTGATTTTCACCCGTCGACGACCTCCGAGAGCGAGTCGCCGCCGTCACTCCAGCAGTCGCGCCCCGTCGGTCGTCACGCGCGTCTCGCGGTCGAGGACGGCGCCCCCGGGCGTCCCGATCACCGTCTCGCCGACCATCGCCACGCTCGCGGCGCCGCCGTCGGCCTCGACGCGCTCGACCGTCTCGACGACGCGGTCGGTCGCCAGGCCGGCGTCGCGGGCGAACGCCCACCCGCCGGCCAGCAGGTCCCGCAGGGGCGCGTCCGGATCGATCGTTCCCAGCCGGTCGCGCCCCGCCGTCCGGATCCGGTCCATCGCGGCCGCGTCCGCGAGCAGCTCGCTGGTCGCCCGCTCGCCGAGCGGGGCGAACGCCAGCCGGTCGGTTCGCTCGACGCGACGCACGCCGTCGCCGTCGCCCGCGTTCCAGACCAGCCCGCCCTGCGCCTGGACGAAGACGTCGCCGAGGCCGGTCCCCGCGGCCACCTCCGCCCGGTGGGCGACCTCGACGAGTTCGTCGCGGGCGCACCCGAGGTCGAACGCCGCGTCGGCCGCCAGGACCGTCGCGAGCGTCGCCGCCCCGCTGGCGCCGAAGCCGTAGCCGATCGGCACCTCGGGCGTCAGCCGCGCGACCGCCTCGACGCCCAGCTCCTCGAGCGCGCGCTCGACGGGCTCGAACGACCGCGGCTCCCCGTCGACCGTGACGACGCTCGCCCCGACGCGGTCGACCGGGTCGGCCGCGACGTCGCTGTCACCGGTCACCTCGCCGTCACCGCCGCCGTCGTCCTCGCCGTCGGAGACCGGCGCGACCTCGGCGACGACGCCGTCGGCGACGGCGAAGCTCGCCCCGAGCGACCCGTCCGCGGGTTCGGCCGCCGGGGCGAACAGCAGCGTGACGCTCCCGGGAGCCCGGGCCCGTGCTCGCGTGCTCGACATGGGTTCGCCCCGCAGGTCCGCAGTCCGGCGTGTTAACAGTGACGCGGCGGCCGCGGACCGCCGGACTCGACGGCGGCCCGACGTCGACAGTCGACCGAACGGGGGCGGTCGGGGGCGGCCCGGTCGGCGAGTCTCCGGGGACGGGCAGGGACGCACCGGTCGACGAGTCTCCCGGTCCCCGGCCCGGCCGAGACGCGCCGCTCAGGCGTCGCCCACCTCGGCCGCGACCTCGTCGCTCGCGTCGCCCGCGTCGGCGTCGAGGTCGGGGAACTCGTAGGTGACGCCGGTCAGCTCCTCGGAGACCGTCCAGAGCTGGCTGGCGTCGTCGCGATCGTACGACGCCGGGCTCGACTGCTGGATCGCCGGCGTCCCGCGCATGTTCAACGGCCCCCCGGGGCCGACGTACTCGCCGCCCTTGACGTGCTCGGAGCTGGCGGCGTACAGCATCGGGAGCGCGCCTCGCCGGGCGGACTGTGCGACCACGGCGTTGGCGAGTTTCATCGCCAGCAGCCGGGCGCGCGACCCCCGGGCCTCCGGACCGCGGTACTGGAGGTTCGTCGCGGCGTAGCCCGGGTGACAGCCGACCGAGAGGACGTCCGTGACGTTGGCGTCGTCGAGCCGGCGCTGGAGCTCGTAGGCGAACAGCAGGTTCGCCAGTTTGCTCTGCGCGTACGCGTCCCACCGGTCGTACGAGCGCTCGCCCATCGGGTCCTCGAACGCCATCTCGCCGCGCTCGTGGAGGCCACTCGACTGCGTGACGACGCGCGACTCGCCGGGCGTCGAACACAGCAGGGGGAGCAGTCGGCCGGTCAGCGCGAAGTGGCCGAGGTGGTTGACGCCGAACTGCGTCTCGAAGCCGTCGTCGGTCTCCGACCGCGGGATCGCCATCACGCCGGCGTTGTTACAGAGCACGTCGAGCCGGTCGCGCTCCTCGCGCAGCGACGCGGCGAACGACGCCACCGAGTCGAGCGACCCCAGGTCCAGTTTCCGGACCTCGAGGCTGCTCGCCGGGAACTCCGCCTCGATCTCCTCGCGGGCACGGTCCCCGCGCTCGACGCTCCGGCAGGCCAGCACCACGTCCGCCCCCTTCAGGGCGAAGACGCGGCTCGCCTCGAACCCCAGCCCGCTGTTCGCGCCCGTCACGACGACCGTCCGCCCGTCGAGTGCCGGCATCGTCGCCAGGGACCAGCTGTCTTCGGTCATGACTCCCCGTCCGGGACGGACGAACAGAAATCCGTCGCTCGCGGCGGTCGGCCGCGTCGGGAGCGTCGACGAGGTGCCACCCGAGCGATGGGGCGGGGACCCGACGGTCGATGCCGAGTGTCGGCGCGCGCGGGACGGAAGGGCGGGACCGGACCGGATCCGTCGCGGAGCCCGGGGGCCCGTCCCCACCCTACAGCTCGTCGAGGAGTTCCGTCTTCTTCCGCTCGAACTCGTCGTCGTCGAGGACGCCCCGCTCGTGGAGCTCCGCGAGCCGTTCGAGCGTGTCGAGGGGATCCTCGCCGCCCGACGGCCCATCGTCGGTCGCAGTCGTCTCACTCCCGCCGTCCGACGGGGTGGCGGTGGCTCCCGACGGTGCCTCGTCGCCCCCCGACGGGCCCTCGACGGCTCCCGACTGCTCCGCGCGCGTAGACGCCCCGCTCCGGCCGTCTGAGCCGGTGGTGCTGTCCGGGTCCGGGTCGTCGGTCGTCGGTGCGTCGTCGGTCACCGGTGCGTCCGGGAGGCTCGGGTCGGGTCGCCCGCCGGCGGTCCGCCCGCCGTCGCTCGTCGGCACTTCCGCCGAACGGCCGCCGCCGTCGTCGATCCGACCGCCCCCGCCCCTGATCGCGGGCTCCGGACCGGCGGCGGCGCGGTCCTCGACGAACCCGCCGATCGTGCCGGGGTCCTCGGTCTCGGAGACGTTGAAGCAGTAGTCGCCGGCGGCGCCCCCGACGCGCAGTTCCTTGGGCGTCCGGACCGACACCGAGACGCCCTCGAGGTCCCCGTACCCGATCGCCTCGGTGCGGGTCCCGACGACCTCCGGAACGACGAAGAGGAGTCGCCGATCCGTCGCCACCGCAGCCGCCGTCGCGTCGACGGCGGCGTAGATCCGCTCGGTATCCCCGTCGGCCTCGACGTCCAGGCTCTTCCCCTGGACGAGGTGGTGTGGCTGCTCCCCCTCCGCCAGCGCGTCGACGACCGCGTCCGACAGCCGCGCGGCCGTCACGGTGTCGCCCGCCGCGCCGGCGACCAGCCCGTCCCGTTGCATGAAACCCCATAGGAACCGGGACAGTAAAAGCCTCATGAGTGTTCGCCGAAGTGACTCTTCCGGGACGGTGCGTTCCGACGGCCCGGCGATCGTCACGTCGGTCGACTGTCCAGCCGTCGGCGGAACGGGAACCGCGCGGTCCGTGCGGTCGTGGACCGGAGCGTCGGCGGGCCGGTCGGTCCTGCGACGAACGAACGTCGGCGGGACGTGTGACGACCCGCCGGGTGTCGCCGTCGTGTCGGCTACAGTCCGAACAGGGACTTGATCCAGCCGAGGAGTCCGCCGGAGTCCGAGTCGTCGGTGCCGGCGGCGTCCTCGTCCGCGCCGGCCGTCGCGTCGGCGGCGTCCCCGCCGGCGGTCGGGCCCGTGCCTGCGGTCGCGTCCGTCGGTTCCGACGGCGGCGTCGACGTCGACGCCGACGAGGAACCGCGCCCGCCCGACGCCGCGGTCGACCGGTCCCCGCCGGCTGGGGCGTCGGCAGTCGACCCGCCGGGCCCGGTGCTCGCGTCCGTCGCAGCCGCACTCGCGTCCGTCGTCCCGGCCGTCGGTCCGTCCTCGCGGGCACGGGGACCCGTCCCGGTGTCAGTGTCCCGTTCCGCACCCGCGTCGGTCGCGTTCCGGGGGGTGCCCGCTTCCGTCGCGTCCGCCTCGCGTTCGGTCCCCGTCGGCGAACTCCTCGACGCCGACGCGTGCGGCGGCCCCGCCGTCGGTCCCGGCCGGCCGGTGCCCGCGTCGCCGGTCGCGTCCGCCTCGCGTGCCGCCGCGACGTCGACGTCGGTGGGATCGGGGCGGTCGGCGTCGGCCGCCACCGGGCCCTCCCGGCTCTCGCTCGTCCCGCCGGCCGTCGCGCCCGCCTCGCCGGCGTCGGCCCCACCGGCCGGCCGGGCCGACCCGCGATCGGTCTCCATCCGTTCGAGCCGTTCGAACCAGTCGTACGGCGAGTCGTAGTCGCCCGCGGCCATCGACGGCTGCGGCTCCGATACCTCTCCCGCACCGAACCAGTCCGGGAACTCCCGGTCGCGATCCTCCGTGTTCATCGGTAGTCTCGTCCCGTGGTGTCTCTCACAGGTGTCTCGTTCCGTGGTGGGCGGTTCGCAGGCTGACCTCGCCGGTCGCGGCGTCGAGTTCGACGGTCCGGCCGTGGTCGCCGCCGACCGCCCGTCCCACGACGTCGACGTTCAGCCGATCGAGCGTCTCGGCGGCCGTCTCGACCGTCCGGCCGGCGGTGCCGGCCGACAGCCGGTCCAGGTCGAACATCTCGCTTCCGCCGACCAGCCACCCCTGGACCGCGGCGTAGGAGGCGCCGGCCTCGATCATCGCCTCCAGGGCCTCCCGAACGGCCGTGTCGGCGTACTTCGCGGGCGGCGCACTCGATCGCGGGGCCGAGGCCTCGGACTGCCGGGGGAGCACTGCCCGGACGAGCCCCGCGACGCCGGTCCGGGGGTCGTACAGCGCCACGACGACCGACGAGCCGACGCCGCTGGAGACCAGCGTCTCGCCGTCGGCCGCCACGCGCCACTCCGAGAGTCCGACGGTCAGCCGGTCGCTGTCCACCTCGTGGCCGCCCTCCGTGTGGGTCTTCACTCGTCTCCCCTCCCGACCGCAGCCCCGTCGACGCCGTTCACCAGCTCGCCACCGTCGACCTCGCCGGCGTCGGCCAGCTCCGCCTCGGTGAGCTCGTCGATGTGGAGGTCGGCGGTCGTCGGCGTCTCCCGCACCCGGCCGAGGTCGAGCTGGTCGAGCGCCGCCTCGAGCTCCCCCTGGTCGGGGATGACGTAGATGTCGACGTCGAACGGCTCCTCGGCGTCGGCGCCGTCGCCGTCGGCGTTCGTCGTGTGGGCGTTCGACGCGTCGCCGGTCGCCGGCGCGCCGTCACGACCCCCCGCGGTGCGCCCGGCCTCGTCGACCGCCTCGACGCGGGTGTCGAAGACGAACGCGAACTCCTGGGCCTCGCTCAGCCCCACGATGAGCGGGTCGACGACGGCCGGCCCCAGGTCGTGGCAGTACGACGGCGTCGTGTGGTCGATCGTCCCGTCGAGGAGGTTCGCCCAGCCGTCGAGCAGCCGGCTCGCCATGACGTTACAGATCTCCTGGACCGCGTCGCGGCCAGCGGCCGACAGCCGGCCGTCGGTCGGCGACTCCCCGACCGTCGCCTCGACGAGGCGCCCGGCCGACGCCTCGTCGAACAGGAACAGCAGGAAGCCCGACGGGAGCCCCTCGAAGCCGAACGCGACGGCGACCTGCGGGTCGGTCGACACCGACTCCGGGATCGCGTCCAGCGAGACGAAGTTGACCCGGCGGATGTCGACGTTCATCTCGATCCCGGTCATGGTCGTGAGGTTCGTCGCCACCTCGCTGGCGCCCTGCTGGGCCATGCGGTCGAAGCCGGCCAGTTTCTCGTAGGCGATGCCGCGGCTGTCGTCGACGGCGAACCACTCCGTCACGGACTCCATGTCGGGGACCAGACAGTGCTCGAACGCCATCGACGCGGCGCCGTCGGCGGTCTCGATCCGGTTGCGGAACAGCAGCGCCATCCCGGCGCGGCGCGCCCGGTCGTCGACGGGCTCGAGCAGCTCGCCGAACTCGTCGCCGGTAGCGTACGTCGGCGTCGAGACGTCCACCGAGGTCCGGAGGACGTCCGCCCAGCCGTCGACGAAGCCGCTGTTCATGATCTGGCAGGTCTCCGTCACGGCCGTCCGGACCAGCCGGTCGGTCGGCTCGGCGACGTCGACGACGAGGTCGTGGGCCACCGACCGGGCCTGCGCCTCGTCGAACAGCATCAGCGACGCGCCCTCGATGCCGCCCGTCAGGTCCACCCGGATCCCGGCGTCGTACTCCCCGGCGCCCATCGCGGCGTGGACGTCTTCCGGCGTGGCGAAGTCGAGCCGGGAGACGGACACGCGGGTGTCGACGCCCGTCAGGCGGGTCAGCCGGTCGGCCGCCAGCCCCGCGCCCTCGCGGGCCATCTCGTAGAACGTCGAGAGGGCGTCGACGGAGAGCTTCAGGATCGCACCCTCCCGTCTTCGACGCCGTCCCGGCTCCCGTCCACGTCGTCGCCGCCGGCCACGTCGCCGTGGCTCGTGACGCGATCGCGGTCCGTCGTCGCTGCCGTCCCGGTCATTCGAGCATGTCCATGTCGATCCGGTCTAAGATGTTGACGAACGTCTCGTTCTCCGGGAGGAGGTAGACCTGGGCCATGATCCGGTGTTTGGGCAGCCGGAGCCGCGAGGTGATGTAGAGCCCGAGGTCGTCGCTCGTGCGGACGGTCCGCCCGAGGATCTCGCGTTCGGTGTTGTGGACCGGCGAGGGCGCCCCGACGTCGATCCGCTGGCCGAACGTGTCGGCCCAGGCGTCGAGGAACCCGTTGATCATGTAGCCGCCCAGCTCCGTGAGGGCGCTCCGGGCCATCTCCTCGGAGGCCCCCGAGACGTCCTCGACCGCGTCCGAGAGCATGAGCGCCGCGGCGTTGTTCGCGCTGCCGGTCGGGAACAGCGCCAGCGCGTAGCCGTACGGTGCCCCCGGGAGCCGCACCCGCGCGCCGGCCCGCTGTGCGCCCCCGAACCGCGACCGGAGGGTCGCGTCGCTCAGGTAGCCCGCCTTCACCAGTTCTGACTCCACCGACGCGTCGTACTTGTCGAGCTGCTGGAGTCGATCCGCTACGCCGTCGATCCCGAGCTCTCCGAGGGCGTTCAGCACCGCCAGGTCGTCGAGTGGGATCATCAGCCGCTGCTTGGAGTTCGCGCTCATAGCGTTTCGGTGTCGATGACGTTGACGATTCGCCCGTCGCTCGAGACGGTCGTCCCGCTCACCCCCGGTACGTCCGAGAGCAGGTCGTCGTAGGGGTCGACGACGGCCTCGCGCGCGTCCCGCACGCGGTCGCAGGCGAGCACGACGGTCGCCCCGTCGCGCGTCACCCGGACGCCAGCCCGCTCGCCGGCCGACGGCGGCGACGACGCCGGCGGCGCGTCCAGCGCCGCGCGCAGGTCGATCACTTCGGGCCCCGCGTCGTCGGCGTCCGTGGCGCCGTCGCCGTCTCCGGTGTCGGTGTCGGTGTCGGTGTCGGTGCCGTCGTCGTCGCCGGTACCGTCGGCGACGTCGACGTCTGCGCCGCGGTCGCGCGCGGGCCGATCCCGGCCGCCGTCGGCGAGCGCCGCGCGGCCCGCGGGCTCGTCGGCCCCCAGCCGCCCGACGCCGTCGACGTCGGCGGCCGGCAGGGCGAACGTCTCCCCCCCGGCGTCCACGAAGAGCAGTTCCGCCATGGCGACCGTCACCGGCAGTTCGAGCCGGACAGTCGTCCCCTCACCGGGCGTGCTCTTCAAATCGACGCTCCCATCGAGGGCCGATACCGCGTCACGAACGGCGTCCATGCCGACGCCCCGGCCGCTCACGCCGGTGACCGCCTCGGCGGTCGAGAAGCCGGGCTCGAACAGCAGGTCGAACGCCGCCCGGCGGGAGAGCGACGCGGCCGCCGCCTCGCCGACGAGCCCGCGCTCGACGGCCTCCCGGCGGACGTCGTCGACGTCGATCCCGCGGCCGTCGTCGCGCACCTCGACGACCACGTCGTCGCCGCGCCGGCGGGCGCGCACCTCGACGGTCCCCTCGGGGGGCTTGCCGACCGCCTCGCGCTCGGCGGGCGGCTCGATCCCGTGGCTGACGGCGTTCCGGACCAGGTGGGTCAGCGGGTCGCCGATCCGGTCGACGACGCTCCGGTCGAGTGTGACGCCGTCGCCCTCGACGGTGACGGCGACCTCCTTGTCCTCCGACCGGGCGGCGTCGCGCGCCACCCGGGGGAGCCGGTCGGTCACCGACGAGAGCGCCATCAGCCGGACGTCCATCACGCTGCGGCGGAGGTCGCCGGTCCGGTCCGCCAGCGTCTCGAACAGCTCCTCGGCCGCCGGCGGGAGGTCGGCCAGCTCCCCGCGGAGCCGGAGCCGTGCGACCTCGATCTCCTCCGCGAGCCGGAGCAGCTCGTCGGCGTTCTCGACGTCGACCCGGAGCGCGCCCAGGTCGTCGTCCCGAGCCAGCCGGGGCTCGTCGGCGGTCGGTCGGTCGATCCGTCCGGCGAACGCGCTCCCGGCGACGGTCGTCGCCGTCCGCTTCCTCGCCGGCGCTTCGTCGCGCTCGTCGCCGTTCGGGACGTCGCCGTTCGGGACGTCGCCGAACCGCTCCTCGAAGGCGGCGACGGCCGCGTCGCGGTCGAACTCGACCGACGCGTCCCCACCGATCGCGTCGCCGGTATCGACGTCGACGTCGCCGTCGCCGGGCACCTCGTCGGAACCCTCGCCGGGGGACGGCTCGCTCGGCAGGTCGTCGGTGCTGGCCTCCGCGGTCACGTCGAGGTCCATCCCCGCGGGCGGCGCGCGGTCGACGGGGTCGCCGCTGTCGGCGGGCCCGGCGTCGTCCGGCTCCGCGTCGCACTCGGGGTCGCCCGTCATCACGCTCAGGACCTGTTCGAGCGCCGCGTCCTCGTCGTCGGACCCAACCGCGTCGCCGGACGCGTCCCCGTGCCCGGACCCAACCTCGTCGTCGAGCGCGTCCGCGCCGGGTCCGTCGTCCGCGGACCCGGTCCCCGCGTCGCCGGCGGACCCCGCTCCCGCGGCGTCGGTGCCGGCGCCCGAGCGGTCGTCCGAGACCGCCGCTTCGAACCCGGTCCCGCCGAAGCCCCCGGGCGTCGCGTCCCCGCGGTCGTCGCCGTCGTCCGGGTCGGGCGCGTCCGTCCCGACTGTCGTTGCGCTCCCCGGTCCGTCCGCGCCGGTGGGCGGGGCGTCCCGACCCGACGGGCCCGTCGTGCTCGCGGCGTCCGTCGGTCCGTCGGCGTTCCCGGGGTCGGCTCGTCCGTCGGTCTCGTCGGTCTCGTCGGTCTCCCGCAGTTCGTCGGCGACCGTGACGCCAGCTGGGAACTCGTCGGCAGCGAGGTCGTCCGTCGGCGGCTCCCGGCCGGCGACCCCGGCCTCGGCAG
>Ga0207797_1002697_pt1 | contig 12203 bp, 14 predicted proteins | sample PRCRCaboRojoPR_6_FD_187275 | JGI IMG/M metagenome (GOLD analysis project Ga0207797, IMG submission 187275) | Marine sediment microbial community from Cabo Rojo, Puerto Rico - PR CR 10% Liquid 1 (SPAdes) | ecosystem: Environmental > Aquatic > Marine > Coastal > Sediment | place: Cabo Rojo, Puerto... | reverse complement strand
CGTCTCCCGCTCCCGCCAGTCGATCAGATCATCCTCGTCGGCCTCCTCGAGGGCCTTCTCGTAGTAGGCCAGCGGGTGCGAGATGGTCTCACACCGGTCGTCCATGTTGACGCAGTCGCCGTAGGACTGCATGGTCGCACAGGACGGCGGCGAGTAGTCCGTCGGGCTCGTCTCGCCGCGGATGTGGTCGACCTGGTAGCGGGTCTGCTCCTCGCCGAAGCCCGGGTTGACGCCGAAGAGGTCGACGATCTCGTCGGTCGTCATGCCGATGCTCGCGAGGAAGGCGGCGATGGCGAAGCGGGAGTGGTGGGCCAGGTGGGCGCCCTGCTGGACCTCGTCGAGGAGGTGTTTCATGCACGGCGGGAAGCGGTCCGGGACGACCGTGTCGATGTCCCGGGTCAGCTCCAGCTCCGCGAGGAGCTCGTCGATGCGGGCCACCTCGGCCTCGAGTTCGTCCGCGACGGCGTCGGGGACCGCGAGCGGCAGGCCGTCCTCGACGCGCTGGCGGACGGCCTGGCGGAGGAGGACGTGGAGTTCGTCGGCGGTGAGGGGCACCTCGCCGTCGGCCAGCTCGCGGTTGACGAGGCGCCACTCGTCGCCCCACTGGTCCGCGGCGGTGGCGAGGTACGCCCCGACGCCGACCCGGTAGCCACCGTTCGTCTCGCGGACGTGGGGCGCGAGGTCGAACTCCGCTAAGAGTGCCGACAGCGAGAGGCGGTCCCCGTCGACGCTGCGGAGCTCCGTCGAGTCGGCGAGTTCCTCGGTGAACCGGTCGTGGGCCGCGGCGGCCTCGGCGCGGGCGTACTTCCGCAGGAGGACGTGGGCGTCGACGAGCGAGACGAGCACCCGGGCCACCGGGTAGGAGAGCAGCTCGACGCGGGTGCGGCGGTGGGGCGGGCCCACGTCGCCGTCCGTGATCGACCGGCGCACGCGCTCCGCGGCCCGCTGGACGACGGCCGGGTCCTCCGCGACGACCGTCTCGAGGTCGACGTCGGCGGACTCGACGGCCAGGCGGGCCGACTGCAGGAACGGGTAGCGCGCGTGCAGCGGCTCCATCGCAGTCGGGTTGTGGGGCTGCGAGCAAAAACCCCACGCCACGCCGGAGTCGGCTGGCTCAGTCCTCGAGTTCGCGGATGACGTCGCTGGCGTCGCCGCCGTCGCTGACGAGGGCCTCGTAGCGGTCGCGGCTGAGTTCGACCGTCCGGGTCGAGCCCTGCCGGACGAGTTCGAGGGTGACGGTCCCGGCCGGGGTGTTTCGGAGGCGGGTCGTCGCGATGGCGGTGAAGACGAACCAGAGGGCGATGGCGCCGCCGAGGCCGTAGACCATGGCCGTCTCGAAGGCCAGCGGGTTCGAGGTCAGCGTCCACCGGGTCGGGTAGGCGTGCCAGAAGAGGGCGACGCCGAGGAGGCCCAGGGCGGCCCCGGCGAGCACGCCCGCGCGCTGGCGGAGGCTCGCCGGCAGGACGGCGACGACGCCACAGAGCAGGACCGGGACGCCGACGCCGCCGAGGAGGCCGGCGTACTTCTTGGCGACGACCTGGTCCCCGCCGACGGCGATCAGGCCCAGGGCCAGGACGAGGGCGAGGGCCCCGGCGACGACGACGGCGGCCCCGCCGTAGACCAGCCGCGGGTCCCGGCCCGCGAAGCGGGAGTGGCCGTAGGCGTCGTCGAGGCTCGGCATGCGCGGACCTGGACGCTACTCGTAGTTAACTACCCGTCAGACGGCCGTCAGACGGTGGCGGTCGCCTCGCCGTCCACGCGGACGGCGGTGCCGCGCACGAAGGGGCGAACGGGGAACACGCCCACGTCGAGGCGCGTCAGGTCGGTGACGCGAAACCGGGGATGGGCCTCGATGCGCTCGCCGGTCGCCCGGTTGGCGTGACAGCCGCCGGCGACCCGCCGCCAGAGCGGCGTCGCCCGGTCCTGGAGACGGCCGCGGACGCCCTCGCCGCGGACGTGTTCGAAGAAGCGCAACTCCCCGCCCGGCCGGAGCACGCGGGCGACCTCCGCGAGGGCCGCGGCGGGGTCCTCGACCGTACAGAGGACCATGCCGGCGAGGACGGCGTCGAGGGACTCGGCCGCGAAGGGCAGTTGCTCCGCCCGTGCGGCGGCGATGTCCACGTCGAGGCCGACCGACGCGGCCCTCCGCGCGGCCCGGCCTCGCATGTACGGATCGGGCTCGACGGCGTAGACGGTGAGGTCGGGAACCCCGGCGAGGTGGGGAAACGTGGCGCCGGTCCCGCAGCCGAGGTCGAGCACCCGCCCCGAGAGGTCGCCCGCGAGGTACTGGCGATGGGGCCGGAAGAGAAATCGCTCGGCGGGCCAGACGAGTGGGTCATAGAGCGCGGCAAAGAGGCGGCGGGAGGCGTCCTCGAATCCCAGCATCGTCAGTCCGGGACGGGATCCGCCCGGGTCAGTTGCTCTGGATGCGGGGCGCGAGCATGTAGGTGACCCGGCCCTGGCCCTGGGCGATGTCGTAGTGGAGCTTGACGGGGAACTCCTCGCCGAGCTCGACGGTCACCTCCGCGTCCGAGGGGATCGCCTTGTTCATGTCCTTGAGGTAGTCCAGCGAGAACAGCGAGGAGGCGGCGCCCGGCACGAGGTCGATCAGGTCCTCGCCGTCGAGCTCGAGGTGGACGTCGTCGGTGTCGCCCTCCGCGGAGACGTAGAAGACGGCGGCGTCCGCGTCGACGCCGAGCTCGATGTGGTCCGAGACCATGTCCGCGGCGGTCACGGCCCGGTCGATGTCCCGGCCCTCGATGACGATCGTGGCGGGGAGGTCCAGGTCCGGCAGGTCGGGCTCCTCGCGGATCGACTCGGGGTCGATCAGCGCGAGGGTGTACTCGAGGCCGTCGATGGAGATGTGGAGCTTGCGGGTCTCCTCGTCGAGCTCCAGGTGGATCAGCTGGTCGGCGTCGGCCATGCCGGCGATGTCCTGGAGGCGGACGAGGTTCACCCCGATCAGGCCCCCGTCGGTCTCGTAGGACTCGAAGGCGGCGGCGTCCAGCGTGAGGTCGACCATCCCCACGTTCGCCGGGTCGACGGCCCTGATCTCCAGCCCCTCGTCGGTGAGGTGGATCTTGCACTCGTCGACGAGGACCCCCACGGACCCGAGCGTCGACTGGAGCGTCTCCGCGCTCACGATAGCGTCGAACATCTTGTGCCGGCGTTCGAAGCCATCCGGTATAAAGACTTCACCATCCGGGGCCAGGCCTTTCCGCCCGGCGGCCGTGTCCGCCGTATGGCGGACGCTAGCACGCCACCCACGAGCCAGGACGCCGAGCCCGCCCACCTCCGGACCGTCGCCTTCCGCATGCGCGAGATCCAGCGCCTGCTCGCGGTCCGCGTCGAGCAGGAGAACCGCCGGCTGGCCGCCGACGGCCTCGAGCCGGTCGCCCAGCACCGCTTCGTCGAGGGGGCGCCGGGCGAGGAGTGATCGGCCGGCTCAGAGCGGCAGTTCGCCCTCGATGATGGCCATGGCCCGGTCGGCCTCGGCCGGGACGTAGTCCTCCATGAGCGGGTAGGCCGGGTCCTCCGCGTTGCCCTCGAGGTAGCGGCGGTACATCATCTCGCAGGCGCCGGCGGACTTGAAGACGCCGAAGGCCCAGTAAAAGCGGGCGTGGTCGAAGGCGATGCCGGTCAGGTCCTCGTAGCGGTCGAGCAACTCGAGTCGCGTCGGGTAGCCCTCGCGGGCCTCGACGTCGCTCCCGATCGGGGTGTCCCGCTCGGGGTCCTTCGGGTCGGGCCAGGCGGCCAGCAGCCAGCCGAGGTCCATCAGGGGGTCCCCGCGGGTGCACATCTCCCAGTCGAAGACGCCGACGATCTCGGGCGGCAGGCCCGGCCCGAACATGACGTTGTCGAGCTTGTAGTCGCCGTGGACGAGGGTGTGGGTCCCGACGGCCGGGACGTTGTCGGCGAGCCAGTCGGCGACCTCGCGCAGCGCCGGGACGGGCCGGTCCTCGGCGGTCACGTCCATGGCCCACTCGAGCTGGGCCGTCCAGCGCTCGACCTGGCGCGCGGTGTAGCCATCGGGGTGGCCGAGGTCGTCGAGGCCGACGGCGGCCGGGTCCAGCGTGTGGATCGCGGCCAGCGTCTCGACGAAGCGCTCGGAAAGTTCCCGGCGACCGTCGGGGCTCGCGAAGCGCTCGGGCTCGTCGTCCCGGATCACGTCGCCCTCGAGGCGCTCCATGAGGTAGAACTCCGAGCCGATGACCGACTCGTCCTCGCAGGCGGCGACCATCGCGGGGAGGGGGACTGCGGTGTCGGCCAGGGCCGCCATGACGCGGTGCTCCCGGAGGACTTCGTGGGCCGCCGACGCGTGCTCGCCGGCCGGGGGGCGGCGAAGGACGAGCTCGCGGTCGCCCCAGTCGACGAACAGCGTCTCGTTGGAGTGGCCCGCCTGGTGGTACTCGACGGCGAGCCCGTCGGCCGGGCCGAGCGTCTCCCGGAGGTAGGCCGCGAGGGCGTCCTCGTCGACGAGCCGGTCGAGGTAGGCCTCCCCGGTCATGGCGAGGCCGGCGGTGGTCGGGCGGTTCGAGTCACGATGTGGATCCCAACACGCAGGACGGGGAAAACTCCTGCGTCCGCTCAGACGGCCTCGCGGAGGTCCGCGTAGAGGGCGGCCTCGCGGTCGGCGATCGCGTCGGCCCGCTCGCCGGCCGCCGACAGCAGCGAGCGGCGGCGGGCCTCCTCGGCGTGGGCCGCCGCCTGGAGCAGTCCGCCGAGGGCCGTCCAGTCCGCCGAGATATCGCGCATCCGCGAGGCGGCGTCCGCCGGCAGCCCGAGGTCGGCCGCGACGGCCGCGAGGAAGTCGGCGTACATGTAGCGGAAGGCGCCGCCGCCGGTGCCGCGGCGCTCGACGTTCTGGTAGGCGAAAAGCGCCGCCCAGGCCGGATCCGCGAGGTCGGCCCAGTCGGGCAGCTCGGCGGCGAAGGCCCGCATCGCGGGGAGGCCCTGCCGACCGAAGGCGTCGGCGTCCCGGTCGATCGCCGACGGGTCGAGCATGAAGGTGGCCGTCTCGCGGATCGCCGTGGCCGCCGCGTCCGCCATCGGGACGGTGACCGTCGGGTCCTCGACGGTCAGGTAGCGACACTGGAGGGGGACGACGTGCTCGGACGTCATGGCCGCCTCGAGGCGCTCGAGGGGGAGGGTCTGGACCTCGTCGAACTCGCTGTCGGCCAGGTGGACGCGGTCGGCCTCGTAGCCGACGGCGAGCAGGGAGTGTGGCGAGAAGTGGGTGTCCGAGTCGTAGTAGTCCAGGTAGTAGAGGTCGGTGAAGAGCATGACCGGGTCGCCGGCGTCGAGCCGGGCCGCGATCGCGTCCCAGGCGTCGGGGAAGGCCTGGCCCTCGTGGACCGCGTGGTCGATGCCGAGGTGCTCGAAGAAGGCCCACTCGAGCCAGTTCGACCGGCCGAAGAAGAGGCGCTCCGGGGGCTCGGGCTGCTCGACGTAGCTGAAGCCCAATCCCGACGCCAGGCCGAAGCAGGTCGGCTCGTCGAACCCCCACCCGTAGTAGGTCGAGAGGTCCCGGAGGGCGGTCGACCCGCAGTGGTTGCCGGCCCGGTGGGCCAGGTCCAGCCGGGGCATGGCCGGCGGTACCGCCGGGGGACCCAAAACGGTTCCTACCCGCCGGCGAGCAGGACGACCGCGACGACGGCGAGGGCGATCCCGGCGCCCTTCGTCGCCGTCAGCGGCTCCGCGAGGACGACCACGCCAAGGGCCACCGCGACGAGCATGCTCACGACGAGCGCGGGCTTGGCCGTGCTGGCCTCGACCTCCTCGAGGCCGGCGGTGAAGAGGATGAACGCGACGCCGCCGAAGACGCCGTTGAGGGCGGCGAAGCCGATCCCGGAGCCGAGTTGCGGGACGCCCGCGACGGCGATGACGACGGCGACGCTCCCGAAGACGAAGATCGTCTGGAACAGCGCCCGGTGGAACCGCGCGCCGTCGGCGCCGCCCGCCAGGACCGAGTAGCGCAGCAGGACCGTCGAGGCGCCGCCGGCGAGCAGGACCACCAGGATCGCGAGGAGGCCGACCGGGATCATGGCGAGAGGAGGACGGCCGCGGCGAGGGCGGTCGCGATGCCGACCACCTTCCGGGTCGAGAGGGTTTCGTCGAGGACGAGCACCGACAGGACGACCGTGACGAGCAGGCTCAGCCGGCGCAGCGGGCTGACGAGCGAGACGGCGTAGAACTCGAGGGCGAAGCGGGTCGCGACGATGGCCACGCCGACGAGGACGCCCGCGCCCGCGGCGGAAAGCGTCGTCCGGTCGAGCCGGGTCCGGGGCCGGCCCCGCCGGAGCACGTAGAGAGCCACGATGGGGAAGAAGGTCGCCGAGCGGGCGAGCGAGGTCAGCCACGGGCTCGTCGTCTCGACGGCGACCTTCGAGAAGACGTCGCCGACCCCCCAGACGACCGCCGCCAGGAGGATCATGGCCAGGCCCTGCATCTGGCGGAGCGTGGGGAGGCCCCGCCTTGGCGGTTCTGGTCCGCCGGCGAGCGACGCACGTAAACACCTCCGCCGGCTATCCCCGCCACGCGATGGCGGGGAAGGACCACTACTACAACAAGGCCAAGCAGGAGGGCTACCGCGCCCGCTCGGCCTACAAGCTCCAGCAACTCGACGAGACCGCGGGCCTGCTGGGCGAGGGTCGGACGGTCGTCGACCTCGGTGCGGCCCCCGGCGGCTGGCTCCAGGTCGCCGCCGAGCGGGTCGGCGCCGAGGGCCGCGTGGTCGGCGTCGACCGGCAGCGGATCGACGCCATCGAGGGGACCCCAGCGCCCGTGGAGACGATCCGCGGCGACATCACGGAGGCGGGGACTCGCGAGGCGATCCGCGAGGCCGTCGGCGAGGGGGGCGCCGACCTCGTCTGCTCGGACATGGCGCCGAACATGAGCGGCGAGTACGACCTCGACCACGCCCGCTCGGTCCACCTGGCCCGCCAGGCCGCCGACGTGGCCCGGGACGTCCTCGGCGCCGGCGGCGACCTCGCCGTGAAGGTCTTCGACGGCCGGGACCTCGCCGACCTCGTCGCCGAGCTGGAGGCGGACTTCGAGTACGTCCGCCAGGTGCGCCCCGAGGCCTCCCGGGACGAGTCCTCGGAGCTGTACCTCGTCGCGAAGGGGTACCTGACCGCGCCGGTGCGGGCTGGCGACGAGCTGACCGTCGACGTCGTCGACACCGGGAGCGAGGGCGACGGCGTCGCCAAGGTCGAGGACTTCACGCTGTTCGTGGCCGACGCCGCGGAGGGCGAGACGGTCGACGTGACGGTCACGGACGTCAAGCCCCGCTACGGCTTCGCCGAGCGCCGGGACTGACTCAGTCGGCGGACGCTGGCGTCGGGGCGTCCCGCCGGCGGACGGCCCCGACGACGAGGTAGACGAACGGCGTGTCGAGGACGGCCAGGCCCAGTTTGACGAGGTACTGGCCGACGATCAGGCCGACGGCGTCGCCGGGCGAGAGGCCCTGGAAGACCACGAAGGCGATGGTGATGAAGATCACCGTGTCGAGGAGCTGGCTGCTCGCCGTCGAGGCGACGTTGCGCAGCCAGAGCGCGTCGCCGTCGGTCCGCTCGCGCAGGCGGTGGAAGACGATCACGTCCCAGTTCTGGCTCACGACGTAGGCGAGCAGGCTCCCGACCACGATGCCGGCGCTCGCGCCGAGGACGCGGGCGAACTCGCCGCCCGGCACGGGGGAGAACTCGAAGGTCGGCCCGGCGATGGCCAGGCCGACCAGCGCCAGCAGGACGAAGTTCATCCCGAAGGCGACGTTGACCAGCGCCTGGGCGGCCCGCTTGCCGTAGAGCTCGGCGTAGCAGTCCGACGCGAAGAAGGTCAGCGCGTAGGCGAACACGCCCGCGGGGACGAGCAGCTGGTCGCCGGTCAGCGGCAGGCTCGCGGGCAGCCCGAAGGCCAGCACCTTCGAGGCGGTCACCTGCATCACGAGCATGCCCGTCACGAACAGCGCGACGAGGCCGAGCTGGGGGAGCGGGACCCAGCCCGCCGCCCGCCCGGTCCGCGCGGCCGTCGTCATTCCTCGTCCTCCAGGCGGCCGTGGCGGGCGTCGATCTCGTCGAGCTGGTCGAGCGTCTTCCGGATCGAGGCCCGGATGGCTTCGCTCCGGTTGACGAACTTGCCGTCGGTCCCGACGTGCTCGTCGAGGTCCGCGAGGAGCTCGGCGGGGACCTCGACGCTTATCTTGGGCATACTCGAGTCATACTGGGAGATGGCTCTTGAAGCTCCCGGTCGGCACCCGGCCCGGCGGCGGGCCCACCGGTGGCTTCTTTCCGCCGGGGCACCCCCGATGGGACATGATCGTCGTCGCCAACCGCTTCCACGTCGACCCAGCGCACGCCGACGAATTCGAGCAGCGATTCCGGGATCGCATGGGCGAGGTCGAGGACCGCGAGGGGTTCGTCCGCTTCGAGTTCCACACGCCCGTCGACCACGGCCACGTCGAGACCGACACCCACGCCGCGGTGACCTACTGGGAGTCGAAGGAAGCCTTCGAGAACTGGACGGAGAGCGAGGCCTTCCAGGAAGCCCACCGGAACCCGCCGCCGGAGGAGTGGTTCACCGCGGACGGGGGCCTCGAGATCCACGAGGTCGCCTTCGACGCCGTCGGGAGCGACTAGCCGGTCCACCCACAACGCGTTAGTCGGGGCCCGTTGATGGGAGGGGCATGTCCGAGTTACTCGAGGACGACGTCGCGATCGTGACCGGCGGCGCGAGCGGCATCGGCAGACAGATCAGCCTCAGACTCGCCGAGCACGGCGCGGACGTCGTGGTGGCCGACCTGCAGGCCGAGCCCCGGGAGGGCGGGACGCCGACCCACGAACACGTCCGGGCGGCGTACGGCCGGGAGGCGACCCACGTCGCGTGTGACGTGACGGAGATCGGGGACCTCGAGGCGGCCGTCGAGGCCGCGGAGGACCTCGGCGGCGTCTCGGTGATGGTCAACAACGCCGGGCTCTCGCGGAGCGAGGACTTCCTCGAGATCACCGAGGAGAGCTACGAGGAACTCATGGACGTCAACGTCCGGGGCCCGTTTTTCGGCTCCCAGGCGGCCGCCCGGCGGATGGTCGAGGCCGGCCGGTCGGGCGCCATCGTCAACATCGCCAGCATCTCCGGCATCACGGGCCGGGGAACGGGGGTCCACTACTGCACCTCGAAGGGCGCGGTCCGGCTGATGACCTACGCCATGGCGGCCGCACTCGGCCCCCACGACGTCCGCGCGAACGCCGTCTGCCCCGGCGTGGTCGAGACGGCCATGACCCGGGACGACCTGGGGATGTTCGACGAGAACGCGACCGCGGCGGAGGCCTACGAGCGGGCGGCCCCGCTCGGGCGCGTCGGCCAGCCCGAGGACATCGCGGACGCCGTCCTGTACCTGGCGAGTCCGCTCTCGGACTTCGTCACGGGCGAGTCGCTCATCGTCGACGGGGGCGCGACGAACACGTGGAGCGGCGTGACCGAGGAGTGACCGACGGCCCTCAGTCGGCCGCCTCGCCGCGGAAGCGGGCCGACGTGCCCGTCACCCGCGTGTACACCCAGAGGACGCCGAGCCCGGCCCCGTAGGCGACGGCGGCGGGGATGGCGACGATGAACATCGTGAAGATGCCCCGGGGGGTGGCGAAGCCGGCGATGGCGAAGACGCCGATGACGAAGACCCGCCAGCGCCGCCGCATCGTGGCGTAGGAGACGATGCCGCCGCGGTGGAACAGGAACATGGTCACGGGAAGCTCCGCGAGCAGGCCGATCCCGATCGTCGTGAGGATGACGAGCCAGCCGAAGTTGTTGATCCGGTAGGCGATCACCATGCTGGAGCCGAGCGCGTCGGCGGCGAGCCAGGAGATGATCGCCGGGGCGACGTAGAAAAAGCCCAGCAGGCTCCCGCCGACCAGCGTGAGGAGCACCGAGCCACCCCAGATGGCGAGGGTGTTGCGGTCGCCGCGGACGAGGCCGCGGGACTTGAGGGCCGGCCACGCGAAGTAGACGAGGAGCGGGAGGATCGCGACGGCCCCGAGCAGCACCGAGAACTTCACCTCGAAGATGAGGGCCTCGACGGGATGGAGCGTGACGACGTCGACGTCGACGGCCAGTGACTCCGGCATGTGCGTCAGGAAGGAGTTCTTGATGTCGCGAATCCCGCCGCTGTAGAGGTAGGCGAACGTCGCCGCCATGACGACCACGAAGGTCCCGACCAGCCAGATGGCCCGGGAGGTCAGCGAGTCGAGGATGAACGCGATGTCGTAGTAGTAGCCGCCGATGTCCTCCTCGGTCGTCTCGTCCTCGGTGAAGGCGTCCATCACGCCCGCCGCCGTCGAGGTGACGGGGTCGCTCGGCGCCGCCTCCTCGGCGTCGGCCTCGGCCTCCTCCTCCTCGGCCGTCTCGGCCGCCGCGACCTCGTCGAAGCGGTCGAGGAGGGCCTTGGCCTTCTCGGGCTGGTCGGCCTCGAGGGCCCGGTCGGCGTGGACGCTGACGTCGGTCTCGGTCAGGTCGGCGAAGGCCTCCGGCGGGGCCGCCCGGACGCCCGCGGCGTCGAGTTCGTCGAGGTCGATGGCGGCGGGCTCGCCCGCGCTGGCCGGCCTTGCCCCGGGCGCGGGCGCACTGACCGCCTCGAGGGCCTCGATCCGCAGGTAAAACAGCGCCAGTCCCGCCGCGAGGAGGGCCACGACCGCGGCGAGGAGGATCGCCGAGGCGTCCGGGTCAAGGCCGAGGACCGAGAGGGTCTCGGCTGTCGGCGCCCGGTAGTCCGAGCCGATAATCCGCAGCAGCTCGTTCGCCAGCGCGAGCGCGCCGCGGGTGAGCGCCGCCCACGCGAGGGCACCGGCCAGGAGGAGCGTCCCCGCGAGGAGGTTCCAGCGCTCCCGGACGACCGCCCGGATCGGGACCTCCGCGCCGGCCCGCCGACTCAGCACGACCAGCTTCGTGATGCCGAGGCTGATCCCGTAGAGGGTCACGAGCGGCAGCGCCCACATGATCTGCGTGAAGGGATCGGGCGGGGAGAAGAACGCGCCAAAGACGAAGATGGCCAGCACGGCGTAGCGCCACTTGTCCCGGAAGGTCTCGTAGGGGACGATCCCCGCCGAGGCGGTGGCGCTCATCAGGAGGGGCAGCTGGGCCGCGAGGCCGAACGAGAGCATCAGGAAGACGATGAACTCCGTCCACATGACGATCGAGTAGGTCGGCGTGAACCCGGCGTTGACGGCGTTCGTCGCCAGGAAGTCGAACATCAGCGGGAAGAACAGCTCGTAGGCGTAGAGGATGCCACCGGCGAACAGCCCGAGGATGACGGCGGCGACGCCGAGGACCTTCCAGCGCGGGATGTACCCCGACGGCCAGAGGCCCCGCTCCCGGAGCCCCGCCCGGCCGAACCAGACGAGCGTCGGCAGCGCGGCCAGCACGCCGACGACGAGGCCGATCTTGACCTGCAGGAGGATGACGTCGAAGGGCGTCACGACGACGACGGTCGTCTTCTCGACCACCTCGGCGCTCATCCGGGCGTAGAGCAGGTCCCGCTTCAGGGCGTCCCAGACGAACGCCCGGAGCGCCCAGATCGTGACGAGCAGGAAGAAGACGAAGACGAGAAAGACCTTCTTCAGGTTGGCCTGGGCACTCGAGAGGAGCGAGCCGACGGCGTCCCGTCCACGCCCGACGGTTCTCGCCGTGTCCTCGTCGATGGCCCCAGCCATTGCTGTTCGGGAGCTAACTGGGTGGTTGTTATCAATTTGTTCATGGCGAGGTCCGAACGACGTGAGGACCTCGGGAATGCGAGCGGGGAGCGCGTGGCCGAGCGAAGCGAGGCCACGGAACGCCCGAGCGGTGACCGCAGGGAGCCGCGAGGGGCGGAGTGAGCCGCGAGTAGCGTGGCTCGACCGAAGGGAGAGCCACGTGATTGCGAGCGGGAGCGAGCGTAGCGAGCGACACGCGAGCGGCGTGACTCGACCACGCCGCAATGACTTCGATATCTAAAGTAAATGACTTTGGAAACTAAAGTAATGTCGAACAGCCGCTAATAGCCACCCAGAAGGCGTTTTTCTGCCGGGTCCCGGAATGCGCGCGTTCCTCGATTGAACTCGCCACTCACAGCTCCAGTCGGCACTCGCGGTGTCGCGCTCGCGGCTCCCGTCGGTCGCCGCTCGTTCCTTCCGTGGCTCTCACTACGTTCGAGCCACGCGCTCGCGGCTCCCTCAGTGGCCTCG
>Ga0207797_1002695_pt1 | contig 12211 bp, 10 predicted proteins | sample PRCRCaboRojoPR_6_FD_187275 | JGI IMG/M metagenome (GOLD analysis project Ga0207797, IMG submission 187275) | Marine sediment microbial community from Cabo Rojo, Puerto Rico - PR CR 10% Liquid 1 (SPAdes) | ecosystem: Environmental > Aquatic > Marine > Coastal > Sediment | place: Cabo Rojo, Puerto... | reverse complement strand
CTGCTGGACGACCTGGCGATCGACTTCCCCGACCTGACGATCGTCGGCGGTCACACCGGCTGGCCGTGGTCGTCCGAACTCGAAGCGCTCGTCTGGAAACACTCGAACCTCTACCTGGGCGCGACCGCACACGCTCCGAAGTACTGGGACGACAACATCGTCCAGTTCATCCGCACCCGCGGACGTGACAAGGCCGTCTTCGGGACTGACTACCCGGTGCTGGAGTACGAGGGGACGCTCGCTCAGATCGAGGAGATGGGCTTCAGTGACGAGGTCGAGCGGAAACTGCTGTCGGAGAACGCCAGGCGGATCTTCGACCTCTGACGAGCAAACGGGGGTCGCGGAATTAGCCGTAGGTGAGGTTCAGTTCGATGATGTTCGAGGCGCTGAGGAGCAGATCCGGCAGCGTCTCCTCGAAGCGCTCGCCGCGCATGCGGTTGGCGGGCCCGCCGACGGCGATCGCGCCGATGACTTCGCCGTGGTTGAGGATCGGCGCGGCGACGCCTTTGACCCCTTCGACGAGTTCGTTCGTGTCCGTGGCGTAGCCCTGTTGTCGGATCTCCTCGAGTTCCTCTTTCAGTGTCAGCGCCTCGGTGATCGTGTACGGCGTGTAGGCTCGCAGCCCGTGGTCGTCGATGATCTCGTCGATCCGTTGCTCGGGGAGGTGTGCGAGCATGACCTTCCCGGCAGCGTTGGCGTGCAGCGGTGTCGGTCGGCCGGCGTAGGCGTCCAGGTTGACTGCGTTCGGGCCTTTTGCGACGTGCAGCAGAACCGCCTGCCCGCGTTCCTCGATCGAGAGGCTCGCGTGTTCACCCGTCTCCTCGGCCAGGTCTTCGACCTCGGGCCGCCCGGCCTCGTAGATCGGCTGTTGCCGGCGTGCCTGTGCCCCAATCTCGAGAAACCGACAGCCGACGCGATAGACGTTGTCTGTCTTGACGACGAGACCCATCGATTCGAGCGTTCGCAGGTGGTCGTGGAGCGTACTCTTTGGCATCTCCATGTGGTCGACCAGTTCGGTAAACCGAGCCCCCTCCAGTTCGAGCAACGCCTCCACGACGTCGAAAGCGACTTCCGTCGTTTTGACCGGCATCCGTTTGCTCATAGAGTGTGGTATGTTGAGGAGTCACATAAATCTGTCCGAGATAGCCGGAAACAATTCGGAATGTCATAAAACGATTCCTATCTGCGCAAGTATTGTCCAGATAGCAAGTATTGTAGCTATTTGGAGTAACAACCCACAATACAGGACGAAAACAAGAAAATAGTCTGAAGACGTCGAGGAGCTTGCAAGCGCGGCTCGTCGTCAGATCGATGGGTTTGGTAGGTTCTAACATGGTATCTCTACACACAGTTGTTCCGAGTAAACCGGAGAGGTTAGATACTACATCACACGACGGCATATCTCCTGTCGTCTGCATTGATAGCGTAACAAGTGATAAAATGGGTGAAACACGAAACGGTATACCCGGAATGCGTCGAACCACGCGTCCACGAACTGAGTCCCAGCGCGGATCCTCGAAGCCGAGGGTCACCCCCGGGTTGTGCTGACAGCATTCGGCGCGTGACCCGAGTCACAGCCGGAAGGTTACAATCATATATTCGTAATGCACTACGACCAGGCGATTACAGTTATACGTCCGTCATGGGCTCGGTCGTCGTTTGCAGACGGACGGTCGCCGTGAACACCGGGTGGGCGAAAGAGCTGACAAATGTTGCAACCTTCTGATCTCTGTCCGAGCATACCGGAGTAGGCCAGGTATGCGGACAGTCACCGAAGAGTGCGGCAAATCCTGCCAATCACCCGTTCTGTGTGGCTACCGGCCTTGACAAGATGAGTTGCAGTTCACTTTTGATAACAGGCGAATCAGTTTTTGGATATATTTTGTGGCAATAATTTCTGTTAACGTGGCCATTTATACTTAAATATAGGGAAAACGTGCTTCTGTCCGGAATCACCGAACTCGCTGCTGCGCCACGTAGCGAACCGCGGCCGTTCTCAGCGCGCAAAAAATCAATCGAAGACAACCTTCGTTTCGTTCATCATGATCTTTCACCCGTATTTCGAGAACAATGGGAACTCGCCGTGTCGAGCGGCGGTGCACAGATGAATGAGGTGTGGTAACAGACCATCTGTGTCCGAGGACGAAATGCCATTCGAGAATGATACTTTCGGTATATCCGAACGTATTCGTGCCCCCGAACGAGAGCGACACACGGCAGAGCCCAGATAGATTTACAAGTCTGTTGTTGCTATCTCCCCGTGCGCAATGACTACGACAGATTTCAGCATTCGTGGCTCCACCGCGGTCGTGACAGGGTCGTCCTCGGGCATCGGCCGGGCGATCGCAGAACGGTACGCCCGCGACGGTGTCGACGTGGTCGTCTGCTCCAGATCACAGGAAAACGTCGACCCGGTCGCCGAGGCCATCAACGAGGCCGACCACGACGGCGAGGCGCTCCCCATCGAGTGTGACGTGACCGACTGGGACGCCATCGAAGCGCTCGTCGCGGAGACGACCGACCACCTCGGCCCCATCGACGTCTGGGTGAACAACGCCGGTGCGAGTTTCGTCGCACCCTTCGAGGAGATCAGCGAGAACGGCTGGAAGACAATCGTCGACATCAACCTCCACGGCGCGTTCAACTGCGCACAGGTCGTCGGCGAGCAGATGCGCGAGCGCGGCGAGGGCACGATCATCAACATCTCCAGCGTCGCGGCCCGCGACGGGGCCCCGGGGATGACCCACTACGCTGCCTCGAAAGCCGGGATGAACAACCTCACGCGCACGCTCGCCTACGAGTGGGCCGAGTACGGCGTCCGCGTCAACGGCATCATGCCGGGCCTGATCGCGACGGAAGGCCTCGAGAGCCAGGAGGGCATCGGTGCCGACGACATCGACAGAGAGGAAGTCGACCGACAGATCGGGACACCGGACGAACTGGCCTCGGTCGCGCAGTTCCTCGCCAGCCCGGCAGCCAGCTACATTCTCGGCGAGACGATCACCGTCGAGGGCGTCCCGCGGATCGCCCGAACGAGCCACCACGAGGAGTGAGCCGAGTCAGGCGACCGGCCTGACTTTGAACCCGTAGCGCGTGACGCCTTCCTGCGTGTAGATCTGCCGGATCGTCATCTCGACCTCGTCGCCGACCGCGACGTCTTCGGGGTCGACCTCCACGAACAGTGCCGGGAGACTGGCCGACCCGCCCTCGGGGCCGTCGAAGGCCACGATGCCCGTCGCGTACTCGCCGGAGCGCCCCTGCAGTTCCGCGAACTCCGGCGGTGCGCCACCCTGGGAGATGATCGAGGACGCTTCGACGGTGCCAGTACGGGCAAGTTCGACCGGGTCGTATTCGACGAGCGCCTGACAGTGGCTGCACGCCCCGCGCGGCGGCATGTTGAGCCGTCCACACTCCGGACAGCGCCCCGCTTCGAGGCGGTAGCGCTGTGCGAGCGAGCGGTGCCAGGCAGGCAGACTGACGTAGCCGCCGCCTCCTTGTGGCGCGCCGCCGGTAATCTCGCCGCGCTGACGGAGGTAGTGGGCGTAGTCGACGTCGGTCTCGCCGTCGAGCGCGAGCGTGGCCGGGACGCTACCGGCGACGTCGATTGCGACCGCTTCGGCCGTCGCACCCGACCCCGCAGCGACGCCGACGACGCCGGACGCGTCGTCCGCGAGTGCGCTGGCGATGCTGAGCGGGACGCTCGCCGCGCCCGTGTCGCCGAGCGTGTGGACGGTCGCGTGTGCTTTCAGTCGCTCGCCGGAGACCGGGAGCGCGCCGGTCACGCGGTAGGGCTGGCGGCCGTCGGTCGCCTGGACGGCGGCGGCGTCGACGGAGTCCGCGTCGAACGCGAGGCCGTCGAGCGCCCCAGTGACGGTGGACTCGAAGGCCTGCCGGTCGAACGTGGTGATGCCGAGCCCCTCGGCGCGGTCGCTGCCGCGCTGGCGAAAGCGCGTCCCGGCGGCGGGTTCACTGACGGACGCGAAGGCGGAGAGCGTCGCGGGGCCGTCGGGAGTCACGACGAAGGCGGCCGCGCCCGCACCCGCGCCCTGTCCGAGCGCCTCGTCGAGTTCGCCCCGCGGTGCGTCGCTGGCGACGACGAGCGCCGGCCCGACCGCGTCGACCGCGCGGGCGGCCCCACGGAGCGCCCGGACGCCCGCGGTGAGCGACCCGGTGTAGACCGTCGTCTCGGCCGTCTCCGGAACCGCGAGCATCTCGCCGAAACGCGGGAGCAGCGCCTCCTCCTCGACCGGGGGGTTCGTCGTCGCGAAGCCGACCGCGCCGACCTCGGCGCCAGCGACGCCGGCCGCATCGAGCGCGTTCCGGGCCGCCTCGTACCCCATCGTCAGCACGTCCTCGTCCGGGCCGGGGACGGCCGTCTCCTCGATGCCGCCCGCTTTGAACTGGCCCCACGCCGCCGCGATGGCGTCGCCCGGCAGTCGGGTTCGCGGCGCGTACGCGCCGACGCCGGCGATGCCGGGGCTCACGCCGACCCCTCCCGTTCGAGGATGTGGACGGTCGCGGCACCGCCGCTCCCGCCGATGTTGTGGGCGAGACCGACGGTCGCGTCCGCGACCTGGCGTTCGCCGGCGTGGCCGCTCAGTTGTTCGAACACCTCGACCATCTGGCTCGCACCGGTCGCACCGATCGGGTGACCCTTCGACTTGAGGCCGCCGGAGGTGTTGACCGGGAGTTCGCCGCCGAGTTTGGGCGCACCGCGCTCGGCGAAGTCGCCGCCCTCGCCCGGTTCGCAGAAGCCGAGGTCCTCGTAGGCGACGATCTCGGCGATAGAGAAACAGTCGTGGACTTCGGCGAAATCCAGGTCGGCGGGGCCGACGCCGGCCTCGTCGTAGGCCGACTCCGCGGCCTGTTTCGTCGCCGGAATCGAGGTGTAGGAGTCGCGCTCGAACAGCCCGATCCCGCCGCTTGAGGCCCCAGCACCCGCGACGCGGATCGGGTCGTCGGTGTAGTCGTCGACGACGTCCTCGCTGGCGATCAGGACGGAGGCCGCGCCGTCGGACATCGGACAGCAGTGATAGAGGCCGAGCGGCGCCGCGATCGTTGGGGCGGACTCGGCGTCGTCGAGCGAGCACTCGTAGCCCAGGTGGGCGTGGGGATTCTTCGCGCCGTGTTCGTGGCTCTTGACCGCGACGTGGGAGAGTTGCTCGCTGGTCGTGCCGTACTCGGCCATGTGGGCGCTTGCGATCTGAGCGAACACGCCGGAGAAGGTCGTGCCGGCCATGCGTTCCCACTCCATCTCGCCGCTGACGCCGAGCCAGTACCGGGCGCGGTCGCGCCCCAGGTCGTTCATGACCTCCGTGCCCCCGGCGAGTGCGACGTCGGCCATGCCGCTGCGGACGGCCTGGATCGCCTGCCGGACGGAGTAGCCGCTGGCGGCGCAGGCGTTTTCGAGGCGGACGCAGGGGACGCCGTCGAGTCCGACGTGTTCGGTGACGGCCGGGCCGGGCAATCCGATCTGTCGGCCGCCGATGCTCACCATGCCGATGTACGCCTCGTCGATGTCGTCCCGGGAGATGCCGTTCGGGACGCTCTCGGTCATCTCCTCGAACGCAGTGCGAAACAGCGACCGGTAGCTCTCCTCGGGAAAGGCACCGAAGTCGCTCTGCCCTGCGCCGATCAGGTATGCGTCGCGCATGGTTGAGCGACTCCCGCTCGGAATGTAAAGGTGTCCCTCGCGCGCACGAGCACCGCCGGAACCCCGACCTCTCGATGGCTTTTTGTATGCCGTCCACCGATTAACGCCCAGCAATGTTCGACCTGACTGACGAACAGGAGATGGTGCTGTCGGCGCTGGACGACATCGCACGACAGGAGTTCGCCGACAGGGCCTTCGAGTGGCACGGCGAGCCCCCCTGGGACAACATCGAGTTGCTCGCCAAGCAGGGCTTTCTGGGCATCAACTTCGACGAGGCGTACGGCGGCGGCGGCATGGGCGAGTTCGAGGCCATGCTCAGCATCGAGGCCGTCGGCAGCGTCTGCCCCGACACGGCGGAGTTTCTCTACAACCAGCAGATGGTCGCCCCACGCGCCATCGAGATGTTCGGCACCGAGGAGGCCAAAGACCGCTACCTCCCGCCGGTCATGGACGGCGAGACGGCCATCGCCATCGCCATCTCCGAACCGGAGGCCGGCTCCGACGTCGGGTCGATGCGCACCAGCGTCAGCGACGACCTGGTGCTCAACGGCGAGAAGATCTGGGTCAGCAACGTCAAACACTCCGACGCGGCCGTCGTCTGGGTCAAGTATCCGGAAGGGCTCGGCTCGCTGATCATCGAGTTCGACTGGGACGGCGTCGAGATCCAGGAACACTACACCAACATGCACGGCGGCGCGCAGAGTCAGATCCGCTTCGACGACGTCGACATCCCCGAGGAGAACGTCCTCACGCGCGGCAAGGACGCCTTCGTCGACCAGCTCAAGGCGCTCAACTGGGAACGCCTGGGCTGTGCGACGCTCGCCAACTCCTTCGCGCGAAACGGTCTGGAGAAGGCGCTGGACTACGCCCAGCAGCGCGAGCAGTTCGGCCAGCCCATCGGCGACTTCCAGGGCATCGAGTGGAAGCTCGCGGACATGCTCACCGAACTCGAGGCCGGCCGGATGCTGACCTACCGCGCCGCGATCAACGCCCACGAGCAGGGTCGCATCCCCGACCGCCTCGACACCTCCATCGCGAAGCTGTACTCCTGTGAGCGCGCCGAGCACATCGTCAGCGAAGCCCTCCAGATCCACGGCGCCAACGGCTACCAGCAGGGGCACCCGCTCGAATACCTCTACCGGATGGCCCGCGGTCGCCGCCTCGCGGCCGGCACCGACGAGATCCAGAAAAACCAGATCGCATCCGTGATGAAAGAGTCCGGCCTCCCAGACCTGGTCTGAACACCGCTTGGCCCTCGGCGGCCGAACGCTTTTGTCGGTGCCTGGTGTGTGGTAGCACACGATGTACAAACTCGTGGTCTTCCTCGAGAAGAACGCCGACATGACACACGACGAGTTTCTCGACCACTGGCACGGGCCACACGTCGAGATGGCCAAGGACATGCCCAATCTCAAGAAGTACGTCACGAGCGTGCCGGTCGACCCCGAGGAGTCGATGTACGACGGCATCGCCGAACTCTACTTCGAGAGTCTCGACGACGCCGACGAGGCCGGCGAGTCCGACGTCCAGGAGGAGGCGATCGAGGACTCCAGGACGTTCTTAGAGCAGGTACCCGCCGACCGGATGTTCGTCGAGCCGATCGTCCAGCTAGACGAGACGAGATAAGACTACTCGCCAGTCCACTCCGGCTCCCGGTCTTCGAGGAACGCCGCGATCCCCTCGGCTTTGTCCGCGGTCGCGAATAGCTGGACGAACAGTTCCTTCTCGTACTCGATGCCGGCCTCCTGGTCGAGGCGTGAACTGGCTTTCACCGCGTCCTTGGCGTATTCGAGCGTGAGCGGGCTGTGCTGGGCGACGCCGCCGGCGAGATCCGCGACCGCCTCGTCGAGTGACTCGTCGTCTGCCAGCACGTCGACGATGCCCAGTTTCTCGCCCTCCGCGGCGTCGACGACCTCGCCGGTCGTGATGAGCCGCATCGCCTGTCCCTCGCCGACCAGTCGCGGGAGTCGCTGGGTGCCGCCGCCGCCGGGGATCAACCCCAGCCCGATCTCGGGAAACCCCAACCGGACGCCGTCGTCGGCGACACGCATGTCACAGGCGAGTGCGAGTTCGAGGCCGCCCCCGAGCGCGTGGCCGTTGATCCGAGCGATCACGGGCTGGGAGAGTGCCGAGACGACCTCGTAGACCTTCCGGCGGTTGCTCCACTCGCGCTGTTCGGCCACCGAGCGATCCTGCAGGTCTGTCAGGTCCGCACCGGAAACGAAGGTGCCGGTGTCCTCGGAGCCGGTGAGAACGACGGCGCGAACGTCGGAGTCGTCGACGGCGTCGAGGACGTCTTTGAGTTCCGCGCGCAGCTGGTCGTTCATCGCGTTGCGCGCCTCGGGCCGGTCGATGACGACGGTCGCCGCGTGGTCGACCGGGTCGTCGGTTCGGAGCGCGATCGTCTCGCAATCTGCTGCGATGTCTTCGGGCGTCATCACCTATGCAGTGTCGGGGCACCCTCATAGAACCTTGGCCGTCCACTCGCCCGGTCGCCGCTCACTCGATCCGCGGAACCGTACCGTAGGCCTCGTGGTCGACCATCTCGTACTCGCGGTAGCCCTGGGCCTCCGATTCGAGCGTGATCGACGAGAACTTCCACGCGCCGTCGACCAGCCTGTAGGTGTCCGCGTACCGACCCTGTCGCCACTCCATCCGGCCGTCGTCGTAGGCCATCAGCGCCTCCAGGAGCCACGTGCCGGTCGCCGTGTCGCCGTCGATTTCGATCCGCGGGTGGTGAAACAGGTGACAGGAGTACTCGAAGTTCGCGGCGATGAACTCCTCAGCCAGCTCGCGCAGTTCGTCGTGTCCTTCGAAGGTGCCAACTCCCTCGTACGTACAGGTCGCGTCGACGGTGAACAGGTCGACGAACTCGTCGAAGCGCTGGTGGTCGATGCAGATACCGTACTCGTAGCGTAGTTCTTCGATGGCCTCCCTGTGTTCCAGTCGCTGGACTCGCTGTTCGAGTGTCATACACACGCATATCTTACCGGCAGGTCATAGGTGTTTCCCAAAACGAGGAGCGCCCGAAACCTCGGAGACGGCCAGTTCAGGCCGTGCTCGCGGAGTGAATGCGGTCGACCACTTCGTCGATGTCGGACGTCCCCTCGTCCGGGAGACGGGACATCACCATGTCGAGGAGATTGAGGTCGGTCAGAATGTCACGCGTCGTCGACCGGTCGAGGTCGAGTTCTCGCTGTGCTTCGTAGAGCGTCCGGGAGCGATGCACTGCGTGGACGAGCGAGTCCATCGAGACGCTGTCGGGGAGGCCGTACCCGTCGGCCTCGATTGTGACCGCGCGAGCGTCGTCGTCGTCGTCCTCCGCGTCGACGTCAGAGTCATCCTCCTCGTTTCCCTCGTCGTCCGAGGACGTCGGGTGGATGCCGTGGTTGACCATGTGCTCCCGGACAGTCGCGGGGGTGACGTCCACGCCCAGCGCCTCCGTCATCTCCGCGAACGTGTCGTGTTCCTCGTACACCTCTTTGAGGAGGTCGTAGTTCTTGTAATACGGAACCTCGTCGTCGTCCCGTGACTGTTGGGCCAGCGTTTCGACGCCCGGTGATTCACGCTCGTCCCCGTCGGCCCCACCTTGCGAGACGGACACCTGCGTCTCCTCCGACAGTGAAGATGCGAACGAGCCCTCCCCCATTTCGTCGACTGAAATCTCGATGGTAACCGTCGTGGTCACCTGGTCGTCCGTGCCGTCGGACGACCGGATCTTGATGTTCTCTTCGGCGGCGACCCCGGACAGACTGTTCAAGCCAACCGTTACATCGACCGAAAGCGTCCCCCCGGAGACCAGCGAACCACGCGTTGTTTCAACGTCGAGGACGGTCATCTCCCGTGCCTCGATTTTGTCGATGACCGTACCCAGCTCTTGGAATGCGCTACCGCTTATCATGACTCCTCTACAGGAACGAACTGTACGAACCAATAAATAGATTAGGGGATATAAAATAATCCTGAGAGGTAACTGGCGGCGTTCGATCCCACGAAGGCAATACGGCGGTCGGTACTCGGGTCGGCGGAGTGCTCGCTCGGGACAGTCGGTTCGAGAAAAGCAGTCAGCGTTCGGGTGAATCGGCTAGCCCGAACGTCAGTACCGCTCGTCGACGACCGGCGGCCCCTCCTCGAGTTCGTCGACGAAGTCGACCTCGTCGGGCGTGATGAGCAGTTGCTCGCGGAGTTCCTCCCGGACGACCTCGGAGTCGGCCTCGCCCTCGACGGTGAGCGAGACGTGGTCGGTGTTCTCCGGCCTGGTGACGCGGAGCTGATAGTTCGTCGAGAGGCCGTCGATACCGGCGAGAACGAGTAGTATCCCACCTGGATACACCTTGACGCCCTTGATCTTCATCTGGCCGTCGGTGCGCCCGAAGACGCCCTTGGGCATCATCACCGTCGAGCCCTCGACGTGGGGGCTGGTGCCTTCCTCGACCATGCTGAGGTCGCCGGTGCGGTACCGCAGCAGCCCGCCGGCCTCGCGGTCGACGTGTGTGAGCACGACTTCACCGCGCTCGCCCATCGGCAGCACCTCGCCGGAGTCGGGGTCGATGATCTCGGCGATCATGTAGTCGTCGATGACGTGCAGTCCCTTCTCTGCGGCACACTCGACGGAGACCGGCCAGGCCTGGCGGAGGCCGAAGTAGTCCACGGCACACGCCAGGTCGCCGAAGGCCTCGTGGACGCGCTCGCGCTGGCCGGGGATACTCGTGAAGGGTTCGCCGCCGCCGATGAAGACGTCCAGGGACTCGCCGCCGTACTCGGCGATCTCCAGCGCGAAGCTGGGGTTCCCCCAGAGGATGTCCACATCGTACTCGTCGATCGTCTCGGCCTTCTGTTCGGCCTCGCCGGGGCCGGCGGGGATGACCTCGACGCCGTTGTCTTCGAGCGCGCGATGGAGGAGATATCCCGTGCCGAAGCCGTGGTAGCTGAGCGAGACCATCGCCCGCATCCCGGGTTCGATCCCGAGGCGGTCGAAGATCTCCCCGTGTACCGCCGCGTACCGCTCCAGGTCGCGTGGCGTCTCGAAGACCGGGAGCTGTTCGTCGCCCGCGGGCGTAAAGGAGATCATCGACCCGGGTTCGTACAGCGACCCCTCCGGCGGGTTCTCGTGGACGTCGTCGAGCAAGTCCTCGGTCTTCGTGAACGGGAGCTGCCGGAACTCCTCCCACGATGTGACCTCGTCGGCCGCGAGGCCGGCCTCCGCGAAGACACCGTCGTACAGCGGGTTCTCGCCGAAGCGTTCGAGCTGGTCTTGCAGCGCCGCGAACGTCTCCTCACCGTAGCACTCGTACAGTTTCATGTCGGATCAGTCCAGTTTCGCATGTGTACACACACCCGGGCTTCGCCCATTAAATACTATGTAATTTATATGATGGGAGCGTGGCGAACGGCGTCGGTGAGACCCGAACGCCGGCTAGACGGTCGTGGATTATATATGCTCGCCAGTCGAGTGATCTCACGATGCAAACCTACGACGATTTTGCCGACTTTACGTTCGCGTGGGACGACCAGGAGGACTGGCTCCTGCCGGCCGTCCTCGAAGCACAGGCCGACGAGCGCGGCGACGAGACGTTCCTGCAGTGGGAGACGACAGACGAGACGGTGACCTTCGCCGAGACGAACCGCATCGTCAACCGACTGGCCCACGGCCTCCGCGAACACGGTATCGAGAAGGGCGACCACGTCCTCCTCATGCTCCCGAACTCGCTGGAGTACCTCTATCTCTGGTTCGCCCTCTCGAAGATCGGTGCCGTCGAAGTCCCCGTCAACACGAGCTACAAGGAGGGGACGCTGACCCACGTCGCCAACCTGACCGAGGCCGAGTTCGGCGTCTTCCACGATTCGTTCGTCTCCCGCGTACTCGCCGTGGAAGACGACCTCGACTCCCTCGAACGGATCGCCGTCCTCGGCGACGAGACCGTCGAGGACACGGGCGACAGCGACCTCGGCGTGCTGGCCTACGACGACCTCGTCGCTGACGACGACTCGAACCCGGAGGCCGACCTGCACTTCGACGACATCGCTTCGATCATCATGACCTCGGGGACGACCGGCCCGTCGAAGGCGATCCAGAAGACGTACTCCCACCAGTACTTCTTCTCCGAGCAGTGTCGGAACCTGGTTCAACTGACAGAGGACGACGTCTACATGACGGGCAATCCGCTGTTTCACAGCAACGCGCAGGTGCTCGTCGTCTTCCCGGCGCTGATCGCCGGCGCGAAGGTCTGCCTCTTCGAGAAGTTCAGCGCATCGCGGTGGGTCGACCGCCTTTCCGAGACCGGCGCGACCGTCTGTAACTTCCTCGGGTCGATGATGGACTTCGTCTACCAGCAACCCGAGCGCGACATCGACGACCAGAACGACCTCCGGTGTCTGTTCGCCGCACCCACCGCCTACGGCATCCAGGAGGAGTTCGAGGAGCGCTACGGCATCGAGTACACGACGGAGGTCATCGGCACGACCGAGACGTGCATGCCCGTCCTCGCCCCCTACGGCGTCGAACGACCCGAGGGTGCCGCGGGCCTGCTGCTCGACGAGTACTTCGACGTCCAGCTC
>Ga0207797_1002694_pt1 | contig 12211 bp, 7 predicted proteins | sample PRCRCaboRojoPR_6_FD_187275 | JGI IMG/M metagenome (GOLD analysis project Ga0207797, IMG submission 187275) | Marine sediment microbial community from Cabo Rojo, Puerto Rico - PR CR 10% Liquid 1 (SPAdes) | ecosystem: Environmental > Aquatic > Marine > Coastal > Sediment | place: Cabo Rojo, Puerto... | reverse complement strand
CACGCGGAGCTCCCCCTCGGGAAACAAGACACGCCACTTCTCGAGACGCTCCGCCGTTCGGAGGAGGTCCGGGGCTCCCGTCCCGCCGTCCAGGACGACGCCCGTCCCGCCGGCGGCCACCAGGATCCCGTCCCGTCCCGCGATGATCGGCCACTCCGCCGCTGGAGGGGTCATCTCCCGGTCCGCCAGGGCCCCGGGGACGTAGACCCCGCGGATGCGGGCCTGCATCCGATCCAGCGCTCCAAGCCGGGCCATCACATCGGGTTCGGAGCCCGGCATCGCGGACCCCTCGGGCACCACCAGCACCTCCCTCCCCCGCAGGCGCTCCGGGGGGGGCGAAGGATCCGCCCCCAGGGAAACCGCCGGCAGAACGCCCGGGGGCCACCCCTTCCATTTCTCCCCGCCACGGGCCTCCCGAGACAGGCCGACACACGAGGACGGGGCGGCCAGTGCATGTCGAAGGACGAGGTCGGCCTCCCCGGCGGATCCGCACAGGAACCCCGCACCCAGCCGGCCCAGGGCGCCCAGGAGCCGCAGGTGGACGCTGAGCCCGGTGTCGAACAGAACGCCGTCCACGCAGTCCAGGGAGAGCAGGTCGAACACGAGGTCGTTCAGGGTCTCCCCGTCGTACACCAGGACCGGCCCCGACTCCCCGGCCAGCCGGACCAGCTCCGCCCTTCGCTCATCCCACCACATAAATGCATGCCCCCGCTGGAACCGAGATGTATCGCAGGAATATCACGTTTTGCGGGTCCATCCAACCACTGAGCAGGAACCGGCGCCCGGAGCCCCTCCGCCCCGGTCCGCGTCCTTGACATGCCCACCGGAATGGGGAAATATCGGCCCATGCCGTTCGTCGCCGACCTCCACATCCACTCCCGCTTCTCCCGGGCCACGGCCCGCTCCCTGGACCTCACCCAGCTCGCGCTCTGGGCCGCCCGGAAGGGCATTTCCGTGGTGGGGACCGGCGACGTCACCCACCCGGCCTGGCTGTCGGAGCTCCGGGAGAACCTCGTGGAGGCCGAGGAAGGGCTCTTCCGCCTCCGTCCCGATCTGGAACGGGCGGTGCTCGAGGACCTCCCCCGGAGCTGCCGGCGACCGACCCGGTTCATGCTCTCCGGGGAGATCAGCTGCATCTACAAGAAGGGCGGACGGACCCGCAAGCTGCACCATCTCGTTCTCCTTCCGGATTTCGACGCCGCGGACGCCCTGGACAAGCGCCTCGACCGCATCGGAAACATCACCTCGGACGGCCGGCCGATCCTCGGCCTGGACTCGCGGGACCTCCTGGAGATCGTGCTCGAGACGGACGACCGCGCCTTCTTCATCCCCGCCCACATCTGGACGCCCTGGTTCAGCCTGTTCGGCTCCAAGTCGGGCTTCGACACGCTGGAGGAGTGCTTCGAGGACCTTTCCCCTCACATCCACGCCCTGGAGACGGGCCTCTCCTCGGACCCGCCCATGAACCGGAGGCTTTCCGCCCTCGACCCCTATGTCCTGGTCTCCAACTCGGACGCGCACTCCGCCTCCAAGCTGGGCCGGGAGGCGAACCTCTTCGACACCGAGGTCGCCTACGGACCCATGATCCGCGCCATGACCGACGGGACGGGGTTCCTGGGGACCGTCGAGTTCTTCCCGGAGGAGGGCAAGTACCACCTGGACGGGCACCGCAAGTGCGGGCTCCGGCTGGAGCCGTGGGAGACCCGCGAGGCGGGCGGCCTCTGCCCGACGTGCGGGGCCCCGGTCACCGTGGGCGTGCTCAACCGGGTGGAGGAGCTCGCGGACCGGGCGGAGCCCGGCCTTCAGCGGTCCTTCCACAGCCTGATCCCCCTGACCGAGGTGCTGGGCGAGCTCCTCTCGTGCGGCCCCGCCACCAAGAAGGTGGCCGCCGCCTACGAGGGCCTCCTGGCCGACCTGGGTCCCGAGCTGGACATCCTCATGTCGATTCCCGCCGAACGGGTGGAGGCCTCGGGCGGCCCCCTGCTCGCCGAGGCTGTGAAGCGAATGCGCGGGGCCCGCGTGGTCCGCAAGGGGGGGTTCGACGGCGAGTACGGTGTGATCCGCGTCTTCGAGCCCGCCGAGTTGGACGCGCTCATCGGGCAGGGGATGCTCTTTGCGCCGCCCCGAACGGAGCGGCCGCAGCGGCCGAACCGGGAGTCGGAGCGCAGCGGGTTCCGGTCCGGTGGGCGGGCGCCCGGGGAGCTGCGCGTCGAGGAGCCCGCACCGCCTGCCGACCCGATCCTGGGCCCTCTGAACCCAGCCCAGCGCGAGGCGGTCCTCCACCGGGGGGCCCACCTTCTCATCACCGCGGGGCCCGGCACGGGGAAGACCCGGACCCTGACCCACCGGATCGCCCACATGATCCGGGAGGGCGAGGTGCGGCCCGAGCAGGTGCTCGCGTTGACCTTCACCAACAAGGCGGCGGGGGAGATGCGCGAGCGGATCGCCCGCCTCCTGGAGCGCGGCGAATCGAGGTCCCCGGTGAGGGTCTGCACGTTCCACCGCTTCGGGCTCGAGACCCTCCGGGAGGAAGGCCCCCGAATCGGGATTCCCCGGGACTTCCGCATATGCTCCGAGACGGACGCAGTCGACCTGGCCCGGAGGGCCGTCGAGGAGACGGGCGCTCCGGCGAGGTCGGCCCGGCGGCTCCGCTCCCGCATGTCGCACCTCAAGGCGGCGGAGGTGCTGGGGTTGCCCCCGGGGGCCGAGGACCTCGCACTGCACCCCGCGTACCGGGCCTACCAGCGAAGGCTGCGCTCCCTGGGGATGCTGGATCTGGACGACCTGGAGACCGAGACCCTTCGCCTGCTCCGGGACCACCCGGGGATCTGCCGGGAGGCGGGAACCCGTTTTCCCTGCGTGTTCGTGGACGAGTACCAGGACACGAGCCCGGTCCAGGCCGAGCTTCTGGGGGCCCTGGCCCGGGAAGGCGGCAGCCGGGTCACGGCCATCGGGGACCCGGACCAGGCGATCTACGGGTTCCGCGGGGCGGAGGCGGCCCGGTTTCCCGCCTTTTCGGCTGATTTCCCGGGGGCCCGGGAGTCCTCCCTGACCCGCAGCTACCGTGCCACGAGGACGCTGCTCCAGGGGGCGGCCGCGCTCCTCGGGAAGGCCTCCCCCCTCGAAGGGGGCACCGGGCCCGGCGTACCCATCCGCATGAGTCCCTGCCGCACGCACCGGGAGGAGGCCGAGATGGTGGTGGAGCAGGTCGAGAAGCTCCTGGGCGGCACCAGCTCCTTCTCCATGGACAGCGGCCGGGTCGCGTCCCACGAGGGCTCGGAAGGGCTCGGCTTCGGCGACATGGCCGTTCTCTTCCGGCTGAACGCACAGGCCGAGGCCTTCGAGGAGTCCTTCTCGCGGGCGGGGATTCCCTACGTCCTGTCCGGGGAAACGGCCTTGACCGCAAAGGAGCCGGTCGACCTCCTGTGGCGGTTTCTCGCCGCCTTGAGCCATCCCGGAAACGCCTTCTACCGCGAGGCCTACCTGAATCTCCTGGGTGGGGACACCGCCCGGGGGGAGCGCAACCTGAGGGCAAGCCTGTCCCGATCCGGCCTCGCAGCCACGGTGGACAAGGCCGCGATCCTGCACGGTCTGGACGGGAGCAGCCGCGAGGCCCCCGAGCCCCTGCGCCGCCTGCGGGACCTGGCCTCCTCCTTCGAGGGGGATCTCCCTTCCTTCCTGGACGCCCTGGACCTGGAGCGGGGGATCGATCACAGCACCCTGGAGGGAGACCGCGTCGCCCTCATGTCCTTTCACGCCGCCAAGGGCCTGGAGTGGCCGGTGGTCTTCCTGACCGGGCTCGAGGACGGCATCCTGCCTCTGGAGCTCTACGGCGACACGGACGAGGCCGAGGAAAGACGCCTCTTCTACGTGGCCCTGACCCGGGCCGGGAGCCGGGCCTACCTGTCCTGGGCCGCGCGACGCTCCCTGGGACCGCGCACCCTGGAGCGCGCCCCCTCGCGGTTCCTCCAGAGCCTCCCGGAGTCCCTGCACACCCCCGTCGACCGGGCCGCCTGGAAGCCCAGGCGCCGACAGGAGCAGCTCCAGCTCTTCTGAGACCTCACTTCTCCAGGTCCACCTTGAGGGAGAGAAAATCCAGGAGGTCCTTGAGGGCGAGAACGCCCACCAGGCGGTCCTCCTCCACGACCATGAGCCGGCTCTCCCGGGAGCGGTTCATGGCGGCAAGGGCTTTGGTGGCGTCCTCGTCCGGGCCGATGGTGTTGTCCGGGGTGCAGGAGGAGGAGAGATCGCCCGCGGTCTTCCGGGCCCACTCCTCCCGGGGGACGCTCTTGACGTCCTTGGTGGAGACGCACCCCTCGAGCCGGCCGTCCTCCGTGACCACGGGGTACATCTTGTGGTGGTGCTTGTAGACGACGTCCTCCACGAGCCGCTCCACGGTCATGGACGGGGAAACGGTCACGGGGTTCTCGCTCATGAAGCGCCGCACGCTCTCCCCCTCGAGGGCCCGGCGGGTCACCAGCCGCTGGTAGGACGCCCGGGCCGCACCGTTCAGGAACATGCCGATCAGGAACCACCACATGCCCCCGATGAAGTTGCCTCGAAGGACGTTCAGGATCCCCATGAAGATCAGGAAGAAGCCGAAGGCGGAGCCCACCGTGGAGGAGACCCGGGTGGCCCAGTGGATGTCCTTCTTGACGCCCCAGAGGATGGCCCGCAGGACCCGCCCGCCGTCCAGGGGGTAGGCCGGGACCAGGTTGAAACCGGCCAGCAGCCCGTTGATCAGGGCCAGGTAGCCGATCACGGCCCGGGCGGGCGTCGGGATCCAACCGCCCACGGAGTAAAGGCCGTAGAAGACCAGGGCGATGGCGATGGACGCGAGGGGACCGGCCGCGGCCATCATCAGCTCGGTCCCGGGGCCGGGCGGCTCGTCCCCCATCTCGGCGACCCCGCCGAAGATGAAGAGGGTGATGCCCTTCATGGGCATGCCGCCCTTCCGGGCCACCAGGGAGTGGGAGAACTCGTGCACGATGATGGACAGGAAGAGGCCCGCCGCGCCGACGATCCCCATCATCCAGTAGGTGCCCGTGGAGAGGTCCTTGACCTGCATGGGAAAGAGCCCCGTGGAGAGCGACCACGCCACGAGAACCGCCAGGACGATCCAGCTCGGATCGACCTTGACGTCGAACCCCAGGATCCGGAACAGCCTGATTCCCTTGCCGAACATGGGACCGCCTTTCCCTTTGCTTCCGGAGACCGGCTCTAATCGAACGCCTTGAACTGCTCCTTCTTCGCGCTGCAGACCGGGCAGACGTCCGGGGCCTCCCCTTCCAGGGTGTAGCCGCAGACCGAGCAGACCTGGACGGGACCGAGCTCCACGTCTTTGCCCTGCTCCACGGCGTCCAGGGCCTTTTGAAAGAGCCGGCGATGCTGCTTCTCGGTCTCGTAGGACCACTCGAAGCTGCGATAGGCCCCCTTCTCCTCCTGGAGCTCCGCCACCTTCATGTAGGCCGGGTACATCTCCTCGATCTCGAAGGTCTCGCCGGCGATGGCGAGGCGGAGGTTCTTGGCCGTGCCCCCCGGCCCGAAGGCCCCCATGCTGTTGGCCACGAGCCCGTCCTCCAGATGCTTCAGCTCCCGGTAGTGATCGCCGGCGTGGATGTACTCCGCGTGGGAGATGGCGCGAAAGAGGCGTGCCACCTCCGGAAAGTCGTCCTTCTCCGCCTGAACGCCGAAGTGGCGGTAGCGCATGTTGGCCATGCTCTCCCCGCCGAACGCGTTGATGAGGTTCTGCTCGGTCATCTGTCTCATGGGTTCCCTCCTTGTGCTGTTGCATCCGATCGGCGCCGCCGGCTTCTTCATGATGCTGCGGAGGCCCGGTGTCGGCTCATCGTGCGAGAGACTGAGTCATGATGGCGTCGCAAAAAGCCCGAAGCCCCGAGATCTGCCCCTGGGATTTCAACAGGTGATATCGCCCCCAGCGGCGCGTGAGCGGGTCTTTGCGAATGCGTCAATCATAAAAAACATCTCCTGTCCCGCGAAATGGGGTGGATCGTGTATTCCGCGCCCGGCGGCCGGTAAACGACGCGACACCCGGAGGCCGGGGAACCGGTTTCGGACGACTACATCCGCGGTTCGGCCAAAATACAGCACCCACCCCATGTTCCCGGAACAGGGGGCCGACTATGCTGGAAGCGGTTCCCGAACGGGACCGACCGGGACAAGGGTAGAGCCGGCCCGGGCCGACCGAATCCGTTTCACACGCAAGGGGCGATGCTCGTCCTGGACAGGGGGAACAGGCATGGAGGACCTGAACGTGATCGTCGCCGGTGCGGCCGGCGAAGGCGTGCAGACCGTGGGGGACATCCTGGCCGCGGCGATCTCCGCCCGGGGGTACGCCGTGTCCACCTGGAAGGAGTACGAGTCCCGGATCCGGGGGGGGCAGAACAGCTTCCGCATCCGGGTGTCCGACGCTCCACGAAACGCCCCTCTCGAAGCCGCGGACGTCCTCCTGGCCCTGAACCGGGGAGCGGCCGAGAAGTACGAAAAGCGGCTCAAGCCCGAGGGCACCCTGGTCTTTCGGGAGGCCTTCGAGGGGCGGAACACCGTGGCGGTGGACTTTACCGGCACCGCCGAGGAGATCGGCAAGAAGATCTACGCCAACACCGTGGCCGTGGGCGCCCTGGCCGCCGTCCTGGGCATGGACCTGGACGGGCTCCAGGAGGTTCTGAAGCGGGTCTTCGAGAAGAAGTCGGAGGACGTGCAGGAGGCGAACCTCGAGGCGGCCGAAAAGGGGTACCGGGCCGCGGAGAAGCAGTGCGACGGCGTCTGCCCCTGGACCCTGGAAGGGGCCGAAGGACGCTACCTGCTCATGACCGCCAACGACGCCATCCCGCTCGCTGCGGCCCACGCGGGCTGTCGTTTCATCTCGGCCTACCCCATGACCCCGTCCACGGGCGTCATCACCACCCTGGCCAGGGAGCGGGACCGGCTGGGTGTGTTCGCCGAGCAGGCCGAGGACGAGATCGCCGCCGTCAACATGGCCGTCGGGGCGAGCTTTGCCGGGGCCCGGGCCATGACGGCCACCTCCGGCGGCGGGTTCGCCCTGATGGTGGAGGGGATCAGCCTGGCGGGGATGACAGAGACCCCGATGGTCATCGTGCTGGCCCAGCGGCCCGGCCCGGCCACGGGGCTCCCCACCCGGACCGGCCAGGGGGAGCTTCTCTTCGCGATCAACGCGGGCCACGGAGAGTTCGCCAAGCTGGTGATGGCGCCTTCCGACCCGAAGGATGCGTTTTACAAGACCGTCCGGGCCTTCAACCTGGCGGACAAGTACCAGACCCCGGTGATCCTGCTCACGGACCAGTTCCTGGCCGACTCCCGCTTCTCCATCGAGGAGCTCGATCCGGACCGGGCCGGGGTCGAGATCCACACCGCGGACCCGTCGGAGATCCGGGATTACGCGAGGTACCGGTTCACGGAGAGCGGCATCTCCCCTCGCCTCATCCCGGGGCAGAGCGAGCACCTCGTCGGGGCGGACAGCGACGAGCACGACGAGCAGGCCCACATCACGGAGGACCTGGAAGGCACCGCCGTTCCCATGGCGAACAAGCGGCTGGCCAAGCTGGCGGGGCTTCGAAGCGAGGTCGGGCCCCCGGAGGAGGTCGGCCTGGATGGGGCCGACACGGTCCTCGTGGGCTGGGGATCCTCCAGGGCGGCGCTTCTCGAGGCCCTCGAGCTCCTCTCCGGGGACGGCGTGAAGGCGGGGCTGATCCACTTCACCGAGCTCTGGCCCCTGCCCGACTACCGCTTCTCCGGGGACCGGGCCTACTGGAGCGTGGAGGCGAACGCCACGGCCCAGCTCGCACGGCTGCTCCGGTCCGAGTACGGGGTCTCCTTCCGAGGGCACATCGGCCGGGTCGACGGGCTGCCGTTGACGGCCGAGCAGATCAGGAGGACGTTTCATGACCGAAATGGCTGATTACAAGAGCGAGGCCGAGAACCAGTGGTGCCCGGGATGCCCCAACTTCGGCATCCTGGAGGCCTACAAGAAGGCCTTCGTGGAGATGGACCTGCCCCCTCACCGAATCTGCATGGTCTCGGGCATCGGCCAGGCCGCCAAGCTTCCCCACTACCTCCGCTGCAACTTCTTCAACGGGCTTCACGGCCGTGCGCTCCCGGTGGCCTTGGGGATCTGGACGGCCAACCCGCACCTGACCACCATCGTGTCCACCGGGGACGGCGACTGCTACGGCGAGGGCGGGAACCACTTTCTCCACACCCTCCGGAGGAACCCGAACATCACCGTGGTGGTGCACAACAACGAGATCTACGCCCTCACCAAGGGCCAGGCCTCCCCCACCACCCCGGAGGGGGAGCGGCGGACCCTTCAGGTCCGGGGCGTGGAGGTCTCGCCCCTCAACATGCCGGCCGTGGCCGTCCTCCACGACTGCACCTTCGTGGCCCGCGGGTTCGCCGGAGAGGTGGACCATTTGAAGGACCTGCTGGTGGCGGCGGTGAGCCACCCGGGGCTCGCCCTGGTGGACGTGATCCAGCCCTGCATCACCTGGGGCACGCGCACGGTCCGGTGGTACCAGGACCGGGTGCGCATGCTGGGGGACGACCACGACCCCGGAGACCGGGACGCCGCCCTGGGTGAGGCGCTGGGCCGGAAGGACGAGTTTCCCATCGGGATCCTCCACCGGAAGGAACCGCGTCCGGTCTTCGGCCGCCGCTTCCGGGAGTCCGTGACGGACCGTCCTCTCCACGAGGCGCCGCCGAGCCGGGACGGGGTCCGGGAGATCCTGTCCTCGCTCCGGCCGGCGGGGGCCTCGGGCTGAGACCCGATGCAGGAGATCACAGCTGAAGCCCCCCGCCGCCGCTCCCCCCGACAGGGAACGCGCGAGCGGGGCGACCTCGAATCGAGACCAAAGGAGGCACCATGCCGAACGTTCAGAAGATCCTGTTTCCCATGGAACTCGTCAACCTCACCGGGGAGATCGCCCCCTGGGCCGAGCTGGCGGCCCGGAAGTTCGGGGCCGAGCTGCACGTGCTCCACGTGATCCCCGACCCCGGGTACTGGGGCGTGGCCTACGGCATCGACCCGTCCCACCTGGACGACGAACCGGCCCTGATCCGCAAGGCCGAGAAGAGCGCCGGGGCCTTCTGCGAGGAGCATTTCGGAAAGGACCTCAACGTCTCCATCAAGGCGGTGGTGGGAAATCCGGCCGAGGAGATCCTCCGGTACATCGAGGACGAGTCCGTCTCCATGGTGGTCATGGGCACCCACGCGCGAAGCGGCCTGGAGAGGGTGTTCTTCGGCTCCGTGGCGGACCGGGTCGTGAAGTCCTCCCCGGTGCCCGTGCTGTCCGTCAACCCCCACAAGAAAAACGCTTGATCCGAAGGAGGTGGTATGCGCGGCGACAACGCCTACGTGGCCTGGTTCGACGATCTCGGATCGGACGACGTGCCGAGGGTGGGCGGGAAGAACGCGTCCCTCGGCGAAATGATCCGGTCCCTCAAGGAGGAAGGCATCCGGGTGCCCGACGGCTTCGCCACCACGGCGGACGCCTACTGGGCCTTTCTGGAGGCCAACGATCTCGAGAAGCGGATTCGGGAGCACCTGGACGCACTGGAACGGGGTGACCAGCCCCTCCACAAAGCGGGTCGCGCCCTCCGGCGGCTCTTCCTGAAAGGGACCTTTCCCGGCGAGATCGAGGAGGCCATCCGCGAGGCCTACCGGGAGCTGAGCCGGCGCGAGAACCGCGACGAGGTGGACGTGGCCGTGCGCAGCAGCGCCACGGCCGAGGACCTCCCCGAGGCCAGCTTCGCCGGACAGCAGGAGACCTTTCTCAACATCCACGGGGAGGAGGAGCTCCTGGACGCTTCGCGCCGGTGCTACGCCTCCCTCTTCACGGACCGGGCCATCAGCTACCGCACGGAGCAGGGCTTCGACCACATGAAGGTGGCCCTCTCCATCGGGGTGCAGAAGATGGTCCGGGCGGACCGGGCGGGATCCGGGGTCATGTTCTCCATCGACACCGAGACCGGGTTCCCGGACGTGGTGATGATCAACGCGGCCTGGGGCCTCGGCGAGAACGTGGTCCAGGGGACGGTGAACCCGGACGAGTACCTGGTGTTCAAGCCCCTGCTCGACGACGACGGCTTCCGCCCGGTGATCGGGAGGACCCTCGGGAACAAAGAGAAGAAGATGATCTATGCAGGCGGGGGGAGTCACACCACCCGCAACATCGACACGCCCAAAGCCCAGCAGAGGGTCCTCGTGCTGAACGACGAGGAGATCCTCCAGCTGGGCCGGTGGGCCGCCCGCATCGAGAGGCACTACGAAAAGCCCATGGACATCGAGTGGGCCAAGGACGGGGACACGGGCGGACTCTACGTCGTGCAGGCGCGGCCCGAGACGGTCCAGTCCCAGAAGGAGGCCTCCACCCTGAAGACCTACGCCCTGAAGGAGACGGGCGAGGAGATCGCCCGGGGTGTGAGCATCGGCCAGGCCGTCGCCGCGGGCAAGGCCTGCAACATCCTGAGCGCGGACGACATCGACCGGTTCGAGGACGACTGCATCCTGGTGACCGAGATGACCGACCCCGACTGGGTCCCCATCATGAAGCGGGCCAAGGGCATCGTGACGGACTCCGGCGGCCGGACCTGCCACGCGGCCATCGTGAGCCGGGAGCTCGGCATCCCCGCCATCGTGGGGACGGGGACCGCCACCGAGACGATCTCAACGGGGAACGAGGTCACCCTCTCCTGTGCAGAGGGAGAAACGGGACACGTCTATCAGGGGGTTCTGGACTACGACGTGGAGGACGTGAGCCTGGAGGACATCCCGGACACGCACACCCGCATCATGATGAACATCGCCAGCCCGGGGGCCGCTTTCCGATGGTGGCGGCTGCCCTGCGAGGGGATCGGTCTGGCCCGGATGGAGTTCATCATCAACAACATCATCAAGGTCCATCCCATGGCCCTGGCACGTTTCGACGCGGTCGAGGACCCGAAGGCCAGAGAGCGGATCGAGGAGCTCACCCGGGGGTACGGGGACAAGACCGACTACTTCGTCGACCACCTCAGCATGGGGATCGCCAAGATCGCCGCCTCCCAGTACCCGGAGCCGGTCATCGTCCGCATGAGCGACTTCAAGACCAACGAGTACGCCGACCTGATCGGCGGTGCGGCGCTCGAACCGAAGGAAAGCAACCCCATGCTGGGGTTCCGCGGGGCTTCCCGGTACTACAGCGACCGCTACCGGGAGGGGTTCGCCCTGGAGTGCCGGTCGATCCGGCGCGTCCGGGAGGAGATGGGTCTGGGCAACGTGGTCGTGATGATCCCCTTCTGCCGGACCCTCGAGGAGGCGGACCGCGTCCTGGCCGTCCTGGAGGAGAACGGCCTGAAGCGGGGCGTACAGGGGCTCGAGGTGTACGTCATGTGCGAGATCCCCTCGAACGTGACCCTGGCCGACCGGTTCGCCGACCGGTTCGACGGCTTCTCCATCGGCTCCAACGACCTGACCCAGCTGGTCCTGGGCGTCGACCGGGACTCATCGGATCTGGCCGAGCTGTTCGACGAACGAAACGACGCGGTCCGGGAGGAGATCCGGCGGCTGATTCCCAAGGCCCACGAGAAAGGGCGCAAGGTGGGCATCTGCGGGCAGGCCCCGAGCGACTACCCCGAGTTCGCGGCATTCCTGGTGAGGGAGGGCATCGACTCCATCTCCCTCAACCCCGACAGCATCATCGGCGTCAAGAGGCTGGTGGCCGAGGTGGAAGAGGAGATGGAGAAGAAGCGAAAAAAGCGCGGCTCCTGAGATGAACGAGAACCGTGAAGAAAAGCGGCGGGGGGTGGTCACATCCGTCCGGGGAAGCGTGGTGGACGCGCGGTTCGCCGGGTCCATCCCGCCCATGTTCCACGTCCTGGAGGCGGGGGACGACGGGGAGGTGGTCCTGGAGGTGGTGAGCCACCTGGACGAGCAGACCGTGCGGGGTATCGCCCTCACCTCCACCGAGGGACTGGCCGAGGGCTCCCCGGTGGCCGATCGCGGCCACACCTTGCGCGTGCCGGTGGGGGATCGGCTTCTCGGACGCGTGTTCAACGTGTTCGGGGAGGCCGTCGACCGGAGGGAAGCGGTCGCCGGGGGGGAGTGGCGGTCCATCCACCGGGAGCCGGTGCCCCTCGAGCGCCAGTCCACCACCTCCGACGTTTTCGTCACCGGGATCAAGGCCATCGACGTCCT
>Ga0207797_1002693_pt1 | contig 12215 bp, 9 predicted proteins | sample PRCRCaboRojoPR_6_FD_187275 | JGI IMG/M metagenome (GOLD analysis project Ga0207797, IMG submission 187275) | Marine sediment microbial community from Cabo Rojo, Puerto Rico - PR CR 10% Liquid 1 (SPAdes) | ecosystem: Environmental > Aquatic > Marine > Coastal > Sediment | place: Cabo Rojo, Puerto... | reverse complement strand
CGGAGAGGAGAGGTGCAATCAGGCGGGCGATATGCTCGGAGGGGTACTGAAGATCGGCGTCGGTATTGACCATGATGTCCGCATCACGGTCCAGCGCTTCCTTGACTCCCGCGTTGAAGGCGGCCGCCAGCCCCATGTGCCTCCCCAACCGTATCACGCCGTCGGCCCCGGCGCGCTCCGCAACAGCGGCCGTGTCATCCGTGGACCCGTCGTCGATAACCACGACCTCGATCGTAGTAACCCCGGCAATACGCCGAGGCAGCGAGCGAATCGTGTCCCCAAGCGTATCCTGTTCGTTCCAGCAGGGGATCTGGATCACAAGTTTCATGGGACGACACCGGTGGCAGGGCCCTGTGCAAAGGGGTGTCTTTATGGTAACATCTACAGGATACAGGCCTCTGACTTCGTATTGTACCATTAAGCCCATCGGATTCGCAACAGAGAACGCATGGCCCGGTGCCGATTTCACTTCCGCTTTCTTGCCGCTGCAGTCGTGGTGCCGACGCTGATCAGTGTTGCTGCCGCGGAAGCCGTCTTCGAAATCTCTCAGCTTCAGGGGCGGGCAAAAGTCCAACGTGCTCAGAAGCGGACCTGGGAGGAACTCTCCCTGGGAAAGAAGCTTCACGACAACGACATCGTAGAGTCCTTTTTTCAGACCAAGCTCGCACTCAGTTTCGGCAAAGGCAATATCATCATTCTGGGCTCTAATTCAAAGCTTCTTCTCAATATCGCGGAAGTAGAATCTGAGGGCAAGACTGTTTCGGAGGTTAGTATAACACTGTTTGCCGGAGGGGCGTTTTGCAGGGCCGTCAATGATGCACACGTCAGTATATACACGTCAAACGCCGTGGCGGAAACCGACAGCGGAGCAGTCTCGGCGGTAGCAGAGGCAAAGACCGGAGAAACCGGGTTCCAGGTACTTGCCGGTGAGGTATCAACCAGAAATATCGCGCAGATTCACGGCCGTACGTTGACGGCCGGGCAGACGACCATGGTCTTTCCGGGCAAGGAGCCAACCGCTCCCCTTTACATCACCTACCGCCACGCCGCGGTACTGAAACACTTCTTCGGAGATGAGTACATCACCAGCCAGTTGGCGGCGGCCGGGATTACGCCGACCGAGGGACGAGGTGGAGGAGGGGGTCAACGGAGCTTCTCTCGCAGCCTGATGGCACGCAAGTACGGGAAGGCCGGCGACAAGGAAGGCATACAGAAGAGGCCATTCAGTCTCAACAAGATTTACGGCGCGATTCTGGATGACCGCGAGGACGGCCCACGCGGCTTTTACGCTCCCTCGAAAACAACTTCGCGCCGCTTCGCAACAAAGGGCGAAATCGGGTTTTTCACCTCGTTTGCGCTTGCCGATGGGGGAGTCTACCCATCGCTGTCCCTCCTCCCCTCCTACCGCGTACTCCCGTGGCTGGATATCGGACTTCGTCTTGCCGTGTCGCGAAATCACGAAGAGATGGGCTACTACCAGGTGAACTCTCCGGCGGGATACATGGACATGCTCAGCCACCTCGATGCGGGTGTCGGGCTGGGGACTGGAGACGACTCTGTTCTCGTCCATGCCGGCAGGATTAGCGATCTGACTCTCGGCCGCGGCCTTGTCGTCAACCGGTTCAGCAACGCCAATCCGCGAGTCGTGTGCAACCCGCTCGGGGCGACCACGCGGGCACGGTGGCGGGATTTCGCACTGAAAGGATTCCTTGCGGATGTGGCGGCACCACGAGTGGGCGGCGTACACCTCTTCTACTCACCCTCTCTGTACCATTTCGGAGCAGGATACTACTTTGATTTCGACCAGAGTCGAGATCCGGACTATAAGGATCTGTGGCGATTCGCTCCCTATGAACACGAAGATGACACGATCGCGGACAGCACGGTGTTCCACGTGCATGTATACGAAATCAATTTCGCCGTTGATGTACCGCTTACGTATGCGTCCTACCTGCGGATTTCGAGCGATTTCGCACAGAAGCTTCGGAGCGGGACCGATGGATTCGCGGCAAGACTCCCCTCTTTCAGGGTTCTCCGCGACCCTGTGGAAGCAGGGATGAGTTTTGTTGTGGAATCGGGGAGGATGTTCGCGGATAATTTCCATTGTTTCTACCCAGCCGTGAGGCGCCGGCTCGACACGGTCGGTACGGTTCCGCAGAATTACATGCTTTCCTCCCGGAGACTTCATCGAAGCATTGAATTCATGGCACAGGTCAACCCGCTGCCGCGCCTGGGCCTCGACGTGCGCTACCTTCAGGGGCTGTCCGCCTCTCGAACGTACCGGGAACAAGACTCCCTGGAGTCCGCAATTGACTTTTCGTACCGTATCGCGGTGTCGGCATGGGATGAGCGAGTTCCGAAACTGCACTATGCCGCACTTCACCTGACACAGATCCATGGCGGTACGATACCCGCCCTTGGTGGGTTCTTCGCATCGTGGGGCCTCAAGGCCGGTCTTGATGTGGAGTCGATCCCGCTGTTTTCCGGTATTGCCTTTGATGGCGGGCTGTCCTTCTATTATCTTGACCTGAACGGCGCCGGTGCCGGGGAGCCGTTCAACAACCGGATTGATCCCGGTGACTGGGTAATTGAAGTGGGAGGAGGAGCACGATGGGGGTTTCTGTAGACGATGCTCTGCCGGCGGCCGTGGGGGAGATTATCGGACGGGCGCTGAAGGAGGACCTCAACGAGACGGGAGATATCACCTCCGGGGCTGTTCTCAGCCCATCACAATGGGCCCGGGCCGTGATCAGGGCAAAGGAGAAGGGCATCGTTTCGGGAACGTACACGCTTGGCCCTCTCTACAGGAGAATCGATCCCGCTGTCGAGGTTACTTTGGAGGTTGATGATGCATGCGAGGTGGAGCCCGGCCGGGACGTAGCCACGGTTCTCGGGCCGGTAGGGTCGATCCTGGCGGGAGAGCGGATCGGCCTCAACCTTGTTCAGCACCTCAGCGGAATCGCAACGCGCACCGCAACCATGGTGAAGGCGGTCGCGGGAACCCACGCGAGGATCCTCGACACGCGAAAAACAACCCCCGGCATGCGGCTTCTGGAGAAAAGAGCGGTGGTCGACGGCGGAGGAGTGAACCATCGTTTCGGCCTCTTCGATATGATTCTGCTGAAAGACACTCACGTCACGGCGTGCGGCGGCGTGGTGCCGGCCTTGCGGAAGGCCGCGGCGGCTCGTCGGGGTGTACCGATCGAGATCGAAGTCGGCAACCGGCAGCAGTTTGAGTCTGCTCTGGCGCTGCGGCCCGATCGGATCATGCTCGACAACATGTCGCTGGAGGAGATGCGCGCCTGTGTCGGTATCCGCAACGCCGGAGGGGGATCGACGCTGCTTGAGGCAAGCGGTGCGATCAGCGAGGAAACCGTGCGCGAAGTAGCATCAACGGGCGTGGACTATATTTCGGCGGGATGTCTTACCCACAGCGTGAGAGCAGTCGATATTCACCTGATCATCGAAACGACCGGCAGCGAAAGCCGGATTCGGCCAGGTGCACCGGAGATCGAACCGGCCTCGTGAACGTGCCTATACTTTCTCCGTCTGGCCGTTGTCCATGGCACAGTTCCCGTGAAAAACCGCGCCTTCGTTTATCACCAGGTCTCGTGCTCTGAGGTCACCCACCAGCGATGCATTTGATTCCAGTTCTATTCTGTCTTCCACGGTCAAATTCCCGACCACTTTGCCCCCGATGATAGCGCTTTTGGCAATGACGTTGGCCTCGACCGCTCCCGTACTCCCCACCGTGAGCATTTCCGCCGTCTCCAGCTTTCCTTTCAGCGTGCCGTCGATCCTGACCGGATGAGGAGACGTGATCTCTCCTTCCATGACTGCTCCTTCGCCTATGAGCGTGTATGCTCCCTTTCCGTGTTTTTCCATTGTGCGTGCCTCCGATGGTGAGGGCCGAGCTTACTGCAAGTAGACGGATGTGAAAATATACTTCTTCGGGTCCTCCGGTTTGCCGCCCTTCAGCACTTCGTAGTGAAGGTGCGGCGCCGAAGAGCGACCGGTATTGCCCACCAACGCGATTGTCTGCCCACGTTTCACATGGTCTCCTTCGTTTACCAGAACTTGTGAACAGTGGCCATATCTGGTCTCGAAGTCGAATTCGTGACTCAGGGCAACAATCAAGCCGAAGTACTTGTGGTTTTCTATGCTTTTGACAATCCCCGGAGCCGTCGCGCGAATGGGCGTGCCGCGGGAGGCGGCGAAATCCAGACCCTGGTGAACGGATCTACCGGGTGTTCCGGAGTCCATGAATCCCCTGGTTATCCAGCCCTCGGTAGGACGGATGTTCGGTATCGAGGCGAGATATTCCACCGATGCGGCGTGTTGATTCTCGGCACGCCCGGCCTCAGCCGCGGGATCGGTCTCGGTAGTCGAATCCTCAATAGTGCTGTCGGACAGCGAGAACATCTCCGCCGCGGCATCCCGCGACGCTTCTCCATCAACCACCAGCGCAATCCTCTGAAGATAGCTCGCAAGCCGGTCCGTTTCTCCGGCCCTGACCAACGCCCGGGTCAGCTCCTCGTTTTTCTGCTGAAGCTCGACCTTCTCCTCGCGCAATGCCTCGACCAACTGAAGCCGAAGGCCTATGCGCCCGGCGTGAAAGACAAGGTAGAGAATTCCCAGGACAAACACGGCGATCACGAGCGCAAGAGACCTGACAATACTCTTGTGGAGCCGTATGGAGAAGGTCCGGCCGTTGTCGCTCGGCACGAACATGACGGTGTAGTACTTCTTCTCCGACATTTCGCGTTGCTCCCCTATTTGCCACCTTTTGAGGACCGGGCCCTCAGGCGGCAATCATGTGCAGGAGTCTGTCAAGGTCCTGATCACTGAAAAAATCTATTTCGATCCGGCCTTTTCCGCCGGTTGTCCGGTTGATCCGTACCGACGTGCCGAAACGGTAGCGGAGTTGTTCGATCTGTGACAGAAGATCGGGGTCGGGAGTCCCGTGCGATCCCTTTCCCCCGTTATCCGACGACGATTGACGTCTGCCCCGGCGGGTGGACGCGGGCTTCGGTCCCAGGGCACTCCGTTCTATCTCACGAACGGACATGGCCTCCTGGACAGCCCTTTGAGCCAGGTTTCGCCGAGCTTCCCTGTCTTCAATACCGGCCAGCGCCCTGGCATGACCGGCAGACAGGGCACCCTGCCTTACGAACTGCTGTATCTCCTCCTCAAGGTTCAGCAGTCTCAGCGCATTGGTAACGGCGCTTCGGCTTTTTCCTACCCTCCCGGCAAGCTCTTCGTGAGAAAGGCCGCATTCAACGAGAAGCCTCTGGTAGGCCCGTGCTTTCTCGATTTCGTTAAGATTTTCACGCTGGAGGTTTTCGACGAGGGCAATCTCGAGCATCTCGGTGTCGGTCACCCGGTCCTTCACAATGGCGGGAATCGTATCGTTTCCCAGAAGCCGCAGTGCCCGGAAGCGTCGCTCCCCGGAGATAAGTTCGTAGCCCTGGGTCTTTCTGCGAAGCAATACGGGCTGGAGCAGCCCCTGGACCTTGATGCTTTCCGCAAGCTCCCGGATCTCTTCTTCGGGGAAGTGCTGTCGAGGCTGAAACGGATTCGTCCGTATCGCCCGGGCGTCAACCATCGCCACCGTATCACCGCCGGATCCTTCCTGCTCGACGGGAATCAAAGATGAGAGACCTCGTCCCAGAGCAGCTCTACGCTTCTTAGCCATTGTCCATTATTTCCTTTGCCAGCTTCAGATATCCCTCTGCTCCGCTGGACATGATGTCGTAAAGGATAATCGGTATACCGTACGAGGGCGCTTCGGAAAGCTTGACATTCCGAGGAATTGCCGTCTCAAAGATTCGCCCGGAGAAATAGGATCTCACGTCTTCGGCCACCTGGCGGGAAAGGTTCAACCGGCCGTCGTACATGGTCAGCAATGCTCCTTCGATTGCCAGTGAAGGATTAAGGGTTTTCTGGACAAGCCGAATTGTACTCAGCAGCTCTGCAAGGCCTTCAAGCGCGTAGTACTCGCATTGGATGGGGATGAGCACGGAGTCGGCGGCCGTAAGCACATTGACCGTGAGTACACCAAGAGCGGGCGGAGAGTCGACAATCACGTAGTTGTAGTGCTCCGCGGCCGGTCGAAGAGTGCGGGAGAGTCTTTTTTCGCGCGCAATCACGTTGACCAGTTCAATCTGCGCACCCGCAAGATCGGGACTGGAGGGAAGTATATCGAGGAAGTCAATCTTTGGAGAGTGAAGGACGATCTCCGCAAGGTTCTTCTCTTCATCTTCATCGGAGTCGGACCACGCGATGAGATCGTAGACTGAGTAGTCCGGCTCGTTCTTGTCGATACCCAGACCTGTTGTTGCATTGCACTGCGGATCGATATCGACCAGAAGAGTCCTGTGTTCGGCCGCGGCGAGGCAGGCAGCAAGATTTATCGCCGTCGTTGTTTTCCCGACGCCGCCCTTCTGATTGCATACTGCGATTATCTTGCCCATATCAAATCACATTCCGGCCGCGCCTGTACACAAGTTATCAACAGGGCGGCCGAATCAAGCCACCTCGCGAAATGCTTTGTGTATGTTGTGTTTTTGCAGCATATTACAATGACAGTAGTGCGTTCCGGCATACAGCCCCGCCGGGGAGCCCGGGGGTTTTCCACACCCCCTCTCTCACGTCCGTTCCAGAGAAACCAGCCGTAGGCCGAATATCTGATTGCCCAGATCATACTCGGCTATTTCGCTAATCCGGACCCCGTCCTGATCTTTCTTCGACGTGATCTCTTCGAGTTCAAGCGTGAAGTCTTTTGACTTGAAGGTGTAGATCCTGCCGTCGGGGGCGACAAGCGGCTTTGCCAGTTTCGAAATCTTCTGAAGAGAACCGAGGCCACGGGCTACGACGTAGTCGAATCCCTTCTCCGGTTCGGGCATTGATTCGACCCGCCCTTCGTGAACGACCGTTGAGTCGAGTTGGAGTTGCTCCGCGACTTCTTTGAGAAACCGCGCTTTCTTCCGGTTTGACTCTACCATGGTCACGCTCAAGTCGGGGCGGAAGATTTTCGTCGGAATTGCCGGGAACCCTCCGCCGGAGCCCACATCCAGGACGGTTGCGTTTTTCTTGAAGCCGAACAGCAGTAAAGGCTGAAGAGAATCGCAGAAATGCCGAATGAAAAGATTGTTCTCGTCCTTTTTTGACACGAGGCTCGCTGCCGAGTTCCATTTCAGCAGCAGACAAAGGAAGGAGAGAATCTGGTCACGCTGATCCATGTCGGGCGTAAGCCCGAGACGTTCCAACTCCTTGAGCTCGTAGAGATCCTTGGCTCTGGGGACGTGTTGATGTAATGCTTGATTCATAGGCCTCTTGTTTCACGTGAAACGTGTTCAGGTGATGTAGATGCAATATGTGTGATTAGCACATTAATATCCGCCGGTGTTATCCCTGGAATCCGCGATGCCTGGCCCACAGTTGACGGCCTCACGGTGGAGAGCTTTGTCCGAGACTCGGCCAGCAACCCATGAACCGTCGCGAAATCCAGGTCCTCCGGTATTCCCATGGATTCCATTTTCCGCGCGCGCCGTACCTGCTGCTTCTGTTTCTCAACAAACCCTTCGTACTTGATATCAGCTTCCACGGCCAGTGTCATTTGCTCCGATCCAATACGAACATTCAACATCTTCTCAATCTCGTCTATTGCCACATCCGGTCGCCGAAGCAGTTCTTTCGCCTTGACGGACCGCCCCAGGTGAGATCGACTGCCCTGGGCGTTCCACGCATCGGGCAGTATGACCTCACTGCCCAGCATCTCTATCCAGCGAGCCTTCTCCTCCCACGCACCCCTGCGTCTGTCGTAAAGTTCCCGGTCTACCAAACCTCTTTGAAATGCACTTGTCATCAGGCGCTCGTCGGCGTTGTCTTGCCGAAGCAGAAGGCGGTACTCCGCCCGCGACGTGAACATTCGGTACGGCTCTTCGGTTCCCTTCGTGACAAGATCGTCAATAAGCACACCGATGTAGGAGCTGTCCCGGGCCGGTACGAGATACTCGCCTTCGAGAATCTGCTCGGCTGCGTTGAGCCCCGCGATGAGTCCCTGGCATGCGGCTTCTTCATAGCCGGAAGTCCCGTTGATCTGCCCCGCGAAGAACACCCCGGGAACGTGCCGTGACTCAAGCGTAGGACGGAGATGTACGGGAGGAAAGAAATCATACTCTATTCCGTAACCTGGTCGGATTATCCGCGCGTGCTCCAGCCCTCGAATCGAGTTTACCATTTTCACCTGTACGTCAAAGGGCAAACTCGTTGATAAACCACTCAGGTATATCTCCGCACCATCGCTTCCCTCCGGCTCTAAAAATAGTGTATGTCCATTGCGGTCCCCAAACCTGACAACCTTGTCCTCGATCGAAGGACAGTACCGTGGGCCAATACTCGTTATTTTACCCGCATACAGCGGCGATCGATCAAGATTGCCGCGTATCAATTCGTGTGTGCACGCTGTTGTCTTCGCCTCCCAACAGCAGACCCGGTTGCTCAACGGTGTTGTGGTACGGTAGGAGAACGGCCATGGTTTTTCGTCACCATCTTGCCTCACCAGGACGTCGAAATCGACACTTTTTCCATCAAGTCTCGGTGATGTACCGGTCTTGAGTCTCCCATGCGGTACTCCAAGCGCATGAAGCGATTCGGTCAACCCCTCCGACGGAGGCTCTCCTGTCCGCCCGCATCGGAAGGAATGCATCCCGATGTGGGAAAGCCCGTTGAGAAACGTACCCATCGCCAGCACCACACACCGCCCGCGGACCTCCTCGCCGGAATCCAGAACAACATGGTGAAACCGTCCACTTCTTGCCCGCACCTCCGTTACCATTCCCTGCAGAAGGGCCACGTTTTCCATACCGCGAAGGATGCCCAGGGCGAGTTTTCTGTACTGTGCCTTGTCGGCTTGTGCCCGATTCCCCCATACTGCCGGCCCTTTACTTCGATTGAGCATGCGAAAATGTATCCCTGCCCGGTCAATGAGCCGCCCCATGATTCCACCAAGTGCATCAACCTCACGAACAATGGTGCCCTTGGCAATGCCGCCCACCGATGGGTTGCAGGACATCTGCGCTATGAGATCAAGATGCGAGGTAATCAGAAGCACACGCACACCCCGCTTTGCCGCGACATGAGCAGCTTCTATTCCCGCATGGCCTCCCCCCACAACGATAACGTCGGCTTCCATCGCTTTACACCCGGTGTTTCACGTGAAACATCCGTCACTTTCCAATACAGAACCTCTCAAAAACCCTGTCCAGAATCTCCTCCGTGGTCACATCTCCGGAAAGCTCTCCCAGAACCCTCAATGCCTTTCTCAGCCTCTCCGCCGCGACCTCCTCACCAACACCCCTTCCTCCACCTTCCAACACCCTCAACTCGTCCAGCAATGCCTCCGCAAGAGCCTCCTGACGCTCCCCCTGTATAATTCCCGCCTCGCACTCATACGCCGAACACTTCTGGGTCAGGCCCCGAGACACCTCTTCCCGGATGCTCCTTCGCCCCGCTTCCTCCACCATGCATCCCTCAATTGTCCGTATGCCAACCTCCCTGAAAAACTTCTTCTTCTCGCCCGGCGATCCCTGGTCCGTCTTGCTGATCACGCCAATCGTTTCCCTCCCTGCCCGCTTCCGCGCCAGTTCTCTTTCCTCCTCAGTTATGCTCCTGCCGGCCGCCGAAACCCACAAAACGATCTCAGCCTCCGTCCCGTGCGCCCACGCCCTCCGTATTCCCATCCCCTCAACCTCTTCCCCCGGTGTTCCCAGCCCGGCCGTATCCACCAGTGTTATCTCCATCCCTTCCAGATTTACCCTCTCCCCAACCGCATCCCGTGTGGTTCCAGCATCGCTATGTACAATCGCCCGCTCTTCGTCCAGCAGCAGGTTAAACAATGTACTTTTCCCGGCGTTCTTTGCACCCACAATCGGCACCACAATCCCCTCAACAGCACGCCGCATCGCCCGCGCTCTGCCCAATTGCTCCCTCAACTCTCTCTCGATTCCCGCCAGCCGTTCTCTAATCCCCTTCCCACCTGCGTCCTCCCGCAGGTCATCCTCATCCGGAAACTCTATCAGCGCCTCAACCCCCGCAAGGATATCCTCAAGCTCCGACTTCCATCTTCCCAACAGCGGACCGTACCCTCCCATGTAGTTCCCCACCGCACTCCGTAGTCCGGCCGCTGTCCTGCTCTCTATTATCGCCCGCGTCGCTTCCGCACGAACTACATTGATTTTGCCCGACAGCAGGGCCCTCCTCGTGAATTCGCCTCTTCCGGCCGGTCGCGCGCCGGCCCTCCACAGCGCCCCCAATATCTCCTTGACAACAACATCTCCCCCGTGACACGTTACCTCAACCATGTCCTCTCCCGTATACGAGCGCGGTCCCGGCATCTTCACCGCGGTAACCTCGTCCACAATCCTCTCCCGCCCCGCCCCGAGCGCCCGATACAACCCAACATGCCGCTCCGGCGCCCGAAAAAACCGGTCCGTTTCCCGTAAGCATCCACCAACCAGTTCAATTGAGCCCGGACCCGATACTCTCACCACCGCAAGCGCCGCCCTGCCCGGGGCCGTCGCCAAAGCCGCAATGATATCACCTTCACTCATTGCTCCCCTCCGAGCAGTACTGTCCTTCCCTTACCGTGCCGTCACGCCGCGGCCTGCTGAGATTTTGCCGTGGTCCCGCGATTGATGAGGTACTGTTGGAGAATGCCCAGGGCATTTGAAAATGTCCAGTAGAGTACCAGTCCCGATGGAAAACTGTTGAAAAGTATCAGGAGGAAAACCGGCATGAAATAGATCATCGCCTTCTGGTTCGGGTCTTTGATCGTCATCTTGTTCTGTAGATATGTCAGTACCGCCATCACAATCGGTAACAAGCCCACCGTATTACCGTACATCGGTATCCCTCCCTCCAAACCAACACTATTCAGCAAACTCTGAAACAGCGGTGTGATAACCGGAAGCGCTTCCGGCCGCGACAAATCGCTCACCCAGGGTATCAGCACCGTTGGGGCTCCCCGCAGTTCGATCGCCTTACGCAACACCACAAAAAGAGAGATGAAAACCGGCATCTGCAACACCATCGGAAGACAGCCCGGATTCAGCGGATTTATACCTTCGCTTCGGTACAACGCCATGGTCTCTTCCTGCATCTTCCGCGGGTTACTCTTGTATCGTTGCCGGATCGCGTCGATTTTCGGCTTCAACTCACCCATTCTCTTCATTGACTTTTGACTACTCTGCGTCAGCGGAAACGTTACCACCTTTGAAAGAAGCGTCAAGAGTAGAATAACTACCCCGTAGTCCCGCACCACCCCATGAAGAGACACCAGCAGCCACAAGACAAGTTCACACAACGCCGGAAACCATATATCCGCTCGAACAAACCATCTCCATCCCCCGAAAAGAACCTTCTCAAGCTTGATATCAAACTGCCGCAATTCCGTGAGTTTTCCCGGCCCCACATATACCCAGTAGCGTTCGCTGTTCCCTTCCGCGAAACGTGTTGAAACAAACCCGTAGTTGATATCACTTCCCTTCTTTTTCTCTTCATTCGCCGCCGCTGCTTCAAAACCCTCTATTTCAATCTCTGTGTCCCGCACTCGTTCATGCACAAGCGCCGCCAGGAAATACTTCGATGTAACCCCCATCCACTTATATAGCCCCGACGGCATCTCCTCCTGCCCGGCTTTCTTTCTTTGCACATGCCGCACATCCTTTCCATCGTACACGTGAACCTTGCGCTGGTCCTGGGGCATTTTACGTCCGCCACTCGCCTCATCTTCACTCCCCGTTATGCCGCATTTCCATCCCACCATCACAGCCTTCCCGCTCAATCCCGGAGATTCCACTCTCATGCCTACCCGGTATCCGTCTCCGGCGAACTCAAACACCTTCTTAACCACTCCCAACCCCCCGTCCCCCTCACACACAAAAGCAACGGCGAGCGAATCCTTCTCCCCTAACACCCTTTTCTCGTCGCTCCCCACTGTCTCGAAATGCAGGCCGTCAAAATCTTCTCCACCAACCGAAAGATTTAACCCGCCCCTTCCATTCTCAGGAACCAATTCAATGTAGTCTCCCTCGCCGGCCCCCTTTTCCTCCTCCGGTCTCTCCCCTTCTCTATATCTAAATTCCTTCGTTTTCACCGACACCAGTCTGCCGCCCTGCTCGCTAATCCCGCATATCAGTTTTTCCGTCTCTATC
>Ga0207797_1002692_pt1 | contig 12219 bp, 14 predicted proteins | sample PRCRCaboRojoPR_6_FD_187275 | JGI IMG/M metagenome (GOLD analysis project Ga0207797, IMG submission 187275) | Marine sediment microbial community from Cabo Rojo, Puerto Rico - PR CR 10% Liquid 1 (SPAdes) | ecosystem: Environmental > Aquatic > Marine > Coastal > Sediment | place: Cabo Rojo, Puerto... | reverse complement strand
GTTCACATCTTCTCCGGCGCATCAATGCCCAAAATAGTCAACCCGTTCTCCAGAATAATTCGTGCACCTTCGATCAGGTAGAGGCGGGCATGGCTCAACGGAGCATCATCGGTGAGGACCCAATGTTCCGTGTAAAACTTATGCAAAGCGGTAGCCAGATCCTGCAGATAATTGCACAGATGGAGTGGCTCCGGATTGTCCCCGCACGATTCCACCACTTCGGGGAATTCTTCCATCTTCTCCATCAATCCGATCTCTTCGTCCTCCCGCAGCAGGGAGAGGTCAGGACCTTCATCCGGGAATTCCATCCCCCGGTTGCGCATTTTCTTAAAAATGCTGCAGATCCTGGCGTGGGCATACTGCAGATAAAATACCGGGTTTTCTTCGCTCTGCTTCAGGGCTAAATCAAGGTCGAAGTTTAAATGGGAATTCATAGTCCGCATGTTGAAAAAATACCGTACGACGTCCGAACCGACGGAATCCAGGAGTTCATCCAGGGTAACATAGTTAGCTTTGCGGGTGGACATCTTGACCTTTTTACCCTCCCGCATCAGGGTAACAAACTGGTGGAGATAGACCTCGATATTCTCCGTCGAATAGCCCAGCGCTTTTAATCCGGCGAGAACGTCCGGAAAGGCCGCATGATGATCGGCCCCGAACAGATCAATGATCCGGTCGAATCCGCGTTCAATCTTGGTGGTGTGGTATGCAATATCCGGCAGCCGGTAGGTGGGCTCCCCACTGCTCTTCACCATCACTCTGTCCTGGTCCAGTCCGAATTCCGTAGATTTGAACCAGACGGCATCGTCCTCTTCGTAAGAATATCCCTTCGCAGAGAAGCGTTCCAGCACCCAATCCAGGGTACCGGCATCGTAGACGGATTGTTCATTGTAAAAGGAATCGAACGTAATGCCCAGCCGATCTAGTGTGGATTGAATATCCCGGAAGACAGCGTCTTCAGCCGCTTCCAGAAATTTCGATTCATCCTCTTCTTCCAGGAGGGTATCGCTGTACTCGTCAGCAAGCTCCCCCGCGATATCCTGAATGTACTCTCCCTGATATCCGTCTTCGGGAAAGGGGAATTCCTCACCCCCGACCACCTCGTGGTACCGGCTTCTGACGGATTCAGCCAGCACCCGCATTTGTCTGCCCGCATCGTTGTAATAATACTCACGGGTGACGTCATATCCGTTCCATTCCAGGAGATTTGCGATGGTATCGCCCAATACCGCCTGTCGTCCATGTCCGATATTCAGGGGACCGGTAGGATTGGCACTGACGAATTCCACCAGTACGGTCGGACGTTGATCCGGTTGGTGTTTCCCGTACTCCTTTCCGGCGGCGTGAATCGCACGGAGCCGGTCTCTGAAGTAATCATGGGTAAGAAAAAAATTGATGAATCCCGGCGGAGCGACTTCAACATCCAGGATGACCGAGGAGTCATATTCCAGCTCTTTCACCAGCTCCCCGGCAATTTCCATGGGATTACGCCGGAGACTTTTGGTGAGTGTCAGAGCAATATTCGAGGAATAATTCCCGTGTTCCGGCTGTTTCGGCCGTTCGATCAGGAAATCGGTTTCAGGGTAATCTAATTTTTCAGCAGCTTCCGTGATGAGCTTCCGTAATGTCTCTTTCATTCCACCGAGTCGTCTTCCAGGATTTTTTCAACTTCCGCATCTGCCCACAACCGTTCAAGATCATAATATTCGCGTGCCTGCCGCTGAAAAACGTGTACGACAATGTCAACGAAATCGAGAAGCACCCACCGCAATTCATCATACCCCTCGGTATGCCAGGGCGTATTCTCCGGTTCGAGTTCCTCAATAACATAGTCTACAATGGCTTTCACCTGTGTATCAGAGTTACCGGAGACAATAATGAAGTAGTCGGTGATGCTGGTAAGACCTTGTAAATTAAGAATTGTTACATCTTCGGCTTTTTTATCGAGCGTCAGGTCGGCAACGGTATACGCTAATTCTTTGGCGGTATTATTCTCACGTGTCTGGGCTTGTGATTTACTGACTGTTCTCCTCCTTATGGTATATTCTGACTTCTTACCTCTTCATACACCGGAAGTGATTTATAATCTTTGCCGAGGATAACGGTCACATCCAGTTGAAGGGACTGATCAATTGCTATTTCCACCCGGTTGGTATCAATTTCCAGTGCACGGGCTACTGCGATTGCTTTGCGATGGCTGTCCGAGCGGTCGAGTATCCGGGTTCGCTCATACGAGAAATGGTCTGCATTATCGGTGCGCTGTACATCAAACCCTTGAGCCCGCAGGTATTCGGTATAATTACCGGCCACTCCGGAGACGCCATTGCCATTCAGGACTTCGACCCAGATATCAGTATAGGGCTTCTGTTCATAAATTTCTCTGGGACTGGCTGCTTCGGAGGTCTTGATCTGCTGTTTTGACGAAAGATTTACCGCAGTCTCGTTCGTCTGAAGACGGCGGATGGACGAGTAGCCGAATCCCAGTATCACAACAACCAACAAACCGATCACGATATTGATCGGCCATGATGCATTCGTTTGACTTCGCTTTTTGGCGTTTTTTCTGCCGGAGTGTGTTGGAGCGCGACGGCGTGATCGACGGGGCATATACTGGGCCTTTGATCCCTCCAATTAATACTCTTGAAATGGCGAGCGATATCCTCTGTACGGATTTCGGTGGTAATACCCGTTGTAATATCCGTTGTGATATCCGGAATATGCCCTGGGCATATTTCCAATCCGGATATTAATGTACGTGTTGTCTGTCGGGCGGTATCTTAGTTCTCCGCCATATAAGAGGGTGCCATTGCGTAATCCCGGACTGATTGCACCCGGGGCGTCACTGCCCAAACTGGAAAATGGACGATGCAAGTATCCCAGGTCCGCGATAACCTGCATCTTTGGACTTATGGTATAGGATATTCTATTTCGATACAATCCCAGTGAACCATATCCGCCTCCGGATGATGAGAAAGAAATGGAATAGGATTGTTGCATGTCCAATTTGGCGGGATCAAGGAACCCCAGTACCAGACTGCTGTTGGAAGGTGAATAGGGAATACCGATCCGTTCTGATATGGGAGGCGTTTCCATTTCGGAACGGAATTGTGCATTACTGATAGTCGGATTAATCATGGCGAGCGCTATCAGGATCGAAAGCGTAAAAACAATCTTTTTCATAGTATATCCCTTGCTTAAACCGTCACCTGATTGTCAGTTACTGTAACAATATCATTCTCGTGATTTAATTGCAATACCGTCGGTTGGTGATCCGTTGTGTCCGAATCGGGCACGGTGGTGTAAGTCAGGATGATAACCCGGTCCCCCACCTGGCCAAGCCGCGCGGCGGCACCGTTTAAACAGATGGATTTGCTGCCCGGAGTACCTTCAATGGCGTATGTTTCAAACCGGGCGCCGTTATTGATGTTCACCACCTGGATCTTCTCGTAGGGGAGAATATCCGCCAGTCGCATGAATTCAGGATCCAGTGTTAAACTGCCTTCATAATGAAGGTCAGCTTCGGTGATAGTCCCCCGATGTATCTTCGATTTTAAGAGAATGCGATCCATTGTTGTTAACAATTATATTATCAATCAGCCGGGTTGTTCCAACATACGCTGCAACGGCAATCAGTGCCATTCCGTCAATCTGATCCAGTGACTGTAGATTCTCCGGATCAACTACCGCTACATAATCCTCATCAACTTCCGGTTGTTCAGATATAAGACTACGTATTTTTTCAACAATAATATTGCTATCCCTTTCTCCAGTTTCAACCATTTTTTTTGCAGCCTGTAAACCCTGACTCAGGCACAGTGCCTGTTCTCGCTGGGAAGGCGATAGGTACGTATTCCGGGAACTCATCGCCAAACCGTCCGTCTCCCGCACGATCGGACCAAGCAGAATTTCGATGTCCAGATTCAGGTCACGGACCAGCCGGCGGAGGATGATCGCTTGCTGGGCATCTTTCTGGCCGAAAACGGCCAGATCTGGTCTGATGATATTGAACAATTTCGTTACAACCGTTGTCACTCCCCGGAAATGTCCCGGCCGTGAAGCACCGCAGAGTCGGTCCGAGAGTCTCTCAACCTCCACATAAGTACTGTAGCCCTCCGGATACATTTCAGCCACGGGAGGAGAGAAGATCAGGTCTACGCCCCGTTCGGAGGCAAGAGCCGCGTCCCTGTCCGGATCCCGGGGATACCTCGCATAGTCTTCGCCCTCGCCAAACTGGGTTGGATTAACGAAAATACTCATTACCAGCAGATCAGAGTGTTTTCTCGCAATGTCCAACAGGGAGAGATGCCCCTCATGCAGGTAACCCATCGTCGGTACAAAGCCGACCATAGTACTGCCGGACTGCCATCCGGCAGCCCGTTTCTGCATCCCGGTAACGGAGTGGATTACTTCCATCGGTGATTGCCGTATTTCGCATTAAATGAAAGTCCTATCGGATAAAAGCGGATAAACGCGGGAGTGCAACGGTCCGGCATACCTAATACGACTCCTCTTCGCCCGGGAAAGAACCAGATTGGATATCACGAATATAATCCGAAACCGCCGAGCGTATTTCAGATCCCAGCTCGGCATATCGCCGTACAAATCTTGGTCTGACCTGCTCGTACATCCCCAGCATGTCATAAAGTACCAGTACCTGACCGTCACAGTGTCTGCCGGCTCCGATACCGATTGTAGGAACAGAGAGATGTTCTGTGACTTTCTGTGCCACCTCTGCGGGAATTTTCTCCAGAACCAGCGCAAATACGCCCGCTTCTTCCAGAGATTCGGCGTCGCGAAGCAGATTTTCCTCCGTATCTTTCGAGGTGGCCCGGGTTTGATAGCCGCCGAATTCATTGATACTCTGTGGGGTTAAACCAAGATGGCCCATTACCGGAACGCCACTTTCAGTTAACCGTTTTACCAGCTCGGCTGTGCGTTGTCCACCTTCGAGTTTAACAGCCTTAGCGCCCCCTTCCTTCATAAATTTGAATGCATTTTCCATTCCCTGATCAACGGAGACCTGATAGGAACCGAAGGGCATGTCCGCAACCAGCATTGCATTGTTCAGGCCGCGGCGAACCGCTTTGACATGATACAGCATATCCCCCATAGTAACCGGCAGCGTGGTAGAATGGCCGGCGACTACCATGCCCGCGGAATCCCCCACCAGAATTATATCAATTCCGGCGGAGTCAATAAGCCTGGCAAAGGTTGCATCGTATGCGGTCAGGGCAGTGATCTTCCGGTCGCTTCCCTTGCGGGATCGGATGGTCTTCGCTGTGATGTTCTCTGGCATAAATTCCTGCTCCAATGGTTTCCAGGGTTATGAATATTTCCCTGTTGCTCTATGACCCTCATCTGAATTTCGAACAGCGAAGGCTACGTCTGCCTGGATCAAAAAAGTTTTGCACCCAGAGGTACCGGTTTATCCGGGACACATAATGCCACCTCGTCATTCTCATTCGGAAAACCTGTGATCAGGCATTCGGACATGACCGAACCGATCTGTTTTTCAGGAAAATTCAGAACGGCAACCACCTGTTTACCGATAAGCTCTTCGGGCCGGTAGAGATCGGTGATCTGTGCACTCGACTTCCTGACACCAATTTCCTCACCAAAATCTACTTCTAAGATGTAGGCCGGTTTTCTGGCTTCATCAAATGAACGAGCACTGGTCACCCGGCCAACTCTCATTTCAATCTTGGCAAAATCTTCCCAGGAAATAGTCTGCATCACTACGCTATACCTGCGTTATGAATCAGTCGGATCGTTCGATATATCCGCCACCCAGCACCAGGTCATCCCGGTAGAATACCGCGGACTGGCCAGGGGTGATGGCATGTTGTGGCTCATCAAATTCCAGTCTCACCCTCCCGTTGCCCCGCGGGTAGGCCGTCGCCGGCGATCCGTCGTGGTTGTACCGGATAGCTGCCTGAACCCTGGTTGGTTCGGTCAGAGAAATTCCACTGGTCCAGTTTACTCCGTTCACCTGGCATGCGGTGGAGAGGACCTCGTCTTTCTTCCCGACCACGATCCGGTTGGATTCCGGCTGGATATCCTTCACATAGACCGGTTCGCCCAGTGCGATTCCAAGCCCGCGACGCTGACCGATGGTGTAGTTGGGATACCCTTCATGGGTGCCCAGCACATTACCTTCTTCATCCACAATCTCCCCTTCAGGGATGGCTTCCATCCGTTCCGGAGCATACTCCTGCAAAAAGCGCCGGTAGTCATTATCCGTAACGAAACAGATTTCGAAACTCTCCGGTCTGGCGGCGGTATGGAGGTCCGCTTCCCGGGCATTCTCCCGGACGGACTCTTTGGTAAAATCACCCAGTGGCCAGACGGTACGCCGCAGCAATTCCTGGCTGACCCCCCAGAGTACATAGGATTGATCTTTCTGCGGATCTTCACCTCTGAGCAGTTCCATGGAATCGCTCTCCGGATTGTATCGCCGGCGGGCGTAATGCCCGGTGGCAATAAATTCTGCATCGAAATCACTGATACGATCCAGCAAAGCTACCCAACGAACCCTGGAATTGCACAGGACGCAAGGATTTGGTGTATGCCCTTGTAAATATTCATTCACAAAATTTTCCACCACCATGTTGTGGAAACTGTCAGAGAAGTCCAGGACATAATGCGGTATCCCCAGCTGGTGACAGACCATCCGCGCATCATTGATCTCCTCCACCGAACAGCAATTGCTTTCGGCTGCACGGTGATGGCCACCCACCTGATCATAGGTCCAGAGTTTCATTGTTACACCAATGACATCATATCCTTGATCCACCAAGCGCTTGGCCATGAGCGAGGAATCGACGCCTCCACTCATGGCGGCAACGACGCGCTCACCCGGTTCCGGCATCCATTTCATCATAACTTTTCTATTAATTTAAGATGTATTTCGTTGTTAAGTGTTATTCCCCTCAGACAGATACGGAAGGTTCAGGGTTGGGGTTCCGTTTACGCGCCGTTCCCCGGAGCCGGCCGATTTCCTCTACAAGGACATCCAGTATTTCCGATATCTGATCCGGAGTGTTGGTTCTCCCCAGGGAGATCCGTATTGCGCTCTTCGCATCCGCTTCCTCAAATCCAAGTGCCTCTAATACATGTGAGGGTTTGACGGTCCCGGATGAGCAAGCCGAACCACTGGAAACTGCGATGCCCCGCATATCGAGATTCATCACCAGAGATTCACTGTCTATCCCTTGAAAACCGATATTGGTAATCCCCGGAAGCCGGTTCTCGGGGTGACCGTGGACCATACTTCCCGAAATTCGTGATGTAATCTCCTCCTCCAATTGCCGTTGCATTGACACCAGAGAAGCGTTCTCCTCGTCCCGGGAATGTGTCACTAATTTCGCCGCTTCGGCCAGTCCGGCAATAGCGGGGAGATTCTCGGTTCCGGCCCGCAGATGCCGTTCCTGGCTGCCGCCGGTTAAGACCGGCCGGGCATCTATCCGCTTGCTGAGGTAAAGCATACCGATGCCCTTCGGCCCATAGATCTTGTGTCCCGAAACCGAAAGGGCGTCAATATTCATTTCCCGAACATCTACGGGCAGTTTTCCATAGGATTGCACTGCGTCTGTATGGAACACCACGCCATACTCATGGGCCAGTGCTCCGATTTCACCGATGGGATTGATCGTCCCGATCTCATTATTTGCATGCATGATGCTGATGAGAATGGTGGAGTCTTCAATAGCCTCTGTCACCGATTCCGGGGGAACCATTCCGTGTTGATCAACATCAAGGTAAGTGATCCGGAATCCTTCGTGTTCAAGATCTGCGCAGGTATTTAATACTGCTTCATGCTCGACACGGGATGTGATGATATGATCCCCCCGATCACACAGAGCGTGCGCAATTCCTCGCAGGGCAAAATTATCGGCTTCTGTGCCACCACTGGTGAATATGATTTCGTTACGAGACGCGTTCAGCGTACCGGCGAGAATCTCACGGGCTTTCTCCAACTCAACTTTTGCCGCCTGGCCGGTCTGATGGATACTGCTGGGGTTGCCCCAGATCTCAGCGGAAATCCGGTGCATCTCCTCAAGCACCTCCGGTGCCGGCGGAGTTGTGGCACTGTGATCACAATAGATATTTTGTCGCTCCATAAGCGCATTAACATACGGTCAGAATCCATCCCTGTCAAGAGATGGAGCCGGGATGGTCTGTCAGACTGGCATATCTGACAGATGCTATTGAGCCATAAACTTTTCAATACCGGTGAGGAGCATCTGGACGGCGATGGTTGTTAGGATCATACCCATAAGCCGTTCCAGAGCGGCAAGGCCACGTCGCCGCAACACCTGTCTCAGGAGTCCCGAAGCAAAGAGAATTGTCGCAGTAACCAGCCATGCCCCTGTTAATGCCAGGAACCAGTCAAGAAGACGATCAGGGCTTTGAGCGGTGAGGAGGAGAATGGTTGCGATAGCTGATGGTCCCGCCACCAGCGGAATGGCGAGCGGAACAATCAGCGGTTCCCGCTCCTGGGAGCTCCCGAACACTCCTTCCGCCTGGGGGAAAATCATTTTCAGGGAGATGATAAACAGAATCACCCCACCTGCGATACTCAGCGAAGGTTCGGTTATCTGTAATAATTCCAGAATATAGCGGCCGAACACAAGGAAGAGGAGGAGTACACCGTAAGCAATAAGGAGCTCCCGGATAATAATTTGCCTGCGCCGTTTGGCTTCGGTGTCCTTAAGAATACTCAGGAAGATCGGAATGTTCCCGAGAGGATCCATCACCAGAAAGAGCAGTATCGCTGCAGAATATATCGTCATGGTGACCGTATCTTCCGTTTCTCAGTGGTGAACATTTATCGACCCAGCAGATCCATTTCCTCCAGCGTGGATTTTAATCCCGAGTGCACGGTGGGATAGCGATATTGATAACCTAGATCTTTCCGAAGCCGTGAATTGTCCACCCTCCGGGATTCCTCGATGAACGAGAGCCGGAGGGAACTCATCCGTTCCCGCGCTTCTGTTAGAGAAATTGCCGGCGGTGGTGGCAAGAGCATCAAATCCGCCATAATGTTGTAAAACTCTTCAGTGGAAACAGGATGGCCGTCACTGGCATTATAGATGGTGTCAGCCTGCCCTTTGAGGGCGGTGACCTCACAAATGGCGGCAAGATCAGCAGCGTGGATCCGGTTTGAAAAGGGAGCGTCCTCTTTCCGTATAACGGGTTCGCGATTGCGGACACGCTCCGGACGTATCCGGCCGGGGCCGTATATCCCCGGAACCCTGAGTATGTTATACGGTACGTCCTGTTCCCGGGCCCATCCCATCAGACGCTGTTCTGCGTCCCCGCGCCGTTTGGATCGGTCGGTTTGCGGATTCACCGCACTCTCCTCCGTGACCCACGCACCACCGGTATCTCCATATACACCTGTTGTGCTGATGTAAATGACCCTCGCAGGACGGTTCTTTGGCGAGATGATGTTCAGGAACGACTGCAGACGGCGATCGGTCACACCTTCTCTGGGAGGAGGGACGAAGTAGTAGAGAAGGGAGTCCATTGTGTCTGGCATACTGTGTGGCCCGCTATCGTCCAGATTCGCGACCACCGGGGTTATTCCCAGCGAATCAAGTTCATCGGCATCGTTCGGGGACCGGACGACCCCTGTAACCTCATACCCCCGTTCCAGCCAGTGCATTGCTGTGCGCTTTCCGATATCGCCGCAACCAATGATCACCACCTGCCGATACTTGCCTGGAGAGTTCATTGGTATCTTATTCCACGAGTGTGTTATCTGCGGTGAGTTGCTGAATAGCCTGATATACAACCACTGCTGCACAGTTCGCGACATTCAGTGAGTTTTTGTGTCCGAATGCGGGAAGCCGGGCGATGAGGTCGCACTGTTCCAGCGTGTCCTCTTCAATTCCCAGTGCCTCATTCCCGAACACAAGAGCAACAGGGAAATTGAAGGTGATCTCCCAGACCGAAGGTGCATCTTCCACAGTCTCTATTCCCACGGTCTGATATCCTCGCTTTTTCAAATTCCGGAGGGCTTCGAGACTGGAATCGCAATGCAGAGAGTCCACGAATTCCTCGGCCCCCAGAGCCGTCTTTGTCAGTTTGGGATGGGGAGGCGTTGCGGTGTATCCGCAGGTGATAATCTGTTCCACGGCACAGGTGTCGGCCACCCGGAAGATATTTCCCACATTGAATGCGCTGCGAAGCCGGTCAAGTACAATTACAATAGGGTGGGTGATGTCCGGTGGATTCTCGCGATCCTGATTTTCTATTTTAATTTCGTCATTTTTCATGTCGAAACTGCACAATTCTTCCGGTTCGATGTTATCGGAAGTTACAATAGTGTGAACGGCAATATTCCATGGAAACTTGCTATGACGAAGATTCCCCCTGATTTTCCAGTTCTTTGATCATATTGGTGACGGAGAAGTGCCCCCGGCCGAATTCCTCCCGCAACTCCTCAATCACCGCTTGTTTTGTCGAATGTTTAGAAGTCAGTCTGTGGTATCTTTCCGCAAACCGAAGCTTCTCCTGGTCCGTCCAGCGCTTGCCCTGGTTCGGGGGCGGTTCCCCTTTTGGTTCACGCACCTGATCCAGCAGATATCCCGGTTCCAGATCCTCCATCTCCCGGATATGATGCGAGTAAATCTGTTTACTGGCCTCAAATCCGGTGGCATCGCGTTGTAATCCCCGTGCGACCTTTGCCGTGGCAAAACTGCCGAGGAACAGGTCACAGACCAAATCCCCTTCACTGCTGCTGTATTGAATGATTTTCTGCAATAATGCCGTCGGCAGTTCGTTTTTGTTTTTGGTTTCCCCCGGTTTATACTCCCGTTGAATTTCCCAGACATCTTCGCGATCCTGATAGTTCAGAGACCTGCCGGTTTCCGCCTCTTTTTCCTGGGGACCATACCGGCAGTATGTATGAAAAGTGGGTGTTGCCCCCGGTTTTACGTAATAGAGAATGTGATAGTGGGAGGAGACGTATTTCCGTGTTGTATGCACCCCGAAATTGTATTTCCAGATGATATGATTTACCTCTTCAAGTGCTGTGTTACGAAGTGCACCGAGTATTTCGTACAGATTGGTATAACCGGAGATAATATATATCGATCCCCCGGGTTTCAGGATTCGTTCCGCCTGGCTGATCCACCGGCGACTGAAATCGGCATACTTCTCCTGCGGTATTTCGATGTATCCATCGATGACATGAGCTTCATGGCGGTTATAGTGCCTGTCCAGTTGATCGCCTTCAATACCGTATGGAGGATCAGTCACGATCAGGTCCACCGATTCGTCAGGGATCCGGCGGCATCCGGAAATACAATCCTCGTTGTAGTACGCATTCCGGTGATGAGATGCAGTCTTTTTCATAGCCGTCCTTACAAACGGGCCAGGAGTTGTTCTATCTGTTTCTTTTTCCGCTCAAGTTCCTTGAACGTTTCCTGCACGAAGGCGTCTTCCTCTCCCAGAGTATGTACATCCTCATAATCATCGATAATGCGGCTTCCCCGCCGATCGTCCTTTCGCCGGGCATTCAGGACATTGTCCGCAATAGTTTTTTCCTTTTCAATCAACAATTCAAGCAGTTCCCTTGCAGATTTGCCTGCAAGTTCCGGTTCGGTGTGCAATATACGGCGTTCATGTTCCCATCGATCCCGGTCGGATTCGGTGCGGAGGAACGTCTCGGGATCAGACAGATTCTCCATGCGGCGGAGTTCCCGCTGTACTCCGCATAACGCATAATACTCGATGAATACCGTATACGAATCGATCCCGGCGAGCCGGGATTTTTCCCGCAGGATATTCTTTCCAAGCCCTTCGATTTCTCGGTCGGTGTAGAAGTCAGCGGTGTTCTCCACCACACTGAGTGTATCCCTGGCTGTAATCATCAGCTCCACAATGGAAGGCCGGAAGACTTCGAATTCGAAGGTTGTGCGTCGGGCCTTGTTTCTCCGGCGGTATTTTGCCTCATTGCGCTTAATCATGTAGATATTTTCCGCCAGTACCCAACCGGGAAAGATTTCATTGTAACCGCGGGGGTAATCAGGATTCAGCCGGAGTGGCAGGTTGATCAGTGAAAACGGCATGGTTACCCGCTGAGGTAGAGTGGTCACCCCTGTTGCGATGATACTATACGGCGCCTGACTGTAATTTGCCGGGTATTTTATGGAACTTCCCAGACCGAAGAACACCCCTTCACCGGGCCAGATCTCCTGATCCGGTGCCCTG
>Ga0207797_1002691_pt1 | contig 12222 bp, 13 predicted proteins | sample PRCRCaboRojoPR_6_FD_187275 | JGI IMG/M metagenome (GOLD analysis project Ga0207797, IMG submission 187275) | Marine sediment microbial community from Cabo Rojo, Puerto Rico - PR CR 10% Liquid 1 (SPAdes) | ecosystem: Environmental > Aquatic > Marine > Coastal > Sediment | place: Cabo Rojo, Puerto... | reverse complement strand
TAGCCTGACGGCGATAGAACGGGTCAAAGTGCTTTTATGTCGAGGCACCCTCAAGTCTTGGGCCAGCACGGCCATCCACTCCTTCCGAGGCAAGGAGGTCTGGGGATCCAACAGATCGGCAAAGAAATTTTCCTCCAATAGCCGCAGACGAGAGCGCCAGATCTCATGCATCTGGTAACGCCGGGATTCGAGCACCATCAGGGCAGCGATGAGGGGAGTGGCAATCAGAATTAGATAAGGGGTGCGATGGGGGCCGGAGAAGGCCCAGGTGATCATACCCGCGGCCAGGACGATGGCCCAACGCGGGGTGACATCGAGCCTATTTCTCCAGGTATTTACCCGCTGCACCTCCCCTCTATACAGATTTATAAGAGCGTCGTCGACCGCCTCGGAGGATATAGCCGGCGTATTCGGTTCCTTGTCCTCGTCCGACTCTTTTTCGACTGTCATGAGATTCACCCCCCTATTTCCGCACTTTTCAACCGTAACTCTATAAAAACTTGTAAATTAACCCGCATTTAATTTTGAACGTTAGGAAGACTAATACTTTATAATTGCCGTTGACTCTAAAATTTTAAGGCAGTCCGTCTAAGAATGATTGAATTTAAACCCAAAAATATTTCCAAGGTTTTATATCAGTCGTAACCTCGATCAAGAGTAAAGAGCTACCTTAATTAAATCAATCGGTGTTTCCAGTTTGGAAAATAGTGAAGGTCTTGTGAAGACTACCCTTTCTTGTTATACTCATCCGAAACCATATTTCCGAAGTCAACGACATAATCCTACACTTCAGACAGTTCATATACCCCCTAAGAACAACAAATGCAGGAGGTCATTCAAACTGAGAATCTCTAAGAGAAAGGTGAGCCCATGAAGCGTTTTACGCAGACCGTGCAAGAAAGGATGGACCGTCTCTCCACCCGTCTGATCCATGCCCTCGATCTATCCTTGGATCTAAACTCTTTCCAAGTAAGCGAACGCCAAAAAGAGAGAAAAACTTTTTTTGACCGAGTCCTCGATCTTCTGTCCGACATCGAAGCCGAACTGGCAGCCGTCAAAATCAACTATCCCTTGCTCCTCTCTTTGGGACCGGAATTGACGACCCGACTGTTGGAAGAGACTACCGTCCCGGCGATCGCGGACTTGAAAGTCGCCGATATCGACAATACTTCCCGTTGGATAGCCCGGCAGGCTTTCGGAATGGGTTTCGAAGCGATCATCGCCCACCCCTTCGTCGGTTATCAAGGCGGTCTCGACGGACTCTTTCAAGAGGCTGAAGAGGCGGAGAAAGGGGTGATTTTGGTCGTCAATATGTCTCATCCCGGCAGCGCCGAGTTTATCACTCCCCAGGCAGAGAAACTGACCGAATTCGCCTCCGAACACGGGGCCGACGGCGCGATAGCGCCCGCCACCCGACCAAACGAAGTAAGGGAAGCCAGAGATAGGCTGGGGGACCAGATGATGCTCTTCACGCCCGGCGTCGGAGCCCAAGGAGGCGGTCCCGGCGACGCGGTGAAAGCTGGGGCGGACTGCGAGATAGTTGGTCGGGCCATTTACCAGGCCTCCGACCCCTTGGGCGCCGCTCGGAGGATAAAGGGTCTCATCAATGAGGCGGTCGATAGAAGATGAAGGAAAGCGACAGGACGAAAAAATTGGCGCAACTGCTAAGGGCCACTGGGGTCCTGGACTTTGGAGAGTTCACTCTCACTTCGGGCAAGACTAGCCCCTATTACGTCGACCTTCGCTTGCTCCCCTCTCACCCCATAGAGTTCGATCTGGCCGGGGATTTGATGGCTCAGACGATCAAGGAAAAAGAAATTTCTTTCGACAGCATCTGTGCCGTTCCCACGGGCGGACTGCCGCTGGGTGCTCTGGTGGCCAACAAGCTGGAGAGTCCTTTGATCTACGTCCGGAAAAAGGCCAAGGGGCACGGGGAGGGACGTCAGATAGAAGGCGCTTTCCAAGCGGGGGACCAAGTGTTGGTCCTGGACGATCTGATTACGACGGGGGGCAGTATTTTGGAAGCGATCGAAGAACTGCGCGGAGGAGGAGCTTCAGTTCAGGACGCCCTCGTACTATTGGATCGGCAAGAGGAAGGAAGAAAGAATTTGGGGGAAGCGGGCGTGACGCTTCACGCGGCGGGAGAAATAGGACCGTTAGTGGAGGAACTAGCAGGGAAGGGGGAGATATCCCCGGATTTGAAGGAGAAAGTCTTCCGCCATCTCCAGCGCTCAGCCGAAAGGTAAAAGAATCAGCCAAAAACCGAGGTGAGCCTTTTGCCCAGACATTTTAAGAGCAAAGACTTAATTACGATCAGAGATCTGAACCGGGAAGAACTGGAAGAAATCATGGACAGAGCGGAGGAAATGGAACAGTTTAGAGCAGGGGGGACCGATATAGCCCGGGGGAGAATACTGGCCACCCTCTTTTTTGAGCCCAGTACGAGAACGAGATTAAGCTTTCAGGCGGCGATTAAAAGGTTGGGGGGCGACACGATCGGTTTCTCTTCCGACGAAGGAACCAGCGTTCAGAAAGGGGAAACCCTGGCCGACACGTTACGCGTAGTCGCGGAGTATGCCGACATGGTGCTGTTGCGCCATCCCCGGGAGGGCTCGGCCAAGTTGGCCTCCGAGTTCCTCCGGGTTCCCGTCATAAACGGGGGGGACGGTAGCGCCAACCATCCCACTCAGACGCTGTTGGACCTTTATACCATTCGTAAAGAGCTAGGAGAGATTTCGGGCCATACCATAGCCCTGGTGGGAGACTTGCGCTACGGAAGAACTACGAGATCTCTGGCTCGGGCCCTGACGGCCTACCCGGACGTGGAGCTGATACTTACCTCTCCAAGACAGCTTCGGATGCGCAAAGACCTGCTCCTGGAACTGGAAAATAGTGGCCTCAACCCCCTGGAGACGGACGACTTAGAGGAGACGGCCGAAAAGGCCGACGTCCTCTACGCCACTCGTATCCAGAAGGAAAGGTTTCCCGATTTGGCCGAGTACGAGAAGGTGGCTCGCTCCTATGAAATAGATAGAGAATTGCTGGAAGAAGGGGGAGAGCCCCTCTTGATGCACCCGTTGCCCCGCGTGACGGAGATAAAAAACGACGTGGACGATATGGATTGTGCCGTATTCTTCGAACAGGCGGGAAACGGCGTGCCGGTGAGGATGGCCTTGATCTCTTTGCTACTGGAAAACGCTTCGGAGGGGGATTAAATGAACAAAAAGACAGAGATGCGGGTCAATCGGATCGAAAGCGGCACGGTGATAGATCATATCAGGCCCGGTTCCGCCATAGAGGTCTTTGAAATGTTGGGGCTCTCGAAGGACGAACAAAACTCAATTGCCATCGCCATCCGGGTAGAAAGCGACAAGATGGGTCAAAAGGATATCTTGAAGATCGAGGACCGTTATCTGACCCCGCGGGAGAGTTCGATGATCGCCTTGATCTCCCCCCATGCCACGATCAACATAATCCGTTCCTTCGAAGTGGAGAAGAAAAGGTCGGTCGAGCTACCGAAGAGGTTGGAGGGGACGATCTCCTGCGGCAATCCCAACTGTATCACCAACGCCGATCGAGAACCGGTCAAGTCCAGTTTCAAAGTCATTTCAAGACAGCCCTTGAGCGTCCGTTGCCTCTACTGTGACAATTTGATGGAGGAAGACCAACTGAAACATCAATTGATCGAGAGAGGGTAAATTTAAGATGAGCGCCGACAAGCGGAAGCGGTGGCCGGATCGCCCTCGAATCAGAACGGTTGAAGGAACGAGAGAGGAGACGCCGACGACGTGTTCGTTCGTTTTCCGAGTTTCGGAATCGTTTCAGGCGGATCCGGGCCAGTTTTTGATGGTTTGGCTGCCGGGCGAGGGAGAGATACCGCTTTCAATTTCCAATCTGGATGAGGATCGCCTGGAAATCACGGTCAAAGGGGTCGGCCCCCTGACGAAGAGAATGAACGAATTCGACCCGGGAGAGAAGTTGGGCTTAAGGGGTCCTTACGGCCAGGGCTTCTCCCCGCCCCGAGGGAGGGGGGAAACTGTCCTAGTCGGCGGAGGCTGCGGGATTCCCCCTTTGCGTTTTTATTATCTCCGCCACAGGGAGAAGCAAAAATTCCACACGTTCAGTGGGGCCGAAAGTCACGACGAAATTCTTTTTGAGAAAGAATTCGAAAATGATTCGCTCACGCTGGCCACTGACGACGGCAGCGCGGGATATGAGGGTTTCATCACGGATCCGTTAAAGGAATTTCTAGAGGAGAACCCGGAAAGGGTAGAAAGGGTGCTTACGGCAGGTCCGGAAATGATGATGAAGAAAGTCTTCCGAATTTGTGAAGATTTGAACGTAGAGCTGGAAGCCAGTCTGGAACGCTACATGAAATGCGGGATTGGCATATGCGGTTCCTGTCTAATCGACGGATTTAGAGTCTGTGAAGACGGACCGGTCGCCGACTCCAATCAATTGAGGGGACTGGCCGAATTCGGTCGCTGGAAGAGGGGACCTTCCGGCTCCCGCGAGCGGGTTTAAAGAGGAGGGAGGACAGTTGCTCGATTTCAAGCTTTCCGCAAAGCGGGTTTTCTACCGGGGTGGCTTTAGACCGCTCGAGGTGGGAATAAGGAAAGGCAAGATAACTGCAGTCGGTCGGAACCTAGCCCGGGCCCAACGGGAACTCGATCTGGGTGAGAACCTCCTATTGCCGGGAGCGATCGATTCTCACGTCCATCTACGGGAACCGGGAGAAACCTACAAAGAGGATTTCTCCTCCGGCACGAAAGCGGCGGCCCGCGGGGGGGTCACCAGCGTGCTCGATATGCCCAACAATAAGGAGCCGATAAATTCTCCGGAGCGATTTGTGAAGAAAAAGAAGATAGGGTTGAAAAAGGCGCTGGTAAATTTCGGTCTCTACGCCGCTTTGCCCCAAAGCCCGGGGGAGTTGTCCGCTTTGAAGGAAGCCGGGGCCATTGCCTTCAAACACTTTACCTACGAGAGGAGACTCGATCTCCCTCTGTGGGTAGAGGCAATAGACAAACTGGGGGCCTCCCTCGTCGTCCACGCCGAAGATCCCGACTTTGTCCAGCCGCTGGGGGAAGTCTCCGGTTCTCTGCCTTTGGCCCACGAGGAAGCCCGCCCCGCCCAGGCCGAACTGAAAGCGGCGAAAAGGATCTTGGCCCATCCGCCGGATCGATTACACCTGGCCCATTTGACCCTGGCCGAGACGATCGAATTGGCCTCCGGTCGGGCGACGGTGGAAGTGACACCCCACCATCTACTACTAGCGGCCGAAGATTTGGATCCGGATAATTTCTCCGGGGTGGTCAATCCTCCGATCAGAAAAAGGGAGGTTACGGAGAAGTTACAACTCGCCTTCAACGGAGGAAAGGTGGACACGCTGGGAAGCGATCACGCTCCCCACGGAAGAGGAGAGAAATTGACGGACGACCCCGACGAAGGGCGGTCGGGGATTCCCGGCCTGGAGACCCTTCTGCCCCTGACGCTGAGCTATGCTCGTCGATCGGAGGCTTCCCTGCGGAAGACGGTAGAAGCTTTGACGGAGAGGCCGGCGGCCATATTCAACTTGGAGAAGCGGGGGCGAATAGCGGAGGGCTACTGGGCAGATTTGACCGTAGTCGATCCAAACGAAGAAAGGGAAATCAGAGGGGAGCGTTTCAGCTCAAACTGCAAGGTGACGCCTTTCGAAGGAAGAAGGGCAAGCTTTTGGCCCGTTCTGACCATGGTCAACGGGGAGATCGTCTTTGAAGAAGGAAGACTGATGGGAAAGGGGGGAACCTTTTTGCATGGTTAAGGGAAAAGACAGACTAAGGGTGGAGCTAGCCGGAATTATCCTAGCCAATCCCACCGTCTTGGCCAGCGGCGTATTGGGCACCACTCCCGGTGGACTGAAGCTGGTCGCCGACGCGGGGGCCGGCGCAGTAACCACGAAAAGCGTCGGCAGTGAGCCGAGGAAGGGACATTCCCTACCGGCGGTAGTGGAGGTAGAGGGAGGTTACCTGAACGCGATGGGGTTGCCCAATCCCGGCATGGAAAATTACGCCAAAGAACTGGAAGAAGGACCGGAGATCGGAGCGCCCCTGATCGGCAGTATTTACGGAGGGGGGGCGGAGGAGTTCATCCGGGTCGGAGAAGAGATCGCCGCTCACGTAGATTTGATCGAACTGAACCTATCCTGCCCTCATGCCGGCGGACTTGGAGCCGCGATCGGCTCTGAGCCCTCCTTAGTGGAAAGGGTCGTAAGAGGCGTTACGGATGCGGTGGAGGTACCAGTTTTGGCCAAATTGACCCCCAACGTGCCCGACGTGGGGGAGATCGCGCTCGCCGCCGAGGAAGGGGGAGCGAAAGGGATCGCGGCAATCAACACCCTTAAGGGGATGACCATAGACATCGAAACCAGGAGACCGATTCTGGGCAACCGCTCCGGGGGGCTCTCCGGTCCCGCGGTTCATCCCGTCGCGGTGAAGGCGGTCTACGATATCTATTCCCAATGCTCGATCCCAATCGTCGGGATCGGCGGAGTCAACTCCGGAGAGGATCTGGTTGAACTGATGCTGGCCGGCGCCAGCGCCGTCGGCGTGGGAACGGCGGTGGCCAACGAGGGACTGAAAATATTTTCCCAACTGATTAATTTCTTGGACCGGTATCTGGAGGGAGAAAGTCTCAGCGCGGCGGACCTGATCGGGCTGGCTCACGGAACCGGGGAAAATTGAAGGGTAGAAGAAATCGGCGATAGGGGATAAAATTTAGCTGATCGCCGAGAGAACAATTTCAGTATCTATCCGAATCCTCTCACTAACTAAGTTCCAAGTCCCAGACCATAAAAAGTTCCAAGTCCCAGACCATAAAAAAACTGCAACCAGTTAACTCTGGGGGGAAGAGGAGATCGCGACTTTTCAGTCGAGGAAAGTCCGGACACCGTAGGGCAGGTCGCTTGCCTAGAAAGTTTCACCTTTCAGGGCAAGAGGGAGCGATCCCTGGAAAGTGTCACAGAGAATATACCGCCCAGCACTTAGATGTGATATGCAACTTGGCTCAGATCTTTTTAACTTGTTCACATGATGGTTTGCCTCTCCTTTCGGCGGACGATCACTTGACCAAGTAAGTCTCCTCATCCAAGTGCTGGGTAAGGGTGAAAAGGTGGAGTAAGAGCCCACCGCTCTCGCCGCGAGGTGGAGAGGCAGGACAAACCCCGACCGGTGCAAGGCCAAATAAGGGGCAAAGGGAGCTGCCCGTTCCTTGCCCTGGGTAGGCCGCTTAGATAGATGATCTCCTTACACAGAATCCGGCTTAACTTCCCCCCTCTTTTTCCTTCCTATCCAAATAACGCTGCAAGATAAGCGTGGCGGCGAGCTGATCCCTTTTTTCCTTGCGCCTCGCTCGACTCAGATCGGCCTGAAGCATCACCCGTTCGGCCTCGTTGGACGTCAGTCTCTCATCGACCGTCTCCACTTTATCCACGACCGAAGAGAGTTCCTCTTCCAGGGCCTTTTTGAATCTCAATACCTCCTCCGCCTGCTTACCTCTCTCTCCGTTCATCCGGAGGGGAAGCCCTATCACGACTGCTTTCACCTTCTCCTCCTCCACCAGGCCCCGCAAAAATTGGAGATCCTGTTCCAGGCCTTTTCTATCGTAGCTTTCCCTGCCGAAGGCGATCTCAGCCCCAGGATCGCTCAGAGCTATCCCCATCCTCTTGCTGCCCCAATCCAAAGCAAGCACCTTTCCTTCCGCTTCTTCCTTCACTGGGCCTCCTTATCGAACCATCCTCAATCTACCAGTAAGCCCCTCCGATGATCAGTCCCACTCGAACGAGGATCAGTAGCCACCCCACGACTACCAGGCCCCAGGTAATCTTCTTGGCCAATTCTGCCACTATCAAAAAGAGAGTCAAAATAACCATAACGCCAATAGGGCCGGACAAACTACCGCTCAACCTGGCTTCCGGAGGTAAAATCTGGTTTACTCCCTGTCGAATTCTCTCTCCGACCCAGCGAGAGATCGTGTAAATATAGGTCAAAGCTTTGTTCAACGGTTCGCTGTCGATCAGCCGCTCAAACCCCTCCTCTCCTTCTCCTTGAGATTGGGCCCAACAACCGGGGCTCACAAACACCAAGGCTAGGACAATGGACAGGAAAACCACGAAACCGGACAGGACCGTCTCTCCGTTCAGAGAGACCGAAGAGCGAATTTTGCCCACAGACTGGATTGACATATCTATTCCCCCTTAGAATACAGATAGAATACAGACGGATATCGTAAAAGGTATATAAAACCTCGTAAAGCAACCTCCATTTGTTTTTAAAATACTTTGGAGGGTGTCCCCCTTAATTGTCAATTGAACGGTCAATTCAAGGACAGTCTCCGTAAAGGACCGTTAATTGAAACCCGAAATTCTTTCCGAGGTTACATATACGATCGTTCCAAACTTACCATTAACCCTTATTCGTTGCAACTTTTTTTATAGAACCTATAATTGATGGAATCTAAACCCTGTTTGCAACCAATCGTTCTTTTGATATCCTGATTTGGCGGGTCTTTCCACCCGCATCGCAGATAAAAGCAACAGGGATAAGGCCGATCGCCTTGTGCTCTCTATCCCCGGAGGGAGCTCCGGGGTTTTCTCGGAAAATTTTTATTGAAGAGAAGAGATGGAGAAGAAATTTGAGGAGGGTTACTATTGAAGTCCACTATTAAGGAAAAAAAAGAAAACAAAGTGACGCTTGAGGTGGAGATAGAAAGCGAAGCCGTCGACCGGAAGTTGGATCAGATATATCAAAAGGTGGTCCAAGAAATGGATCTGCCCGGCTTCCGTAAGGGAAAAGTACCGAAAAGCTTCCTCAAGGCTCGTTTCGGGGATGACGTATTCTACGAAGACGCCCAGGAAGAACTGGTGGAGGAATATCTCCCCCAGGCTCTCGAGGAAAGCGACGTGGATGCCGTCTCCAAACCCGAAGTGGAGACACAGAGTTTCGAGCGGGGCGAGGATTTCGTCTTCGAAGCCGAAGTGGAAGTGATGCCGGAAGCAAAACTTGGGGATTATAAGGGTCTGGAAATAGAGGCGGTCGAGGAAGTCGAAGTCACAGAAGAAGATATCCAAAGAGAACTGGACGGTCTACAGGAACAAAACGCCCAGATCGTTCCCAAAGAAGGAGATTTGGTAGAGGAAGAGGATATAGTAATAGTGAGGGACGAAGATGACAATACCAATAGATTTTCCGCCTCCGAAGACCCGCAGGATCCTACCCATCGATTAGTGGGGAGAAAGGTGGGCGAGGAAGTCGAACTTGACTCCGAGGGAGAAAAGTATAGGTTCACTATCGAAGAGATCAAAGAGGTCGATTTGCCCGAACTAGATGACGAATTCGCCCTGGATTTGGGTCATGAAAGCATGGAGCAACTGCGGGAAAACGTCAGAGCGGACTTGAGCGAAGAAATGGAGGAAGAACATAGGCAGGATTTGGGCGAAAAATTGTTGGACAAGGTAGTGGAAAACTCGGACGTCTCTCCGCCGGAAGGCGTGGTAGAGGGTATGGTCGACGATAGAATACAGGACTTTGAGAGTCAACTTGGCCCTGGTTCGATAGACGCACTCCTGCAGAAAGAAGACAGAACGGAAGAAGCTTTGAGGGAGGAGTTAGGGGAATCCGCTCGCCAGAATCTCAAGCGCCAACTAGTATCGGACAAGATAGCGGAGTTGGAAGGTATAGAGGTGGACGACGAGCAACTGGAAGAGGCTCTAGAAGAGGAAGCGGAGAGACAAGATACGAGCGTAATGAAATTGCGTAACCAGCTCAAGGCACAAGATCAGCTGGAAGCCTACCGGGACGGCCTCAAGCGAAAGAAGGTACAAGATCTCTTATTGGAAACTGCTCAGATCAGCTACGTCAGCGAAGCGGAAAAAGCGGGAAAAGAGAGCGACAGTTCAACCGAACAAAGAGAAAAAGCGGAGCAAGAGGGGGAAACCAATGAGTGATAAAAATCAATTTAGAGCTCAAATTCCTTTTGTAATCGACAAATCCGAGGGAGTGGAAAGGACTTACGACATCTACTCCCGGCTGCTTAAAGACAGAATAGTATTTCTGCGCGGCCCCGTCACCGAGGAAATGGCCAACGTCGTAGTGGCTCAGTTGCTCTTCCTGGAAGCGGAAAACCCGGAAAAAGACATCAATCTCTATATCAACACTCAGGGGGGCGTCGTGACCGGCGGATTGGCCATCTACGACACGATGCAATACGTAAAATCCGACGTAAAGACTATCTGTGTGGGGCAAGCCTCCAGCATGGGCGCCCTTTTACTGACGGCCGGCGAGGAGGGCAAAAGGTATTCGCTGCCCCACTCCCGGGTCCTAATCCATCAACCGCTGGGGGGAGCACAGGGCCAGGCGACGGACGTAGAGATACACGCCAACGAGCTGGTCAAGGTCAGAGAAAGGATAAACAAAATAATATCCAAACATACGGGCCAACCGATGGAAAAAGTAAAGAAGGACACGGACAGGGACTTTTTCATGACCGCGGAAGAAGCACAGGAATACGGATTGATCGATGAAGTAATAGAAACTTTTAAGCCGACAGAATAGAAGCTTCCCAGGCAGGTTGCCTAGAGAGGTAACCTGCCTTTCTTCTTTCTGCTCCACGGTGAAGACGGCCTCGATTTGAGCTGGACGGATCTTCTGGCTAGAATATAATAGATCGTCATCCTGGGGGGAGTGGAAAAAGGACAGTATAAAGAATGTGTAAGTCGCCTCCTCTTTGGTTTTTTAATTGGATCGAAATATTTCCGAGTTTTAAAATTTACTTGGAACTGCAGAAAATCTTGCAGGCAGGAGGGCTGGATATATGGGCGCCGGCAAAATAATCCTTTTGTATCTGATTTCGCTTGGTTCCTTCCTGGCGATCGATTTCTTCTGGCTCGGCGTGGTGGCCAGAGATTTTTATCGGAATAACTTGGGAGAAATGATGCGAGACCCGGTCAACTGGCCCGCAGCCTTCTCCTTTTATCTTATCTTCGTCGCCGGAGCCATGTTGCTGGTTATTTTGCCCTCCCTGAACGAGGGTTCAATCTCGAAAGCTGTGATAATGGGCTTTATCTTCGGCGTTGTAGCTTATTCCACTTACGATCTGACCAATCTGGCCACTCTGCAAAACTGGCCTTTGAAGATGGCCTTGGTCGATATAGTGTGGGGTGGAGCTCTTTCTTCAGCCGTCTCTTTGGTCGGCTTCGCTGTTGGACATTGGGCTTTCTAAGAAAAGTTGTTAAAATTGCAAATCCCTTGGTACCATTGAGCGATGAGCAATGCAAACAATTAAATCGAGGTGAGGTTTGATGAAAAAGTTTCTAGTCAAACTCGCAAGCATCCTTGTCGGGTTTGCCGGTGCGCTAGTCTTGATCTATTTCCTGTTGTTTCTGGTCACTTCTGCCACAAGCATACCGTCCGCACCCCTAGTAAGCATAGGGGTTCTACTAGGATCGCTGATTATCGGCTTTGGTCTCTTGAAAGGCGCAAGGATGGTCTGGAACCTGCCCAGCGACTGGGCTTAGGGGTAAATTTGACCGCTACATTTGTAAAAGGTGGAAAAATCCTCTGCAGCCACAATTGCCTCTCTGGCTGCAGAGGATTTTCTATCTGTCTGGATATAAAACCTCGGAAAGAATTTCGGGTTTCAAGTAACGGTTGTTTAAGGGAACCATCCTTGAATTGACCGTTCAATTGACAATTAAGGCAACCATCCTCCAAAGTATTTTAAAACCAAATGGAAGGTGCTTTACGAGATTTTATAGAGGGAGTTTGATTCGACCTTAAGGAAAGCGGCTCCTAACCAGGTCGGTCAAACCCCGGCCGTCATTTATAGGGTGCTCCCGGTCTATTCCGGAAACGAGGAAATGGGCCTCTACGGGCTCGTTTCCCCTTTCCAACTTTATCAAAACCTGGTTCCAACCTTCTTGCAACTTGGCCTTGGCGTAGTTCGAACCGTCCCCTCCTTCATTGGGAGCCAGCGAAACTACCTCCTCTGTCTCTTTGAGAAACTCTCCGTTAAGCCAGAACTTCATTCTATTGTTGTTGGGCACTCCCAGGACGACTTCCTTCTCCTCCGTGGAACGGATCCAATGGAGCAAATAAACTACGCCGCTTTCTCCTTCGAAGAATTCCTCCGGTCGCAAATCGTTGCCCTTCCTCCATTCCTCTCTCCAATCTTCGGGAGGGGCGGAGAAGG
>Ga0207797_1002690_pt1 | contig 12223 bp, 12 predicted proteins | sample PRCRCaboRojoPR_6_FD_187275 | JGI IMG/M metagenome (GOLD analysis project Ga0207797, IMG submission 187275) | Marine sediment microbial community from Cabo Rojo, Puerto Rico - PR CR 10% Liquid 1 (SPAdes) | ecosystem: Environmental > Aquatic > Marine > Coastal > Sediment | place: Cabo Rojo, Puerto... | reverse complement strand
TAGTGGTCCGTGCCGATCTCGGGGAACAGACCGTAGTGCTCGCGGAGGGCGAAGTACTGCGATGGCGTCAGGGCGTGCAGGATCAGGTGGCGCATCTCCTGGCGGGTCAGGGGGATCTCCACGTCGCCCGAGCGATAGCGGTAGCCGGGCTCACCCGAGATGACGCTCGGCGGTCCCGGGTCGCCGATCTGCATGGGCTTGTGACCGCTGTAGTCCCCGGCGCATGCGACGAGCAGGCCCTCGTCTGTGTAGCGCCTGATCGTGCCCTCGGCGTCCTCGATCTCCACCTGATCATGCGGTAGCGGGGTCTCGAGCCGGTTCTTGCTGTCGTCGCTGTTCATGGTGCCCGCGCCCGTCGGATTGCTTACCCGCGGCCCTGGAGCTGCTGCACGACCTCTTCGTTTTCCAGGGTCGAGGTGTCCTGGGTGATCTCCTCGCCCTTGGCCACCGAGCGCAGGAGGCGACGCATGATCTTGCCGGAGCGGGTCTTGGGCAGGCTCTCGGTGAAGCGAATCTCATCGGGCCTTGCGATGGCCCCGATCTCCTCGGTCACCCAGACGCGCAGGGCGTCGGCCATCTGCTGAGCCTCGCTCCCCATGGGGCGCTCGCCCTTGCACACGACATAGGCCACGATCGCCTCGCCCTTGACCTCGTGGGGACGGCCGACCACAGCGGCCTCGGCGACCCGGTCGTGGGCGACCAAGGCGGACTCCACCTCCATGGTACCGAGGCGGTGGCCCGAGATGTTCAGGACGTCGTCGATGCGGCCCATGATCCAGAAGTAGCCATCGGCGTCCTTGCGGGCGCTATCACCGGCCAGATAGTAGCGGCCGTTGAACTTCGGGAAGTAGGTCTTGCGATACCGCTCCTCGTCTCCCCACACGTTGCGTAGCATGGAAGGCCAGGGCTTCTTGATGACCAGATAGCCGCCGTGCTCCGGATCGACCGGCTCGCCGTCGTCATCCACCACATCGGCGTCGATCCCGGGTAGCGCCCGGGTACAGGAACCGGGCTTGGTCGGGGTCGCAGCCGGGACGGGCGCGATCATGTGGGCGCCCGTCTCCGTCTGCCACCAGGTATCCACGATGGGACAGCGCTCACCGCCGATCACCTGGTAGTACCACATCCACGCCTCCGGGTTGATGGGCTCGCCCACCGTCCCCAGCAGGCGCAGGCTCGACAGATCATAGCCCCGGGGGATCTCCTCACCGAGCTTCATCAGCGCCCGAATAGCCGTAGGCGCGGTATAGAAGACGCTCACCCCGTGGTCCTGGCATATGCGCCAGAAACGGCCCCCGTCGGGCACTGTGGGGGCACCCTCGTACATAACCTGCGTGGCGCCTACACCCAGGGGTCCATAGGCGATATAGGTGTGTCCGGTGATCCAGCCTACGTCGGCAGTGCACCAGAAGACATCCTTGTGCTGCAGGTCGAAGACCCACTTTGTGGTGACCACGGCGTTGAGCAGGTAGCCGGCACTGGCGTGCTGTATCCCCTTGGGCTTGCCGGTTGAGCCCGAGGTATAGAGCAGGAACAACGGATGCTCCGCCTCGACCCACTCCGGCTCGCACGTCTTCGGCTGCCCCTCGATCGCCTCGTGCCACCATACGTCACGCCCCCCATGCATGGGCACCTCGTGGCCGGTGCGCCGATAGACGATCACCGTCTCGACGCTCGGGCAGCCGTGCTCCATGGCGCGGTCGGTGTTCTGCTTCAGGGGGATAACCTTGCCGCCCCGGTTGCCGCCGTCGGCGGTCACCACTGCCCGGGCGCCGGCATCGTTGACCCGATCCCGCAGGGCCTCCGCAGAGAAGCCGCCGAAAACCACCGAGTGAATGGCCCCGATGCGCGCGCAGGCCTGCATGGCCACCACGGCCTCGGGCACCATGGGCATGTAGATGACCACGCGGTCGCCCTTGCCGATGCCGTGGGCCTTCAGGGCGTTTCCGAACTGGGCGACCTCATCGTGGAGCTGCTTGTAGGTGATGGTGCGGGTGTCCCCGGGCTCGCCCTCGAAGCGTATGGCGGGCCGGTCACCGCGCGTCTCCAGGTGGCGGTCTAGGCAGTTGTAAGAGACGTTGAGCCGCCCGTCCGTGAACCAGCGGTAGTGAGGGGCCCGGCTCGAGTCCAGGATCTGGCGGAAGGGCTTCTTCCAGTCGATCTCCAGCTGGGCCAGCTCGCCCCAGAACCCCTCATGGTCGGCCTCGGCCTTGCGGCGGAGGGCCTCCAGGTCGTCCGGCTTGATGCGCGCCTGGGCCTGGAACGAGCTAGGTGGCTGGAAGAGGCGCTCCTCCTCCAGGACATGCTCGATGTTGTCACTGCTCATGGCTCCTCCCGTGACTGATCGCTCGGCGCCTTGGCCGCCTTGAAATGCTCGCCAGCATAACATGGCGCCGCGGCCCAGCCCCGGGGCCGGATGCAGCCCTTGTGGGCCCGTAGCCCCGCGCCCGCCGACGCGGGGCCGAGCTCGATCAATGGCGCCGGGGCAGGGGCTCGACGAGCGATGGATCGAGATGCCAGTGACGGGCGATCTCCCGAGCGCGCTCGGCGTCCTCGGGATGGACGAAGACGAGGAGCTGTCCGCCGTGCTGCTCCAGCCAGGCATGCAAGGCCTGCCAGCGCCGTCCGCAGAGCGCCTCTCCCAGGTCGGTGCTGGGCTCCACGACGGCGAGTATCGGCGCCTGGCTGTCATCCTGGGCATGGATGTCGGCGGTCATGGGGACATCGAGGACCGGGACCGTGACCGGCTCCGGATTCTCGTAGCCTTCGACCAGCTCGACACGAAAATCGCCGATGCCACGACCCGCCAGGACCTCCAGGGCGTTGCGGGCCATGGCCTCGCGCTCCTGCTCGATGGCGTCCGGGCGCATGCCGTATTCCATACCACCATATTGCATGACTGGTGCCTCCTCTTGAGCAACGCGTGGACTGACACCGGAGTATAGGCAGTCGGTCAATGTCGCGTTGAGGTCACGGGGCATCCGCTGGAGTCTCGACCCCGATCGCCTGCCTGTGCACCGGCCAAGGCGCGCTGTCGTTGCGCAGCCGTCCGGGTTTGGAGCAGCATCGGCAACAGGTGGATGACCTCGCACACGGCGTTCGTTGGGGCCACATCATGGCCCGGATGGGCAGGAACGCCTGGCAGGCCCGCTCTGACCGGCTATGCTCCAGGGGAGTCATTGATCCTGGACGTGTTCAGCGGCCTCGGGCACGGCCCTCGATCGGGACGGGCCTGGGCCGCGCAACACCGAGCGCGGAGAGCGATACCGTGGCGCAACGAGTGCTTGTGATCGACGACGAGGCAACGGTCCGCCGTGCCTTTGAGCTGGCGCTGGAGGATACCGGGCACGAGGTCCTGACGGCAGCCTCCGGGCAGGAGGGTATCGAGTCCTTTGATCAGGACCGCCCGGCGCTTGTCTTCCTGGACCTGAAGATGCCGGGCATGGGCGGCGTCGAGGTCTTGCGGGCCATCCGCCAGCGGGATCCCCAGGTACCCGTCTACATCGTGACCGCCTTCTACCGCGAGTTCTTCGATGAGCTGCGGATAGCCGCCCAGGAGGGCCTGGACTTCGAGCTCCTGCAAAAGCCCGTGGGCCTGGACCAGATCGCCGAGGTAACCCACGGGGCGCTGATTGGGGCGACGGAGGCCCGCTGATGGCGCAGGCAACGTACGTATTGGTCATCTTCGTTACCGGTGAGACACCCTCCTCGCGGCGCCAGATCGAACAGCTGCAGGACCTGCTGGAGCGGGAGTTCACCGGCCTCTATCGGCTCAGTGTGGTCAACGTCTTCAAGGACCCCGACGCCGCTGTCCGCCACGACGTCTTCGCCACCCCGACCGTGGTGAGGCTCCTGCCCGAGCCGGTACGACGCATCGTCGACGGCCTGAGAGACCGTGAGCGGGTCCTCTCGGGGCTGGAGCTGGAGCACGCCGTCTCCGCGGACGCGTCGCGGGCCTGAGCGGAGGAGCCCTTAGAGGGCCTGTCATGGGGCGTCTTGCGAGACTGCTCGGCGTGGGACGCCGGCGGTGGCTCGTGGTGGCGACGGGGCTCCTGGCACTGCTGGCCATCCTTCTCGCCTACGGCTATTTCGATTATCACCGTGCCCGCATCCTGGGGCTCTGGGAGCGGCGCCTGTCGATCATGGCCAATGACCGCCAGGAGGCGATCGAGGCGTGGGTCGCCGAGCGGGCCGCCGATGCGGGGCTGCTGGCCGCCATCGTAGAGGGGCGGGCTGCGGTGGAGCCCGGGGAAGGTCGAGCCACCCTCGACCTGGCCATGTCCGCCTATGGCTACTCTAGCGGGGCTGTCATGACCCCCGATGGCAGTGTCCTGACGTCGGCGGGGAAGCGGTCAGAGCCGGTGCTGACCTGGGCTCGCGCGGTGAACAAGGATATGCCAAGGGTCGAGATGGTCCTGAGCGATGAGCAGGCTCCGCAGGTGGCCACGGTCTCGGGTCCACAGGGAGAGGCACGCAAGCCCCTGGTGGTCCTGGCGATGCCGCCGGAGCGCAGCCTGTACGCCTTTCTGGAGCGCAAGGAGGCCCTGGCGCCTAGCGTCGAGGCGTTGCTCGTGCGCCGGGAGGGCGATGACCTGGTGTTCCTGAGCCCCCTGCGCTTCATGGAGGGGGAGCGACCCGGGCGGCATATAGCCTTCGGCGATACGGGCGTAGCCGAACCCGCCCGGCAGGCCACGCGGGGGGTCGACGCCTTCCATCAGGGCGTGGATTACCGCGGGGAGCCGGTGCTGGCCGCGGCGCGCCCGATTGCCGGTACTCCATGGGGTCTCGTGGTGAAGGTGGATCGGGGCGAGGCCCTGGCGCCCTACTACGAGGACCTGGGCTGGGTGGCCGGCCTGATCGTCGCGGTCCTGATGGCCGGCGGTGGGCTCGTGGGCCTGCGTGTCCGCAGCAGGCAGGTGCACTACCTGCAGGCCCTTCACGAGCGGGATGCGCGCTACGAGAGGCTGGTCGACACGCTCCAGGAGGGCATCATCGAGCTCGACGTACGGGACACGATCCGCTTTACCAATCCGGCCTTTCGCCGCCTCCTGGGGTATGCGCCGGGCGAACTCGAGGGCCAGCACGTGGCCGCGATCCTGCCGAGCAAGGAGCGCGACGCCGTCAGCACTCGCCTGGCCGAGCGGCGGCGCGGGATCACGGAGCAGTACGAGGTCCAGCTGCAGCGCAAGGACGGAACGACTATCCCCGTCCTGGCCAGCGCAACCCCGGTCACCGACGTCCAGGGTTGCTATGCGGGCTCCCTGTCCGGTGTCGTCGACATCGCCGAGCGCAAGCGCGCGGAGGCGAAGTACCGGGCCTTCTTCGAGCAGGCGCCCGACGGCATCGTGGTCGCCGATGGCGAGACCGGGCGACACCTGGAGTTCAACGATGTCGCCTGCCAGCAGCTCGGCTACTCTCGCGATGAGTTCGCGCGCCTGCGGCTCCGCGACTACCACATCGCCGAGGACCCGAAGGAACCTGATCCGCTCTCGCTCGAGGGGATGCAGGAGCATTGGCACCGTCGCAAGGACGGTGAGGAGCGCGTCGTACAGGTCTCGGCGCGGCGGCTGCTCCTGGAGGGGCGCCCGATGGTACAGCTCATCTATCGCGATGTTACCGAGGCCAGACAGCAGCAGGCCCGCCTGATGGAGGGCGAGAAGCTCGCTGCACTGGGGGCGATGACGGCGGGAATCGCGCACGAGCTGAACAATCCGGTCATGGGCCTGCTCAACTTCGTCCAGTACGCAAGACGCCGCGCCGGTGATGACCGGCGGCTGGCAGGGGTCCTGCAGGAGGCCGAGGAGACCGCCGAGCGCGTGACCCGGCTAGTGCGGGATCTGCTGACCGTCGCCCGCGGGCGACGGACCGACAACGCGCGGGAGCGTATCCAGGATGCCGCGCAGCGCATCCAGGCCCTGCTGGCCTATCGCTTGACCGAGTCGGATGCGACCCTGGAGGTCCGCATCCCAGATGAGCTGCCGGCGGTTGCCATCACCCCGGATCACCTGCATCAGGTGCTGCTCAATCTGATGACCAACGCTATCGATGCGGTAGAAGGCCGCCAAGACCGCCAGGTAGCCGTGGAGGCGCGGGTGGTGGGCGATGCGGTCGCCCTCAGCGTCTCTGATACCGGACCGGGCATCACCCGTGAGCAGCGCCAGCGTATGCTGGAGCCCTTCTATACGACCAAGCAGGTGGGCAGGGGAACGGGCTTGGGCCTTTGGATCGTGCACAATCTGCTTGAGGAGCACGGTGGCGGGCTCGATGTCACGAGCAGCCCCGGCCGCGGATCGACCTTCACCGTGACCTTGCCTGTCGTGAGGTGAGGTGCTGTACCGACGCCCGTGCGGGGGCGCCGGACGTGGTAGGGGAGCGCTGTATCTGGCCCGTTGTCACGGGCACGGCAGGCTCGCACCGGGGGGCACCCTGGGCCGATGGTCTTGTGGGGCGGATGGTCGGGGTGAACGTGCGGTTCTAGACCGGTGATGGTGCCGAGGAGAGGACTTGAACCTCCACGGGGTTACCCCCACTAGCACCTGAAGCTAGCGCGTCTACCATTTCCGCCACCTCGGCAGGCAGGATGCGTACGCTAGCAAGGCCCCCGGGGCTTGTCAAACCATGGGGCCGCGTGTATCGGGCCGGGATGCGTTACCATGCCCGCCTTCCTATACACAGGGTCAGCCGTGTGACCCGGATGGCCCGACCTTTCTTTCAGCAAAACGGACTCCATGCCAAGACAAAAAGCAAGCCGCGTCCAGGACCCTCAGGCCGAACGCGAGGCGCAGCGTTACGAGCGGCCCATCCCAAGCCGCGAGGTGATCCTGCAGGTGCTCTCGGATAGCACCGGACCCATGGCCTTCGAGCCCCTGGCCGATCAGCTCGGGCTGACCGAGGAGGTCGATCTCGAGGCGCTGCAGCGCCGGCTGCGGGCCATGGAGCGCGACGGCCAGATCGTGCGCAACCGCCGCAATGCCTACCTGCCCAGCAAGAAGGCGGACCTGGTGCGAGGCCGGGTGGTGGGCCACCCCGATGGCTACGGCTTCCTGATCCCCGATGAAGGGGGCGACGACCTCTTCTTGTCCCCCAAGCAGATGCGCTCCTTACTGCACGGCGACCGGGCCCTGGCCCGGGTGGTGGGCATCGACCGACGGGGTCGGCGCGAGGGAACCCTGGTCGAGGTGCTCGAGCGTAACACCCATCAGGTCGTGGGGCGGCTCTTCCAGGAAAAGGGGATCAACTATGTGGTCCCGGACAACAGGCGCCTGCATCAGGACGTGCTCATACCGCCGGAGCAGGCGGACGCTGCGGCCAGCGACCAGATCGTGGTGGCCGAGATCGTTGAGCAGCCCAGTCGGCGCACCCAGCCCATCGGGCGCGTGGTCGAGGTCCTGGGTGAGCACATGGCTCCGGGCATGGAGATCGATATTGCCCTGCGCTCGCACGAGCTGCCCCATGAGTGGCCGGAGGCCGTGACCGAGGCCGCCCGGGCGCTGGGCGACGAGGTGCCGGAGAAGGCCAAGCGCGGGCGCTGGGACCTGCGCGAGACGCCGCTGGTAACCATCGACGGTGAGGACGCCCGTGACTTCGACGATGCGGTCTACGCCGAGCGTACCGACAAGGGCTGGCGGCTGCTGGTGGCGATCGCAGATGTGGCCTCCTACGTGCGCCCGGAGGAGGCCCTGGATGCCGAGGCCCAGCGTCGCGGCACGTCGGTCTACTTCCCGCAGCGCGTCATCCCCATGCTCCCGGAGGAGCTGTCCAACGGCCTGTGCTCGCTGAACCCGGATGTGGACCGCCTCTGCATGGTCTGCGAGATGGACATCGACCGCCGCGGGCGTCTGCGCCACTACCGATTCGCCCGCGGCGTCATGCGCTCGGCAGCCCGTCTGACCTACACGGAGGTGGCGCAGATGGTGGTGGAGGGCAAGCGCGCGGTGCGCGAGCGTTACGACCATGTGGTCGAGCATCTAGACGAGCTCTATGAGCTGTACAAGGCCTTTCGGGTTGCCCGCCAGCGCCGTGGCGCCATCGACTTCGAGACCACCGAGAGCCGCTTCATCTTCGACGAGCATGCCAAGATCGAGCGCATCGTCGCCGAGGAGCGCAACGACGCCCACAAGATCATCGAGGAGTGCATGATCACGGCCAATGTGGCTGCGGCCCGCTTCCTCCAGGCTCACGAGCTACCGACCCTGTATCGGGTCCACGAGGGTCCCGAGTCGGAGAAGCTGGAGCAGGTGCGCGAGTTCCTGGGGCAGCTGGGTTTGAGCCTCGGGGGTGGCGAGGAGCCGGACCCGAAGGACTATGCTCGGGTTATCAACGAGGTCTACGAGCGTGCCGATGCCCACCTGATCCATACTGTGCTCCTGCGCTCCCTATCCCGGGCGGTCTATGCGCCCGAGAACGTGGGCCACTTCGGGCTAGCCCTGGACGCCTACGCCCACTTCACGTCGCCGATACGGCGCTATCCGGATCTGCTGGTCCACCGCGGCATACAGCACATCCTGGACGGCGGCACCGTCCAGGGCTTCCACTACGAGCATGAGGACATGGTGGGTCTGGGTGAGCACTGCTCCATGACCGAGCGGCGCGCCGATGACGCGACGCGCGATGTGGCAGACTGGCTGAAGTGCGAGTACATGCTCGAGAAGGTGGGCATGGAGCTCGACGGCCTGATCACCGGCGTGACCTCGTTCGGTCTGTTCGTCGAGCTCGACGGGATCTTCATCGACGGCCTGCTCCACGTCACCTCCCTGGAGAACGACTACTACCAGTTCGATCCGGTAGCCCATGAGCTCCGCGGCGAGCGCAGCGGGCGCGTCTACCGTCTGGGTGACCCGATCCGCGTCCAGGTCGCACGGGTCGATCTGGACGAGCGCAAGATCGACTTCGAGCTGGCCGAGGCCGAACGCGGCCGTCGCCCCCAGCGGCGGCGCCGGGCGCCCGCGAAGAAGAAGGTTGCCAAGAAGAAGGCGAAGCAGCAGTAGGCAGCCCGCGGGCGCCGGCGAGCGTATCTTCGGACTGCACCCGGTCGGCGCGGCGCTGCAACGCCAGCCCGAGCGGGTGTACTGGCTGTGGATCGACGCCCGGCGCCGGGACCGCCGACTGCGCGAGCTCGTGGCCCGGGCCGAGGCTGTCGGCGTCCCCGTCGAGACCGTCGAAGGCCAGGTCCTGGATCAGATGCTCGGACACGGCGAGCGCCACCAAGGGGTGGTCGCCCGCTACAGCCCGTTGCCGGTGCTGGCCGAGGACGCCCTGGCGTCCCTCCTGCATGCGGTCAGCGGTGCACCGCTGGTCCTTGTACTGGACGAGGTCACCGATCCCCACAACCTGGGGGCCTGTCTGCGCACCGCCGACGCCGCCGGCGTCACCGCCGTGGTGACGCCCCGGGACCGCTCGGCACGGCTGACCCCCGCCGTACGCAAGGTCGCCTCGGGAGCGGCCGAGGTCGTCCCTCTGGTGCAGGTTACGAACCTGGCCAGGGCCATGCAGGAGCTCAAGGGTCTGGGCCTGTGGCTGGTCGGCATGGCGGATGAGGCCGGACAGTCCCTGTATGGGATGGATCTGCGACTGCCCCTGGCCCTGGTGCTGGGGGCCGAGGGCCGGGGCCTGCGTCGGCTGACGGCCGAGCGCTGTGACCATCTTGCCGCCCTGCCCATGCAGGGCGCGGTGGAGAGCCTAAATGTCTCGGTGGCAGCGGGGATCTGCCTTTATGAGGCCCTGCGCCAGCGCGGCGCGGCGCTTGCGGCGGCCACATCGGGCGGGTAGCATATCCGGTTTTCCATAACCTCCTTGCCTTACCGCCCGTACGGAAGGCTGCAACCCGAAAGGAGCGTATCCCATGCGTCACTACGAGGTCGTATTCCTGGTCCATCCGGACCAGAGCGAGCAGGTTCCCGCCATGGTGGAGCGCTATCGCTCCATGGTCGAGAACGGAGGTGGCACTGTGCATCGCCACGAGGACTGGGGCCGGCGCCAGCTTGCCTACCCCATTGCCAGGGTTCACAAGGCGCACTATGTCCTGATGAACCTGGAGTGCGGCAAGGAGGTCATCGATGAGCTGGACAACGCCTTCCGGTTCAACGATGCCGTGATCCGCAACCTGATCATGCGCAAGGACAAGGCCGTGACCGAGCCCTCGCCCCTCGCCAAGCAGAAGGACGACGGCGAGTCGGCCAAGGCGGAGAAGGCCGAGAGCGCCTGAGCCCCGTCGGCACATCGTGGACAACCGTGTCGTGCTGGGCGGGCGTGTCGTTGCTGGCCCGGATCGACGCGTGACCCCTGGCGGGACACCGATTACCCGCCTGACCCTGGAGCACTGCTCCGAGCAGCCGCAGGCGGGGACGACGCGCCAGGTCCGGCTGCGCATCGGCGTTGCGCTCGCTGGCGAGTCCCTGGACCGCAGCCTGCCGAGGCTGGAGCCGGGTGCCCATGTGCGCGTCAGTGGATTCCTTGCACGCGCCGGCTATCGTGACGGGGACTACCGCCTGGTGGTGCACGCCGAGACACTTGAAACCCTGGACTAGAGGACCGAGACGATGGCTCGCTTCTTCCGTCGCCGCAAGTACTGTCGCTTCACCGCCGAGGGTGTGGAGGAGATCGACTACAAGGACATCAACACCCTCAAGAACTACATCACGGAGACGGGCAAGATCGTGCCGAGCCGCATTACCGGCACACGGGCCCCGTACCAGCGCCAGCTGTCACGTGCGGTCAAGCGGGCCCGGTATCTGGCGCTATTGCCCTACACCGATCGGCACCGCCAGAGCTAGCGGCAGCTGACGGCGTCCAAGCCGGAGAGCGGCCATGCACGCCCTGGCAGCCTTCGTCATGGACAGCCGATGGAAGGCGGTGATGGTGGCCATCGCCTTCGCCGTGGGCGCGTTCGTGGTGCCGCCCGCCGGGATCGTCAGCGCGGCAGCCGTGGCCCTGGTGGCGCTCCGGCTCGGGCCATGGGCGGGCCTCTCGGTAGCCGCTCTGGCGACCCTGGGCCTGGTGCTGCTGGCCCTGATCGCCGGGCGGCCTGGCATCGGCGTCGCCTACGGCCTCTCGCAGTGGCTGCCGGTGCTGGTGGTGGCCCAGGTCCTGCGACAGACGGTGTCGCTGCGCCTGACGGTGCAGGTGATCATCGTCCTCGGGCTGCTCGGGGTCCTGCTCTTCCACGCCGCGGTAGCCGATACCGCCGCCTTCTGGATGGGCGTTATGGACGCCCTAGTGCGGCCCGTGCTGAGCCAGGCCGAGGTCTCGCCGGCCGAGCTGGAGACAGCCCTGCAGCAGGCTGCCCGCGTTATGACGGGCATGGTGGCAGCGCTCGTGGTCGTCGGCCTGATCCTGAGCCTGTTCCTGGCACGGGCCTGGCAGGCGCAGCTGTACAACCCAGGGGGCTTCCGGCAGGAGGCAGAGTCGCTAGATCTGGGCCGCGCAGCGGCCGCTCTGGCGCTGGCGCTGCTGGCGCTAGGCACGGCGGCTGGCCAGGGCCTCGCCCTGGAGCTGGCCCTGGTTGTCCTGGCCGGTTTCGCATTGCAGGGCATCGTGCTCGTCCACGCCCTCAACCGCCTGACGGGCATGCACGCCATGTGGCTCGTGGGCATTTATCTATTGCTGCTGTTCGCCCTGCCGCAGATGGCGGCCCTGCTGGCGGCGGTCGGGCTTGTCGACAGCTTTGTAGACTTCCGGGCCCGGCTGGCGCGCCGCGACTAGGCGTAGCCGAGCGGGACTCGAACAATCCGAAGAGGGTTTATACCATGCAAGTGATCCTGCTGGAGAAGGTTGAGAGTCTCGGCGACCTGGGTGACCAGGTGCGTGTGCGTCCGGGGTATGCCCGCAACTATCTCATCCCCCAGGGCAAGGCCCGATACGCGACACCCGACAATGTCGCCGAGTTCGAGCGCCGTCGGGCGGAGTACGAGCAGCGCATGCGCGAGGCCCTGGAGGCTGCCCAGGAGCGCCGTGACCGCCTGGAGGGGCTGGCCGTCACGGTGACGGCGCGGGCTGGCGGCGAGGGTAAGCTGTTCGGCTCTATCGGGCCCGGCGATATTGCCCGCGTGATCAGCGACGCCGGGGTGGCGGTGGAGCGCCGCGAGGTCCGCCTGCCCAATGGGCCGATTCGTCAGACCGGCGAGCACGAGGTCGAGGTTCGCCTCCATCCCGAGGTCACGGCCAGCGTCAACGTGAACGTGGTCCGCGCCTAGCCGCCATCCGGTCTCGGTTGTAACGGCGGGGG
>Ga0207797_1002689_pt1 | contig 12232 bp, 11 predicted proteins | sample PRCRCaboRojoPR_6_FD_187275 | JGI IMG/M metagenome (GOLD analysis project Ga0207797, IMG submission 187275) | Marine sediment microbial community from Cabo Rojo, Puerto Rico - PR CR 10% Liquid 1 (SPAdes) | ecosystem: Environmental > Aquatic > Marine > Coastal > Sediment | place: Cabo Rojo, Puerto... | reverse complement strand
GTCGAGCCGATGATCTTCCGCGGGACGTTCAGCAGGATGGTGATGATCCCCTGGGTCTCGACGTCGTCCCCCTCGCGCAGGTACGACCGCACCCGCTGGCTGAGGTACTCGACACCGCCGACCAGCAGGAGGATGAGGATGATACAGGCCATCATCTCCGTGTAGTTGAACGTCCGGCGCTGGATGTTCAGCTCCAGCCCCAGGCCGCCGGCGCCGATGATGCCCAGCCCGATCGCCACGCGGACGTTGTGCTCGAGGTCGAAGGCGAGCCAGGCGATGAACTCGCGGAACACCTGGCTCAGCATGCCGAAGCTGATCACCTGGGTCTTCGACGCGCCGACGCTGCGGATCCCCTCGATGGGGCCCTCTGAGATCTCCTCGAGCTCGTCGGTGAGCAGCCGGCCGAGGTAGCCGATCGTGTCGATCCCGACCGCCAGCGTCGCCGTGAACGGGCCGACCCCGCCCAGCGGGATCAGGATCAACACCCACACCAGCGCGGGAATCGACCGGATCATGCTCATCACCGCCCGGAAGGAGAAGTTGAACGGGTACGGGATCACGCGCTCGCTGGCCAGCACGGAGAACAGCAGCGCGAACGGCACGCCCAGCACCGTCCCGGCGAACGCGATCGCGAGGGTGATGAACATCGCGCCGGGGCCGACGATCTGCTGGCCGTACCGCGAGCCGATGAACCCGCTGGAGGCCGACTCGAACTCGAAGATGAGCCCGGCGTCGATCATGAACGACCAGTACTGCATGAGATCCAGGAACGGCAGCGAGCCGAAGTACACCGTCGTCGGGAAGTAGTCCCGGAGCGCGTCGGTGAACTGCGGCCACTGGGTGATCAGCTCGGAGACTGAGAAGCCGACCGCCTGCAGGCTGAACAGGAAGACGGCGCCGCCGCCGATGATACCCAACAGCGCGTACAGCCGGGCCTTGGTCTTGCGGCGCTTGAGATCCGTCAGCTTCCGCTCGACGGGGGAGTCGCCGATCTCCGAGAGACCGAAGTACGTGCTCAGCCGGTTGCCGTCGGACTGTCCGGAGCTCACGACTCGACCCTCCCCGGCTGCTCGCCGATCGCCTCGGGGTGGAGCTCGTCGTCGCCCTGGCGGTTGTCCGCGAGCCCGACGGTCTCCACGTCGCCGTACAGCTCGTCGACCAGCTCCGGGGTGAGCTCGTCACGGGTGACGTCGAACAGCAGCCGGCCGTCGCGCAGCCCGATGAACCGCTCGCCGAAGTACGCCGCGATGTTCACCTGGTGGAGGCTCACCAGCGCGGTGACGTCGTGCTCGGTGGCGGCCTTCTTCAGGTAGGCCATCACCGTCTCCGCGCTGGAGGGGTCGAGGCTGGCGACCGGCTCGTCGGCCAACAGCAGCCGCGGGTCCTGGACCAGCGCGCGGGCGATACCGACGCGCTGTTGTTGTCCGCCGCTCATCTGGGACACCTTCTGGTGGGCCTCGTCCAGCAGTCCGACGGTCTGGAGCGCGTCCAGCGCCTGTCGCTTCTGGGCTCTGCTCTGCCAGCTGAAGACGCTCCGCAGCACGGAGGTCCGGTCGAGCCCCCCGGTCAGCGCGTTCATGTACGCCGAGACGCCGTCGACCAGGTTGTGCTGCTGGAAGATCATCCCGACGTCGGCGTTCGAGTTCGTCACCGGCGTCCCGTCGAGCAGCACCTCCCCCTCCGAGGGATCGGTGAGCCCGTTGATACACCGGAGCATCGTCGACTTGCCCGCGCCCGACTCGCCGAGCAGCACCGCGAACTCGTCCTCGATTTCGAACGAGACGTCTTCGACGGCGGTCACGTCGCCGTAGTACTTCGACAGGTCGTTGATTGTTAACGTACTCATGGTTGGAAGAAGTGGGGGGCTCGCGGTCCGCTACCCGAGCTGGACGCCGAGGTCGTTGAGCCGCTTGATCACCGGCTGGTAGTCCTCGATGGAGGTGTTGGTCAGCGTCGCGAACGGCAGCTTGTTCTCGTTGTACCCCTCGGGGTAGTACTGCTCGACCAGCTCCTGGTCGGAGTTACGCAGCAGCTCGCCGATCTTCTGGCTGTTCTCCGAGTCCCAGGTCTTGCGGGCGTACACCGGCTGCTTGGGGATCGGGAACGAGAACCAGAACGGCCGGAACTTCGGCTCCTCCGTGTCCAGGGTCTCGATGAACGAGCTCTTCTCGATGACCCGCTCGGGGAACTCCGATTTGAACCGCTCGGGGATGTGCGGGAGCCCGTTGCCCCCCCAGGTGGTGGCGGCGTCGGCCTCGTTGTTGCCGAGCTTCTTCAGGGCGATGTCGTGGTTCGACCAGACCCCCTCGAAGTCCTCGGGCTGGCCCTGCGGGGCCTCGCCGACGTCGAGACCGGCCTGCTTCAGCGCGTACGTCGCGAACACGGAGCCGCTGGTCGACAGCCGGTCGGCGAACGCCATCGTCTTCCCCTCCATGTCGGTGCGCTCATCCACGTCGGAGTCGATGTTGGTGAGCATCACCGAGAAGTAGAACGCCGACCCGCCGGTGACGGTCGTCCCGTACACCTCGAACAGGTCCGGCGCCGACACGAGGGTGACGTCGTCCATCCCGATCTCGGCCTGCTCGCTCTCCAGCGCCGGCCGGATCGCCGAGTAGCTCCCCAGCACCTTCGACTCGGCGTTGATCGTGTCGATCTCCCCGTTGATCATCGAGATCAGCGGCTCGTAGCGACCCCGCACGTCCGAGGGGGTCCCCGGCGTCAGCAGGATGGTGATGTCCTCGACCTCGGTCATCGACGTCGTCCCGCCGCCGTCGCCGCCGTCACTGCCGCCGCCGTCACCGCCGTCACCGCCGTCACCGCCCCCGGTACAGCCCGCCAGGGCGGTTCCGAGCAGGACGGAGCTGCTCGCGATGAACCGCCGCCGGCTGGACCGTGTCTGACCGCCTGTCGCGCCACCGTCTCCGGGCGTCGTATCGCCAGGCATCACCTGCTCGTACTGAGACCGGGGGCAAAGAGGTGGGCTGGCGAGACTACGGCCGGTTCCGACCCGTTCTCGCGACCTGGTGGTCGAACCCCCACCCGCGAGCCGAACTATATACTCTACGTCGGCCCGCCGCACTCCCGGTCCCGGGAGCCGCGGCCGGGGGCTCACCCCAGCGAGGGCTCGATCCGGAAGCGGGCGACCAGGGCGGTCCGGACCCCCCGGGGGACGGCACCGACCACCGCGAGCGCGTGCGGGCCGCCGCCGACGGCCACCGCCAGCCGCTCGGGGCCGTCCGCCTCGCCCCCGTCGCCGCCGAGCACCCAGCTGAACGACTCCCCGGGCCCGACCCACAGCCGGTCCACCCCCTCGCCGCGCGCGACGACGGTCCAGCCGCCGGCGGTCCGCTGGGCCAGCACCCACCGGTCCCGGCCGGTCCGGAACGTCGTCCTCGTCCCGTTGCGGAGGGTGACGGTGAACGGCCCGCTACCGGCGTTGTACACGCTCGACTCCGGAACGAGCCGGAGGGTGCGGCCGGTCGCCGGCGAGCAGCGGACGAGTTCGGCCTCCAGCGGGAGCCCGGGGCAGCCACCGTCACTCGCCCGGGCGGGCCGCCGGGTCGTCGTCGGTACGGGCGCCGGGGTGAGTGTCCCCGCGTCGTCCGCCGCCGGGTCGCCACCTCCGGCCCCGTTGCAGCCGGCCAGCCCGAGCGCCCCGAACGCCCCGGCCAGCCCGGCCAGCAGGTCACGACGCCTCACGGGGACGGCGGACCGCCCGGACTGGCCACCGTCGCCGGGGCGGTGGCTCCCACCCCGGTCACCGGTCCGTGTCCGTCCGGATCTCCTGCTCGAGGGCGACCTCGGCGACGTTGACGCCGTAGTCGGCCGTCCGCCGGAGGCTGTCGAGCAACAGCCCCAGACAGCCGGCCTCCGTCGTGTCCCCGTGACAGTAGAGGTCCCTATCGAACGACTCGATGTCGGCGACCACCTCGTCGCCGGCCTCGAGCGCGGCCACGGCCGTCTCGACGTCCGCCCCCTCCAGCACCACGTCGGCAGCGTCGTCGACGACCCCCCGGGCCCGCTTCCCGAGGGCGGCGATGCGGTCGTCGTAGCAGTCCGGCACCCCCACCCCGGGGTCGAGCGCGAGCCGGGCGATCTTCTCGGCGTGGTCGGCGACACGCTCGAGCTGGCGGGCGGTGTAGTAGTACTCGAACAGCTCGTCGCGGCTGCGCTCCAGCTTGGCCACCTCGTGGAGGTTCGACAGCGACCGCCGGTAGTGGCGGGTCACCATCGCGAACAGCTTGTCGGCCTCGTGGTCGCGCCGGATGAGCCGCCGGGCCAGCGCCTCGTCGCGCTCGCGGACGGCCGTGACGGCGTCCCGGTGCATCGCCAGCATCACCAGCCGCAGCCGGAGGGTGCTCTTCCGGATGTCAACGTTGTCGGCGTCGACGAGGCTGGTGATCCGGACGCGGGTGTCCGTGGTCTCCATCACCTCGAAGCCGGAGAGCCCCCCGAGCACCTCCTCGATGGCCTGCTGGCGCTCCAGGGAGTGGCCGGTGCGGTCCACCAGCGTCAGCGCGTCCACGCCGACCGTGTACCCCGCCCTGATCAGCTCCCCGACGGTCTCCCGGTCGTAGTTGGAGACGTCCACCGTCGCCTGTCGGTCGTCGAGCTCGATGTCCTCGCTGGGCTCGACCAGCAGCGAGCCGTCGTCGTTGGGGTGGAGGGTGAGCTCCGACCCCGAGGCGATGCCGTGCTCGGTCGCCCACGACTTCGGCAGCGAGACGGTGTAGGTGGTGCCGCCCGAGAGCTGCACCTTGCGCGTCTGCATGTCCCCACCGCTGTGCCGAGCACTCCTTAGCGTTAGTATGTTCCCAACATACCCGTCTATACCTCTCCCTGGGACCCACTACGTCGGTCCTCGCCCGGAACGGGGTCTCGACGGCCGGAACGCCGGCCTGGGGACGGGTAGCCTCGCCGGGCTGGCCGGGGACACGGTCCGGGCGCGTACAGTCCAGTACGGTCCAGTACAGACCCCACGAGACGGTGACGGTGTCGAGCCGACGCTCGGCCCGCACAACCGAGAGTACACAGCGTAGGCTTTTGCCGGTCGTCCGGGTCGGTGGCCGCGTATGGATGACCCCTACGACCGGGCCGACCGGTTCGAGCTGGTCGCCGTAACCGACCACGACCGGCTGGCCAGCCTCGCCGACGAGGTGCTGGCCGGCGACCCGTCGTTCAGCGTGCTCCAGGAGCCCCGCCCCCAGCTGGTGATGCAGCGGGTCCGCGAGCCCGTCGAGCGCCGGCCGTTCAACCTCGGCGAGGTGGTCGTCACGCCCGCCGAGGTGCGTGTCGACGGCGCCCGCGGGTTCGCGATGCTCGCGGGCAAGGCCGAGCGGGCGGCGCTGTCCGGGGCGATCGTCGACGCCGCGGTCGCGGGCGGACACCCCGCCAGCGAGGAGATCACGACGGCACTGGCCGCGGCCGGCGAGCGCCACGCCGCCGAGCGGCGCCGCGAGCGCGCCGAGAGCCGTCACACGGTCGTCGAGTTCGACAGCATGGAGGGCCAGGAGTGAGGGCGCTCGGCGTCACCCCGGTCCACGACACCCGCGAGACGTTCCGGGCGCTGCTGGACGCGATGAGCCGCCCGGGCACCGTCGGGCGGGTGCCGACGGGGCCGGCCGACCGGGCAGTCGTCGCCGCGCTGGTCGACCACGAGGTGTCGTTCCACACGCCGGACGACGGGCTGGCCGAGGCGCTGGCCGCCGAGGGCCGCTACGAGCCGGCCCCGCCGACGGCGGCCGACATCGTCCACGCGCGGGGTGTCCCCGACTGGGACGTCCGCGAGCTCCGACGGGGGAGTCTCCGCGAGCCGAGCGGCGGGGCGACCGTCGTCTACCGGGCGGGGTCGCTGGAGGCCGAGCCCGACCCCGGGGCGGAGGGGACGACCGTTCGGCTCACCGGCCCGGGGGTCCCCGGCGAGCGGGTCGCCGCCGTCGGGCTGCCGCCCGGCGAGCTGGCGGCGCTGGCGGCGGCCCAGTCGACGTACCCGCGGGGCGTGGACGCCGTGGTCACCGCCGGCCGGCGGCTGCTGGCGGTGCCGCGGTCGGCCTCGCTGGAGACGGAGGTGGTCTGAGTGGGGTACGTCGCCGTCAAGGCCGGCGAGGAGCTGATCGAGCGCGCCGAGGAGCTGTTCGAGAAACAGCGCCTCGACGGGGACACCGACCCGGTTGCGGTCGAGCAGCTCGACGAGCAGCTCGGCCGGCTGGTCGACCGGGCCGCCGGCGAGGGCGGGCTGTACGCCCCCCGGCTGGCGGCGCTGGCGGTCAAGCAGGCCCAGGGCGACACCGTCGAGGCGGCCTTCCTGTTGCAGGCGTACCGCTCGACGCTGGAGCGCTGGGAGGAGACCGACCCGGTCTCCCCCGACGAGATGGACGCCCGCCGGCGGGTGTCACCCGCCTACAAGGACGTCCCCGGCGGCCAGATGCTCGGCGCCACCAAGGACTACACCCGGCGGCTGCTGGAGTTCGACCTGCTGGAGGAGGACGACCCCGCGGTCCCGGGGGTCGGCCAGGAGGGGGTGGCCCCGACGGCGGCCGACGGGGAGCGCCTGGAGCTGACCAACGTGATGGACCTGCTCCGGGACCGGGGGCTGGTCCGGGAGCCCCCGGGCGACCCCCCCGAGGAGCCCGCCGACACCACCCGCGAGCCGGTGACCCACCCGCCCGGCCGCGACGAGGTGTTACAGGAGCTGGCGCGCGGGGAGACGGGGGCGATCACCGCGCTGGGCTACTCCTCGCTGCGGGGGTACGGCCAGGTCCACCCGACGCTGGCGGAGGTACGGGTCGGGCGGCTCCCGGTCCGGGTCGAGCACCCCTACACCGGGGAGCCGGTCCGGGTGACCGACGCGACGGTGACCGAGTGTGAGGCGGTGGTCCCCGTCTTCGAGAAACGCGAGCAGCCGGCGTTCGCGTTCGGCTACGGGTTGACGTTCGGCCGCAACGAGCGCAAGGCCATCGGTATGAGCGTGCTCGACGCCTCGATCCAGCTCGACTCGGAGGCCGAACCCGCCGAGAACCCGGAGTTCGTGCTGGACACCGTCGACGGGCTGGACTCGTTCGGCTTCATCGAGCACCTGAAGCTCCCCCACTACGTCACCTTCCAGTCGATTCTCGACCGCATCGAGTCGATCCGCGAGCGGGGCGGCCCGGCGGAGCCGGCGGCCGACGAACAGGGGGGTGAGGCGGATGACTGAGCCCGGGAGGGGGGAGCCGGAGTCGCCGACGGGCCACCGGCCCGAGGCGGAGGACACCGACGACGGCGACCGGACGGACGGGCCGGCCCCGGCGTCGGTCGACGCCGCGATGGAGGCGTTCGGCGAGGGCGGGCTGGCGGGGTACAGCTACGCCTACCTGGACGAGCACACGAAACGGGAGGTGCGGCGGACGATGCTGTCGGCGGTCGCGATTCCCGGCCACCAGGTGCCGTACGCCTCGCGGCCGATGCCGCTGGCCCGCGGCTGGGGCACCGGCGGCATCCAGGCGTCGCTGTCGCTGCTGGGCCCGGAGGACGTGTTCAAGGTGATCGACCAGGGGTCCGACGAGTCGGTCAACGCCGCCAACATCCGCCGGCTGGCCGCCGACACCGCCGACGTCGACACCACCACCGACACCACCGAGGCGGACGTCATCCAGACCCGCCACCGCATCCCCGAGGAGGTGTTGACCGACGAGCAGGTGCTGGTGTTGCAGGTGCCGATAACGGACCCGCTGCGGACGGTCGACCCGAGCGACGCCGCCAACCGGCGGCGCCACGCCCACGCCAACTACGGGAAGATGTGGCTGCGGCTGTACGAGAGCGTCGCCCAGCACGGGGAGATCGACATCGGCGCCCGCTACCCGGTGATGGTGGCCGGGCGCTACCTGATGGACCCCTCGCCGATCCCCCGGTGGGACGTGCCGAAGCTGGACGACGCCGACGCGCTGTTCCTGTTCGCCGCCGGCCGGGAGGCCCGCATCTACGCGGTGCCGCCCCACACGGCGGTGGAGCCGCTGGCGTTCGAGGACCGCGGGTTCACCGTCGAGCGGTTCGACGACCGGCCGTGTGACGTCTGCGGCTCGACGGACACCTACCGGACGGAGGTCGACACCGGCGACGGGGAGGTCCGGCTGGTGTGCAACGACGTCTCCTTCTGCCGGAAGCGCCAGCAACGGCCGGGGCTGCCGACCGACCACCACCTCGACGACCCCGCCGACGCCGGCGAGGGGGGTGAGTCGGCGTGAGCCTGCTGGAGGCCGAGGGTATCACCCGGGTGTACGGTCCCGGCTGCGAGCGCTGCCGGGAGCGCACCGGCGACGACGCCGGCACCAACCAGTGTCCGGCCTGTGGCAGCGTCGTCGCCTGCGCGGACGTGGAGCTGTCGCTGGCCCCCGGGGAGGTGCTGGGGGTGGTCGGCGAGTCCGGCTCCGGCAAGTCCAGCCTCGCGTCGGTGCTGGCGCTGGCCGCCGACGGGACGGAGGGTGTCGTCGACGGTGAGCTCCGGTACGCCGGCTACGACGGCTACGACGGCAACCTGCTGGCGGCAGACTACCAGACCCGCCACGCGCTCCGGACGGCCCACATCGCGCTGGTCCACCAGCACATCCGCGACGGGCTGGACATGGGGTTCTCCGGCGGCGGCAACGTCGCCGAGACGCTGTTGCGGGCGGGCTGGCGCAGCTACGAGGACGTCCGCGAGCGGGTACGCTCGCTGTTCGAGGCGACGGAGGTGCCGGTCGCCCGGATGGACGACCCCGTGGCCACCTACTCCGGCGGGATGCAACGGCGGGTCCAGCTCGCCAGGGCGCTGGCGACCGACCCCGGGGTGTTGGTGCTGGACGAGCCGACCACCGGGCTTGACGCCAGCGTCCAGGCCCGCGTGCTCGACACCGTCCGGCGGCTCCAGCGCGAGCGGGAGCTGTCGGCGGTGGTCGTCTCCCACGACCTCGGGGTGGTCCGGCTGCTGGCCGACCGGACGCTGGTGATGCGCCACGGGCGGGTCATCGAGTCCGGGCTCACCGACCGCATCCTCGAGGACCCCCACCACGAGTACACCCAGACGCTGATCAACTCCATCGTATGACCGCCGACACCGACACGGATGCGGACACGAACAGCACCCCCGGGGCGCGGGCGGCCCGCGACGCCGGGGCCGACGGCGACGGCGACGGCGACCCCCCGCTGCTGGCGGTCGAGGGGCTGACCAAGCGCTTCCGGATGCACGCCCTCGACGGCCGCGAGGTGCTCGGCCTCGAGGAGGTCTCCTTCTCGGTGCCCCCGGGGGGGTTTCTCGCCGTGGTCGGCAGCTCCGGCAGCGGCAAGTCCACCCTGTTGAAATGCGTCTACCGGACCTACGCGCCGACCGCCGGCAGCGTCCGCTACCGGAGCCCCGAGGGGACGGTCGACCTGGCGAGCTGTCCCGACCGGACGGTGCTCTCCCACCGGGGGGCGGACCTGGGGTACGCCTCGCAGTTCCTCGACGAGATCCCCCGGGTGCCCGCCGTCGACGTCGTCGCCCGGCCGCTCCGGGCGGCCGGGACGCCCGCCGAGGCGGCCCGGGAGCGGGCGGCGGCGCTGCTGGACCGGCTCCAGGTGCCCGAGAGCCTGTGGGACGCCTACCCGGCGACGTTCTCCGGCGGGGAGCGCCAGCGGGTGAACCTCGCCCGGGCGGTCGCCCCTCGGCCGCGGCTGTTGTTGCTGGACGAGCCGACCAGCGCGCTCGACCCCGGCACCCGGGCGGCGGCCGTCGACCTGCTGGAGGAGTACCTCGACGGCGGCACCACCGTCGTCGGGGTGTTCCACGACCCCGAGGTGATCGAGGCGCTGGCCGACCGTGTGCTCGTGCTCGACGGCGGCACCGTCGAGCGGGAGCTCCCGGTCGGGGCGTTCGACGCGGGGGTGCTGGAATGAGCGACCCCCTGGTCGTCGACAACGGCCGCGTCGTCACCCCCGACCGGGTGCTGGAGGGGGGTGTCAGCGTCGAGGACGGCCGTATCGCCGCCGTCGGGGCGGTCGACGAGGCGGGTGCCCGCCGGATCGACGCCCGCGGCCAACTGGTGGTGCCCGGGCTGGTCGACCTCCACGGCGACGACATCGAGTCACAGCTGCACCCCCGTGCGGGCGCCCGGATGGACACCCGGCTGGCGCTGGCGGCCGCCGACCGGGCGAACCTGGCGGCCGGCATCACCACGAAGTTCCACGCGGTCTCCTTCGAGCAGGACGACGACGCCAACCGGTCGCCGGCGCTGGCCGCGGAGCTGACCGCGGCCGTCGACCGGGCCGGCGACGGCGACGGGATCGGGCTCGTCGCGGACCACCGGCTCCACGCCCGCTGTGAGGTGACCCAGCAGGCGTGTGTCGAGGCCGTCGACGCCGTGCTCCGGGCCGGGGACGCCGACCTGGTGTCGGTGATGAGCCACATCCCCGGCAAGGGGCAGTTCCGCGACCAGGAGGCGTTCGTCGAGTACTACCGCAACGCCACCGACCACACCGTCGAGGAGGCCCACGAGATGATCGAGCAGCGCGGCTCCGTCCCGATGGGGACGCTGCGCGACCGGGTCGACCGGATCGTCGAGCGGGCCCGGGCGGCCGGCGTGGTGGTGGCCTCCCACGACGACGAACAGCCCGCCGAGATCGACCGGCTGGCGGACAACGGCGTCGCCATCAGCGAGTACCCGATCACGCTGGCCGCCGCCGAGCACGCCCAAAAGCGCGGGCTGACCGTCGCCATGGGGGCGCCGAACCTGGTGCGCGGGGAGAGCCAGTGGGGGAACCTCCGGACGGCCGAGGCGATCGAGGCCGGCACCGTCGACGCGCTGGTCGCGGACTACCACCCGCCGTCGCTGCTGGCGGCCGTGTTCGTCGACACCGGCGAGCCGCTGCCCGAGCGGGTCGCCCGGGTGACCGCCCGGCCCGCGGCCGCCGCGGGGCTGCCCGACCGCGGCCGCATCGAGCCGGGCGCCCGGGCGGACCTCGCGGTCGTCGACCCCGAGCCGACGCCGACGGTCACCGCCGCCGTCGTCGGGGGACGGCCGGCCTACCGCGCCGACCCGGCCCGGCCCCGGTGAGCGCGAGGGGCTACCGCTCGCTGACGCTCAGCACCTTGCCGGCGGCGATGGTCTGGCCCATGTCCCGGATCGCGAAGCTGCCCAGCTCGGGTATCTCCCCCGAGGGCTCGATGCTGAGCGGCTTCTGGGGGCGCAGGGTCACCACGGCGGCGTCCCCCGCCTGGATGAACTCCGGCTCCTCCTCGGTCACCTCGCCGGAGGCGGGGTCGATCTTCCGGTCGAGCGACTCGAACGTGCAGGCGACCTGCGCGGTGTGGGCGTGGACGACCGGCGTGTAGCCCGCGGTGATCACGCTGGGGTGTTGCATCACGACGATCTGGGCCTGGAACGTCTCGGCCACGCTCGGCGGGTCGTCGGCCGGCCCGGCGACGTCGCCACGCCGGATGTCGTCGCTGCCGACCCCGCGGACGTTGAACCCGACGTTGTCGCCGGGCTCGGCCCGCTCGACCTCCTGGTGGTGCATCTCGATGGTCTTGACCTCGCCGCTGACGTTCGAGGGCTGGAAGGACACCTCCATCCCGGCCTCCAGCACGCCCGTCTCCACGCGGCCCACCGGGACGGTGCCGATGCCGGAGATGGTGTACACGTCCTGGATCGGCAGCCGCAGGGGGGCGTCCGTCGGCGGCTCCGGCTCGGGCAGGCTGTTCAGCGCCTCCAGGATGGTCGGCCCGTCGTACCAGCCGGTCTCGTCGGAGCGCTCGGCGACGTTGGCGCCCTCGAACGCCGATATCGGGACGAACGAGGCGTCCTCGGTGGCGAAGCGGACCTGCCCGAGCAGCTGTTTGACGTCCTCGACGACCTCCCGGTAGCGGGACTCCTCGTAGCCGACCAGATCCATCTTGTTCACCGCGACGATCAGCTCCTGGATCCCCAGGGTGCGCGCCAGGAACACGTGTTCGCGGGTCTGGGGCTGGACGCCGTCGTCCGCAGCCACCACGAGGACGGCGTGGTCGGCCTGGCTGGCGCCGGTGATCATGTTCTTCACGAAGTCGCGGTGGCCCGGCGTGTCCACGATCGTGAAGTAGTACTGGTCGGTGTCGAACTCCTGGTGGGCGATGTCGATGGTGACACCCCGTTCCCGTTCCTCGGCGAGGTTGTCCATCACGTAGGCGAACTCGAAGCCGCCCTTGCCCTTCTCCTCGGCCTCCTCGCGGTACTGCTCGATGACGTGCTCGGGGACCGACCCG
>Ga0207797_1002688_pt1 | contig 12236 bp, 9 predicted proteins | sample PRCRCaboRojoPR_6_FD_187275 | JGI IMG/M metagenome (GOLD analysis project Ga0207797, IMG submission 187275) | Marine sediment microbial community from Cabo Rojo, Puerto Rico - PR CR 10% Liquid 1 (SPAdes) | ecosystem: Environmental > Aquatic > Marine > Coastal > Sediment | place: Cabo Rojo, Puerto... | reverse complement strand
CCCCCACTCGATGTCGAGGTAGCGCCGTCGTCGGCCAGCGGCACCTCCACGTCCGAGTCGCACTCCAGCGTCCCCCAAAAAAGTCGCTGAGTTGGGCCACCAACCGAGCCTCTGATGCGACGCGAGGACCCTTCTGTACGAAACCCCGCCGTCCCCCACACTCAGTGCTCCGCGCTTTGTCCTCACGCCCGACTCTCAACACCCCAGCACCCGAAACACGCCAACACACAACCCTCCCCAACACCCCCCGAACAAGACCTGGACTTCCTACCCGCCACTCGGTTACCTTGCACTGCCCATTCGCATGACTTTGCAAATCAGCATGCCCAATGTCCGCCCTTGAACCCCACATCGTCGACCGCGACCGCACCACCGGCTGGATTGAGGTCATCTGCGGCTCCATGTTCAGCGGCAAGACCGAAGAGTTGATCCGCCGGTTGCGTCGGGCCCGCATCGCGCGGCAGCAGACCCGTGTCTTCAAGCCCACGCTCGACGAGCGCTACAGCGACGACGAGGTGGTGTCCCACAACGAAAACTCCGTCACCACCACGCCAGTCGACACGCCCGAAGAGATTCGGGGACAGGTCAATGAGGCGGACGTCGTGGGCATCGACGAGGCACAGTTCTTCGACGACGACCTGCTTCCGGTCTGCCAAGCCCTTGCCAACGACGGCCACCGCGTGATTGTGGTAGGGCTCGACACCGACTACCGCGCGGAGCCGTTCGACCCTATGCCCCAACTCATGGCGGTGGCCGAGCACGTGACCAAGCTGCACGCCGTGTGCGTCGTCTGCGGCGCGCCCGCCAACCACTCACAGCGCATTGTGCCGGGGGAGGATCGCGTGCTGGTGGGCGCCACGGAGGCCTACGAGCCGCGGTGTCGCCAGTGCTTCGAGCCGGAGTCGGTCACCGTTACCCGTCCCCGGCCCCACACCGAGGCGCTGCGGTCGGTGGGGGAGGATGGAGCCGAATCGGCGACCGAAGAGAATTCAGGGACGACTGTGGACGGTTGATTGTCAGCGCTCGTTGGCAGTCTGCAGCGCTGGGACTGCCTATGACCTGGTTCCGGCCGTACGCCATCTCGGACAACGCCTGTTGCCAATCCATCGAGGTGATAATTGCGCCAACACTCCGGGAACGGTCCCGTACACATCCATCCGAAGGAATGTGGACGAGATGCGTACTTCTCCCATGACCGAGTCTCGGACCACCCCGACCAACCCCCGTCGCCGTCGCACGCCGCAGCGCACCCCGAAGCGTACGCCCCAGCGGTCCCCGACCCGGCAGCCCAAGCAGCCCCCCAAGGTGCCGAATCCCTCGCGCCGGGAGCCCAACACGCCGGATCCCAAGCGTCGGGAGCCGAACACCCCGGATCCGTCCTCTGCGTAGGGCGTCACAATTCGGGCCCGGATCCGTTTCTTTGCTGTTTCTGACCGCTTCTTCCTGCTTCGATGAGCAACGGGTCCACCTCCGGCGACGCGCCCACGCACCACCAGCGGATCGTGGCGGCCCTGATTGACGGCATCATTGCCACCGGCCTCATGGCTTTCTTCAGCGGGGCACCCCTGCTCGGCGGGCTCCTCGGGGGCGCGTACATCGTGGCGCGGGACGGATTTGAGGTCGGGCCCTTGCGGTTCCGTTCCGTTGGGAAGCACGTGATGGGGCTGGGCCTCGTGCGCCTCGACGGCCGCCCGCTTACTCTCGAAACGTCGGTGCAGCGCAACTGGATGCTCGGCCTCACCTCTGTGGCGGGCGTGTTCGTTGCCGTGCCCATCGTGGGCGGGGCGCTGGCCTCGCTTCTCTCTTTTCTGGGACTGGCCCTTATCCTCGTCGAGAGCTACAACGTCATCGCCGATCCGGCGGGGCGGCGCTGGGGCGATCGGCTTGGCGACACTCAGGTCGTGGCGACGGGGGAGGGGATGCTGTGAGGGATGCGTGAGAAGTGATGCGTGAGGATGCAGGCCGAGGACAGCTCTTCCAGACGGGTTCCCACTCTGAACGTCATGGCATTTCTGATCGGCTCAATCCCAAACGAGGACTCGCCAGACCTTAAAACGGCTAACGTAAAATGTTGGAAGGCAATGGGGCGGAAATGTCTTTGCGAAGGTTCGGAGATCCTTCCGGTGCAATCCCGACATTATGATCCGGAATGCGTGTTACTCCTCGCGTTTCACGTTTCACGCTTCGTATCAGTACGCCAATTTCAAGATTGAGGCCGCGGAGCGTCGAACCCTGGAACGATTTCAGACGTGTGGTCCCGGTCTCTAATCTACGGAAAACTCTCGAATGCGATGGCCTCTCCGGTCACCGATTCGTCGTCTGCCGCCTCCACCGATGCCTCCAGCGACGGCGCCCCGTACTCATCCCTGCCCGTACTGGAGAGGCAATCCGAACCGTCGAACCGTCTTCGTGAGGCGCTCGACCGCTCGGAGAGTGGGGCCCCGGCCGCGGGCGAGGCGCTGCGCGACCTCTTTTCGACGGACGAGATTTTCCACCGCCTCGTCATCGCCGCCGAGGAGGAGTTTAGCCGGTCCACGCGGCTGCTCTTCCTGAGCGGGTTGGCCGCCGGACTCTCCATCAGCCTGTCGTTCGTGGGGATGTCGGCGCTCTCGGCCCTCTGGCCCGGCGGCCCGTCGCATCTGGCAGGGAGTCTGCTCTACCCGCTGGGCTTCTTGCTCGTGGTAATGGGGCGCTACCAGCTCTTTACCGAAAATACGCTGACGCCCGTCACCCTGGTGCTGACCCGCATCGCCAGTATTCCCCGGCTCCTGCACATCTGGGGCGTGGTGCTTGCCGCCAATGTGTTGGGGGCGGCCCTGTGCGCGTACGTGCTGGCCACCACCAGCGTGTTTACTCCCGAGATGGCCGAGGTGGCCTACGGGATTGGGGACCATTTCTTGGGAATGACGTGGGGCGAGCTGTTCTGGAAGGGCGTCTTTGCCGGGTGGCTGGTGGCGAGTATGGTGTGGCTCAACTACGCCGCCCGCAGCATGACGGCCCGCATCCTCATCACGTTTGCGCTGATCTACCCGGTGGCCGCGGCGGAACTGGCCCACTGCATCGTCGGCTCCACCGAGGTGCTCTACGTGGTCTTCCAGGGCGACGCGAGCCTGTGGACGTTCTTTGTCGGCTTTCTCTCGCCGGCGGTCCTGGGCAACACGGTCGGCGGCGTGCTGCTGGTGGCCATCCTCAACTTCTCGCAGACCCGCGACCGCCGCTTCCCGCACCGCGACTGCGGACAGCTGGAGCTCACCTGGAGCGAGTGGTTCTTCGGGCACGCGGCAGGCTTTCCGGAGACGGACCACGAGGGGAAGGTGACAGAGCGTCTCGATCCCCCCGTGCAGGCCGATGATCACACGCTCGGCCCGGAAAACGCGCCAGTCACTGTGGTGCAGTATGGGGACTACGAGTGCCCCACGAGCCGCCGCATCTACGAGTCTGTGCAGCAGGTACGGGAGGTCCTCGCCGCCGCGAGCGAGAATTCGACGGACGCGCCGTTCCGGTACGTCTTTCGTCACCTGCCCCTCCGCCAGCGCCATCCACACGCGGTCCACGCCGGGGTGGCGGCCGAGGCGGCCGCCGAGCAGGGGGCCTTCTGGGACATGCACGAGCAGCTCTTTGCCCACCAGGATCAACTGGAGGACGAGGACCTGCGGACGTACGCGGCGGCCGTGGGGCTCGATGCCGATCAGTTCGAGGAGGACCTGCACGACGAGACGCTCCACGACCGCGTGATGGAGGATCGGAGCTCAGCCGTGGACAGCGGCGTCCGACGGACCTCCAACCTCTTCATCGGAGGGGAGCGCTACCGGGGCGACTTTGAGCCCGATGCGCTGCTGCGTGCCATCCGGCGCCGGGCCGCGGTGGGGCGCACGTCCGACCTGGAGAAAGAAGAGGTCCGGACGGTGGAAACTTAAACGGGAGGAGGAGAATCAGCGCGAGGCAGTTGACTCCCCGCCGATCTGCTCAGTATATTGGCCGCAGGAATGGGAGCCGCCTCCCTGATCTGTGCCCTCGTCGGTTCGTGGAAGAACCGAGGTTGGCCCCGTTGCCGTCTTTGCTTTTTTCCGCACCCGTCGCCCGCGGTCATTATGGACGACCAGCGATACCTCGTCACGGCCCGCAAGTACCGGCCGTCGCTCTTCAAGGAAGTCGTCGCGCAGGAGCACGTCACCGAGACGCTCAAAAACGCGATTCGGCTGGAGCGCCTAGCGCACGCCTACCTGTTCAGCGGCCCGCGCGGCGTGGGCAAGACCACTGCGGCCCGCATTCTGGCGAAGGCCATCAACTGCGAGACGCCGCGGGAGGAGCGCGAGGACGGGGCCGAGCCCTGCTGCGAGTGCGACTCGTGCGAGTCGTTCGAGGCGGGCCGCAGCCTCAACGTCTTCGAGATGGACGCGGCCTCGAACAACAAGGTCGACGACATCCGCGAGCTGCGCGAAAAAGTGCGCATCCCGCCGCAGGGGGAGCAGAAGAAGGTCTACATCCTCGACGAGGTCCACATGCTCTCGAAGCAGGCGTTCAACGCCTTGCTGAAGACCCTGGAGGAGCCGCCCGCCCACGCCCTCTTCATCTTCGCGACCACGGAGCCGCACAAAGTGCTGCCCACCATCCTGTCGCGGTGCCAGCGGTTCGACTTCCGCCGCATTCCGGTGCCGGAGATCGTGGACCGCCTCCGCGACGTGTGCGAGGTGGAGGGCGTGGAGGCCGACGAGGAGAGCCTCATGCTGCTGGCGCGCAAGGGCAACGGCGCGCTGCGGGATGCCCTGTCGGCGTTCGATCAGGCCCTCTCGCTCTGCGGAAAGACCCTGGAGTACGGCGAGCTCACCCAGGCGCTCGGCGTGGTCGACCAGGATCTCTTCTTCAAGCTCACCGATCACGTGGCCACGAACGACACGGCCGGCATGCTGAAGTTAGTGCGGCACGTGGTGCGGAGCGGGTACGATCTGCAGGAGGTGCTGGTGGGCTTGGCCGAGCACCTGCGCAACTTGCTGGTGGCCCACTCGCTGGGCGGGGACGCGCTGGAGGAGGTGGCCGAATCGACCCGAGAGCAGTACGCGGAGGAGGCCGAGCGCTTCGACGAGCCCGATCTGTTGCGCCTCCTCACCATGACCAACGACGCGGAAGACGACATCAAGCAGAGTCCCCAGCCGCGCCTGAGCCTGGAAACGACGCTCCTGAAGATGGCCCAGCTCCGCCGCTCGGCCGACCTGCGCAAAGTGCTGGACAAGATCGACCGGCTGGAGCAGATGGCCGACGAGGGCGAGTTGCCGAATGCGGTGCCGGGCGACGGAGCCGCTTCGAGCGACGCGCCTTCGCCCTCGACCGAGGAGGCGTCGTCCCCCATCACCGAGACCTCGGACGAAACCGACGACGAGTCCGCGCAGGCGTCCGCCGACGCGGCGGCCGAACCCATGCCGGATTACGTGTCAGAGTCCGACGTCGTGCCGACGCCGAGCGAAGAGACCCGGTCCGATCAGGAGGACTCTGACGACGCCCCTGCCGACGAAGAGAGTTCTCCGAAGACCGAAGCGCCGCCGGAGGCGGACGAAGAGGGCGCAGCAACGGATGAAGAAGACGAAACCAACGACCGAAATGAGCCGCGTGGACAGGGAGGAGCGGACGGCGATCCGGATCCCGACGCTGATCCCTCCGTCGAGTACGACGATTTGTTCGGCACGCCCGCGCTCCAGTCGGACGAGCCCTCGGAAGGAGCGAACGAGACGGACGCGACGGGCGACCGCCCCTCCACCGGAGACGCAGAGAAACCGGACGGCAACGCACAGGCCGCGACGGTTGCGGAGCCGGCGGTCGCCACTGCTTCGCCCGACAACGGCCTGGCTAAGAAATGGCCCCGCGTTGTGCAGGCCGTCAAAGAGGAGCACATCAGCCTTGGATCTCTGCTGCGTGAGGCCGAGCCCGTGGAATGCACGGGTGGGACCCTCACTGTCGCCGTGCCCCGCGACCTCCACCGCGACACGCTTCGCGACCGCAAACGCGTGGTCCTCCGCCACGTCACCACCACCATTGAGCAATCGGTCGAAGAGATTCGATTCGTCGTGGAGACGACGACCGACGAGGCCGGCACGGAGGCGAGTGCCTCGGATGAGCCCCTCAGCCCCCGCGAGCAGCTCCAGCAGCTGCGCGACACCTACCCGGCCCTCGACGTGCTCTTCGCCGACTTCGGCGCCGAGCCCATCTGGTAGTTCAACGGTGGATTAGGGACGGCGGACCGCGGCGGATCGATTCCGCGCCAGTGGGTTGGCCCAACTGCTCTGCAAGAACCGTCGCTCCAGACTTGATCTGGAGCCTTTCCGGCTGTATCGATCATGGGCTCCACACGAGCGAAGCGACTGACGCAGTAAATCAAGTTCGGAGCGACGAAGAGGTAGGAGGGTTTCATGAAGTAGTGCTTCAAGAATCTGCCAGAGCAGGGATGTAGGCCCACTAGTGTGAAATGGCGTCCACCCCTTCGCTCGTCCACCCGTCCGGCCTTCCAACGAGGGATCGGTTCCTATCGTCGTCCGTTGGACCCCTTCGTGAATGAAGCGCGGGGCCACCGCCAACGGATTAGCGATTGACCCCGGAAAAATTCTCACCACGCAATCCGACGGAAAATGTAAATGTCATCATGCTTGGAGGACATCGTCACTCCCGTGCGGTGAGGTCTGTCCATGAACGTGCAACGTTCAACCTTCAACATTCACAGGTTGAAGGATCGGCAGTCCTCCGACCGGTGCATTGAGTTGCCAAGCTGGCATTTTGATTTGGAAATCGTACCGCACTACCGCGAGTTCTTGAATTGAGAAACACCCTTTGCTATGGCCAATCCAGGAGGAGGAATGAACATGCAGGACATGTTCGGGAAGATGATGGAGATGCAGGAAAAGATGAACGCCGCTCAGGATGAGCTCAAAGACAAGACCGTCACGGCCGAGGCCGGCGGCGGCATGGTCAAGGTGACCGCCAACGGCGCCCAAAAGATCACGAGCATCGAGATCGATCCGGAGGCCGTGGACCCCGACGACCTGGAGCTGCTCGAAGACCTCGTCATCGCGGGTGTTAACAAGGCCCTCGAAGACGCCTCCGAGATGGCGCAGGAGGAGATGCAGAAGTCCATGGGCGGTATGCTCCCGCAGGGCATGGACCTGAGCCAGCTGGGCCTCTAGGCAATTGCGAATGGCGAATTGCGAGTGTCGAGTGACCTCGGGAAAGCGCGCCATTTGCCTTCGAAACTCGACATTCGAAATTCGAAATTGTCGCGATGCAATTTACCTCGGAGTCCGTCGAAACCCTCGTGGAGCAGTTTACCAAGCTGCCTACGATTGGGAAGAAGACGGCGCGACGGCTGGCCAACTACGTTCTGAAGATGCCACAGGAGGAGGTCGAGACCATCGCCAACGCGCTGATGGCGGTGAAGGAGGACGTGCAGCGTTGCTCGACCTGCTACGTTGTGGCCGACCGGGACCCGTGCCCCATCTGCAGCTCGGAGAAGCGCGACGCGTCCACCATCTGCGTCGTGGAGGAGTCGAGCGACCTCACGGCCATCGAGCAGACGAACGAGTACCGGGGTGTGTACCACGTGCTCGGCGGGGTCATTTCGCCGCTCGACGGCGTGGGGCCCGACGACCTCCGCGTGCACGAGTTGGCCTCGCGGATCGACCCGTCGTTCGAGGATACGTCGGCCGCTCCGGACGAGGCGCCCCCCGACCCCGCTGCGGACGGCGATCCGTCAACGAACGGGGAGGCCACCGAGTCGGAGATAGAATCCGAGTCGTTGGTCGACGAGGTGATTCTCGCCGTGAATCCGAACGTGGAGGGGGACACGACGGCGTATTACATCTCGCAGCTGCTCGAACCGTTCGACGTCCGCGTCACGCGCATTGCCCGCGGGCTCCCCATCGGCGGCGACCTGGAGTACGCCGACGAGGCGACCCTCTCGCGTGCCCTTGAAGGCCGCGGCCACGTCGAGTAGTCCCCACCGTGCTCGCCCGGCGCACATCCCCGCCGGACCTGCTTGCTGAAGGCCCCACCGCACATGACGATCACGGTTCTTGGCGCTGGATCCATCGGAGCCCCCGTCGTTCGTGAGCTCTGCCTGCGAAGCGACGACGTGACGCAGGTGCAGGTCTGCGACACCCGTTCCCAGGCCCTGCAGCGACTCCACGAGCATGTGGAGGGGGACCAGTCCCTTCGCTCCTTCCAGGTCGACGTGCGCGACACGGGCGTGCTGTCCCAGATCGTGCAGGGCAGCGACTGCGTCATCAGTTGCGTCCCGTCGGAGTTCAACATCGAACTGGCAGAGCTCTGCCTCGACGTGGGGGTCCACTTCTGCGACCTCGGGGGGAACGATCCTCTCGTGGATCAGGAATTGGCGCTCGACGAGCGGGCCCGCGAGAAGGGCGTCTGGATCGTGCCCAACTGCGGACTCGCGCCTGGCCTCGTGAACGTGTTGTGCCTGCACGGCATCGATCAGCTCGATCGGGCCGAGGCGGCCCACCTGCGCGTCGGCGACGTGCCGCTGCATCCGGAGCCGCCGTTCAACTTCCGCATCTCGTGGTCGGCCGAGCGCATTCTGGCCGACTACACGAACCCCGCACAGCTGATCGAGGACGGGCAGGTCGTCGAGGCCGATGCCCTCTCCCGCGAAGAGGAGATTCACTTCGAGGAGCCGTTTGGCACCATGGAGGCCTTCTGCACGCAGGGTGGACTCTCCACCCTCACGGACACGCTGGCCGGCCACGTCGACGCCCTCGACCACAAAACCATTCGGTGGCCGGGCCACGCCCACCAGATGCGCTTCGTCATTGGCCTCGGGCTCGCCGACAACCGCAAGATCGGCGTGCGGACGCACCTGACGTACCGCGACCTGCTGGTGCGGCGCATGCGCAAGCGGCTCGGCGGCGACTACGAGGATGCTGTCCTCATGCGCGTGCTGCTGCGGGGGGAGCAGGACGGGCGGCCCACCACGCTCGTCTACGAGATGATCGAACGGTACGACGCGGCTACCCAGCAGACGGCCATGATGCGCTGTACGGCCATCCCTACGGTCGTAGCGGCGCTGTTTCTGGCCCGCCAGGAGACCGTCGCGAGCGGCGGGGCCGACGTGCCGGAGCACGTGATCCCGCGCGACCGATTCCTGGACGCAGTGGCCGAGCGGGGCCTTAGCATCCAGAAGGAGCGGCACGACGACTTTCGGGACGTCACCGCCAAGCGTCCCCTCGATAGTCAGCGGGCTTGACAGGACGGTCGGGGGCAGGGCGCGTCGTCATACTTCGTGCCCGAAGCGACTGAGGAGCGTCCTCCGTAGGATGGGGGGCATCCCGTCCGTTCACCACTCCTGACCGGAACGGTATGGCTTGCTCAGCGTGTTTGAAGATTGCGCCCGCGCACATTAGTTTTTGTTGTCCCAAATGGCCAATTCCGGGCCCTCTCCGCTACACCATCCGTAACAACTGTCCTGTCGCACATCGGCACGAATCGCTACAGGTCTTCCCGAACCACTATTGAGACCGCCCACGGCACCGGAGGCAAGCACCGGTGTACCCCGTAGCATGTCGGAGATTTTCCGGATTTCGTGCCGCTAATCTCTTCCTCGCTTACCCATTCCTCTTGGACGGCCCGTGCGGATGGGACCGGACTGCGTCAGTGGGTGGTTTCGACGGCCGCGCTCCTCCTTGCGTGGATGTGCCAGGGACTGGTGCCAGGGGCGGCCCACGCGCAGAACGCACCCTCGCCCGATAGCATTGCCGCGGATACGGCCGCCGCGGACACCGTGACCGCCGACACGACCGCCCTCAATCCGATACGTCGGGCACAGCGGGTCGAGCAGCTCCGGCCGGGCCAGGCACCGTCCGTCGACAGCATGGTGGTGGGGGCCACGGAGGTCGGCACTCGGCAAGACGACTCCACGGTGGCCGTCGTCGACACGGGAGTCGTGCGCCGGTACCTCCCGAGTCGCCCCGATCGGTCGCCCGGCCTGTTCGTGCAGACCTCCCCGTTTTTGGGGCCGAAGAGCGCCGCGTCGGAGGATCGCTCCATCACACTCGACTCGACTCTGACCGGCTACGTCGTCGACGGGGAAACGCACTACGGAGGGGCTACGCGGGTGGCGATGGAGACCTACCGGCGCGCGCGCTACCGCGCCAACCTCCGCGACAACTGGCGCTCGCTCGCCGAGCAACGCCGGAAGCAAAAACAAAGCCGCGGTGGGCTCGGGGTCAACATGGTCGTACCGGGGGGACGAACGAGTGCCTTCTCCACCGTCTTCGGCAAGCCGCAGGTCGACCTTCGGGTCAATGGCCAGGCCAACATCAACGCCGGCTTCAAATATCGGAAGAGCGACCAGCAGGTCAATATCACGGGGGACGCCAGTCAGCTCAATCCCAGTTTCAAGCAGGACCTGCGGCTCGGCATCACCGGCACCATCGGCGACAAGCTGAAAATCAATGTCGACTGGGACACGAAGAGTCAGTTCAACTACCAGAACCAGGTCAAGCTCAACTACACCGGCTACGAAGACGAAATCCTACAAAACGTAGAGGCGGGGAACGTCTCGATGCAGACGCCCTCGCAGCTCATCAGCGGGGGGCAGAGCCTCTTCGGCATTAAGAGCGAGTTTCAGCTCGGCAACCTGCACCTGACCACGATTGCGAGCCAGCAGGAGGGGCAGTCCAACAGCCTCAGCATTGAGGGCGGCGCGCAGAAGACGGAGTTTGATCTGAAGCCGACCGACTACGACGAGAACCGGCACTACTTCCTCGGCTACTACTTCCGCAACAACTGGAACCGGGCCCACGAGGACCCGACCACCATCCGCACCTTCGAGGGGTTCGACGAGATTACCGAAATCGAGGTGTGGAAAATCACCCAGAACATTGGTAACCAGACGAATACCCGGCAGGGGGTGGCGGTTGTGGACCTTGGGGAGGAGCAGCGGTTGATCGACGACACGGATGCCTACGAAGAGACCCTTCTTCCCACCACCGATCGGGATCAGTACGACCAGGCCGACCTGGAAACCCTCCGCGACGGGGATGAGCGGGCTTCGACGTACCTGAGCAGTGACCAGATGGAGCGCCCGCTCGACACGCAGCAGGACATGCACGCGGGGGAATTTAAGCGGCTTACCCGAGGGGAGGACTACCGCATCGACTCGCGGCTCGGCTTCCTTTCGCTCCGACAGCGGCTTCGTCCCAGCGAGGCGCTGGCGGTCGCCTTTCGGTACCGGGAGAACGACGGAACCGTCACGACGATCGGCGACTTCACACAGGGCGGCACCACCGGGGGCATCAATGCCGACCGGCTCGTGCTCAAGCTGCTCCGCCCCACCGACCCGGTGGCGCCGGGCGAGGACGGCGAGGTCAATCCGGCGGCCTGGTTCCTGGAGCTGCGCAACATCTACGAACTGTCGGGGCGCGACTTCAACGCGGAGAATTTTGAGCTCGACATCGAGTACCAGTCCTCGGGGCAGGGCGCGCGCACGACGCTGCCGGACATCGGGGGGCAAAACACGCTGCTCCAGGTGCTCGGCCTCGACCGCGTCGACCAGAACGGGGCCCCCAACCCGGACGACCAGTTCGACTTCCTCGGCCAGACCATCAACACCGAGGAGGGGCTCATCTACTTTCCCTATCTCCAGCCCTTCGGAGATCGCATCCTGGAGGCCGCAGAGGAGAGCGGAAATCCGGGCGCGGGCGAGCAGTTTGCCTTCACGAACCTCTACGTCAAGAAAAAGACGAACGCCAAGGAAGAGGATACGCAGAAGGACGTGTATCATCTCCGGGGCTCGTACACGGGGGGCGCCAAGCAATTCTACGACCTCAAGGCCTTCACCGGACTGGTGGAGGGCTCGGTGGAGGTCACCGCGGGCGGGCAGACGCTGCAGGAGGGAGTGGACTACCGCGTCGACTACCAGGGGGGGACGGTCAACATCACCAACGAGACCTACCTCGCCGCCGGGCGAGATATCAAAATCGACTACGAGCAGAACAGCCTCTCGAACCTGCAGAAGAAGACCTTGCTCGGGGCCCGGGCCGATTGGTCCCTGGAGGACCGATTCTCGCTCGGGGCTACCGTCATGAAGCTCAGTCAGCGGTCGCCCGTCGACAAGTTTCGAATCGGCCAGGAGCCCATTAACAACACCATCTGGGGCCTCAACGGCTCAATGGACCTGGAGCCGCAGTGGCTCACGGACGCGGTCGACGCCCTTCCGCTCGTTCAGACGCGGGCGGACA
>Ga0207797_1002687_pt1 | contig 12240 bp, 12 predicted proteins | sample PRCRCaboRojoPR_6_FD_187275 | JGI IMG/M metagenome (GOLD analysis project Ga0207797, IMG submission 187275) | Marine sediment microbial community from Cabo Rojo, Puerto Rico - PR CR 10% Liquid 1 (SPAdes) | ecosystem: Environmental > Aquatic > Marine > Coastal > Sediment | place: Cabo Rojo, Puerto... | reverse complement strand
CGGTAAATGTAAATGTGATGCAGTTATTGTTAATTGAAGACATATTAAGGTCCTTATTTTTTCATTACAATAAACGGGCAGAAATATTTACCGCTTTTTTTAACCATTCTGAGTTTATTATTGGTTTTAATTTTTGTTGCTCTGAGCACCGGTTCACCCATATAAGCAGCTCCTTTAAAGGAATTCTCGGTTATAATGTAAACAACTTTATCGATAACGGAAACTTCAGCAGCTTTATCCATCCGGGAGATGTTTCTCTTTTTAAAGAATACCTGGAAACAACTACATATTATAATTATCCTTCAAAGGATATTTTTGATCCTTATATTATAGAAAAAATAAGATGCAGGGCAAGACACATCAGGGGATACTGGAAACATTTTATCATATTATCGGTCGCATACCGGAGCTGTGAAGCCCGGAATTGTGAATCCAAAGCACACGATAAGATGGGTTTATTTATAGATGAAAACTGTAGACATCAGCTGATAACACTTTCCTCAGATGAAGCAAATCACTCAGCCGGTTCATTCACTTACGGAAAAAATCATAGTTATACCAACAGTCCTGAGGAGATCATCAATGTTTCTCCAAGGGAATTAGAAATACTGCAAATGTTGGGGGATGGAATGATTGCCAAGGAAATTGCCGGCAAATTGAATATTGGGATCACCACAGTAATCACCCACCGTAAAAACCTCATCACCAAGTTCCGGGTAAAAAATACCGCGGAACTTATTAAAAAGGCCGGTCAACTGATGCTTATCTGAAAGGAGGAAATGATTTCCTATCCTTGATTTTATTTGTATTCACCCTTTTCATCTTCCAATGTTAAATATCACCATCAGTAATATCCTCATTAATGAGGATTGACTAATGTAGCAATTCTCAAGAACTTGCAAAAGTATTTATGCATTTTCTGCAGTTTCTGTTATCCGGGACTTACGAAGCGGAGCTGTATAGAAATGGTTCCAATTTACTCTTTTCCAATACTTCATTTGCATCATACTAAAATCATATAAACAAGGAGGTTTATTATGCCAGTAAAACCAACATACCCCGGGGTATATATTGAAGAAATACCCAGTGGGGTGCGCACCATAACCGGTGTGGCCACATCTGTTACGGCATTTATAGGGCGCGCATTACGCGGACCTGTAAATGAGCCTACGTTAATTAATAATTTTGGTGATTTTGAACGTCTTTTCGGCGGTTTATGGGTAAAGAGCATGATGTCCTATGCCGTAAAGGATTTCTATCTTAACGGGGGAAGCACTGCGCTTATCGTACGATTGGAGAATGGGGCCTCAGAGGCCACCATAACTTTGCCCACCGTTGCAAGCCCTCCGGGTAACCTGGTGCTTGAGGCTGCAAGCGAAGGAAGTTGGGGCGCTAATTTAAAGGCTTCAGTTGATCATGAAACCAGGGATACCAGTAATTCTAACCTTTTCAACCTGGTTATATTTGAAGATATAGAAGGCGGCGCAAGGGAAAGCTTTTTAAATGTATCTACCAGTGAAGATGACCCCCGCTATCTGGAGCGTGTATTGGAGCAAAGTTCACTTTTGGTCAGGGTTCAAACAATGTCTTCCAGCAGGCCGGCTTCTACTTATGCACCTGCAAGCAGTCCACCCTCCAGTCCTCCGGATTTGGTAGATTCACCCATCTCAGCCACCGGTGGCAGTGATGGAAGCGACCTGACATCAAACGAATATCTTGGCAGTGCAAGTGACAAAACGGGGATTTACGCCCTGAAAAAAGCCGATATCTTTAATCTGCTTTGTATCCCGCCGCCAACGAGAAATTCTGATACCGAAAGCCAGGTATACCAGGCTGCCATGAGCCTTTGTGTAGAAGAACGAGCCATGCTTATAGTTGATTCTCCCTCAGCCTGGGGTGCTTCAAGCGCTACCGCGGCTTCTGATGCCAAGAGTGGCTTAAGCAGCCTGAACCTTACAGGAAAAGCCGCCCGTAACGCAGCCATATACTTTCCAAGGGTCAAGATGCCTGATCCCGAAAGGGACGGTCAGTTGGATACTTTTGTACCCTGCGGGATCATAGCCGGTGTTATGTCTCGCACGGACCGCAACAGGGGCGTATGGAAAGCTCCGGCTGGTATTGATGCAGCATTGAATGGCATCCAGGGGCTGCAGGTAAAGCTTACCGATGCTGAAAACGGACTGCTTAATCCTTTGGGCATTAACTGCCTGAGAACTTTTCCGGTGATCGGTCGTGTGGTTTGGGGGGCACGAACCTTACGCGGTGCCGACCAGTTGGCCGATGAGTACAAATACATACCTGTCCGACGAACCGCACTATACATCGAAGAGAGCCTTTATCGGGGAACCCAGTGGGTGGTTTTTGAGCCCAACGATGAGTCGCTGTGGGCACAAATCAGAATGAATGTAGGTGCATTTATGCACAACCTTTTCCGCCAGGGGGCATTCCAGGGTACGAGCCCGAAAGAGGCATACCTGGTAAAATGCGATAGCGAAACCACCACGCAAAACGATATCAACCAGGGGGTAGTTAATGTGCTGGTAGGGTTTGCACCACTGAAACCGGCTGAATTTGTCTTCATCAAGATACAGCAGCTCGCTGGTAATGTACAATCCTAAAAATCTGAATAAAAATGGCACAATTTACAGTAAATGCAGACAGGTTTGATCCTTACAAAAACTTTAAATTCCGTGTAAAATGGGATGGAAAATACGTGGCAGGTGTCAGCAAGGTAGGGATGCTGAAAAGAAGCACCGAAGCTGTTGAACATCGGGAAGGCGGTGATCCAAGTACTGTGCGGAAAAGCCCGGGACAGACCACCTATGAAGCCATCAGCCTGGAGAGAGGCGTTACGCATGATACCGAATTTGAAAAGTGGGCGAACAAAGTATGGAATTACGGCAGCGGTCTGGGTTCTGAGGTATCCCTGAAAGACTTCAGAAAGGACATCATGATCGAGATGTACAACGAAGCCGGTCAGTTGGTGAAGGCCTATAAAGTATATCGCTGCTGGGTGTCGGAGTTCCAGGCTTTACCTGAGCTTGATGCCAGTGGCAATGCGATAGCCATTGAATCCATAACGCTTCAGAATGAAGGCTGGGAGCGGGATTACGATGTCACAGAACCTACCGAACCATCCTTTACCGAACCGGCGGATTAATCTTTATTCTGAGAATTTGATGTGATTACCGGATTGCATCATGAATAATTTATCACAAGAGCGTTTGCTGGCCTTGTGGGATCAGAGTTTAGGTTTTTCGCCTGTTTACTTTGGCCTTGACATTATCCGCGAATCATTTCCGGAAATAAACCGGGAAAGGGTAATGATGCTACCATTGGGCAAGCGTGACAGCTTGCTTATGAAGATCCGTGAAAAAATCTTTGGCTCACGCTTTACCAATACAGCCAATTGTCCCTCCTGTGAAGAAAAGGTAGAATGGGAAATGGACATCAATGATTTTAAATTGGCTGAAACCAGCGAGTTGTTGAAAAATGAAGTTCGCCGGTTTTCCCAGGGCGGGTATATTTTGGATTATCGGTCTCCTTGTACGGAAGATATGTTAGAATTACCCGGGCCAAAGGAGGATCCTTCCCGATGGTTGATTACCCGCTGCATTATTGAGGCAAAGAAGAAGGAAAAGCCTGTGGATCTTGCCGAGTTGCCCGATGAAATATTATCTTCATTGTCCGACCGGATCAGCCGGGAAGATGAATTGGCCGATATCCGTATAAGTTTGACCTGCCCGGCTTGTTCAAAACAATGGGATGCATTGTTCGATATTGTACAATATTTTTGGTCGGAGGTTGACGCATGGGCAAAAGAGCTTTTGCAGGACATTGCGGTACTGGCTTCGAATTTTGGATGGAGTGAAAGGCAGATTCTTGAATTATCACCGGGGAGACGTGAAATTTACCTGGAATTGATTGGAACATGAGTGAATTCATGAATGAATTTTTAAGGAATATTGTTAACCGTCACATTAATCCAACACCCAACCTTGTTAAACCTCGCCTAAGAGGTATTTACGAGGGAAAGGGATGGCATGATAAGCTTCATGAGCAGCCTGGTTTGAAACCTGATCGCGATGAAACATCCGATAGGGGTGAAGCCAGCTCTAAACAAAATGCCTCGGAGCGTCAGGTTCGTGAATCGTTTCGTTTCAAAGAGTCTTTAAATAAAAATAAAAGGGGCCCTGTACAGGAAAAAAATGAACCTCGGGACGGACAACACCTGGATACCGGCAGAGAGAACCTAAATGCAGGTGAAAGAAAAGATTTTGATTCTCAAGAAATGGAAAGAATGAAACCTGTATCCAATGAGAAGAATCCGGTAGATTCACCCGCCAGGTATGATGAGGAAGAAAAAGACTCACAAAAGCAATACCGTACGAAGAAAGGTGAATGGAAAGAAAATACGGCTTCCTTTCCGGGTAAATTCAATGAAAGTAAAAACAGGGTGAAAAAGTTTCTGACCTTCAATTGGCCAATGAAAACTTCAAAAAGGGCGAAGACTGAAAAAGAAAACTCTGCCAACCCGCCCGGATCTCTTTCATATCCCAAAAATGCAATTTCCGGGAAAACTGCTAAAACATTCCATGGGAAAGCAAGGGATTCTGAAGCATCGGTCAGTAAACGGGAACATATCCCCGGAACATATGAAACCAATCTTTCAAATAAGAAAGAAGGGGAATCCGGGTTCATTAAGTCATCCCGTGCAAATGAAAGCAATAAGGAAAAAGCTGATTCGCGTAGAAATATTTTCGGGCATATTGATAATGATCAACAGAAGCTCAAGGGGAATATAGGTTCACGGGAGCGTCATGAGAAGGAGAGCTCAGGAAAGGTTGACAGGACAAGCTCATATGCCCGGGGTATACAGCAAAATGGCCGGTTAAACTTACCTTTAAAGGAGGTCAGACCTGAACCACAGCAGACGATCCGTGTAAACATAGGCCAAATCGTTGTAAAGGCGGTAAAACAAGAAAGAAATGTGCCTCAAAAGCCTGCGAATAGAGGAAGGCATCAGCCAAAAATATCATTGAGTGATTATCTCAGCCAAAAATAATCTAAATCTTCATGAGCACAGCTCTTGCCATTGCGTCCGTTACCCATGTGCTTAAAGACCTGCTGAATAACGGCCTTATCGATCAGAATGTATCGGGAGTTACGGGTGGCAATGTAATTGTCAGCGCCCTGCCCCCCGACAGGATTGATGTTACCCCTGCAGGTCAAAGCCAGCTCAACCTTTTTATGTACAGGGTGACTCCCAATGCCGGATGGAAGAACATTGGTTTTCCATCTCGCAACACCCGGGGAGAGCGTATCAGCAATCCGCCCCTGGCATTAAACCTTCATTTTTTGCTTACTGCCTATGGATCCAGTGAATTGCATTCGGAGATTTTGCTGGGGTATGGCATGCAACTGCTCCACGAAAAACCGGTTTTGGAGCGTGAAGCCATAAGATTGTCATTGTCACCAGCCACTGCTGATTCGGGTGGTGGACTGCCTGATGATCTTCGTGCACTGGCCTCTTCGAACCTGGCGAATCAACCTGAGTTGATTAAAATTGTGCAGGAGCAGATCAACACGGAAGAGATATCAAAACTTTGGTCAGCATTTCAAGCTAAGTATCGACCGACTGCAGCTTATATGGCATCCGTGGTATTGATTGAAAGTGATAAACCGGCCAAATCTGCGCTACCCGTTGGTGTAAGAGGAATACATGCCTTTCCTTATAACCAGGTCGTGGTGGATAAAATTCTCTCCAGAAAAAATCCGGGCGATCCCATTCTGGAAAATCAGAAGATCATACCCGGATACCAGGTATTTGTCAAAGGAAGGGGATTGTATGCATCCAATATGGAGGTTTTGATAGATGATCATTCGATAACCACCCTGGACAGTGCCAAAAGCGATGAAATTGTATTTACGCTGCCTGCTGACATACCTGCAGGGATAAAAGGGCTCCAGGTAGTACATCAAGTGATGATGGGAAGTCCCCCCGAACCAAGGCCTGCAGCCGAGTCCAATGCCATCCCCTTTTTATTGTGCCCGGAAATTACATCGGTGAGCAGATCAAATGTGCAGGGAAGTGGCGATGAACCCCGCTCGGCAGATGTGGAGGTTCAGGTGACACCCGGAATCGAAAAGGGGCAGAAGGTGGTTCTGCTGTTGAACGAATACAACCCCGGTCTGCCGGCAGATCAGCTACATGCTTATAGTTTTGTTTTGTCAGAGGTTCCGGAATCCAGTCCTCCCGGACCGGTTTATTCAGTAACCTTTTCAGTAAGCGGGATAGCAGCAGCTACATACATTGTCAGGATCCGTGTAGATGGAGCGGAAAGCCCCCTTGGTGCAAGAGATGGTTCCGGATATTATTTCGAACCCAACATTACCATTAGTTAAAATTTTTTGTTAACCAACGCTTTAATCAATGCATCAAACTGCAGTCAGAGAAGAATGGTATTCAGTTAATCAACGACTGCTCATAGCTGCTGTCGACCTGGTAAAGCTTGAACTTAAAAATTACAAGTGTAACCTGGAAGAAGCTGAGGACTTTGACTATGGGGAGGAACGAAATCAACTGGTTGAAGAATATAATTCAGCCTCATCCCAATTATCTGGGCCATCACCCCTGGAAAAGCTTTGTACTGCCTTTGGGCTTACTGAATTTGAGCGGGATATCCTTTTACTGGCAGTCGGTATAGAACTGGATTCGGAGTTTGATGCTCTGGTAAAAACATTTCAAGGTGGCAATGACCTTTCCATGCCTACCTTCAGCCTGGCACTGGCTGTTTTTCCCCATGCCCACTGGAATGGCATTATTCCTACTGCTCCACTTCGTTATTGGCGACTTATAAGCGTATCACATCATCAAGTGATCACCAAAAGCAGTTTCAGTATTGATGAGCAGGTCCTTAATTACCTGATTGGATTACCACATATCAATGAAACCCTTTCCGGCTTATTCCGGCCAATCTCAGAACAGAGCGACCTGGTGCCGTCGCATAGCAGCCTTGTAGACCAGATACATCAGGTACTGCTCAGGAACAGCGATTCCCCGCTTCCTGCAATAGAGCTTTATGGTGATGAATTAAAGGATAAGTTACAGGTTGCGGCCAAAATATCCGACAAAAATAATATGGCCCTGTATACCATTTCCCTGATAACAATCCCGGATAACACCAAAGAAATAGCGGAGCTTGCCAGGCTTTGGAACCGTGAAGTGTTGATGGGTCGAGGAGCCCTTTTTATTGATTGTTCTGAAACCGATTCGCATGATTCAGGTCGTTTGCAGAAAATCAGTCAATTTTGTGAAGAAATTACAGGATTGTTGATTATAGGATGCAGACAATGGTCACCTGCATTAAACAGGCATAAATACGGCTTTACAGTAAATAAGCCTTTACCCAGGGAACAGGCGGATCTCTGGCGGCAGGAGCTTGGCGGGGCAAACCATTTGCTGGATGGTACGATCGATCATGTGGTATCACAGTTTAACATGGGATCGCAAGCCATACGGGAGACAACCCTGGAAGTAAAGAAGGAATTGAATGGAGAAAGCATTATAAATGATACCAATGAGAAAAAGTTGGTTAATTCCATTTGGACTGCTTGCTGCAGGCAAAACAGGCCCGGGTTGGATGAACTGGCTCAGCGAATTGTTCCTGTTGCCGGCTGGGACGACATAATTTTACCCGACCTGCAAAAGCAAACCCTTTTTGAAATAGCAGCCCATGTTCGCCACCGGGTAAAAGTTTATGAAGAATGGGGTTTCGCTGCTAAAAGCTCGCGTGGATTGGGGATAAGTGTTTTGTTTATAGGCGAAAGCGGCACAGGTAAAACGATGGCTGCTGAAATACTGGCCAAAGCTTTGAAACTGGATCTTTACCGTATTGACCTAAGCCAGGTGGTAAGCAAATACATTGGTGAAACAGAGAAAAACCTCAGGAAAGTATTCGATGCAGCCGAATCAGGCGGGGCAGTTTTGCTCTTTGATGAAGCGGATGCACTTTTTGGCAAGCGAAGCGAAGTGCGTGACAGTCACGATCGGTATGCCAACATTGAAGTAAGCTATCTGCTTCAGCGTATGGAGGCTTATCAGGGCCTGGCCATTCTGACCACCAACCTTAAAACTGCTATGGACAAGGCATTTTTGCGTAGATTGCGCTTTGTTGTACAGTTTCCTTTCCCCGATACCGGGCAAAGGGCTAAGATATGGAGCAAAACCTTTCCTGCAGAGACGCCTCTTGAGGGTATCGATGTCAACCGGTTGGCCAGGATGAATATCACAGGTGGCAATATCAGGAATATAGCCTTAAATGCAGCTTTTATTGCAGCCGAAAGCAATGGTGCGGTGAAGATGGAGCATATCGAAAAAGCAGCCCGCTATGAATATGCCAAAATGGAAAAACCCTTGAGTACCTCGGAGAAACTGATTTGAACTTTTTACATTGTTTGAAATTGACAGTTATTGTAGTTTAAATGCTATATTTTGATCAAAGTAATGGTCATCCGTCGAAAGCCGGACAAGTTTATTGTCATTAGGTAGTCATTAAGTGGTCATTGGAAAAGTTTGGAGGGTATTGGATGTTTAAGATCGGAAAAGCTCCATCCATAGAGCTCAATATTGATCAACTGGTGCTGGAAGGATTTCCATCCCGCGACCGGTATCGTCTGAGCAATGCCATACAGCAGGGATTGGACAGGATCATCAGGGAACGGGGCATGCCTGATTCTCTTCGGGAGAACCGCAGGATCGGACAAATAAACCTGGATTCCATTAACATGCAATCACATCAAAGGCCTGAGGTGATTGGACATCAGGTAGCCCGAAGCATTTATGATTCTTTGAATACTTCAAGAAATACAGATTGAACGTCAATAAACCGATTATAGAGTCTTTAATAATATCACATATATATGACAACATTTCCAGGGTCACCGCCTCTTGTTAAAGGAGGTATCGTACTTGTTGATGTACAAACATCCAACATAAACCGCATCATTTCTTTGCAATACAACCCCGAATCGATATCCAGATCCTTCCAGATAAAGAGCATTGAAGGTGAAAACGGTCAACGTTCGGAGGCATTAAGACTTACCGGTCCACCAATCGAGACCATCAACCTGGATGCCGAGATAGATGCTACGGATCAACTGGAACATCCTGATGATCATGAAAACACTGCCAGGGAAGGAGTCAGTCCACAACTGGCAGCCCTTGAAACGATCATCTACCCTGCAGCCAGTAAACTAATAGGAAACAACCAGATGGCCAATACGGGAACCCTGGAAATTGCGCCCATGGAAACCGATCTGACGCTGTTTATCTGGAGCAAAAACCGCATCACACCGGTACGCATTACAGATTTCAGCATTACGGAAGATGCCTTTGATGCCAATCTGAATCCCATAAGGGCTAAAGTAAGCCTTGGAATGCGTGTGCTGACCATCGATGACCTCGGTTTTGATCATGTTGGAGGCAGCCTCTATATGAGCTATCAGCAAAATAAGGAACGCCTTTCGCAAATGATGTCATCCGGGCAATTGAAGGATTTTGGTATAAAGAACATCTTTTAAACATATTTGGTTTTATAATTATCAGGGAATATGGCAGATCCACTCTCTTTTTTACAAAATTCCGCATTAAAAATCCCGGTTTTTCCCGAAACAAGCCGTTACAACGGGATTGAAAAAAAGACGTATGAAACGGTTTCCGGGGAAAGTATTGTACATCTTCGCCGTCGCTTTGTGCCTCAGCCCGAACGGTTTGAATTGCTTCAACAGCATACGGTGACAGAAGGGGAACGGCTGGACAACATCACCAGCCAGTATTATAACGACCCGGAGCAATACTGGAAGATCTGCGATGCCAACGGCGTGATTCGGCCCAATGAGCTGGTGGATACAATCGGCAAAAAAATCAGGATAACCCTTCCGGAAGGAATACCCGGAAACACTAATGGTTAAAGGAATACACCTGACATTGATGGTTGGACCGGCTGTACCGGTACCTGTATCAAAAGAAGTGATTGATGCATTGATCAGCATTGAGGTTACAACATCATCGGGTACCAGTCAAAGTGGTTTCCAGATGAGCTTCAGATTGGATAAGGATTCTCCCTTGCATACGCTTTTTCTGCTTTCCGGGGGAAATATGTTGCCCATTTTACGGACCGTGATTGTTGTAACTTTAAACGGAACCTCAGAGGTACTGATGGATGGTGTCGTCCTGCACACACAGGTAAGCTCCGGAGGAGAGGCAGGCAAACAGGTCTTGACGGTTTCAGGGAAAGACCTGTCTGCGGTGATGGACATTGTGGAACTCGATGGCATACCCTATCCTGCCATGCCCCCGGTTGCCAGGGTTGGATTGATACTGGCTAAATATGCTTCATTGGGTATCATACCTAAAATAATCCCCAGTGTCATTCAGGACATCACAATTCCTACTGAACAGATCCGCAGACATAAAGGAACCGATCTTGCTTACTTAAAGCTGTTGGCCCAACAATCCGGATACGTTTTTTACATTGAACCCGGCCCCGTGCCTGCCACAAGCACGGCTTACTGGGGTCCATATATCAAAGTGGGTGCTCCGCAACCCGCACTGAATACCGATATGGATGCCCAAACCAATGTAGAGTCCATAGATTTCACCTTTGATAAAGAGAAAAAGGAGATGCCTGTTGTTTTTATACAAAATGAGGAAAGCAAGGCAGTTATTCCAATCCCCATACCCGATATAACACCATTGAACCCACCGCTTGGAGCGGTTCCTCCCATTCCACCGAAGATTAAATTTATGTATGAAACAGCCAATAAAACCCCTTTTAATGCCCTAATGCATGGCCTGGCATATGCTTCACAAAACTCAGATTGTTTGTTTGCAGATGGTTCGCTGGATGTGCTTCGTTACGGGAGAATATTAAAAGCCAGGAAACTGGTTGGTGTTCGTGGAGCAGGAGTGGCCTACAATGGTTTATATTATGTAAGCAGTGTGACGCATAGGATCAGGCGGGGAGAATACAAGCAAAACTTCAAATTGAGCCGAAATGGCTTAATTTCTACTATACCAAAAGTACCAGTATGAACGGAGAAAAGCAATATTTTGGAAAGTACAGGGGGACAGTAATCAACAACATCGACCCCATGCAAAAAGGAAGGATCCAGGTGATGGTTCCTGATGTTTCAAACGTAGCCATATCTAGTTGGGCCATGCCCTGCGTGCCAATAGCTGGAAAGCAAATGGGCAACTATGTGGTGCCACAGATTGGAGCCGGTGTTTGGGTTGAGTTTGAACATGGCGATCCGGATTATCCGATTTGGGTAGGGGGTTACTGGGGTACAGTTGCTGAGGTACCATCATTGGCACTGGCAGGAATACCCGGTAATCCCAATATTGTTGTTCAGTCCTCAGCGCAAAACACATTTGTAATCAGCGATGTTCCTGGACCAACCGGAGGTATTATGCTCAAAAGTACTACGGGTGCCTCAATAACAGTGAATGATACAGGGATTTACATTCAGAATGGTAAAGGTGCCAGCATAGTTATGACCGGTCCTACGGTGACGGTGAATAACGGGGCTCTTGTAGTTACCTAACTTTTTTGTCAATTATTCAAAAAACTGATTTATGCCAGGATTTCTATTGCATGCCGGAGCAACCGTGATGTGCTCACACGCAGGACAGGCCCAGCCGACAGCACCCAATCCGCGTGTGATGGTTAGCGGTCAGCCAATCGTTTTGCAACCCATGCCTTATGTGGTCGCAGGCTGTCCTTTCACCACACCTGCCGGAGTGCCTTTGCCATGCGTAACCGGACAATGGGTGACAGCAGCTACCCGGGTTACCTCGAACGGCATGCCGGTTTTACTTATGGACAGTCAGTCGGTTTGTGCCCCTAATGGCACACCCATGATTATTACGGTTACCCAGACGAGGGTTTCGGGTATTTAAACACCCTAGAACAGAATATAAGTTAAATAGTGTTTGTAAATAAAGTCTTCCGTTCCTTCGTGATTTCCTTTGTGTTCTTCGTGGTTAATATTAAATATTTGAACCACATAGTTTTACATAGATAATTTAAAAGAACTTCAAAGATCTTTCCACTTTATGGACAGGCTCTTAAATAAATCTAAACATTGAACATTAAATTTCCATATCAATACGACTACCAGGGTAAAACGGCAAAATCTGGTTATGAGGATCACATCCGGGAGATGATCGAGCAGATA
>Ga0207797_1002686_pt1 | contig 12245 bp, 14 predicted proteins | sample PRCRCaboRojoPR_6_FD_187275 | JGI IMG/M metagenome (GOLD analysis project Ga0207797, IMG submission 187275) | Marine sediment microbial community from Cabo Rojo, Puerto Rico - PR CR 10% Liquid 1 (SPAdes) | ecosystem: Environmental > Aquatic > Marine > Coastal > Sediment | place: Cabo Rojo, Puerto... | reverse complement strand
GTCGACACGCTCCATTCGCCGTAAGCAAGCCCTCCTGCGCCGCGAGCTCCGCGGTCGCGGCCTCAAGCTGGACTACACCGACCCAGAGGCGTCGCTCTTGGAAGCTGTCCTGGCGCGCGGCGATCGGCGGCTGAACGACGTCGTGGAACAGGCCTGGCGACTGGGAGCTCGCTTCGACGCCTGGGACGATCAGCGGGATTTCGGTGCTTGGATGCGGGCCTTCGCCAAAATGGGTCTCGATCCCGACTTCTACGCCTATCGGGAACGCCAGCGCGAGGAGCAGTTGCCGTGGGATGTCGTGAACACAGGGGTTCGGAAACAGTTCCTGTGGGACGAATACGAGCGCAGCCGCCGCAGGGAGACCCTCTCAGACTGCCGCACCCAGTGCCACGCGTGCGGCGTCTTGGCTGCATTCGGAGGCACGCGGGGAGATGGGTGGAGATGTCCTGAACCCCGGGAGGGCTGAGCTGGTAGAATAGGATGTGCTACTCGCTCAGTTGCGGGTGGGATTGGAAGGGGGCATGTCAGCTGGACCAATGGGCTCCTCGTCTGTTCAGACTTAGAGATCGACTATCCTTAGGAGAGATATGACTGACCATCGCGTCAACAAGCTGGCTCAGGTCCTCGTTGAGTACTCAACAGCCGTGCAGCCAGGAGACAAAGTTGTCATCAATGGGGGAGTGGCGGCCAAGCCTCTGCTGCAAGCTATCTACGCCGAGGTCTTGGAAGCTGGAGGCCACCCGCTCCTTCTGACGTCCCTTCCGGGCACAGAGCAGCTCCTTTACGAGCTCGGTTCGGACGATCAACTGACCTTCATTCCTGAGCCGTTGAAGATCATCATCGAGACTTACGACGTTCGCATCAATGTCCGTGCAGCGGCCAATACAAAGGAACTGAGCAACGTTGATCCTGCGAAGATGGTGCTGCGGAGCCGAGCTCAGACCGAGCTGATGAAGACTTTTATGCAGCGTTCAGCCGCCGGCGAGTTCCGCTGGGTGGGTACACTCTTCCCCACGGACGCCTATGCCCAGGACGCCGAGATGAGTCTTCGAGAGTATGAAAACTTCGCCTACGGCGCCTGTATGCCAGATCTTGACGACCCGGTGGGTTACTGGAGAACGTTCTCAACCTGGCAGCAGAAGATCGTCGATTGGTTGGAGGGACGCGAGCAAGTACGGGTGGTGGGACCCGGAACGGATCTGGAGCTGAGCATCGCAGGCCGGCGCTTCATCAACAGCGACGGTAAGAACAACATGCCCAGCGGCGAGGTCTTCACCGGGCCCGTGGAAGAGAGCGCGTCGGGACACGTAACGTTCTCCTATCCCGCTATTCATCAAGGGCGCGAGGTCACCGGCGTCAGGCTGGTCTTTGAGGAAGGGAGGGTCGTTGAGGCAAGCGCGGAGAAGAATGAGCCCTTCCTGATTGAGACGCTCGACACAGATGAGGGCGCACGGTACTTGGGTGAGTTTGCTATCGGCACGAACGAGGGGATCACACAATTCACGAGCCAGATCCTGTTTGATGAGAAGATCAACGGGAGCTTCCACGTTGCGCTGGGAGCCGGATACCCTGAGACGGGGAGCAAGAATGAGTCGGCTATCCACTGGGACATGATTTGCGACCTGCGCGATGAGGGCCGCATCTGGGTCGACGACGAGCTCCTTTATGAAGAAGGGAGGTTCGTGATAGACCTGTAGGTGTGTCAGTCGATGGATGACGCCCGGCACACCTGGTTGCGTCACATTATGCGAGTTAGGGTCACTTTCTCGAAGCAGGGGTGGATCATCTACTCCTCCCACCTGGACCTGATGCGGGCTTGGGAGCGGGCCCTGCGCCGAGCCCGCCTCCCACTCGCCTACTCCGGCGGGTTCAACCCTCGACCCAAGATACAGCTGGCGCGGGCGCTCCCGCTAGGTCACGCGGGAGAGGAGGAGATCCTTGACGTCTGGTTCGAGACACGAGTGCCCCTGGATGACCTGGCCGAGAGACTCGTACCTGTGCTGCCAGAGGGATTGGCCGTTAGCGAGGTACAAGAGGTCGATGAGAAAGCGCCGGCGATGCAGACGCAGGTCGTGGGTACCGTCTATCGCGTGATGCTGGAATGGCAAGGAACCAAAGAGGAGTTGGGGAGCCAGGTTCGGGCGCTATTGGCCGAGGACGAGCTGATCCACGAGCGGCGGGGGAAGCGGTACGACCTTCGTCCGTTGATCGAGGGTTTGCGCCTCGTCGAGGTTGACCCACAGACGGGCTGGGCTACCCTCTGGATGAAGCTCTCCGCGCGGCCCGGAGCAACGGGAAGGCCGGAGGCGGTCCTGGACGTGCTCGGCACGGGAGATGCCTTTGCGCGGTATAGCAGGGAAGGGTTGATCCTGGCCGGGGAACCAGAGGCGTAGCTTAGCTCGGCGTGGCGGCCCTGGCTAGCTGAGGTCGGGCAGCTTGTCAGGAAGCCGTGTCCCCTAATCGGAGCAAGTGCGGCTTGGTACCCCTGGCACGGGCTTCATGAGGCGGTCGCCGCCGTCGCGGTTGACAAACCACCCGGCTTCGCTATAATACCTGTTCGAGCGGCCGAGCCATGTGGCCCGGCCACTATTTGTGTTTAGCAGGGAGGATTATCGTGTACGCAGTCATGAAATCAGGCGCGCGACAATACCGCGCCAACGTTGGGGATACCATTCGCGTCGAAAAGCTGCCTGCTGATCCCGGCGAGCAGATCGAGCTCGACGAGGTGCTGTTGCTTGTCGATGATGACGGCGTCCAGATTGGACAACCAACCGTCGAAGGGGCCAAGGTTTTGGCGACCGTCGTGGCCCAGGAGAAGGGCCCCAAGATCACGGTCTTCAAGTACCGCCCTCGAAAGCGGTATCAGCGACATCTCGGACATCGCCAACAGTACACTCGGCTGCGCGTGGACGAGATTGTGGTGTAGGAGGATTTGAGATGGCTCATAAGAAAAGTAGTGGTGTCTCACGTAACGGACGAGAAAGCAATCCCAAGTACCTGGGTGTCAAGAAATACGGTGGTGAGTTGGTTCGCGCTGGCCACATCATTATGCGACAGCGCGGAACGCGGATCAAGCCAGGAAGGAACGTGGGGTTGGGCCGCGACCACACGCTGTTTGCGACCGCTGACGGTTACGTGACCTACGAGCATATGCGCGGGGGCGGGAAGCGCGTCAGCGTTTACCCGGCGCAGGAGGTCGCATGAAGGAAGACATTCACCCCGAATTCTACCCAGAGGCGAAGGTGATCTGCGCCTGCGGCAACTCGTGGACCACGGGATCCACTCAGCCCGAGATTCGGACCGACGTCTGCTCTGAATGCCACCCTTTCTACACAGGCGAGCAGCGCATCCTTGATTCGGGTGGTCAGGTAGAGCGCTTCCTCAAGAAGCTGGAACGGCGCAAGAAGAAGATGGCGGAGATGGAGCGCCGGCGGACAAGAAAGACGTCGCCAGAGCTTTCCATCGAGGATCTCGATATTCGCACACAGGCCAAGAACGTACTGATGGAAGCTGACATCGAGACCGTGGGCGATGTCCTGGATCTGTTGGATGAGGGCGGCAGCGAAGCATTGATGAATATCCGCGGATTCGGCATGAAGTCCCTCGCGACGCTCAAGAAGCAGTTGCGCGCCCGAGGCTTCGCTCTCCCCGGCGATGAGGAGGATGAGCAAGAGACGGAAGCAGCCGAGACCGCGGAAGAAATCGAAACTGAGATGGCCGCGTAGCCGTACCCGATGACGCTTACCCAGGGGCAGATGGTATCCATCTGCCCCTCTTTCGTTTTTGGAGCTACCCTCTTACCATGTACAACAAACCCACCGGTGGCTGGATCGAGGTGATCTGCGGCAGTATGTTCAGCGGAAAGACTGAGGAACTCATTCGCCGCCTCCGTCGAGCGCGAATTGCCAAACAAAAGGTACAGGTCTTCAAACCCGCGATCGACACTCGCTATGCCGACCGTGAGGTGACGTCTCACAATGGCCTGCAGATCGAGGCCACGCCGGTCGAGGGCACGGACGACCTTCGGAAGCGCATCGCAGAGGACACGACGGTGGTGGCGGTCGACGAGGCCCAGTTCTTCGAGAATAACATCATCGAGCTTTGCACAACCCTGGCCGACGACGGTCTGCGCGTCATCGTGGCCGGGCTCGACATGGACTTCCGGGGTGAGCCCTTCGGCCCCGTGCCTGCCCTTATGGCCCAGGCTGAACAGGTCGACAAACTCCAAGCCATCTGCGTCAGCTGCGGGGGGCCCGCGAGCCGCACGCAGCGACTGATCGACGGCGAACCGGCGCGATACAACGATCCGGTCATTCTCGTGGGCGCCAGCGAGGTGTACGAGGCAAGGTGCCGTGGATGCCACGAGGTGCGGGGCCGCGGCGAGGCTAGAGACGAAGCCACAGTATGAAGGAAGAAAACGTGCTATCAGAAGCCATCGAACGCGTGCTGCTGGACGAAAGAGCCATCGAGGCTCGTGTCAGGAAACTGGCTGGAGAGATCAGTGAGGACTACGCAGGCGTCGAGTACGGCGACGATGGGTTGGTGCTGGTGGGCGTACTCAAGGGGGCCTTTGTCTTTCTGGCGGACGTGGCCCGGAGGCTGACCGTCCCGCACCACGTCGACTTCATCGCGCTGTCGAGCTACAATGAAGGGGCTACGTCGGGCGAGGTGCGGCTGATCATGGACTCGCGAATTAACGTCGCCGACCGGCACGTCTTGATCATGGAGGATATCGTCGACACAGGCCACACCCTTGACTATCTGCAACGCACTTTCGCGGCGCGCAACCCCGCCTCTCTTCGGACGTGCGTCTTTCTGAGCAAGCCAGCCAGACGTGAGGTCTCGGTGAGCGTTGATTACCTCGGTTTTGAGATCCCTGACGTCTGGGTGGTCGGCTACGGCCTCGACTTCGCCGACCGCTACCGCACCCTACCCTACATAGGCGCGTTGAAGGAAGAGATCTATAGGAGCTAGTGGAGGGATCCTCGTATGGGAATGCAAGCCGACATCGACAAGATCCTAATCTCTGAGGACGAGCTGCAGGCACGGGTCATTGAGCTCGGAGAGGCCCTCAACGAAGCCTACTCCGACGAGGATCGCCCTCTCCTGGTTTGCGTCCTAAAGGGCGCGTTCATGTTCCTCGCAGACCTGACGCGTGAGTTGACGATGCGCCACGAGGTCGACTTCATGGAAACCTCTTCTTACGGTGCTCGGACGAAGAGCAGTGGCGTTGTGCGCATCTTGCTCGACCTGGAGCGGAGCATCGAGGGAAGGCATGTGATCATCGTCGAGGATATCGTCGACTCCGGGCGCACGCTGAACTACGTAACGCGGAACCTGGAGACCCGGAATCCGGCGAGCATCCGGGTGTGCACACTCCTCGACAAGCCCTCGAGGCGGGTCATGGACGTGCCGGTCGATTTCGTGGGTTTCGAGGTGCCGGATGAGTTCGTCATAGGCTACGGCCTGGACTTCGACGAGGAGTACCGGAATTTGCCCTTCATCGGAGTGCTCAAGGAAGAAATCTACACGCAGGTCGAGGAAGAAGAAACCTGCTGATCCGTTGACGTCACCGCGCCGGTAGTCGTCTTCACGGAGAATGGCGATGCGAGATAGAGGCACGATTGTTCTGGCGCTTCTGTTGATCTTGCTGGGAAGCTATCTCCTTCTCACTGAGCTGGCGCTGCCGCTTCCAGGCTGGGGGGTTCTGTGGCCTGTGCTCCCCCTGGCGGGCGGTACTGCCCTCCTTGCCGGCAGCGTTTTGACGCCTCATACTGATCCAGAGCAAGTCTTCCTCGGCACCGCAGCGGTGCTTACGAGCCTCGTCTTCTTCTTCATCACCTTAGGGCCGCTGACTTATGACAATCTCGGAGCGTGGTGGCCCGTGTTCATCCTTATCGGCGGAGTGGCCTTCCTGGCGCAATGGGTGGCAGCGAGTTTCCAGGATTGGGATGCGCTCTTTCTGGGACTGGTGGCGCTCGTCGCGGGAGGCGCGGCAGCCGCAATCCGGCTTGACCTGCTTGGTCCAAGTACCCAAGAGATCCTCCCCAGATTGTGGCCCCTCTTCCTGATTGTGGGCGGCCTAGTGACACTCTTGCGCGGTCTAATGACCAAGCGCTCCGGGTAGATGCTGGTCGGCATTGACGCCAGCCGCGCCGTCGCCGACCGTCCGACGGGCACAGAGACCTATTCCCGGCGGTTGATCCAGGCGCTCCTGGACCTGGAGAGCGATCACCGTTTTCGGCTCTACTTCCGAAGTGCCCCCCCGCCAGGCTCTTTCCAGAACGCTGAGCACCGCTCCATCCCTTTTCCCAGACTTTGGACGCATCTCCGGCTCTCCAGAGAGATGGTTGTCGCCCCACCCGACTTGCTCTTCGTGCCCTCCCACGTCGTTCCCCTCATCCATCCAGCACACACGATCGTCACGATCCACGACCTCGGCTACCTGCACTTCCCCTCGGCCCACCCAGGGCCGCAACGGACCTACCTGGACCTGTCCACCCGCTGGAGCGCACGTGCCGCCAGTCACGTGCTAGCAGACTCCGGTGCCACGAAGGCTGACTTGATCGAGCATTACGGAACCTCCCCGGACAAGATCAGTGTCGCTTACCCGGGGATTGATGAGTCGATACGTCCGGTGAAAGACGAGGAGCAGATTCGTTCAGTCCTCAGGGAATACGACATCTCAGGCGATTACTTCCTATTCCTGGGGACACTCCAGCCCAGAAAGAACCTCCGACGCTTGGTGGATGCCTTTGGAAAAGTGGTTGCCAACGCGTCGGGGCGCGCCCTTAAGCTTGTCTTGGCCGGGAAGAGAGGATGGCTCTGTCAGAACCTAGGAGAGTACATTGCCGGCCTGGGGCTGACGGATCGTGTCCTCCTTCCCGGGTACGTGGCTGAGGAGGATAAGGCATCCCTTCTCAGCGGAGCGCTCGGATTCCTGTTCCCCTCGCTGTACGAGGGGTTCGGGCTGCCCGTCCTTGAGGCGCAGGCTTGCGGATGCCCGGTCGTCACCAGCAACACCTCGAGCCTACCTGAGGTAGCAGGCGAAGCGGCCCTGCTGGTCGATCCCGAGGACGTCGACGCTATCGCTGGGGCCGCGGCTCGGTTGACCCAAGATCCACGGTTGCGTGACAGCCTGCGCAGACGAGGTCTCGCGAATGTGGACCGATTCTCCTGGAGGATGTGTGCAAGGTCGGTCCTGGCAGTCATAGAAGCAGAGCTCTGTCAGGGTCAAGGAACTGTGGTATAATCGGCTCCGATCATGCGAGATGACGTCTGCGCTGATGCGTCCCCCCTTCCCTCGAGCGGTCTGCTCCACCTGCAGGCTCGTGCCGCAGAGTTGGGCAGTCTGCTCGGTCCAACGTGCGCCGCACTCTGCGGCGTCATCGCCTCCCACGCTTGGCCGCTGAATAGTGCGGACCTCGTGAACCTGCCTCTCCTCCTTCTGCTCGTGGACGGCGGATGGGGCACAATCTGGGCGGCTCTGGCCGGCACGGACTGGTCAATGCCCATCCGGCGCTGGCGATCCTGGGATAGTGACAGCGTGACTGGGCGTCTTCCATACACGCTCCCCGGCTCGATGGGTCACCGGATGAGTCGTTGGCTGGGGAAACTGGCGACCTGGTGGCAGAGCGCCTTCTGGCCCGTGTGCGGTCCCGCCGTCCAGGCGGCGGTCGTGGGCCTGCCATTGACAGCACTCCTGGCCGTCATCCTCGGCCCTAAACTGCTTCTTCTCAGCACCGCGGCAGTGGCGCTGATGCAGATGGCCGTCCTCTGGAAAGGTGGAGATGGCACCGTCCCCACTGGATGGGACGGCGTTATCGGAGTCACACTCCCTTGGATGGCAGGACACGCCGTGTTCGGGGGCCCAACTGTGCCCTCCACGATCCTCGCCCTGCTTCTGGGAGTGGCCTGGGGGAGTACGTGGAGCCCCGCCTCGGCAGGGGCAAGCACAGCTCTGATCCTCGCGGAGGTGTCCGCCGCATTGGGTCTAGTCGCCCTCCGCCGCCCCCTCGCAGCCGGCTTCGTGCTCCTTGCTCTGGCGCCGCAGATGGCCCTCTTGCCGTGGGCGAGCGCGGGAGAGGCGAAGGAGGGACGTCTTAAGGCATCCCGTTTCGTTTGCTATTCACGCCCCTGGTTGATGGGTGTCATGGTGGTAGCAGCCTTCGCCCTCTAGTCGATGCCTTGGCTCGTCACAGGGCTCATCCTGGCCGGCCTCGTCCTGGTCGGACTTCTCGCGTACTGGCACCTCATCATTGCTGAAGGGGCATACCTGGGCCCACGAATCGTCTCGTTGATGTATGACTGGTCTGCCAGAGCGTACGAGCGAATCAAGAAGTACCGCCCAGGGGACGAACAGTGGTTCTTGGGCCTTCCGTTGGCTCGTGCGCTCGCGAATGTGCCCGCCCCCCTGGTGCTGGATGTCGCCACTGGAACCGGGCGGTTGCCCAGGGCCGTCCTGCGCCAGCCGCCGTTCGACGGGCGCATCATCGCGCTGGATCTCTCCCGTGGGATGCTCAACGAGGCGGTCCGGCGCACGGCCCAGTTCGCGGACCGGCTGACGTTCATCCGCCAGGGGGCCAGCCGACTGCCGTTTGAGGATAGCACGTTCGACGCCGTGACGTGCATCGAGGCACTCGAGTTCATGCCCGATCCTCTCCACGTATTGGATGAGCTGATCCGCGTCCTCCGCCCTGGCGGTGTGCTATTGGTGACGAATCGCATCGGTCCGGACGCGAGATTTCTTCCGGGGAGGGCGTTTGAACCCGATGAGTTTGAGCGGATCCTGCGGCAGAGGCCACTCGAGCAGGTGAAAACGAGGACCTGGCAGGTGGACTACAGCCTGGTGTGGGCTGTCAAGGAAGGCACCCCTAGAGGCGGCGGTGTCCGCCCGCTTCCGCAGATCCTCCGCTGCCCCTACTGCGCGGCCTCGCTGGCGCGCGAGGCGGACTCCTTCAGCTGCGAGGCGTGCGGACGCCGCTTTCCCGTCACCCAAGATGGTGTGGTTGAGATGGCAGACGTCAAGTGAAACCATTGGCTGCGAGGTCGCCTGTAACGTTGCAGCACATTCTCCGTTGTAAGGGGCGAGCCTCGGCGCAATCTGGACCGGTCAGTTGATGAGACAGGACGCAGCTGGACGAACCGAGGAGGAGCTGGTCCGCCGTGCTGCCCGTGGGGACGCTGAGGCCTTCGGCGACCTGTACGCGCGTCATCTCGACGAGATATACCGCTATGTCTTCTACAAGGTGGGCAGCGAAAAGCTGGCTGAGGATCTTACGGAGCAAGTCTTCCTCAGCGCCTGGGAAGCGATCGACGGATACGAGCAGAGAGGGCATCCCTTCTCGGCCTGGTTGTATCGCATCGCCCATAACGCGATCGTCGATCACTATCGAACGAGAAGAGAGGAGGAGCCGCTCGACGCCGTTACCTTCCGGTTGGCGGACGAAACCCCTGGCCCGGAGGAGACACTACTCAAGAAGGGAGAGGTCTCACGCCTGTTAGACGCATTGCGGGAGCTTTCGGACGAGAAGCAGGACTTGATTCTGCTTCGTTTCGTCGAAGGTCTGAGCCACAGCGAGGCAGCTGAGATCCTCGGAAAGAGCGAGGTAGCGTGCCGCGTGATGCAGCATCGTGCGTTGGGAAGCTTGAGCGAGATTCTGGAGCGAGGACAACAGGATGACCAAGACTGAGATCCTCCTGGCCCGGTGCTTAACGGCTCTCGAGAACGGCGAGACCGTCGAGTCATGCCTGGCCCGCTATCCAGATGAGCGAGATGAGCTCGCGCCCCTCTTGCGGGCTGCGCAGATCGCACGTGCCGCGCCCACGGTAGTCCCGTCTGCTGATTTCCAGGAGGGTGCTCGGGACCGCATGGTCAGGATGATCCGAGAGAGAGAGGCTTCGAAAAGTCCTGCCCGGAGGGAGAAACGGCACGGATTCCTCGAGTGGCTTTGGCCCTCGGGCGGATTCTCCAGACCGGTGAGAAGATCAGCTCTGGCAACGGTTGCTGCGCTGATCGGTCTCCTCATTATTACCATCTCCGGCGTCGGCGTCGTATACGCCTCCTCGGACTCTGTGCCTGGCGATTCTCTCTATCCGGTTAAGCTGGCCGCCGAACGCCTGAGGTTGGCGGTTTCGCTGACGGAAAGCGAGGAGCTGCGGCTGCGGCTACGGTTCGCCAGTGAACGTCTGGAAGAGGCAAGCGAACTGGCCGCTAGTGAACGCGGGGCGGAGATCGAGCCTCTGATGCAGCAATACGCTGCCGAACTTAAGGCGGCGAACGGGATTCTCCGTCGGCGGCGGGACAGGCAAAGTGACCCCGTCTCTGCATCCCCTCTGATCAGGTATGCGTTGGATCAGCAGCAGGCGCAGTTGAAGGCTATCCAAGATCGAGTGTCCGACGAAGCCCAGCCTGCCGTCGATCGCGCCTTGGAGGCCTCCGAGCAAACAGAGAGAGAGGCGCTGGAGCTTGAGCACTTCCCCACGGGGACACCGTCCATAAGTCCAGGGCTGTCGCCAACAGCCACCCGCACTCGCAGCCCATCGCGCACGCCGTCTCCCAAAGCCGAGACCGGTCCTGAGGACCAGGGTCCCACTGACACGCCGCCGATGCCGGGGCGGACCAAGACGCCTGAAGCTCCGGGGCTAACCGCGACGCCTCATCCACCCGGACTGACCAGAACACCGGTGCCCGCACGTCCTACCGGCACTCCCACGGAACCGGAAGTTGAGGACACGCCCCTGCCACCCGGCCTCACACGGACTCCAAGAGGTCGCCAGCCGACCATCACGCCGGGGCCGCCAGAATCTGATCCGTCGGGACCAAGCAACACGCCTCAAGCTCCGGATCCCGGCCCACCCGATTCCGGCAACGCGCCGGGGCCCCCTGATCCTGATCCACCGGGACAGGGTGAAGGTCCCGCCCCCCCTGATCCCGATCCGCCGGGACTGGACAACAATCAAAACACGTCCGGAGACTCAAACCATCCTGGTTCTGAGGATACAAGCCAGACGCCCGACCCACCGAATCCCGGCCCACCTGTCCAGGCCGAGTCGCCTGACCAGCCCTAGCCCAGGACGAATGAGAGACCGGCGGGGCCGTCGACAGCCCAGCGATCAGCACTGATCGCCACCAGAGGTCTCTAACCCATGTAACGGAAGGCCAGGGCCTCCGTTATACGTTCCGAATCAGTTGGGTCTCGACCAAGGGAGGGAGCCCCGACGAACAGGCATTCAGTTTCGCCGTCGATTGAAAGGAGAGTGGAACATGCGCAAGCTAATTGCCAGTCTAGTGATCGGACTCGGGTTGGTCGCGGCCTTCATGGTCTTTGTCAGCCCGTCTATGGGACAACAGCCCGATCCACTGCCGAATCGCGCCCGGAACGTAAGCCTTCAGGGCACTGTCGCAGACGTGCCATCAGGCACTCTGACCGACACTTGGATGATGGTCATCACCGACCATGTGGGCAATCCGTGGACAATCACGGTGACCGAGGAAACAAAGCTTCTACCGCCCGGCGTGACGCCGGAGAAGGAGGACAGCGTCCACGTCCTGGGTTCGCAGGGGGACGGCGAGCGTACGCTGCTGGCCAAACACGTCGTGACCGAAAAGCGAAGCCGGCGGGGCGCGCGCCCCTTTGAGTTCCACGGCGCCATCGAGGATCTGCCTGAGCCAACGGATGGGATCTACTCGGGCACGTGGGTCGTCGCCGGCGTGACGTTCACGGTCGATGCGAAGACGATGATCCATCCTCCGACCAGAACACCGACGGAGGGTATGCAGGCTAACGTCATCGCTTTTGAGCAGCCCAATGGCAGCTTGTGGGCAAAGAACATCGCACTCCACGGGCCGGACGACGAGGATCAGGATGAGGTGGAAATCGAGGGTGTGATCAAGAAGCTTCCCTCGTCAGACGACTTCGTGGGCCTGTGGATCGTGGACGGTTTCACCGTGACAGTGACCGACACCACGGACATCGAAGGTTCCCCCGCCATCAGCCTGACGGCGAAGGTGGAGGGCATTCGGCAGGGGCCGAACTCTCTTCTAGCGACCAAGATAGAGATTGAGGAGCCGGAGGAAGAGAAACTGGAGTTTGAGGGGGTCGTTGATTCCTTCACAGATACGCGCCCCAGCCTGTGGACCATCTATACGGAGGATCTGAGTCCAACGGGCGTGATATCGGTGTGGGTCTATTCGACCACGCACATCATCGACGAGGAAGGCATCCTGGAAGTGGGCTCAAAGG
>Ga0207797_1002685_pt1 | contig 12246 bp, 10 predicted proteins | sample PRCRCaboRojoPR_6_FD_187275 | JGI IMG/M metagenome (GOLD analysis project Ga0207797, IMG submission 187275) | Marine sediment microbial community from Cabo Rojo, Puerto Rico - PR CR 10% Liquid 1 (SPAdes) | ecosystem: Environmental > Aquatic > Marine > Coastal > Sediment | place: Cabo Rojo, Puerto... | reverse complement strand
CAGACGGTTCAGTGATGCCCAGATCCCTTGGAGTAAATCCCCTGTTATCGATCTCGGCGATCGCAGAACGGACCTGCAGTTATATGGCGCTGGATCGTGGATGGGATATCACATATGATTTTCCCGAAATCCGGACGGAGGAAACTGCAGCACCGGTCCCTGGGTTAGAGTTTACCGAACGCATGACCGGATTCTGGAGCCGCGGAAATCCGAAAGATTATCAGGAAGCTTATGAACAAGGTGAATCCGAGGGATCCCCGCTGAGTTTTACCCTGACAATTCTCTCGGATGATATCAAGCAGATGCTTGAGGATCCTGACCATGAAGCCGGGATAATCGGCACGGTGAAAGCACCGGCTCTTTCCGACAGTTCGCTTACCGTCAGGGACGGAAGGTTCCATTTATTTGTCAGAGACCCGGAGGCTGTGGATACCTACCGGATGGAATACCATATGAATCTGCACTCGGAAGAGGGGGATGAATACTATTTCCGGGGATTTAAGCGGATTCACGATGATCCGGGTCCCGATATGTGGGAGGATACCACCACCCTCTACGTCACTATTTACGAAGGAAACTCTCCAGACGGAATATCTCTGGGAAAAGGCATACTGAAAATCCGTCCCAAAGACTTCACCAAACAATTACGAACGATTAAAGTACCAAATGCCGGCAGTATAAGTGAACGTTTGAGATACACTGCACGGTTCGGGGAATTTTTTGGCAGCACCGTGTTCAATGTATACGGTGACGCCGCGGCCGGGCAATGGTATTTTAATCCGGACGCTGCCCCCCGCAAACAGCGCCCGCTCCGGGCGGGGGTCCCGGAACTTTTTCCTGTGGAGACCAATGATGGTTTCCAGATACGACTCACCAGGTATCAGGGTGGTTCGAAAGGTCCGGTGATCCTCTCACACGGTCTGGGCGTTTCCAGCCGGATCTTCTCCACAGACACCATAGATACGAATCTCCTCGAATTCCTGTACCGGCATGAATACGATGTCTGGCTCCTGGATTACCGGGCCAGTACCGAACTCGCGGCAGCACACCGGCAATCCAGCGCAGACGATATCGCCAGGTATGATTATCCCGCCGCTGTCCGGAACGTTCGTGACGTCACCGGTGCGAATTCGGTACAGATGGTTGTCCACTGCTACGGTGCCACAACCTGGACCATGTCCGTGTTGGGTGGCTGGCTTCAGGGAGTCCGCTCTGCAGTATGTTCACAGGTCTCCACCCACATGGAGGTCCCTCTGGCGACCAAATTGAAAACCGGACTCCATGTACCGGAATTACTGGACAAACTGGGGATCGATTCCCTTACAGCCTATGTTGATGAGAATTCGGAATGGGAGCAGAAACTCCTGGATGATGCGCTGCAGTTTTTCCCCAAAGAGGATGAGGAAGAGTGCAATAATCCGGTCTGCCACCGCATCACCTTCCTCTATGGCCATTTGTACGAACATGACCAGCTGAACTCCGCCACACATACCCATCTTCACGAGTTGTTCGGCGTCGCAAACATGGAGGCGTTCGAGCATCTTGCCCTGATGTCCAGACGAGGTCATATCCTCTCCGCGGACGGCTCGGATACCTATCTCCCCAATCTGGACAAGATGGCCTTTCCCGTCCTGTTTATCTCCGGAGCCGAGAATCAGTGTTTTCTCCCGGACAGTACAGCACGTACCGTCGATGCGCTCCGCCGGTGGAACGATCCTGCGCTCTATGACAGAAAACTGATACCGGGATACGGCCACATTGACTGCATCTTCGGCAAGAATGCGTCAAGAGATGTGTTTCCCCAAATCCTCTCACATCTTGAAAGAACCAATGAATAATCCGATTGCTGATACGGAATTGGTGAACCGGACGAAACGCCGGGATTTGATGGACTCAAACCAGATGACTCCGGTCGAAGGTACGGTCGACATCAGTATCCCTGTTGATGTGTTGTGGGAGTTTTTCGCGCAGCCTTATCTCTGGCCGGACTGGAATCCGTGCTTCTTTTGGGTGATGAATCAGACACTGGAGGCCGGGAAACAGCTCATCTGGGCGTTCCAGCCAATCCGGAGATGGTACCTCTATAAGATGCCGGCCATGGCGAAAATTGTGGAACTGAGAGAGAAGCGGCGGGTCACATGGGAGGTTTCCGCTTTGCCGGGATTCTATGCCCTGCACGCGTATTCCGTGGAGCCAACCGGAAAAAACAGGTGCAGGTTCGGATCCTGGGAGAAGGCCATGGGTTGGGGGTTCGGACTGATGAAGCCTTTTTGGCTTGCCCACTTCAGGTTTGTTCGGGATGCCTCCCTGGCAGGAGCCGGATCCCTGGAGCGGCGGTACCGGTCACAGGGGATCCTCTCTCCGGAGATGGTATGAGCCTCACTTCCTCACGTCATTCGGAAAAAACCCCGCCGGCTCTTCCTACCAGATGATTAACCTCATTGAACTCGGAGTACAGACGGAGTTACCGCCGGTAATTGTCATCCCTGGAATTGATGGCACCATTGGCAGTGTAGAACCCGTGGTGAGCAATCTGGCCCATCACCGCAAAGTGATTGTAGCCGATTATTCGGGAGAGGACAATCCAACTCTGGATTCGCTGGGAGCAGAGCTCACTGAAGCGTGTTCCGCATTGCCGCTCGAAGAATTCGATCTGTTGGGACAATCCATCGGAACAGTGCTGACGGCAGCGGTTGCCGGTGATTTGCACCAGCGGATACGGCGGGTGGCACTGATGTGCACATTTACCAGACTGCGCTGGGGAATACTGCGGGTTAGTACATTCATGATGCGATTAACCCCGGATTGGTTGTACCGGCTCACCACTGTTCCATTGATGGCCGGAGTTTGTGGTCCGGTGGGTGATGGATGGGACCATCCGTTTTTCGCCGCCTCTAAATCCGCTGAAAAGGAGGCGATAACAAAACGCACAGCCTGGCAGATAGACCGGGATTTCACTCCCGAACTTAAATCCATCACCTCGCCTCTTCTCATTTTGATGGGTGAGAAAGACCGGTTTGTTCCGGATGCGGAAGAGGAAATTGCGAAATTAACTCGGCTGTTTATCGACCAGAATGCGGAGGTACTCACTATTCCGGAGGCAGGTCATGTTTTTCTTCCCACACCTGCAATCCGTCAGGCGGCGGAGTTGTTAAAGGAGTTCTACCAGTGAACCGGGCGGTTATTCTCAGTTCCGGAGCCGGATGGGCGGCATATCAGATCGGTGCACTCCGCTATCTCATTGAAGATCGCGGTCTGCGATTTTCCGTATGCGCCGGCACGGGTATCGGTGCTATGAATGCTGCTCTGATGGCGTGTCATGAGTTTCAGGTGCTCAGATCCGCCTGGAGAAGTATGGGATGGTCACACCTGGTGCGGCCGAACTATCGCCATCCCTGGAAGGATGCACCGATGAAAAACACACCCCAGCGGCAATTCATTCAAAAACACGTTTCGGAACGGAAGCTGGAAAAAACGGGGAACACCCTCATTTTCAGCGCTCTGGACCTCCGGAACGGCAAAGAAAAGCTCTTCACTTATCCCGGTGCCAACCTTCCGCTGATCGACGCCTTGATGGGGGCCGTTGCTCTTCCGGGTTTGACGGCACCACACCGCGCCGGGCGGAGCTGTTTAGTGGAAGGATCTTTCGTAAATACCTTTATCCTGAACCGGGTGATCAGATCTTGTCCTGCTGATGCCTATTACGGCATTGGGATCCTCCCTGCGGGATCCGGCCTATCACCTGGCCGGAAGTACCGGAATTGGCGGCAGGTACTTTTCCGAACACTGCAGCTCAACCTCAGCCGGGATATCCGGCGGGAAGTGGCGGATGCCCGGAAATACTTCCGCAGCAGGCAGGCCTATTCACATGTCCAACAACGGTTACGCGAAACCATCGAAACCCTGGTCCCAGATAAATCCCGGAGAAAAAAACTCCTCGGAGAATTAACAGAGAGAATCACAGACAACACTCCGGACGATGGTCAGATCCCGGATTTTTATCCTATCATCAACTCCCGTGAAATCCGGTCTCCGCTCTGGAGTTTTCATCGTTCTGCAATGCGACACCTCCGGAAGCACGGATATTCCGATGCCCGGTATGTCGTTCAAAGTACGGAAGAGGGGAAAGAATGAAGACCGGTATCTTCCTCACCCCCGGAGCTGCCAGAGCCGCGTATCAGGTTGGCGCTCTGCACGCATTGCTCACGGAAGGTAATGTGCAGGCTGATGTGATTGCCGGGGCGTCAGTTGGCTCACTCAACGGAGCCTTTGCCGCCATGGGACAAACGGAAACACTGGTGAAGATCTGGTCGGAGTGGGAGAACCGGGATATCATGCGCATGGATTGGGGAGAACTGATCGGAAACGGGCTATTCTGGGCCCCCGGTCTGGCTTCAAACGAACCGGAACATGAGACGGGAATTGAACCCTACATCTTCGAAGAAAAAATTCAGGAAGGTGTTCGATTCCGCTTCAATATCGCTGACATTACCACCGGCAGGAACCGGATTCTGGAATATCCGGGAGAGGATATGCCCATTCAGACCGCTATCCGTGCATCGGTCTCGGTGCCTGTGATGTTTGAACCGGTGGAGTGGGAGGATCACCAGTACGCGGATGGACTAACCATTGACGGGTGTCCACTGGAACCTCTGCTGATGCAAACCGGCGTGGACCGCGTGTTTGTGTTGGGCGTCTCACCCCTCACTCCTCTGGAAGAACCCTGCAAAAATGTCTATCGGACGGTGATAAGTGCATCGGAATGGAATCAATACAGCGAACCCCTCAGGGCAATGAAACTGGCGCAAATAGTCAATGGTGAAATCAGCGAATGGCAACGGACCAGAGAACAACTCGCAGAACTGATTCGGGAAGAGGCAGCTGACAGCGACGAACAGGACCATCTGCTCTCCTCACTCGAGGAGGCATACAGGACAGCGGACTTCCCGTATTCCAGAAAAGTGGTGGAGATCATCCCTGTTATGCCTGAGCAGGAATTCTCCATGTGGTTTGGCGATTTTCAGCCTGACCGCTCCAGACAGTTGATCGACCGTGGATATGGTGACGCTTTAGAAATTCTGGAATCCCTTGAAAAGTCTCAGACACGCAACGCACCCTGATACGCAGCTACGGCACGGACACGCTAATACGATGATGGGGTTTTTCCACTCTGGTCCGGATCTTGCGGAGGGTGTCCCCGCTGGAAATCACCAGCAGGATTTGGTTACCATAGGGTACGTCTTTTATCCGGTAATTCCCTTTCAGATCAGTGAAATCATACTCCCCTCCGATTTCAACGACACCTCTGACTAGTGGTTTTCCCTCCCGGGTGGTGATTTTACCCGTAATCACCGCCTTTGGATCACTGAACGCTATCAAGAATATGAGGATAATCAGATACACCGGCAGCCTCTTCATTCCATTCCCCCTTCAGTTAATTCCCATCACTGATGAAATAGTGTGTGGGAATATGCAGCCCCTTATCAATATTCAGGGTATCCATATCCACGTATTTCTTCACCCATCCGTTCTCCCCAAGGACGTAGATGGGAACATCCCCCTCTCCGGAAAGCCCTCCCCGGTATTTTATATTGAACCGGCCCTGGACATCGGGCTCCGACACCTCTGAAGCCAGCAGGATTTTCGTGTGATCAACAACCGGATTGACCCGTCCGGGGATGGTACTCACCTGCTTCATCTTTCTGTATTCATCGATGATCCTGTTGTATTGACTCTGTTCTATCCTGGCGTACGATGTATAGAGCAGCCCGTAAATGATCACGAAACCCGCAATGGCTCCTCCCGCCTGGTATTTCCTGCTGCTGATAAAGGCAGACGACTTGAAGAATTTGAACAGAATGACAGCGCCAGCCAGACTCAACAGGAAGATTACGGATATAACTAACAGTGTTGACATGTCTATTTCCTCCTGGCATTCATGAACTTTCTCACTGCTCATGAAGCCGTGTTATCATTATGCATACAAACTACCGAAAGAAGTCGTCAGTCCAAGAGGAGTCGTAAGTTCGAGCCATGCGGCGACTGTGCCGTATCATCCGGGTACCTCGTAAAAGAAGAGCAGACCCGACCGGGTGCAAACACTGGAATTCCGGTTGCTCCATAATGCTCCAACAGACCGTCCGGAAGTGTCAAAACAAGATTAGAAACATCTCACGCGTCAGATATCCAAATAAATCTCTTAATATCCATTGCCATTTTATTATAAATTAACTAACATGATAAATCCAGTCATATTTTTACGGAAACACTTCAGGTGTGCTGAGATAAGATGATTCAGGGTTTCCACTGAATTACATCTACGCATCAGACAGACATGAAATAGGAAAAACAATAACTGCCCTCTTCGACGCCGTGCAAGCCAAGCTGCTTCCATCGGAATTATACAAGCCTGTGGAATAACGGAAACCGGGAAGATTACCGCTCGGGGATTACCTGTTCAGCAACAAGAGAATTATCGCGGCGCTGTTTTCTGTGTTGCATTGCCTCAGACTATACAGAGCAACAAGGAAAGGAGAACCTAATGAGTAGATACAGATCAGGAGAAGTATATATATGTTTACTGGTGACGTTCTGTCTTCTCATGATGACACCCGGAGGGGTGACCGGTCATGCGGACGGCACTGGGACCGATCAGCCGGAGATGACCGCTCAGGAGGACCGGTATAAAGGGCAGGGTCTGACAGTTGCACAAATCAGCAACTCCTTTCAGGGAATTGCGAACCATCCCGGGGCAGCGGGTGCCGGCCTTCAGCAGAAACGGAATCCCAGGGAGGGTTCGCTTCTGCAGGCTCTTATGCTTGGTTTCGCAATGCAACCGGGATTTAACTCGTTTGCGGGTGACGGGACAGATGAACTTGACAGTAAAATGGGCCTGGATTTCAGCGGTTACCTGATGATGCCTCTTTTCATACAGATGGAACTACTCCGGGAAATTTACATCCTCGGAGCTCTTTCCTATCTCTCGAGAGGGGCTGCATACTCCTTCGGTGAAGGGAATTTTAGTTTCGAAGAGCGCATCACATTGTCCTATCTTGCACTGTGGGTAGCCATGCGCGGTTCCATTTCGGTAGCACAGCAGTTCCCCGTATTGACATCAATTTATTTCGAATTAGGTCCTAAACTCGGCCTGTTGATGCGGGATCGCGTCAAGCAGACCTCTCAGGGGCAAACCCATACCGGTGAGCTGGGAGCAAAGAGCATTAATCTTGGTCTCGCTCTCGCCATCGGTGGACTAATGCCACTCGGGCCCGGATTCCTGGATCTGGGACTGCAGTACGAGCTTGGTCTCACTTCTATCCCTGAAAACGAGAATGCAGCCGACTGGAGAACCACGGCATTCATAGTATCCGTAGGATATGTGATCTCGCTGAGCCAGTTAATGAGTCGCTAAACGGGGGATCCGAATCTAGAAGCCACCGGGGCCCATACCACCCTGTCCGCCACCGGCACCGGGACCACGCTGTTGCTCATAGTTATTTATGTTGAGTTGCAGATTCAACATCACAATAGGCGCTTCCCGGTCGCGATAGGAATAGGAGGTAAAACCGGCACCGGTGGATCGGCGTTCCCTGGTGACGGTATCAAACAGATCCCGGACCTGCAGGGTGGCTGCAAGCTTCTCGTTAAAGAATTCTTTCCGGACTGAAAGATCCGCACGGAAGTAGTCTTCTTCTCTCCCCTGAGAGGAGACTGTCGGACTCTGATATCGTCCGTCGAGCTGGATGCGCCAGGTCTCAGTGAGATCAATGGTATTGCTGAGCCGGGTGCTCCAGTTATAGCTCTCCCTGTCAAAGGATTCATCCTCGAGCGAGCCTCTCACCCGGTAGCGATATACATCACCCATCAGATTCATGTCCCACGCTGACAGAATATTATACCGGAAATTAAACTCGGTCCCGAAGGAGAAATCCTGTCCAACATTATCTATCGTCTGAAGGGTCACATTCTCCGCATAGACGGAACGAATACGTTCGATTTTGTTATTGGTGTTCCGGTAATATGCTTCGATATTAAAGACCCCCTGTCCGAACCGGGTCTGGAATCCCATTTCATACGAATCGACATATTCAGGTACCAGAGAGGGATTTCCCCGCCGGACTGTATAGGCATCTTCCCAGGTGAGAAATGGTTCCAGCCACCAGCTGCGGGGCCGCTCAATGCGTCTGCTGTAGCTGGCCATCAGCTGCTGTGATCCCGGAAACGAATATGAGAAGTGCAGGGAGGGGAAGTAATCCCAGCGGTCAATATTAAAATAATCTCCGGAATCCGGATGGGTAATATTCCGATAGGTATATTCCCCCCGAACTCCAAGCTGATAACCGAATTGGTGTATTTCACCGGAATACAGAGAAAAGACCGATTGAGTGGTCCGGGCACTTACCGTGGTGTAACTGTATTCAGGCTGAAAGATAAACTCATTTTGCTCCGTACTGTACTGATACTGTTCAGTGGATTCGTCACCGTTGTCTGTTTCCGCCTCGTATCCCGCTTCGAACTTCCGGTTCTCTCCATGGGGATACACATACTCCACTTCCAGCTCGTAATCTCTGGACGGACCCTCTTCAACGGATCGCTGCCCGCTCACAGCATCTCCGTCTGAATTCATCCGCTTGTTCATGGATTCCCCGCTGCCGTCCCAGACATCATGCTCAAACTCTGCGGTAATCTCATGTCCGTCCTGGTTAAACTGATGCAGATAATTGGCACTCAATGAATAAAACACTCCGTCCCGGCTGAATTCTTCCGTGCTGGTATATCGGGTCATATCATCCCGGACGTCTCCGGTCCATTCACGATACACCTGTTCGGATTCACTGCCGAATCCCCAGTTTCCGTAGCGGCCCTGCAGAGTGAGTTTATTGCCCTCATTGATATTGTACTCGAGACTCAACCGGCCATCCCCACCATTGCGTCCCCGCACCGAACTACCGGTGGAACGGATATGCGTTGTCGACTCCTGATAGGTGGTTTGGCGGCGTTCCCGCCGGTTGCCGTCGTAGTACCTTCTCCCGTAATCCGCACTGGCCGTGATGGTATACTTTCCGTTTTTATACTGATAGAGAGCATCACCACTATACTTGTTATCGATCCCCACATCCAGATCAATCATACCGCTGCTGCCGGCATATTGCTTGTCCTTCAGCACTACATTGATAATCCCGGCCGTTCCGTCCGGATCATATTTCACTGACGGATTGGTGATGATTTCAATGGTTTCAATGGAGCTGGCCGGAATCTGCTGCAATGCCTGTGTGCCATCCAGCGGTGTGGATTTGCCGTCAATCAGAACCGTAAAGCTCTGGCTTCCACGTAAACTGACATTCCCCTCGATATCGACGCGGATGGAAGGCACGTTCTCCAGGATGTCCACCGCATCTCCCGAAATGGAAGTCTGCGCACTGCTCACGTCAATTACTTTTCGGTCGATCTTATACTCCATGGTAGGACGCTCGCCTTCAACCACTACACCCTCGGAATTCAAAACTGACGGACTCATCCATATTTCTCCAAGGGAAACGGATTCGCCCCGCGATTCCACCTGAACTCCCGGTAAACGGCGGTCTTTAAATCCGATAAACCGGATATCCAGATAAAACTCGCCGGTGGACACACCCGTCAACCTGAACTGTCCGGTGCTGTCAGTGATCGTCCCGGTGACCTGACTGCTGTCCTCAACCGTGTACAACACAATGTTCGCATATTCCACCGGAGATTGAGAAGTGGAATCATATACCGCCCCGGTAATCACACCGGTCCCACTTCGGCTCTCTCCGGGCTGTGCGTAGACCAAAGACGTGCACAGCATAACAATTATTCCAGCGATTATATATGTAGACGTTTTTGACATCACGACATTCCCTCCAGCTATTTCTCGCCTTTTCTCGCATACAATCCTCTCCGCATTATTTCACAGGTAGTATAACAAGGAAAACTGTAGAAAATTTGTACTAATGGGAGGTAATATTCGTTGAATTATTCAACAATGTAAAAATGGTAACAAACCAGAGAGGATTTGACCGGGTGCTCTGCAACTGTGATGTATCATATCCCGGCGACCGCGTATCCGGTGGTCGCCGAACATTACTCTTCGCTTTCCCCGGATTGGTTTTCGCCCGATACCCGGAAGATATGCTGGCGGTCATCATACTCATATCGTATCGCCAGTGAATTCATGTCACAAATCTTTTTCACCAGTGCAAGGCCCAAACCCAGGGAATCCTCATTCTCATCCCCACCCTGGAATCGTTCGAACAATTCCTCGGGTGGGAAATCGAGGGGCGGACCATAATTGCTCACGATCAGCACATCCGTCTCAGTTCGCACGCGTATTGGGCCCTCGGTTTCGGCGTAACGCACCGCATTCCAGAGAAGGTTTTTCAGAAGGATATCCAGCAGATATGGATCGATCCGGATCCGGTGCTCATCCGACAGATCCGTGCGGATATCCAGCGATTTCAGAGAAGCGAACTCCTCTACCATGTTCACATGCTTCGTGATAACCGGTTTCGTGCGGACACTCTGGTAGTCCTGAAACTCCCGGTTTTCAATTCGCGTGATCAGGTTCAGTGTATTACCCAGCCGGGACAGGTGATTAATCTCATCCCACATGATTTTCACCTCTGATCCGTGTTCATCCATGACCTCGTCATCATCCAGGAAGCGCTCCAGTTTGTTCCGGACTATCGCAAGCGGAGTCTGCATTTCGTGGGCCATATTCTCCGTATACTCCTTCAGCCGGCGATAATCGGATTCAATTCGTTCGGTCATCCGGGAAAAGAGGTGCTGCATCTTGTTAAACTCCTTTGTAGACGTCCGGATTTTTTCGAGGTCGGAGGGTTCTCCCACTGAATAGGTGCGCATGGCATCCAGGATGGCGTTAAACGGCCGGAACAGATAGCCGGATATCAGGAGATTGAATGTTACAATTCCCGCGGCGAGCAGAATAAATGCCGGGATCATGGAACCGAAAATATCGTCGCGCAGCCGGAGGTAATCCTCCACGGGTTTTATCATCGATGCCCGGTAGTGAGTTCCGTCCACAGTCAGGACCACCGTCTTCGTGCGAAACCGCTGCCGTTCATCGGCAAAGGGGTTATACATTACGGTATCGGTGTAGACCGGATACTTCTGCCGTTCGGGCATTGAAGTCAGCGTGGTGAGCTGAATGCTTTTTCGTAACCGGTCCGGTACCCCATCGCGCCTGATATAATGTTCCAGTTTATGTTCCAGCCGTTTGAACTGTCCCTCCACGTCCCGGTTGACAAATTCCGTAGTTTCGGAGGTGAGATAGAGTCCGCTCCCCAGAAAGGCCAGGAACGTGAAAATCAGATAGAAAAACGTGGTTTTTGTCAGGAGACTGTATTCGCGTTTATTCCTCATGAGCTTAACCTGTTATGCTTGTTCGGACGCAAACTTATATCCCATCCCGTATTTCGACTGTATAGGATCGTCCCCGCCGGCTTTCTGGATTTTCTTTCGCAAATTCTTGATGTGATTGTATACGAAATCGAAACTGTCCGACTGGTCGATATGATCTCCCCACAGATGTTCGGCAATACTCTCTTTCGTAATCAGCCGGTCGGGATTTTGCAGGAAATAGACCAGAAGATCGTACTCTTTTTTAGTCAGTTCCAGAGAGCGATCTCCCACATAGGCCTGGGAGCTGAGAAAATCCACCCGAATTTCACCGATCTCCAGGGTATTATTGCTGTTAAACTTGTGTCGTCTGAGGATCGAATGGATCCGGGCATTGAGTTCTTCCTTGTGGAACGGTTTTGCCATGTAGTCGTCGGCGCCGATGTGCAGTCCTTCAACTTTATCCTCCACGGAGTCCTTTGCCGTCAGAATGAGAATCCCTGATTCAATTTCATTTTCTTTCATCTCCCGGATCAGATCCAGTCCGTCACCATCGGGGAGGCCGAGATCCACAATCACCAGATCGTACTCATACAGAAACACTTTTTCATGGGCAGTGGCGGCATCCATTGCATACTCCACCACATAGCCATGCTCCCGGAGAAAATCCCGGATATCATCCACCAGTCGTTCGTTATCCTCGACAATCAGGAGTTTCATAGGCATTACGCAGATAGTATAACAATGAAATCTGTAGAGTTTTTATGTTCTGTTGTAGTGTGGTGACAATTTGGGTGGAAGTCAACGGGGTTTTTCCGGCGGGACCCTGCCAGCGTTCGGCACCCTGCCAGGGTCCGGCTGGTGGTTTTC
>Ga0207797_1002684_pt1 | contig 12246 bp, 13 predicted proteins | sample PRCRCaboRojoPR_6_FD_187275 | JGI IMG/M metagenome (GOLD analysis project Ga0207797, IMG submission 187275) | Marine sediment microbial community from Cabo Rojo, Puerto Rico - PR CR 10% Liquid 1 (SPAdes) | ecosystem: Environmental > Aquatic > Marine > Coastal > Sediment | place: Cabo Rojo, Puerto... | reverse complement strand
TGGCGAGAAAAAACGTACAATGCCATGCACTATAGATGCCTTTTCTGTTTCGCCAGAGGTTTTGAGAAACTGCTGGAGCGCCACATCGACGACCCCGATGAAAAGATCCGGCTGGCCAAACGCTTTTTCAGCATGCTGGCCCATGCCGACACGGACAGGCCGACGTGATCATCGCCAAGGGGCAGGGCAACTTCGAGGGCCTGATGCAGCATAAAGACCCGCGGATATGGTACCTGCTGATGGTCAAATGCCAGGTAATCGGTGACATGCTGGGCGCTCGGAAAGGGGATCTTGTCGTCTTCAACGATGGGAGAACAGACAGGCCCCCATTGGACCAATCGGATATGCAGCATCAAAGCCCGGGTACATGAAAAACCAACGGAGGGGGATCATCCTCGATCATGGAACCGCTCATTTAAAATCATCTTAATAAAAATTCAATGTTATGACAACCTCAACACCACACAAAATAGGGATCATCATATGCCACCGCTACCACAGATGCGGTGGCGGCAAGTGCTTCAAGGCGCTGCGGGAAAGAGCCGGAGCCTTTGAAAGGTACCAAGATCAGCCGGTGGAAGTGGCCGGTTATGCGACATGCGACGGTTGCCCCGGCGGCAATATTGAATATGTGCCTGAAGAAATGGCCAAAAACGGGGTACAGACCATCCACCTGGCCACGGGCATGATCGTGGGCTATCCCCCGTGTCCCCGCATCGAATATTTCAAGCGGTATATCGAAGAGGGGTTCGGCCTGGAGGTGGTTATGGGCACCCATCCCATCCCCGAAAAATACCATACCATGCACCAAAAACTGGGCTCGTGGGAAACCGGCAACTGGCAGGAGATCATAAAGCCGGTGCTGTCGGATGAAGCCACCCGCCTCGCCTACAATTAATTCACATCCGGATGGATGCAACAACCGAACCGGTAAAATGAAGATAGCCATTGCAAGCGGCAAAGGGGGCACGGGCAAGACCACCCTGGCGGTCAACCTGGCGGCGATGATATCCGCAGAGCATCCCGGGGTACGCACCGTGCTGACCGACCTGGATGTGGAGGAGCCCAACGCCGGCCTCTTCCTCGGGGGCGAAACACTGGAGGAGCGCGGCCTCAGCAAGGAGATCCCCGAATGGGTACAGCAGCGGTGCACCTTTTGCAACCGCTGCCGTGAGGCATGCCAGTTCAACGCCATTGCCGTGCTCCCCAAGACGGTGCTGATCTTTCCCGAGCTGTGCCACTCCTGCAACGCCTGCGTGGGTCTGTGTCCCGAGGAGGCCTTGGTGATGAAAGACCATCCCATTGGCAGGCTCAGGCATGTCAGGACCGGCCGGCTCCACTTCGTCGAAGGGGAGCTGAGGATAGGCGAGCAACAGGCGGTGCCTGTGATCAAACAGACCCTCGACTATACCGACCAGCGGTTCCCGCAGGAGGCCCTGAAGATCTACGATGCACCCCCCGGCACCTCGTGCCCGGTGATCGAATCGGTACACGAGGCCGACTTTGTGGTGCTGGTGAGCGAGCCCACCCCTTTCGGACTGCACGATTTGAGGCTTTCGGTAAGGACCATGCAGAAGATCGGCCGCTCTTTCGGTGTGGTGATCAACCGCCAGGGCATCGGCAACGACGGGGTGGAACAGTATTGCAAGGAGGAAGGCATCGACATCCTGGGGCGCATCCCCGACATGAAAGAGATCGCCCACCGGTATGCCCGGGGCGGGCTCATCCACACCCTGCCGGCGGTAAAAGAGGCTCTGAAGGAAATAGTGGAGGGCATCGGGGCCAAAACCCAAAGCGCCATCCTGCCCCCAAAAAACAGCAGCCAGGAATGAGAGAGATCGTGATCATATCGGGAAAGGGTGGCACGGGCAAGACCTCCGTGACCGCCTCCTTCGCCAGGCTGGCCGGTCATCGCTCGGTGGTGGCCGACTGCGATGTGGATGCGGCCGACCTGCACCTGTTGCTGGCCCCCGACTTCGGCAGGCCAGAATCGTTCTACAGCGGGCAAACGGCTCAGATCTCCCGGGAGCAATGCATCCGGTGCAACAAATGCGTGAAGGCATGCCGCTTTGATGCCATATACCGAGAAAATGAGGATTTCATCGTGGACGGGATCAAGTGCGAAGGATGCGCCTACTGCGAAAAAATATGTCCTTCGCAAGCGATCGCCATGCTGGATGCCCTCTCGGGCGAGACGTACATCTCCACCACCCGCCTCAACACCACCATGGTGCATGCCGAGCTGGCCATTGCCGCGGAAAACTCGGGCAAGCTGGTCACCCGCGTCAAGACCCTTGCCCGCAACCAGGCCCGCGAGCAGAAGAAGGACTACCTGATCGTCGACGGCTCCCCGGGCATCGGCTGTCCCGTCACGGCCTCGGTCACCGGCGCCGACTACGTGGTGGTGGTCACCGAGCCCACCCTCTCGGGGTGGCATGATCTGAAGCGGGCGTGGGAGCTTATCGCTCATTTCTCGCTGCCCACCGGGGTGATCATCAACAAGGCCGACCTGAACCCGGAGGTGACCGGGCGAATCAAGGACTTTGCCGCTGAGAAATCGATGGATCTGCTGGCCGAGATACCCTACAGTAAGGCTTTCGTCGAGGCCATGACCCGGGCCCGGACGGTGGTGGAATACAACACCGGGCTGGGCAGGCTGATCCGGCAGGCGTGGGATGGGGTTTTGAGCAGGGAGGAATGAGAGATGGGTGGTGAGTGGTGCATGATGCCTAGTGAGTGAGAAAAACATCACCGCTTCACCTTGATCCAGTTGTTCGATCCCCCGATGGTCCTTCCCCCCAGCAGCACGTTCTCTATCCAGCTGAGTATCCGGTTGCCCAATCGCTCGTGTTTGTGTTTGCGGCGGTCTTTGCGCGGTTTGCCCTCATACTGGAGCTGATCCTGCCAGTCGAAGCGGCGGATCCACTCCTGCATCACCCGGGGATGGGTGCCTTTGAAGCGGCGCAGGCGGTTCAGGGGGCCGTAGTCGAAGTTGCGTATCTTCTCGGCATGGTAGCCATGCACCGATCCTTTGTGGATGGTGGTGAGGGCCTTCATCTTGTTCTTCATCAGGTGGGGCGGACGCACCCATCCGTAATGGTAGATCCAGGCATCGACGCCGGCCACCCGGAGCTTGTAGGTGCCCTCTTTCTGGCGGTAGTTTTTGCCGTCGAAGTTGGGTATGCGGCGGAAGGACTGGGCCGAGATCCAGGAGTGGATGTCGGGGTCGTTGCGGATGATGCGTATCTCTTTGCGGTACCAGCCGTGGGAGGTATGGTAATGCCAGAAGTCGCCCCAGAAATGGATGTATTTGAAGAGCAGTCCCTCCACCTCCTTGTCGTCCACCAGCTCCCGGCAGCGCTGTTGGATCACCGGCAGGTATTTCTCGTGGACCACCTCATCGGCCTGGAGGTAGAAGAGCCAGTCGCCGCTGCAGGCTTCTTTAGCGATGTTGGTCTGATGGGCATTCTCCGTGCCCCGGGGGTACTTCTCCAGGTCCCATACCGTATCGATGATCTTCACCTTCGGGTCGCCGATGCTCCCGATGATCTCGCGGGTGCGGTCGTCGGCATCGCAGTCGCCCACGGCCACCACGAATTCGTCGACAATCGGCAGTATCGACTGTATCGTCTGTTTGATGGGATAATAGAGCTTATCCGCATTTTTGACCATCGAAAATCCGCTCAGGGTCATGGTAGAGGAATGTTTTGTGTTTTTAACATCTGTTTATCGGTTATCAAAGGGTCTTCCTTTTTGAAGAAATGATAAAATGATAAAATATCCTAACCCGTTGGCTGATCGTTTAATTTCGTTGGCTTATCAAATACATTTTTATTGAATATTTGCAAACTTTGGATTTTCACCTCTTTCATTTTAGCATTTTATCATTCATAGATAGGCAGCGGCGGCTCCCCGTATTTTCTTTGTATAAACAGGGGGTGGTTGTTGAGCTTCTTCCCCGACAGCACCTCGTCAAAGATCTTGAGGTACGCCTCGGTCATCTTGCGGTCCGAGAAGTTGTCGGCAATAAACTCGTGGCACCTTTTCCTGTTGTAATGGTTGTGTTCGCGCACGGCCCAGGCCAGCTGCGACTTGCTCTTGGAGAGGAACCCCCTTTCCCTTGACACCAGCTCGGGCAGTGATCCGTAGGGGGTCCCGAACACGGGCAGTCCGAAATACATGCTCTCCAGTATGGCCAGTCCCAGCGGCTCATGCCACAGCACCGGGAACAGTAGGGCTTCCCTGTGCCGGATGATCCGGTTTTTCTTCTCTCCCCCGACCATCCCGTAGTATTTGACCCGCGGGTTGAGGCCGGGCTTCCATCCCCCGGCCACATGCAGCTTCTTGCCGGCCATCCGGGCAATCTGGATGCTCCCCTTAAGGTTCTTGATCCTCCGCCGGGCCTTGGCCAGGTACAACAGTCCGTCGCGCCGGGCATTCAGGTCGGGCAACCCCAGCTGATCGAGATCCAGACCGTTGTATACATACCGCGTGGAACCATGTCGCTCGGCGTGGTTGCGGGAGACGAACACGCTGTTGCGGTCGATCATCTGGCCGGGCTTGCCGTTGCCATGGATGGTGATCATGTAGGGCTTTTCGATCTTTTCTTCCGGCAGATGATGAAAATGGGCGATGTCCGTATCTCCAGGTATCTGGCTGTTGAACGATGCTTTGGGGTTGTAGGGTATGATCTCCCCGAAGGGGCAGGAGGATCCTTTGCGCACGAGGAACACCACCTTGTGACCCATCTGGTCCAGTATCTTACCTTCAGCCCATATGTCGCGCTGGGTGCCTCCGTATCCGAAGACCGGTATCTTGCTGTTCTTGCTTACAATGGTTATTTTCAACGGTTGATGCTTTAAAGGTTTAACTCATGGGATAGCCCAACTGCCTGAGCAGATCCCGTGCCGGTTCATGCTGCATGAAAGCCTCCACCCGCCGGCGGTTCTCCTCCCTCCGCCATTTGCCCACCGAGCTGTCGGAGAGCTTTTTGACCCCTTCGTGCCACGCGTTGCTGGCGCGCAGGGAAGCATGCTCGTGCCAGTTCATCAGGCTGTCGGTGAAAGCCTCGCCGATGAAGTCACAGATCCTGCCGATGGTATCCTCGTAGTGCCTTACCAGGTCTTCGTAATAGAGGGTCAAGACGTTGGGGCGGGAGGCATGCTTCAGGCCCTCCTGCACATCCCTGACCCAGCGTGGGGGCTCGATCCAGTAACCCGCCTTGTCGGGGTGGCGGGAAAGGACCACATCGCGGCCATCGCGGATGATGTGGATAAATTTTACCCGACCGCCGAAATAGTCCATGATCTCATCGATATGCCGGACATTGCGGGGGGTCTTCTCGCTCCACCGCCGGGCGGAGCGGGGTATCCTGCGGATGAACACCTCCCGGTACAGGCGGTCGATGCGCAAGGGCTCCATCACCCCTTCCCGTCCCCTCCAGTAGTTGAACACGCTCAGCTCCCTCTGGAAGGCGAAGATGGAAGGATGGGCCGAGAGGATGGACAACAGCAGGGTGGTGCCGGAACGGCCACAACCCCCGATGATGATGGGCTCTCTGTCAAAGGCGCGCTCCATCTTTTTCTTTCCCAGGTATTGTATAAGGGGTAAAAATGGCTTTTTGAGAATGTTCAGCATGATCCGCGATCTTGTTATGACGGGGGCGTGTTCCCACCCACGCCCGGCAAAAATAGAGGATTTTTTTGAGAAAAACAGGAGGCCCGGCCAAAAAGTCCGATCACCTCTTCCGGCCCGAAAGCTTCAGGAGGAAGGAATAGACGAACTTGTTGTAAAAACGGCTGGCCTGGTACTTCCAGGTCCGGTGGGTTTTGTACCGAGGCCTGGGCGAGGGCACCCCCTCTATGGCAGAGGCATACTTTTCAACATACGCCGGGAACAGCTCTTCCGAGACATACCGGTACAGCTCCACATCCAGGCTATTGTGCCGCCGCACCAGGTCGACCTTCTCCGGATCCTCCAGTATGGCATTCTTAATGTGGTTGCTTTTGGCCACCACCTTGCGCTTGTAGTCGAGGTTCAAAGGATAGGGGGCCATGACCTTCAAAAGCCGCATCGACTCCTCGAAGCGTTCGGTCAGACCCACAAAGGAGAACTGCTCTTTGAGGATTTTTTTGGCCCGGTCCACATCCTCACTGCCTGCGATCTGCTTGACCTGCAGGTTGGTGTGCTCATCCATCCCCATCCAGTCATGGAGCGAATAATCATACGATCCCCTCAGCAGCATATCCTGGTAATGGGACAGATAACGTTTGACCGGCTCCCGGAGGATCGTGACATAGAAATGGTCCCGGCCCTCCAGGTTTTGGGGGGAATTGACCAGGTTGTGGCCGCTGATGCTTTTGATCTGGAAAAAGATGCGCCTGGCCAGGCGAAAGTCCTTTTGGGTGAAGGTCTTTTTCTTGACGATGCCGGCGTCGCAGTGGAAGATCCCAAAGCTGTTCCTCAGGATGAACTTGAAGGTGGTACCGGCTGTCTTGGGGATGTGGTCGAAAACAATCATATCTGGTTCAATAGGGATACAAAAGTAATAAAACATGCTTACAGGGAGGCCAACGAACTGATGTTTTTAGGCATTAAATCCTATCGCTTCTTCGACATTATTCTTAATTTTGCCCCTCATTGACCGAACAAAAAAGGAGTGATGCGGCAACAACCCGAGATATATTTCCATGTAGGCCTGCCCAAGACGGCTTCCACTTTCCTTCAGCGCAATGTTTTCCCTAGGCTGCAGGGCATTGAGTTTGTCAAAAAGCATGCCTTCCGCACTTACCGCAATCGCATCCACAAGACGCCCTACTCCAAGATTCTCCTGTCCACCGAGCTGAACATCGGCAAAAGCAGGACTGACGAGAAGATCCGTCGTTTTGCGGCATCCTGCCCCGACACCCGGCCCATCATCCTTTTGAGGAGGCATGACCGGTGGATCGCTTCCAAATACAAACAGCACATCCGCAAGCACGGGTGGCTCGACTTCGACGATTTTTTCAACCTGCACGACACCGGCAAGGTGAAGGTGCATGAGCTGCGCTACCGCGACAAGATCCGTTTCCTGAACGAATTATTCAACCAGCCGGCGCTGGTGTTTTTCCAGGAGGAGCTGCTCAGTGCCCCCTTCGCCACCATCGACTGGATATGCAGCTACCTCGGGGTAAGTTGCCGGAGGGAGGACATCGACACCAACCGGGTCAAGCGGGCCTATTCCACCCGTCAGCTCAAGGCCATGCGCCGGTTCAACAGAAAGATCAGGTTCCGGGATCCCGCCCAGGAAAGGCCCGAGGTCATCCGGCAGACCACCAAAAAATTCTATGCTTTTCTTTTACATTCAGTGGCATATTTGTCCTATCTTTGGCCCGAAAGATGGATCCGGCAGGAGGGTGAGCTGATCCCCGAAGGCAAGCCGGAGGAGATCAGGCAGCATTATGAAGATGACTGGCAGCGGTGCATCGAATATGTACAATCTCAACGCAACGCCTCCCCGGAGGCAAAACTGTAAGCCATGTGGAGACAATTCAGGCGGTTTCTCTACCATCAGTACGACAAGCTGGTGCTTTTCTACTTCACGGTGATCATGGAGGGGGTGATCCGGCGGCGGCACCGCAAATATTTCGACCAGGTCAGGGTTTTTTTGATGTTCATGGGCTATCCCCGCAGCGGCCATACCCTGATCGGTGCTTTGCTCAACGCCCACCCGGAGGCGGTGGTGGCCCACGAGCTCAATGTGCTCCGGTATGTCCGGAAGGGCTTCTCCCGCGATCGGCTGTATGCCAGGCTGATCGGCCGCGACAGGTGGTTTGCCGCCCGCGGTTATGTGTGGACCGGCTACTCCTACAGGGTGCCCGACCAGTGGCAGGGCAAATATGCCCGGCTCAGGGTGATCGGCGACAAAAGGGGCGGCCGCACCAGCCGGGAGCTGGCCTGGAACCCGGAGCTGCCCGCAAAGCTAAAAGAGACCACCGGTGTTAAGCTGAAGATCATCCACATCGTCCGCAACCCCTTCGACAACATCGCCACCCGGGCAAGAGGCGGCAACTACTACAACCGGGCGGTCACCCCCGAAAAGCTCCACACGGAGATCGAACGCCATTTCAAAGAGGTGGCCGCCATCGAAAAGATACGCAGGGAGCAGCGGTATGAGATCTTTGAGCTGAGCCACGAGGCTTTCCTGGATGATCCCCGCCGGCACCTGGCCGACATGTGCCGGTTCCTGGAGATCGAGCCCTACGGGGATTATATTGAGGACTGTATGCGGATCATCCGCAAAAGCAAGCACAAAAGCCGAAACAAGATAGCGTGGGACGAAGAGGCTATCGATGCTATATACTATAAGATGAAAGAGTATGAGTTTTTACAAGGATACCATTTCAATGAGTAAATGCGTGAATGATAGAATGATAAAATGATAAAACCACGACACCATCTACACATGAAAGACTATAAAAAACTACTAACCTATATTCTAAAGTATTGGAGAAACGCCGTCACCGGCATCTTTTTGAATCTGCTGGGAACTTTCTTCTCGCTGTTCTCTTTCATGATGGCGATCCCTTTCCTGAAGATCCTCTTCGATCAGAAGACACCGGTATCGGAGCCCGTACCTTTTGCGTTGAAGTCGGATGTGATCCAGCACAACTTCAACTACCTGGTGAGTCAGCTCATTTCCGACCGGGGGCCGGAGATTGCGCTGCTGTATGTGAGTCTCATCGTGGTGGGCATGGTCCTGCTGAAGACCTCCTTCAACTACCTGGGTAATTTTGCCATCGTGCCCCTGATCAACGGGGTGATCCGCGACATCCGCAACCGGATCTACCGCAAGATCATCAGGCTGCCCATCGCCTATTATTCGGAGGAGAAGCGGGGCGACATCCTGCTGAAGGCCTCCGGCGATGTGCAGGAGGTGGCCAACACCATGCTGAGGCCGTTGCGGCAGGCTGTCAAGGCGCCCATTCAGATCATCATCTACCTGGTAGCCCTGTTCGTGATGAGCTATGAGCTGACCCTCTTCGTGCTGATCCTCATACCCATCAGCGGTTACGGCATCTCCCGGGTGGGCAAGAACCTGAAGAAAACCTCGGTCAAGGGCCAGAACAAGCTGGGCCAGCTGCTCTCGTTGCTGGAGGAGACCATCTTCGGCCTGCGCATCATCAAGGCATTCAATGCCGAGGACCGGATCAACCGGAAGTTTGAGGGGGAGAACCAGAAGTACACGCGGATCATGAACAAGATACTGCGCAAGCGTGTGCTGGCCCATCCCTTCAGCGAGTTCCTCTCCACCACCGTCATCGTGCTCATCATGTGGTACGGGGGCTCGCAGGTGCTGGGCGGTGACATCGACGCCCTCACCCCCGAGGCCTTCATCACCTACCTGATCATCTTCTCCCAGATCATCCAGCCCTCGAAGGTGATCTCCAACTACTACTACAACATGAAGAAGGGGATGGCCTCTTTCGAGCGCATCGAGTCGGTAATCAATGCCGAGGAGACGATCACCGAGAAGAAGGATGCCCTGTCGCTGAAGACTTTCAGCAGCAAGATCGTCTATGACGGGGTCACTTTCCGCTACGCCAGCGAGAATGTGCTGAAGGGGGTGAACCTGGAGATCAGCAAGGGCCAGACGGTGGCCATCGTGGGCCAGTCGGGCGCCGGCAAGTCGACGCTGGTCAACCTGCTGCCCCGTTTCTATGACGTCAACGAGGGCGAGGTCGCCCTCGACGGCATACCCATACAGGATCTGAAGATCAGGGATCTGCGGGAGCAGATCGGGCTGGTCAGCCAGGAGTCGATCCTGTTCAACGACACGGTCTTCAACAACATCGCCTTTGGAAGGGATCATGTCTCTCCAGAGGAGGTGGAGCATGCGGCCAGGGTGGCCAATGCCCATGATTTCATCATGAACCTGGAGGAGGGTTACCAGACCAACATCGGCGACCAGGGCAACAAGCTCTCGGGCGGTCAGAAGCAGCGCATGAGCATCGCCCGGGCCATCCTGAAAAATCCGCCCATCCTGATCCTGGATGAGGCCACCAGCTCGCTCGATACCGAGTCGGAGAAGCTGGTGCAGGAGGCCCTCTACAGCCTGATGCACAACCGCACCTCCATCATCATCGCCCACCGTCTCTCGACGGTGAGAAGGGCCGACAAGATCGTGGTCCTGCACCAGGGCGAGATACGGGAGACCGGCAACCACGACCAGCTGCTCGAGCAGGATGGCATATACAAGAAGCTGCACGAGATGCAGATGTTCTCCTGAAGAAATGTTTGAATGCATAAAACCCACCCCATGTCCAAATCCACTGCCATCGCCTTCTTCAACTCCAACCCCTCCTGGGGCGGGGGCGAGAAATGGCATTTCGACATGGGCTGCAGGCTGCGCCAAAGGGGCCACCACGTGGTGTTCTTCGTGCAGCGGGGAGGTGAGCTGGAGCAAAGGGTGCGCGAGAGCGATTTTCCTTACGAGAGCGTCGAGATCAGCAATTACAGCTTCATCAATCCCGTCAAATCCGGGCGGATCAAGAAGCTTTTTCAGAAACACCGGGTACAATCGGTGATCCTCAACCTGCCCAGTGACGTGAAGATCGCCGGGCTGGCGGCCAAGCGCGCAGGGGTGCAAAAGATCATCTACCGCCGGGGTACGGCCCTGCCCGTGCACAACAATTTTTTCAACCGCGGACTTTTCCGGCGGGTGGTCACCCACATCGTTACCAACTCGCGGGAGACCAAAAGCCTGTTGCTGAAGCGCAACCCCCGGATGGTCGACACCGGCAAGATCCATGTCATCTACAACGGCATTGATTTTGAGGCTTTCGAGCGCCACCAGGCCGAACCGGCCTTCAACCACCGCGAAGAGACCTTGGTCCTGGGCAATGCAGGCCGCTTCGTAGAGCAGAAGGGTCATCCTTTCCTGCTGGACGTGGCCCGCAAGCTCAAAGAAAAAAATGTCCCCTTCAAGCTGTTGCTGGCCGGCGAGGGCAAGCTCCGCGATACCATCGGCGAGCAGGTGCGCAGGGAGCAGCTGGACGACTGTGTGGAGTTCACCGGTTTCATCAGCGACATCAAGGCTTTCATGCAGTCGATCGACCTTTTTGTGCTGCCCTCCCTGTGGGAGGGCTTCGGCTATGTGATCGTCGAGGCGATGGCCTGCCGCAAACCGGTGGTGGCTTTCGACATCTCCAGCAACCCCGAGATCATACGCGACGGCCAGAACGGCTTCCTGGTGCCTATGGGCGACACCGACGCCTTCGTGGAACGCATCCTCGAGCTTCACCGGAACCCGGAAAAGCGCGAAGAGATGGGCCGCCGGGCACGGGCATTTGCCGAACAGCATTTCAACATCCACCGCACGGTGAAGGAGATAGAAGAGCTTGTGCAGTCTCCCGAAAACCCCGGCAATAGAGAATAATAACTCAAAATTAAGTCTTCACGGCCTTAAGCCCTCTTTTATCAACACATTCATCGTTCTCCGAAGCTTTAGCGAAGGAGGACACACATTTATTTGAGATAACAATCACATTTTTCTTTGTTAATAAAATAATCTTTTATACTTTTGCAGTCCGCAAATTATCATTTAAAGCATTTAAAGCACAGGACAATGTACGCAATAGTTGACATCGCAGGCTTTCAGTACAAGGTGGAAAAAGACAAGAAGTACTTTGTCAACCGCCTGAGCCAGAATGAAGGAGAACAGGTTGAGTTCGACAAGGTATTGCTGGTCGACAACGACGGCGACGTGAAAGTCGGCAAGCCCACAGTAGACGGCGCCAAGATATCGGCTAAAGTGATATCGCACGCCAAGGCCGACAAGAAAACCGTCTTCAAGAAGAAAAGGCGCAAAGGCTACTCGGTCAAAAAGGGCCACCGTCAGCCTGTAACACAGATACAAGTAGAAGATATTGTTGCTTAATCACATTAAATATTTTTGACCTATGGCACACAAGAAAGGAATGGGTAGCTCCCGCAACGGTCGAGAATCTGAAAGCAAACGACTGGGCGTGAAGCTCTTCGGAGGACAAAAAGCCAAAGCAGGGAACATACTGGTAAGACAAAGGGGAACAAAGCATTATCCCGGCAGCAATGTTGGGATGGGCAAGGACCATACACTGTTCGCTCTGACCGACGGCAACGTTGAATTCAGGAAGAGAAAGAACCGGTCCTACGTGTCCGTTGTTCCTGCAGAAAAATAGATCGCATCAATAACCCAAAGGATATTCTCCTGCATGCGCTACTGATGTA
>Ga0207797_1002683_pt1 | contig 12247 bp, 9 predicted proteins | sample PRCRCaboRojoPR_6_FD_187275 | JGI IMG/M metagenome (GOLD analysis project Ga0207797, IMG submission 187275) | Marine sediment microbial community from Cabo Rojo, Puerto Rico - PR CR 10% Liquid 1 (SPAdes) | ecosystem: Environmental > Aquatic > Marine > Coastal > Sediment | place: Cabo Rojo, Puerto... | reverse complement strand
CGGCGGGGCCCCACCGCTGGACGGCGTCTGCCAGGGCGTCGTCGTCGAGTTCGTGGTCGAGGTAGGCGGTGGTGTGCTCGCCGGCCCGGAAGGTGTCGTCCCCCAGGAGCAGGCGGTGGAAGGGCACCGTCGTGTGGACCCCCTCGACCTCGAAGTGCTCGAGGGCGCGGTCGGAGCGGGCGAGGGCCTGCTCGCGGTCGGCGCCGTGGACGATCAGCTTCGCGACCATGGAGTCGTAGTCGCCCCCGATGTCGTCGCCCTGGCCGACGGCGTGGTCGACCCGGACGCCGATGCCGCCGGGGGGCCGGTAGGTCTCCAGCCGGCCCGGGGTGGGCGCGAACTCCGCGGCCGGGTTCTCGGCGTTGATGCGGTACTCGACGGCGTGGCCGTCGATGTCGACGTCGTCCTGGTCGAAGGCGAGTTCCTCGCCGGCGGCGACCCGGAGCTGCCAGGCGACGATGTCGACGCCGGTGACGGCCTCGGTGACGGTGTGTTCGACCTGGATGCGGGTGTTGACCTCCATGAAGTAGAACTCGCCGTCCTCGACGAGGAACTCGACGGTGCCGGCGTTGGTGTAGCCGGCCTCGCGGACGCCGCGGCGGGCGGCCTCGCCCATCTCCGCGCGGAGGTCGGGGGAGAGCGCGGGGCTGGGGGCCTCCTCGATGACCTTCTGGTGGCGGCGCTGGAGCGAGCAGTCACGCTCGCCGAGGTGGCGGACGTTGCCGTGGGTGTCCGCCAGGACCTGCACCTCGACGTGCTTGGGGGACTCGAGGTACTTCTCGACGTAGACCGCGGAGTTGTCGAAGTAGGCCTCGCCCTCACGCTGTGCGCTCTCGAAGGCGTCTGTGACCTCCTCGGCGCTCCGGACGACCTTGAGGCCGCGGCCGCCACCGCCGCCCTCGGCCTTGATGGCGACGGGGTAGCCGAACTCCTCGCCGAGGCGCCGGACCTCCTCGGCGGTCTCGACGGGTTCTGTGGTGCCGGGGACGACGGGGACGCCGGCCTCGTCCATGACCGAGCGGGCCTTGGTCTTCTCGCCGAGGGTCTCCATGGCGTCGCTGGGCGGGCCCACCCAGGTGAGGCCGTCGGCGGCCTCGACGCGGCGGGCGAAGTCGGCGTTCTCGGCGAGGAAGCCGTAGCCGGGGTGGATCGCGTCGGCGCCGGCGCGACGGGCGGTCTCGACGATGGTCTCGCCGTCGAGGTAGGACTCGCTCGCGGGCGCCGGGCCCACGTGGTAGGCCTCGTCGGCGTAGGCGACGTGGCCGGCCTCGCGGTCGGCGTCGCTGTAGACGGCGACGGTGTCCACGCCCAGGTCCTCGCAGGCGGCCATGACCCGGACGGCGATCTCGCCCCGGTTCGCGACGAGTAGTTTGTCGAACATGTGTCAGTAGGACTTGGGGAACCCCAGCTGCTGGCTGAGGTGGTTGTAGGCCATCTGCTGGGTGACCGGTGCCAGCCGGGTGAGGTTGATCTCCCGCCACCACCGCTCGATGTCGTACTCCGTTGCGTACCCCCAGCCGCCGAAGGCCTGCATCGACTGCTTGACCGTCTCGATGCCGGCCTCGACGGCGGTGGCCTTGGCCAGGTTCGTCTCGTAGCCGCAGTCCTCGTCCTGGTCGTAGAGCCACTCGGCCTTCTTGCGCATCAGCGCGGCCGTCTCCATCCGCGCGTAGGCCTTGGTGATCGGGAAGGAGACCGCCTGGTGCCCGCCGATTGGCCCGCCGAAGACCTCCCGCTCGTTGGCGTACTCGATTGCCGTGTCCGCGGCCAGGGTCCCGATGCCGGTCGCCGCGGCCGCGAAGCCGATCCGCTCGGGGTTGAGCATGTCGACGAGCGCCCACCAGCCGTGGCCCTCCTCGCCCAGGAGGTCCGAGGCCGGCACCCGTACGTCGTCGAGGAAGACCTCACAGGAGTTCGAGTAGTTCAGGGCGTGTTTCTCGATGGGCGAGACCTCGATCCCGGGGTCGTCCATGTCGAGGATGAAGAGGCTGATGCCGTCGGTACCGGCCTCGACCTCGTTGCGGGGGGTGGTCCTGGTGACCAGGATCATGTTGTCGGCGACGTCCGAGAAGGTGATCCAGGCCTTCTGGCCGTTGAGCACGTACTCGTCGCCGTCCCGCTCTGCGCGCGTGGACACGTTGAGCGTGTTCGTCCCGGCCTGTTGCTCGGTGATGCCGATGCTGAAGTTCCGCTCGCCGGCGGCGATGTCGGTGAGGTAGGTCTCCTTCTGGGCCTCGGTGCCGTACTTGTCCAGCCCGACGGCCGCCATCCCCGCGGTCAGGACGAGGTACCAGGTCCCGGCCATGCCACAGCCCTCCGCACACAGGGTCTCCATGGCGACGCCCATCTCCTGCATGCCCATGTCGGCGCCGCCGTACTCGGCGGGCACGAGCAGGCCGTGAAAGCCCGCCTCCGCGAGTTCGTCCCAGAAGTCCCCGGCGAACTCCCCCGACTCCTCCTTCTCCCGCCAGTACTCGGGGCCGTACTCCGCCGCGATCTCGGTGGCGGTCGACCTGATCATCGCATGCTCGGAACTGGTCTCGAAGTTCATACTCTGGTCCTCCCTTATGTGGGAATCCGGACTCCATTAGTAGTTTTTGCTCCGTCCTAGCACGCGGTCGGTAGCCCCCTCCTACTCCCGGGACAGCCTGGCCGCCGGGGCGTCCGTCCCGGCCGCGGTGGCCTCAGTCCTCCCGCTCTGCGCTACAGACCAGGACCGGCCGGTCCGTGCTGAGAATGACGCTCTGGGTCACGCTCCCGAACAGCACCTTGCCCGTCGGCGTGCGCTTCCGGCCCGCGAGGACGATCTGGTCTGCGTCGTGCTCATCGGCCATCGTGAGGATGGCCTGGGCGGGGTCGCCCCCGTACCCCTCCAGTTCGACCGCCACGCCGGCCTCCTCGAGGTAGTCCCGCGCCTCCCGGGCGGGCTTGACCTGCTCGACACCCCCGCCCTGGGGGTTCTCGCCGAAGGAGTGCAGCAGGATGGCCCGGACGTCGGAGTCAGCACACGGCAGCGCGGCGATGGCCTCGGCCTCTGCGAGGGCCCGCGACTGGTTCGTGTCGATGCCGGCAACCACTGTGAACATGTTGCATGAGAACCCCGGCCCGACTAATCATTGTTTCGCTCGGGCCCACGGGCGTGGGATGGGCCCCTCGAGCCAGGGCGACCGCCCTCCCGGGCCCTCGCCCGGTTCAGTGGCTGGGCCGCGGGGCGGACCCGGTCCCCCGGCCCGCCCTCGCCGAACGGGGTGACACACGGACTCAAATGTACCGCAATGATTAAATGGGACCTGTGCATCCCATGTTTACGTGACAGCGCATGTCAGACACTGATGGCTCTTCGGCGACAGCCACGTACCGACGACGAACTCTCCTGAAGGGTGCCGGGGCGACGGCTGCCACGATGTCCCTCGTGGGGTGTCTCGGGGGCGACGGCGACAGCGGGACGACCACGACGACCACCGGCGGCGGGGGCGGGGACACCACGCCGGTGTCCGTCCCCGGCATCTACGACGAGAGCGGGGCGACCTCCGACGTGGGCCGCCCGACTGCGATCGGGTCGCGGGACACGATCAAGTACATCAACGAGAACGACATGCTGGGGCGGGAGATCGACCACCCCAACAACGACTACGCCTACGAGGTTCCCCAGGCCCAGCAGTACTACGACCAGTACACCTCGGGCGGAGAGCCCCCGATGATCATCGGGTGGGGCACGGCCGACACCGAGGCCCTGGCGAGCACGGTGGCCGAGGACCAGATCGTCTACATCTCGGCGTCGTACTCCGCGAACCTCCTGACCTCCGAGTTCGGGTACAACTTCTTCGGGAACCTGGACTACACCAGTCAGGCCCGCGCCCACGTGAAGTGGATCGCGGACAACGACCCGGACGCCAAGATCGCGTTCATCTTCTCGAACACCGCCTTCGGGAAGTCGCCCGTCGAGGGCGGCAAGCAGTACGCCGAGGAACTCGGCCTCGAGGTCGGGGCGGACATCAACCTCCCGCTGACGGCCAACTCGGCGACCACGCAGCTCCGGAAGGCCAAGAACGCGAACATCGACTACCTCATCCACCAGAACACCTCGGCGCCGATGCAGGTCCTGCTCTCGGACGCGCAGGACGAGTACCCCGAGGTCACGGTGTGTGGCCTCACCTACACCGTCGACGAACGCGTCGTCTCGGAATCACCCGAGGTCTTCGAGGGCGCCCGCTACGTCAACGCCTTCCGGAACTTCCAGGGCGCCCTCGACAGCGGCGGCATGGGCGCGGACATCATCGAGGCGAACTTCGAGCGCGAGGGCCGGAGCATGGACAACACCTCGGTGGCCCAGCTCAACTACGTCCGGGGGGTCATCCACGCCCTCCTGGCGATGAAGGGCCTCCAGAACGCCATCGACGCGGGCAACGACCCGAGCTCCGGGTCCAACGCCCGGCAGGGCATGTTCGGCATCGAGGACGACGACATGTTCGGCCTCTCCGAGCCCTACAGCTACGAGGAGGGCGACCGGCGACCGACCATGACCGGGCGGACCTTCGAGGTGACGGACGGCGAACTGCAGTTCGACACCACGGTCGACCTCCCCCGGCGGGACGAGTGGATCGGGCTCTAATGACCACGAGCGAGCAGGCAGCCGCCTCCGCCGCCAGCGAGGAGGAGCCGGTCGTCGACCTGGACAACGTCGAGGTCGTCTACGACCGCCACTTCCTCGCCGTCCAGGGCGTCTCGATGGCCGCCGAGGAGGGCGACATCGTCGCACTGCTCGGCCCGAACGGGGCCGGGAAGTCGACGATCCTCAAGATGATCAGCGGCATCGGCCGGAGCGAGCGCGGCGAGGTCACCCGCGGGAAGGTGTTCTACCGCGGCGAGGACGTGACGAACTTCGGGGCCAACGAGATGGTCGACCGGGGCATCACCCACATCCTCGAGGGGCGTCGGGTCTTCGAGGACCTCACCGTCGAGGAGAACCTCCGCTGTGGGCTGTACCGGGGCGGGCGGCGCTTCCGGTTCGACACCGACGACTACGAGATCGCCTTCGAGTACTTCCCGCAACTCGAGGACATCATGGACCTCAAGGCGGGCTATGCCAGCGGCGGGCAACAGCAGATGCTCGTCATCGCCCGGGCGCTCATCCACCGCCCGGACCTGCTCCTGCTCGATGAACCCTCGCTCGGCCTGGCGCCGAAACTCGTCCAGGACATCTTCCAGACCCTGGTCGAGATCAACGAACAGGAGGACATCACGATGATAATCGCCGACCAGAACGCACAGCGGACCCTCGACATCGCCGACTACGGCTACGTCATGGAGAACGGCCAGATCGAGCTCCACGACCCGGCAGCGGAGCTCGTCCAGCGCGAGGAGATCAAGGAGTTCTACCTGGGCACCTCGAGTGAGGACTCACGGTACACCGACATCCGCCACTACAAGATCCGCAAGAGGTGGACGTGATGAGCGCCACCGACAGCGACGCCGCGGCGGAGGCCAGGGCGGCCTCGCTCCGGGAGGGCCCGGCGGTCGAACCGGAGGACGCGGCCATCGGGTGTCGCAACGTCACGAAGACCTTCGGCTCGATCACGGCCGTCGACGAGGTCACCCTCGGCATCGACAGCGGCGAGTGGGTCTCCATCGTCGGCCCCAACGGGGCGGGCAAGACGACGCTTTTGAACATCCTCAACGGCTTCTACTCCCCGAACCCCGGCGCCGAGGTCTACCTCGACGGCGAGGACGTGACCGGGCGCCCCGAGCACTACCGCGCCCGCCACGGCCTCGGCCGGACCTTCCAGGGCCTCGAACTGTTCGAGGGCGAGGACGTCATCGAGAACGTGATGACGGTCCGATCGGTCGCCCAGCGGCCGAACGTCCTCTCGGCGATGCTGTACTACGGGCCCGGCCGGCGCATCGAGGCCGAGAACATGCGCCGGGTCGAGGAGATTCTGGACTACCTGGAACTCTGGGAGTACCGCCACGCCACGGTGTCAACGCTCCCGCTCGGGGTCCAGCGCCGTGTCGACCTGGCGCGCTCCCTGGCCCTCGAACCGGACGTGCTCCTGCTCGACGAGGCCATGAGCGGCCTCACCTTCGACGAGAAGTACGACATGATCCGCTTCCTCACGGACCTGCGGGAGGAGGAGGGCATCACCCTGGTGATGATCGAACACGACCTCGAGGTGGTCACGGCCGTCTCCGACCGGATGATCGTGATGCAGAAAGGCGGCGTCCTGGCGCGGGGCCCGCCCGACGCCGTCACCGACGACCCCGAGGTGGCCCGCGTGTACACGGGTGTCGAGTAGTACCCATGGCTGAGGAACTCGACACCCCCGGCACGCCCCAGGAGACCGCCTCCGGGCTCAGCATCGACCGGGTCATCTCGGCCCCGGACGAGGACGACGTCGACATCGTCTCGGACCGCGCACTCCCGGAGATCCTCATCGACCACGCCGCCGAGCACCCGGAGGACATCGCCCTCCGCTGGAAGCGCTACGGCGTCTGGCAGGAATTCACCTGGGAGACCTACTACCAGCGCGTCGAGCACTTCGCGCTCGGCCTCGAGGAGTACGGCTTCGGCGAGGAGGACGTCCTCTTCACGATCGGCTACAACCGCCCCCACCAGCTGTGGGCCTGGATCGCCGCCCAGGCGCTTGGCGGGATGGCGGCGCCGAACTACGAGGACATGCTCCCCGAGGACATCAAAAAGCAGCTCCAGCTCCTCGAGCCGAACGTCGTCTACGCCGAGGATCAGGAGATGGTCGACAAGCTCCTTCTGGTCGCCGATGACGTGCCCTCGATGGAGACCATCGTCTACCGCGACGAGAAGGGCATGTTCCGCTACGAGGACCAGACCGACCCCGAGATCGTGAGCTACGAGGCGGTGGAGGCCCGGGGCCGCGAGCGCCTCGAGGCCGGCGAGGTGGGCCCGGACCACCTCGACGAGCGCATCCGGGACATCGACACCGACGCGACCGCGATGCTCGCGCCGACCTCCGGGACGACCGGGATGCCAAAGCGCGTCAGGCTGTCCCACTTCAACTTCGTGAACCTGGCCAACGCGGCCATCGAGATCGACCCGCTCCCCAAGGAGTCCGACTACTTCTCGTATCTCCCGATGGCGTGGGTCGGCGAGCAGATGATCCTGCTCGCGGCCGCCTTCGTCGGCGGCTGGACCGCCAACTTCCCGGAACAGCCCGAGACCGAGGAGGAGGACCTCCGCGAGATCGGCCCGGAGATCATCTTCTCCTCGCCGAACCGGTACGAGGCCTGGGTCGCAGACGTCAAGGCGAAGATCGAAAACACCACCCGGGTGAAGCGGTGGGTCTACGAGCGTGCGATGGACATCGGCCGGAAGTACGCCGACTACGTCGTCGGCGAGAGGAGCGACGAGGACCCCCCGCTCTGGCTGCGGGGGGCCCACTGGCTGTCCTACTGGGTCGCCTACCGCCCCATCCTCGACAAGATCGGGCTCAAGCGGGCGAAGAACGTCTACACCGGCGGCGGCCCCCTCGGCGAGGACCACTTCGAGTACTACCACGCGCTGGGCGTGCCCCTCAAGCAGATCTGGGGGCAAAGCGAGGTCTGTGGGTTCGTGACGATGCACCGCGACGGCGACATCCAGATCGACACCGTCGGCGAGGTCTTCCCCAACGTCGAGGTCGGCATCACCCCGGGCGGGGAACTCCTGGTCCGGGGCCCGGTCGTGACCTCGGGGTACTACGGGATGCCCGAGAAGACCGAGGAGGCCCTCGAGGACGGCTGGCTCCACACCGACGACTTCGGCGCGCTGACCGAGGACGGCCACGTCAAGATCTTCGACCGGATGGACGACGTCCTCGAGATGGCAGACGGCAACGCCGTTGCCCCCATCAGCGTCGAGACGAAGCTGAAGTTCAACCCCTACGTGAAGGAGGCGATGGTCATCGGCGACGGCCGCGAGGAGCTGACCGCCGTCGTCAACATCCGGTATGACAACGTCGCGGAGTGGGCCGACCAGCGGGACATCCAGTACGCCGGGTACCGGGACCTCACACAGAAGCCGCCGGTGCTCGAGTTGCTCCGCGAGGTCGTCGCCGAGACGAACGAGGACCTCGACCACCCCATCCAGCGGTTCCTCATCCTGTTCAAGGAGTTCGACGCCGACGACGGGGAGCTGACCCGAACCGGCAAGCTCCGCCGCGAGGTCGTCATGGACCGCTACGAGGAGCTGGTCGAGGGCCTCTATGACGGCAGCGACGAGATAGACATGGAGATCACGATCACCTACCAGGACGGGCGCGAGTCGGACGAGAGCGGGGTGATGACCGTCGTCGACGTGGACCGGCCCGTCGACGAGGACCTCGAGGTGGAGGTGGAGTAGATGGGCGACGCCGCGACCCTCCTCACGGCCCTCGTCGTCGGGAGCGTGGTGGAGGGGTTCCTCGAGTTCGACTGGGCGACCTTCTTCGATATCGTCGTCTCCGGCATCGGCCTCGGCGCGCTGTACGCGCTGGTCGCGATGGGCTTTTCGCTCATCTACAAGGTCACCGGCGTGTTGAACTTCGCCCAGGGCCAGATCGCGATGGTCGGCGCCTACAGCGTCGTCATCTTCGGGACGGCGGCCCTGTTGGCGACGCCCCTGCCCGCCTGGGGGGCCGTCGTGGTGACCGTCCTGATCGGCATCGTCCTCGGGCTGTTGCTCGAGCGAGTCGTCTTCAGGCAGTTCATCGGCGAACCGGTCCTCTCGGTCATCATCGTGACCCTCGCACTGGGGGGCATCTTCGAGGGGCTCATCGCCTTCCTCTTCGGCCGGAACTTCAAGGGCTACCCCGAGGCCCTCACCTTCGGCTGGGAGGTCGGCCTGCCCTTCGGGGCGTCCATCCAGGGCGCCTACGCCGTGGCGGTCCTGTTCGCCCTCGTCGTCGTCGCCGCGCTGATGCTGTTCTTCCGGCAGTCGGTGACCGGGTCCATCCTCCGGGCGGCGGCGAGCGACGAGCAGGCCGCGATGGTGCTCGGGGTCTCCATCAAGCGGACCATCGCGCTGGCCTGGACCATCTCCATCGCGATCACCGCCATCGGCGGTATCCTCCTCGCGGTCTCGAGTGGGGGCGCCAGCTTCTCCATCGAGACGACCGGCATCATCATCTTCGCCGCCGTCGTCTTCGGCGGCCTCGACAGCATCCCCGGGGCCTTCATCGGCTCGATCGTCGTCGGCCTCCTCCAGGAACTCGGGTCCTTCTACCTGGAGGGTGGCGGCGCACTCATCGACTTCGGCCCCGGCTTCGGGGAGATCCTGCCGCTCATCTTCCTGCTCGTGGTCATCATCGTGAAACCGTACGGCCTGTTCGGCACCGAACGTATCGAGAGGCTCTGATCATGTCCGCACACACCACCGACGTCCGGCCGCGGTCGCGCCCCGACGGCGCACCGACGGCTCCGTCGCGAGACGCTGTGACCGGTCGGCCCACCCTGGAGGTGGCCTGAGATGCCCTGTGGCGAGTACTTCACGGACTACACCTCACGGATGGGTCTGGTCCGCTGGCGAACCCAGCGGATCGCCCTCGTGTTGGGACTGCCGATCCCCTTCCTCGTGCCGTTCATCATCGGCAGCGGGGGGCTGTTGACGCTGATCTCCCAGGCGTACATCTTCGGGGTGGCGGTCCTCGGCCTGAACGTCATCCTCGGCTATGCCGGCGAGATCGTCCTGGCCCAGGGGGCGTTCATGGCCATCGGCGCCTACTCGACGAGCCGCCTGTTGAACACCGGCGCCGGGCTCCTGCCCTCGCTGCTCGTCGGAGGGCTCGTCGCGGCCCTCATCGCCGTGGGCTTTGGCCTGCCCTCCTTCCGCGTGAAGGGCTTCTACATCGCCATCTCGACGCTGGCCCTGCAGTTCATCTCCGAGTGGTTCTTCAACAACGGCCGGGCCGCGTTCATCCACGGCGGCACCCAGCAGGCCTACCCCTCCGAGGTGGGCGTGCTTGGCCCCCTCGGCGAGATCGGGACGAGCCTCGACAAGTACTACCTCGCGCTGCTGGCCCTGCTGTTTTTCGTCGTGATCTCGCTGAACCTCTCGCGCAGCGGGATCGGCCGCACCTTCCGTGCGGTCCACGAGAACGACCTCTCGGCGGCCGTCCTCGGCGTGAACGTCTTCAAGAACAAGCTCATGGCCTTCGCCATCGGCGGGTTCATGATCGGCGTCGCGGGCGGGCTCTATGGCTTCCAGATCGGCTTCATCAGCCCCGGCTACTTCACCATCGACCTGACCCTCGAGCACTACGTCATGTTGCTGTTCGGTGGCCTCGGACGGGTCTGGGGCGCCCTGCTGGGCGTGGGGGTCGTCACGCTGGTCCAGGACTACCTCCAGGAGCTGCTCGGCATCGCCGCCGACGCCACGGGGACCAACGCGACGGCGACGGTGCCCATCTTCTTCGGGTTCATCATCATCGTCGTCCTGGCCGTCGAGCCCAAGGGGGTGCTGGCCGCGCTCGGGAAGATCAAGGAGTACCTGCGGAAGTGGCCCTTCGCCTACTGACAGCCGGTTCTCACCCACTCCCCGTCCGCTCGCGTCGAACTGACCCGGCCGGACCCGACCGCGACCCGGACCACACGGCCCCCGGCCACGCGCCCCTTACTCGTCGGCGTCGGCCGACAGCGCCTCGACCTGCTCGCGGAGCTGGGTCGCGATGTCAAGCAGCTCCTCGGCGACGGTGTCGACGGTCTCGGTCTCGTCGCGGACCTCCTCGGCCCCCTCGAGCGCGTCCTCCGCCAGCCCGACGACCTCCTCGACGTTCTGGGCCTGCTGGTCGTTGGCCTCCGCGATCTCCTCGATGCCGGTCGCGGTCCGGTCGACCTGCTCCGCGATGGCCTCGAAGGCCGCCATGGTCTCGTCGATGCGCTCGCTGGCGGCCAGCAGCTTCTCCTCGGTCGACTCGACGGCCTCGACGGTCTCGGTGGTGTGCTCCTGGAGGCCGGTGACCTGCTCGCGGATCGACTCCGTGTGTGACCTGGTCTCCTCGGCCAGCGTCTTGACCTCCTCGGCGACCACGGCGAAGCCCTCGCCTGACTCGCCGGCCCTGGCGGCCTCGATGTTGGCGTTGAGGGCGAGCATGTTGGTCTGTTCGGCGATGTCCGCGATGATGTCGATCCCCTCCTCGACGTCGCCCATCTGGGCGGCGAGCTGGTCGACGGTCTCGACGAGTTCGTCGGTCTGGGCGACGACGGACTCGGTTGCGGCCTGGGCGTCGGTGCTCGCCTCCCGGCCCTCGCGGGTCTCGGCCGTGGCCTCCTCGGCGGCGCTCGCGATGTCGTCGGTCTTCGCGGCCACCTCCTCCATCCGGGCGCTGAAGGCCTGGAGCTCGTCGGTCGCGTCCGCCAGAGTGTCGGCCTGGTCGGTCGCGCGGTCCCGGATGGTCGCGGCGTTGTCGGCGACCTGCTCGGTCTTGGCCTGCTGTTCGCCGGCGAGGTCGCCCAGTTCCTCGGCGACCCGCTCCTGGGTCCGGTTGAGCGCGCGCTCTTTCTCCCGGAGCTCGGTCACGTCCTCGAAGCCGGAGATGCCGGCGATCAGGTCCCCGTCGTCGCCGTACAGCGGCGCCACCGAGACCACCACGTCGCGCATCTCGTCGTCGTGGTTGAGGACGCGGACCTCCTTGTCGTCGATCGCCTCCTCCTCCTGGAGGGCGACGTCGAGCAGGGTCGTCCTCGTGTCGTGGGTCTCCTCGGTCCGCATGAGCTCCCACAGTTCCATCTCGCGGGCCTGCTCCCGGGTGACGCCCATGAGATCCGCCATCGCGTCGTTCATGAGCAGGTACTGTCCCTCGTCGTTCACGAGGTAGATTGGGTTGGGCATGTGCCGGAGGCCCGCCGCGCCGATGTCCTGGATGGTCCCCTCCAGGTCCCGGTGCTTGCTCATGGCACTACCTACCCCCGAGGGATCTCTTATAGCTAGTGGTGATTTCGGGCCGGGACTCGCGGGGCCGGTTCCGGGGGCGCGGCGGAGGCAACCGGGTTTTAAGTGCCGTCTGACCGATCCCACACACGATGTACGCCACCGAGACACTCGACTCGCTCCGTGAGCAACTGGACCGGGTCGGCGACCGCGAGTTCTACGCCTCGCGGTTCCGGGACGCGGGGGTCGACCCCTCGGCGATCGAATCGTGGGACGACTTCGAGAGCCTCCCCCTGTTGAGCGCCGGCGAGATCGAGGCGGACTTCGAGGCCGCCCCGCCAACCGGGTCGCTGTACGACGGGGCCGCGATGGTGACCTTCTCCCCGATGGGCG
>Ga0207797_1002682_pt1 | contig 12248 bp, 15 predicted proteins | sample PRCRCaboRojoPR_6_FD_187275 | JGI IMG/M metagenome (GOLD analysis project Ga0207797, IMG submission 187275) | Marine sediment microbial community from Cabo Rojo, Puerto Rico - PR CR 10% Liquid 1 (SPAdes) | ecosystem: Environmental > Aquatic > Marine > Coastal > Sediment | place: Cabo Rojo, Puerto... | reverse complement strand
AGCGTTTCCGAAAGGCCACCGGCCTCTCCAACGTGGAGGTCCGGCCCGGCGACCTGGAGGACCTTCCCCTGGAGGACGGAAGCATGGACGTGGTGATCTCCAACTGCGTGATCAACCTGGCTCCGGACAAGGAGGCTGCCTTCCGCGAGGCGGCAAGGGCGCTCCGACCCGGAGGACGGCTGGTGGTAAGCGACATCGTTCTCAACCGCCCCCTTTCCCCGGAAGCCGCCGGGGACCCCGACCTCTACTCCGCCTGCGTGGCCGGAGCCCTGCTGCGGGAGGAGTACCTGGCCGCCATCAGGGCCGCCGGCTTCGAAGAGGTCGTGGTGCTGGCCGACACTTCCTGGGATGCTGCCTCCCGCTGCGGCGATACGGCGGATGTGTCTCGGGAGAGCCTTGCCGGGTGCCTCTCCTCCATTACCGTACTGGCTAACGGCTAGCGGCCCCGTCAGTAGGCCACGGCGGCGAAGGCCAGCAGCCCCACGAAGAAGAACAGCAGCACGGTGCGCAGCTCCGGGGCCAGCGCCCTGACCCTTCTGGAGAGGCGGCTGCCGATGTCGGTGGAGACGGCCATGTAGGCGGCGGCTCCCAGCGCCGCCGCCGGCAGCACACCCAGGAGCTTGCCCCCGGAGAAGAGCCGGGGGATGGATGCCGGAGCGGTACCGTGCAGGATCCGGTAGAGGCCGCGAGCCATGGTCTGGCCGAACACCCCCGTCCCCAGGCAGAGAACCCCCAGCGCCACCACAACAGCCGTCTGAAGGGCTCCCGGGTTCCCGCCCCCTGCGGTGACACCGTCCCGATCCTCTCCGGGGAGGAAGATGCGGCCCAGCTTGATGAAGCTGGCTATGGTCAGAAAGCTGGTCACCCACAGCAGCGGGTAGGCGGGGGAGCCCTTCATCCCGGCGGTGATGAGGCCCTTGCTGGCGAAGCCGTTGAAGGGAGGTATCCCGGAGATGGACAGCGCTCCGGCGAAGAAGGCGGCGGAGAAGGCCGGCAGCCTGCGGCCCAGCGGCGGTATGCGGTAGAGGTTCCTCTGCCCGGTCAGGCTTACTGCCGCCCCCACCGTGAGGAACAGCAGGCTCTTGAAAAGGGCGTGGTTCAGGGCGTGGGAGAAGGACGCCGTCAGGGCCAGGGCCGACCCGGCACCGAAGACCGCCAGCATGTATCCCAGCTGGGAGATGGAGTGGTAGGCCAGCAGCCGCTTCACGTCGCTCTGGGAGAGTGCGCTGATCACGGCGGCCAGAGCGGTCACAGCCCCGATCCACATCAGCAGCTCCAGCAGGTAGTCCCCCCCGAACTGCAGGATGATCCGGATCATGGCGAAGAGGGAGACCTTTATCATGGCCCCCGACAGCACCGCCGAGATGGGGTGCGGGGCGTAGGCGTGGGCCTCCGGCAGCCAGGTGTGGAATGGTATGAAGGCCGTTCGGACGCCGATGCCCACGCACAGCGAGGCCAGGGCCAGGTGCATGGCGGGGGAGCTAAGCACGCCGCCGGAGGCTTCGAGGCCCTCGGAGATGAGGGATATGGAGAGGACGCCCAGGTCGCGGTAGACCAGGAACACGCCGAAGAGGAAGAAGAGTATGCCCGTAGTGCTGAGCACCAGGTACTTGTAGCTGGCGGCCAGCCCGGTGGCCGTCCCCTCCCAGGCGATGAGGACGTAGACGGCCACCGCCACCACCTCGAAGCTGACGAACATGGTGAACAGGTCGCCGGTGAGGGCCACGCCGTACATCCCCGCCACCATCATCAGCAGGAAGAAGAAGTAGCCGGCCCCGTACCTGCGCCGGCCCAGTGAGAACAGGGCCACGGCGGCGGCTATCACCGTGGTCAGGGCGCAGGATATCCAGGAGAGGCCGTCCAGGACAAGGGCTATGCCGTAGGGCTCCGGCCATCCGCCCAGGGCGTACCGGACGCTCTTCCCGGATATCACCGGCTCCAGAAGAAGCACCAGGGCCGCGATGGGAACCGCCAGGGAAGCGACCCCCAGCCAGGAGAGCGGCCGATCAAGCGGCCGTATCAGCTTCCCGAAGAGGGATGCCACCGCACCCATCAGGGGGGCCAGCAGCACCCAGACCAGCAGGCTGTCAGTCATGCAGCTTCCAGGCCCCCAGCTCGACCCTGTGCATGTCCAGGGTCCCGAACCTCAGGTAGAGGCGGTAGACCAGCACCAGGGCCAGGGCCATGACGCAGACCCCCACCACTATGGCCGTGAGCATCAGGGCCTGCGGCAGCGGGTCCGCCATCGCCCGGCCGCTCCCCTCAATGGGGGCGGTGGTTCCCGACAGCGACCCGTAGTGGACGAAGAGCAGTATGATCCCGCTGTTGGCGATGCTCAGGCCCATCACCTTCTTCACCATGTTGGCCTTGCGGGTCACCCCCCACAGCCCCACCAGGAAGATCAGGCAGATCAGGGCCCAGATCATCGGTCCTCCCGGAACAGGTACATGCACATGAAGCTGATGCCGGCACCGACCTTCAGGCCGATGAGGACGTTGTAGACGAGGATCATGCTCGCCCGCGGCACCATCCGGACGTCAACTCCTGCTATGGGGTTTCCCAGGAAGCCGGCCCCGGCGGCCAGCCCCGCCAGCCCCGCGGCCACCAGGAGCAGGAAGGCCCCGGCCTCCAGCAGCGACAGCGAGCGGAAAGGGAACAGGGAGGCGGTGGCCTCCACCCCCTGGGCCACGAACAGCAGTATGACGCCGGAGGCTATCACCACCCCGCCCTGGAATCCCCCTCCCGGCGACATGTGTCCGTAGGTGAGCAGGTAGAGTCCGAACAGCAGCATGAAGGGGGCCAGCTTACGGGAGATCAGATCGAGTATCGTGGTCTTCTTCATCATCCCCCTTCCCGGCCGGTACGGCGAAGTAGATGACCCCGGTGACGGCCACCAGGAGCACGATGGTCTCGCCCAGGGTGTCGAAGGCCCGGTACCCCAGGTAGATGGCCGTGACCAGGTTCAGGGCCCCGGTCTCCCGGCTGCCGTTCTCAACCAGATGGCCGCGGACCTCCGAGGACTCCGGATGGTCCCCCTGCAGGGCCTGCAGAAGGAAGAGGGCTACCAGGACCAGCACCACCACCTCCAGCACCGCGGTGACGCGGCCGCCCCTCACGTCTCATCCCTCCTCTCGGTCCTGTGGACGATCCATATCAGGATCACCGTGCCCACACCGGTGCCCACGGCGGCCTCCGTCAGGGCCACGTCCGGGGCGTGCATGAGGAAGAAGACCAGGCAGCTGAGAAGACTGAACACCCCCAGCAGGAGAACGGCGGCCAGCATGTCGCGCACCTGGAGTGCAAGCACCGAGGCCACCACCATGAGCACCAGCAGCAGCTCAATCATCGGAGTCTCCCACCTCCATGCGCTTCCGGAAGCTCTGTCTCCAGGGCACTATGCCCGTCTGCCAGGCGAAGCGGGCGATTATGTGGGCCGCGATGGGGCTGGTGATGAAGAAGAACAGGGTGATCACCAGCAGCCTTCCGGTCATCGGCCCCCATCCTGCGATGAGCATGCAGCCGATGAAGAAGGAGAGCACTGAAGTAGTGCTGCAGGTGGAGGAGGCCTGGAGCCTGGTGTAGACGTCGGGAAAGATCAGGACCCCCAGGTTGCCCATGATGTTGAACACGGCGCCCAGGACCAGGAATGCCGCAGCCGCGATGCTCACAGCTCCCCCTTCCGGCCCGAGAAGTAGCGGGTGAGCACCAGCAGCCCCACAAAGCCGAAGATGTCGTAGACCAGGGCCACGTCCAGCAGCACCAGCCTCTCCATGGATACCGACAGCACCACCAGCAGGGCCAGAGTCTGCGCCGCCACCAGGTTCAGACCGATCATCCTGTCGGCAACGGTGGGCCCGATCACCACTCTGATCATGCTCACCAGGATGGAGACCACCAGGAAGTGCATGGCGTAATCCAGCATCAGATCCACACCTTCCTCAGGAGCTTCTCGTACATCCCCTTGATTAGCTCTCCGGCGTAGCGGGAGTGGGTGGTCTGGGCATCCAGCCAGTGCACCACCAGGTGGTCCTCGGTGAGGTCCAGGGTGATGGTGCCGGGGGTCAGGGTTATGGAGCTGCTGAGGGCCACCCGCGCTATCTCCGTCTTCAGGCGGGTTCGGAAGTGGACCACTCCGGGGTTGATCTTGCCCCGGAGTATCCCCCACAGGACCCTGAAGCTGGCCACGTACATGTTGAACACCAGCAGGCAGAGGAAGACAGCGAAAATGTGCACCCGAGGCAGGTGGGCCCTGCGGCCGGCCTCGGCCTCGTCCACGAATATCCTGTAGGTGAGGGCGGAGACCAGCAGGCTGGAGACCACCCCGGCCAGCACAGAGCCGATGTCCAGAGACCAGGTGAGCAGCAGCCAGCCCGCCAGCAGCGACAGGAAGGTGATGGCAAAGCGCACCGCGGCCCAGCGGGTCCGCAGGTCCATCAGAGCCTGTCCTTGCTCCTGAACGCCTCCACTACCTTCCCGGCGCTGTCGGCGTCCAGGAGCTTCTGGCAGAATATGGGGTCGTGCAGGTACCGGGCCAGCTTGCTGAGGACCTGCAGATGGCGGGTGGGGTTGCCCTCCGGCCCCACCAGGAGGAAGAACAGGGAGACCGGCTTGTTGTCCACGGCATCGAACTTCGCCCCGTCCAGCTTGCGGCCGAAGGCGATGAGGGTACTGTCCACCTGGGCCGTCATGCAATGGGGAATCGCTATCCCGTCACCAATGCCGGTGGTGCTTATGCCCTCCCTGCGCATCAGCGATTCGTACAGGCAGTCGGGGTCAATACGCTCCTCGCAGCGGGATACGATGTCCACCAGCTCCCGGATGATGTCCGGTTTCCGCTTTCCCTCCAGCTCCAGCTCGATGCAGGCCGGATTCATCATTTCGGCCAGGTCTGCAGCCATCAGTCCTCCTCCTCGGCCAGTCCCTCTGCCCAGTCCACGGGTACGGTGAAAAGCACTCCGGTCCCGGGCTCGCTCAGGTCGCCGCACACCTCATTGAGGAGGGCGTGCAGCCTGGGAATCAGGCTCTCGTCCCTGATCACTGAGAAAATGGTCTTGTTGTAGGGCTTGTTGCCCTTCATGAACTTCTGAAAGCCGGCGAATAGGGGTATCTCGTAGGTGAGGAAGCGCCCCATGCCCTCGGAGTCCAGTATGGTGCCGCCGGGAATGCCGACCTCCGTATAGGCCTCCAGGACCCTCTCCAGGAGCTCCTCGTCGTTGAGCACGAAGACCACAAGCTTCACGGCCGCCTCCCTGCCGAGAGTTGCGCGGGATGGAACAGCCGCAACCGATGCGGCTCCGCCGACCCGAAGGTTCCACGGGCCTATCATGCTTGCAGAACCGCCGGCCATCAATCTCCTCCGGGATTGCCGCACTCCCTGCCGGCGGGGAGCTTTCGAAAAGGGCACGGCAGATCCGGGTCTTGCATCGTCCCGTCAGTTGGCTATACATCCCCCTGGAACAGGGACGGACACCGGTCTAGAAACACACCGGAAGGAAGACCAGAATGCCCATGACGTACGCATGCGCAGGGATACTGCTCATCGGCGCAGCAACCCCCGCCGGCGGCGGAGCCCGATCGGTCCGCACGGCACTGCCGGAGCCTGGAGCCCGGGCCGGGCAGCCCGCCGGAGCTTCGGCGGCCGCTGGCGCCGGGCCGGCAGCCGCGACCGTTGAAGGCTGGCCCGTGGACCTGGGGTCGCCGGGGGCGGGTTTTCCCTACACCCCCACGCTGTTCGACATCGACGGTGACGGCGACGACGAGATCTTCATGATGGGGGGCGAGGTGTTCGGCCTGGACGGCGACGGCAGCTTCCTGCCCGGCTGGCCCACCTCCGACATGCAGTACATGGGATACGCCAGCACCGGCCAGCTTCCCGGCCCCTCCTGCGCGGACATGGAGGCCGACGGTGACGTGGAGACCCTCTGGTCGGAGCGGGACTGGTACGCTGGGAGCTCGCACATGTGGAGCTTCAACGGCCGCGAGCCCGGCGGCGGCTGGATGCCGGGCTTCCCCCAGGAGGCACCCGACGAGGGCTCAAACGCCATTGCCTCGCCGTTCGTGCTGGGAGACGCCGACGGGGACGGCGACCTGGAGGCCTGGTCGGCCCATACGCTGGGGAACACCGGCGACTACTACCGGATCTCCGGCTTCGACCACCAGGGCACCAGGCTCTTCACCACCGACATCGATCCGGCGGAGCTGATACTGGACGTCTACTTCGGTGACCTGGAGGGCGACGGAACGGAGGAGTTCTTCGCCGTGGGGCTGCTGGCCGACTCCTACCGGCTTCACGCTTTCACCGCCGAGGGGGGCCACCGGCCCGGTTACCCCGTGGATCTGTTCGACCAGGGAAGCGGCTACGCCGCCTTCGGGCCGCCTGTGCCGGCGGACCTGGACGGAGACGGAGACCTGGAGATACTGGTGGGCTACACTATAGGCTCCGCCTCCACCGTGGAGGCCAGGCACCACGATGGCTCACCGGCGGAGGGCTTCCCCATCTCCATAGCCGGCGGAAGCCAGCTGTTCTATATCGGGCTGGGAGACATCACCGGCGACGGGGACCCGGAGCTGCTGGCCTTCGAGAACGAGCTGGCCGCCGACTACCGGGCCTGGGCCGTGGACATTGCCTCCGGGGAGACGCTGGAAGGCTGGCCGGTGACCATGGCCGACTGGCCCAAAGGATTTCCCACCGTGGTGGACGTAACCGACGACGGCCTGCAGGAGGTCTGCTGCACCACCGACGGAGGCGAGCTCTGGGCCATTCAGTCGGACGGGTCGGTGGCGGACGGCTTCCCGAAGGCCATGTCCACTACCTCAACATCCGGCGCAGCCGCAGGGGACATCGACGGCGACGGCCTCTACGAGCTGGTGGCCTGCACGTGGGACGGGCAGGCGTACGCCTGGGACACCGAAGGCACAGTCGCCGCGGACCGCGCCGACTGGCCCATGCGCGGGGTGGACGCCAGGAACACGGGGGTCTACCAGGGCTCGGGCGCAACCGGGCTGGAGCCCGAGGTCCCCGGTGCGGAGCTCCTGCCTGCGGCCAACCCCTCCGCGGGGTCGGTGGAGCTGCTGATGCCGGCCTGGGACTCCGCGGTACTGGAGGTCTACGACATTTCCGGCCGCAGGGTCTGCCGCATGGATGCATCCGGCCGGGCCAGCCTGGTGTGGGCCCCGGCCGGAGACACGCCCTCCGGGGTCTACGTGGCCAGGCTGCACAGCGGCGGCAGGTCCCTGTCCGCCGGCTTCGTCCTGCTGCGGTGACGATCCGTCCGCGCCGGGTGTAACGGCTGCGGCCGCGGGCCGTCGAATGGATGGAGGAGTCAATGGGCATCGGAACGGGAGGGACCATGCAGACAAGTACAGCGGCCGGAATGGCCCTCGCGCTGCTGGCGCTGGGCGCCTGCGGCGGATCGGAGGCGCCGGAGGGCGGCGAGGAGACGACTGACCGGAGACCGGACACCCTGCAGCTGGCGCCGGATGACAGCATCGGCGTACTGATGGGGGACTCGAACTACGTCTTCGGCACCATAGGCGAGGCGGTTCTCACCACTGATGGCGACATAGCCGTACTGGACGAGACCGGCGCCTGCGTGAAGGTGTACGACCGCGAGGGGAGCTTCCTGCGCAGGATCGGCCGGCGGGGAAGCGGCCCGGGCGAGCTGCTGGTCCCCGGGGGGCTGGCCGTGCTATCCGACGGCTCCTTCGCCGTGATGGACGCCCGCAGGGGCGGGGTCCACCGCTTCCTGGCAGACGGCACCTACGACAGCCTCTACATAGACTTCGAGGGCGACGGAGCACCGCAGTGGGCCTGGGGAGTGGACAGCATGGCCTTCGTGGCCAACTACCTGGACGACGAGATGGGCGAGGGCAGCATCGAGATGGTCTCCATGGTGGCCCGCTGGAGGGACCACAGGGAGCCGGAAGTGGTGTACTGGGAGCACAGGTTCCCCTACCGTCCGGAGGACATGGGCTCCTTCCTGGACAACGCCCTGTTCTCCTCGGCGTTCACCGCCGGCCGCGACGGCCGGGTCTACGTGGCCCCCATCTCCACCTCCGAGTACCGGATCAACGTCTACGGCCCCGAGGGGGACTCCCTGGGGGTCATCACCAGGGATATGCCCAGGGTGAGGAAGACTCCGGAGGAGATGGAGGAGGAGAGGCGGCTGATAACCGACATCCTGCGGGAGCGGGGGGTCCGGGAGGAGATGAACCGGTACGAGCCCGACCCCTACCGGTGGCTGATCCAGCCCCAGGGCCTGGGGGTGGACGGCCTCGGGAGGCTGTGGGTGCTGAACGGGGCCGCGGAGGAAACCGTGATGGACGTCTACTCGCCTCAGGGAGAGCACGTGGCTGTAGTGCGTCTGGAAGGCATACTGGAGGCCGACGGCGGCATGGGCATAGTCAAGGTGCAGGCCGACGCCATACTGGCCTGGTCGCTGCAGGCGGCGGACTACCCCAAGCTCTACGTCTACGGGCTTCCCGAGCTCTAAGCGCCCGCGGGCCGGGGGCTACTCTATGACGGCCAGGGTGTCCCCGGTCATCACCTTGCCCCCCTCCTGCACCGGAAGGGAGACCACAGTGCCGGCCCCGGGGGCCGGTATCTCGTTCTGCATCTTCATGGCCTCCAGGACCAGAAGGCCCTGGCCGGCCTCCACCTCATCACCCTCGGCCACCATCACCTTCACCACCAGCCCCGGCATGGGGGCGGTGATGTGGGCCTCTCCGGAGCCGGCCTCCTCCTCGGCCAGCTGCATGTACTCGTCGAAGACGCTGAAGGTGAAGGCCTCGCCCTCCACCGAGACGCGGTAGCTTCCCCCGCCCTCCCGCTCAACCTCCACGCTGTAGGAGCGGTTGTCCATCAGTATGGACATGTGGGCCGGGGAGAGCCTGGTGAGGCTGAGGCGGCGCTGGACCTCGTCCAGAAGCACCAGGTAGTGCTCCTCCCGCTCCCCGGCGTCCACCTCCCGGGGATCCACGCGGAACCTGCGCTCACCACTTCGAACGACGAAGGCCATTGCCGATCCTTCCCCGGAGCTTCCACCTGCTGGAGACGGTGCTGCGCCCGAAGCGCACGCTCCTGGTCTCGGAGGCGACTATGGCCGCAGCCATGGCCGCCACCTCTATGTGCCTGTCGGTCCTGGGATGCTCTATCTCCTCCACTATGCCCGTGTCGTACATGCCGGAGCGGAACCCCTCGTGGGCCAGAGCCTTCACGTGGAAAGGAACCGTGGTGTGAATCCCCCGCACCCGGTACTCCATCAGGGCCCGGCGCATGCGCGCCAGCGCCTCGGGGCGGTCCCGCCCCCACACCAGCAGCTTGGCTATGAGGGGGTCGTAGTAGAGGGTGACCTCCGAGCCCTCCTCCACTCCCGACTCCAGCCGCACCCCCGGGCCCGAGGGCTCCTCCAGCTCCACGATGGTCCCGGTGGAGGGCATGAAGCTCTCGGGGTCCTCGGCGCAGATCCGGCACTCGATGGCGGCCCCCCGCATCTCCACGTCCTCCTGGCTGAAGGACAGCGGCTCTCCGGCGGCCACACTGATCTGCTCCTTTACTATGTCCAGGCCGGTGACCAGCTCGGTCACCGGGTGCTCCACCTGCAGCCGGGCGTTCACCTCGCAGAAGTAGTATCTGCCGTCGGAGTCGACCAGGAACTCCACAGTGCCGGCGTTGTGGTAGTCGGAGGCCCTCACCGCCCTCTTGGCCGCCTCCCCCATCTCGGCCCGCAGCCCCTCGTCCAGGGCGCAGCTGGGGGACTCCTCGATGAGCTTCTGGAAGCGGCGCTGCACGGAGCACTCCCTCTCGCCGAGGTGGACAACGTTGCCGTGATGGTCGGCGACTATCTGTATCTCCACGTGCCGCGGCCGCTCCAGGTAGCGTTCCATGTACACGTCCGGGTCGTCGAAGGCCGCCGCCGCCTCGGCGGAGGCCTGCTCGAAGCCGGCCTGGAGCTCTCCGGCCTCCCGGATTATCCTGACCCCCTTACCGCCGCCGCCGGCGGCCGCCTTCAGCAGCACGGGCAGCCCGATGTCCTTCAGAGCACGCTCCGCCTCTCCGGGGTCGGATATGGGGTCGGTGGTGCCGGGCACTATGGGTATCCCCGCCTCCACCGCCATCCTGCGGGCCCTGGTCTTGTTGCCCAGCAGGGCCATGGACTCCGCCGTGGGGCCGACGAAGGTGATCCCCGCCTCCCGGCAGGCCCTGGGAAGGCCGGGATTCTCCGCCAGGAAGCCGTAGCCCGGGTGGATGGCGTCGCATCCGCTCTTCAGAGCGGTCTGGACTATCTCGTCTGTTCGAAGGTAGCTCTCCAGGGAGGCCGCCGGGCCGATGCAGTATGCCTCGTCCGCGTAACGAACGTGCTTGCAGGCCCGATCGATCTCGGAGTACACGGCCACCGACTGCAGCTCCATCTCCCGGCAGGCGCGGATGATCCGGAGGGCGATCTCGCCCCGGTTGGCCACCAGGATCTTCGACAGGCCGCTCACAGCGGCATGTTCCCGTGCTTGCGCTCCACCCGACGCTCCAGCTTGGTGGACAGCGAGTCCAGCGCCGCTATCAGCCTGTCCCGGGTCTCGGCGGGCCTGATCACCTCGTCGATGTAGCCGTGCTTCGCGGCGATGTAGGGGTTGTTGAAGGTCTCCTCGTAGTGGTCCACCAGCCTCTTGCGCTCCGCCTCCGGGTCGTCGGCCTTGGCCAGCTTCCGGCGGTGGAGGATCTTCACCGCCCCCTTCGCTCCCATGACGGCTATCTGGGCCGAGGGCCATGCGAAGTTGAGATCGGCCCCTATCTGCTTGGAGTTCATGGCTATGTAGGCCCCGCCGTAAGCCTTGCGGATCACCACAGTCACCCTGGGGACCGTGGCCTCGCAGAATGCGTAGAGCAGCTTGGCCCCCTCCTTGATCACCCCGGTGTGCTCCTGGCTCACGCCGGGGAGGAAGCCCGGGGCGTCCTCCAGGACTATCAGGGGGATGTTGAAGGAGTCGCAGAACCGAACGAACCTCGCGCCCTTGGCCGAGGAATGGGTGTCCAGGACGCCGGCCAGGTGTGCGGGCTGGTTGGCCACCACCCCCACCGTCCGGCCCTCCAGCCTTCCCAGCCCCACAACCAGGCTCCGGGCGTAGCCGGCATGTACCTCCAGGAAGGAATCCTCGTCCAGTATCCCCTCTATTACCTCCTTCATGTCGTAGGGGAGGGAGTCGTCGTCGGGAAGTACGCCCTCCAGCCTGTCGCCGCCGCCGCTGACCTTGCGCAGCAGCGAGCCCAGCTTGCCGCGCAGGCCCTTGCCCTCCTTCCGGTCGAGGACGGGAGGATCCTCCATGTTGTTCTGGGGAAGGTAGGTGAGCAGCTCGCGGATCCTGCTTATGCACTGCTGCTCGGAGCTGCAGCGGAAGTGGGCCACACCGCTTCTGGCGTTGTGGGCGGCGGCCCCGCCCAGCTCCTCGAAGGTCACCTCCTCGTGGGTCACCTCCCTTATGACGTCGGGCCCGGTGAGGAACATGTAGCTGGACTGGTCCACCATGAACACGAAGTCCGTGAGGGCGGGGGAGTAGACGGCGCCGCCGGCGCAGGGGCCCATGATGGCCGATATCTGCGGAATGACCCCGGAGCCGCGGACGTTGTTGCGGAAGACCGTGCCGTAGCCGGCCAGGGAGTCGATCCCCTCCTGTATCCGGGCGCCGCCGGAGTCCTTGATGTTCACCATGGGCGCGCCGTTCTTCAGGGCCAGCTCCTGGGTGCGGGCAATCTTCTCGGCGAACTCCTTCGAAAGCGACCCGCCCAGAACGGTGAAGTCCTCGGAGATCACGTAGACCAGCCTGCCGTGCACCGTGCCGTAGCCGGTTACCACGCCGTCGCCCAGGAAGCGCTTCTCCTCCATGCCGAAGTCGTGGCAGCGGTGGGTTACGAACATCCCCAGCTCCCGGAAGGAGTCCCTGTCCAGCAGCAGGTCCAGCCTCTCCCGGGCGGTGAGCCGTCCGGCCTCCCGCCGCTTCTCTATCTTCTCCTCCCCGCCTCCGAGCAGGGCCTCCCGCCGCAGGTCGTCAAGCCTGTCCATGTTGCTCCCTCCCCAGTTGGCTTCTCCTTACCCGTTTGATATGGCATGATGCACGGGACTTGCCAAGTGCAGGGGGGGCAGGAAGTAGGGGCCATGCGGTACCGGGAGGGAAATTCAGGTGCCGGGCGCTACCGGCGCAGAACCACGACCTTCCTGGTCTCGGAGACGCCCCCTGCGTGCCGGGCGCAGAGGAGG
>Ga0207797_1002681_pt1 | contig 12251 bp, 12 predicted proteins | sample PRCRCaboRojoPR_6_FD_187275 | JGI IMG/M metagenome (GOLD analysis project Ga0207797, IMG submission 187275) | Marine sediment microbial community from Cabo Rojo, Puerto Rico - PR CR 10% Liquid 1 (SPAdes) | ecosystem: Environmental > Aquatic > Marine > Coastal > Sediment | place: Cabo Rojo, Puerto... | reverse complement strand
CGTCTCCGCGCGGGACCCGACCGAGGAGCAGGCCGAGCACGTCGAGCAGCGCGCCGAGGACGGCCCCATCGAGGTGACCCGCCTCCAGCACAAGCGCGACGGCGCCGGCTGGCTGGACGACGTCACCAGCTACCTGTTCGTAGTGGACCTCGACAGCGGCGAGGAGCGCCGGCTCGACGACGCCTACGGCGCGGGCTCGTTCGAGCCGCTGGGCGGGCTCCAGCCCGCGTGGGGGCCGGACGGCCGCATCGCCTTCCTCAGCAACCACACCGAGCGTCCGGACGACTCCGCCGTCGTGGACGTGTTCACCGTCCAGCCGGACGGGTCGGGGCTGGAACAGCTCACCGACGGGGAGCACTACTGCAACAGCGTGGAGTGGTCGCCGGACGGCCAGCGGCTGGCCGTGGTCGCCCGCGACCCGCCGATGAACTGGTACCGGCCGGCGGAGGTGTACGTGCTCGACGCCGACAGCGGGCGGTTCGAGTCCGTCTCGGACGACCTTGACCGGACGGTGGCGCTCGGCGGCGCGGCGGCGTGGCTGGACGAGGAGACGCTTGTGGCGCCGGTCGGCGACGAGGGGCGCAGCAGGCTGGTCCGCTGTCACGCCGACGGCAGCCCTGCGGAGCGGGCGTTCGACGCGCAGGGCGAGTACCGGAACGTGGCGGGGCTGGCCGTCGGCGGCGGCCGGGTGGCCGTGGCCCTCACCACGCCGGGCGAGCCGGCGGAGCTGTACGCGCTTGACGGACTCGCCGAGCCAACCCGGCTCACGGGGTTCAACGACGACATGGTCGACGACCTCCCGCAGCCGGGCTGCCAGCGGCTCCGCTACGAGACCGGCGACGGCCGCGAGGTGGAGGCGCTCGCGTTCCTCCCGTCGGGGTTCGACCCCGAGGACAGCGAGCCGCGGCCGGTCGTCGTGAAGATCCACGGCGGCCCGATGAGCTACGACACCCCCGGGTTCGACTTCTTCACCAGCTACCTCGCCAGCGAGGGGTACGTCGTGCTGAAGGTGAACTACCGGGGGTCGACCTCCTACGGCCGGGCGTTCTCGGAGGCGCTGATGGGGAGCCGCGGCGACCTGGAGAGCGAGGACATCCTCGCCGGCGTCGACCGGCTCGTGGAGTTGGGGTGGGCCGACCCCGACCGGCTGTTCGCGACGGGGTTCTCCTACGGCGGTATCACCAGCGCCCACCTCGCGGTGCGCACCGACCGGTTCGCCGCCATCGCGCCCGAGCACGGCATCTACGACTTCCACTCCAACTTCGGCACGGACGACAACCACCTCTGGCACGAGGAGGAGTTCGGGCTCCCGTGGGAGGAGCCGGACACCTACCGAGAGATCTCCTCGCTGACCGACGTCGACCAGGTAACGACGCCGCTGCTGATAACCGCGGGCCAGCAGGACTGGCGCTGTCCGCCGACCCAGGCCGAGCAGCTGTACGTCAGCGTCCGCAAGCAGGGCGTGGACGCGAAACTGGTCATCTACCAGGACGAACACCACAACGTGGGGGACCCGAGCCGGGCGATCCACCGGATGCGGGCGCTGGCGGAGTGGTTCGCGGAGCACGACCCGGCCTGAGAGGCCTGTCGGGTCCCTCGCAAATCGTTTAACCGTTCGCGCATTACGGCGGGCATGGGCATCCTCTCACGCGCCTCGTACGTCCTCCGGTCGAAGGTGAACGGTCTCCTCAACCGGGCCGAGGACCCCAACGAGACGCTGGACTACTCCTACGAGCAGATGCGCGACGAGCTCCAGCAGGTGAAACGGGGCATCGCGGATCTCACCACCCAGAAGAAGCGCCTGGAGATCCAGAAGCGCCGCCTCGAGGAGAACGTCGACAAGCACAACCGCCAGGCCCGCCAGGCCGTCGAGCAGGACCGCGACGACCTCGCGCGGAAGGCCCTCGAGAAGAAGAAACAGAAAATGACCCAGATCGAGGAGCTGGAGACCCAAATCGCCGACCTCCAGGACACCCAGGACCAGCTCGTCGAGAAGAAGGACACCCTCCAGTCCCGCATCGAGGAGTTCCGCACGAAAAAGGAGACGATGAAGGCCCGCTACAACGCGGCCGAGGCCTCCTCGCGGGTGTCCGAGGCGATGACCGGCGTCGGCGAGAACATGGAGGACCTCTCGCGGTCGATCGAGCGCGCCGAGGAGCGCACGGAGGACATGGAGGCCCGCGCCGAGGCGATGAACGAACTCGAGGAGACGGGCGCGTTCGACAGCCCGCTCAGCGACAAGGACGACATCGACCGCGAGCTGGAGGAGCTCTCCACCGACAGCGAGGTCGAGGCCGAGCTGGAGACCCTGCGCGCCGAGATGGGGAAGGAGTCCGCCGAACCGGACGCCGAGGCCGACAGCGAGCCGGTCGACGTCGAGGTGTCGGGCACCGACGAGGAGGTCGAGGCCGAACTGGAGGAGCTGAAAGACGAGGAGAGCTAGGAACCGGTACGGCTTAGTGAGAAAGCCCCCGCGCTAGGGTATGAACGACCAGCGGGTGCTCGTGACCGGCGGTGCGGGGTTCATCGGGTCGAACCTCGCGAACCACCTCGCGGGGGACAACGAGGTGGTCGCGCTGGACGACGAGACGCTCGGGACCCCCGACAACCTCGACTCGGAGGTAGAGTTCGTCGACGGGAGCGTGCTGGACGAGGAGCTCCCGGCGGACGTGGACGCCGTGTTCCACCTTGCGGCGCTGTCCTCGCTGACGATGCACGAGGGGAGCCGCCAGAACCTGCGGCAGGGCGCACGGGTGAACGTCGAGGGGTTCATCAACACCGTCGAACAGGCCCGCGAACACGGCTGTGACACGGTCGTGTACGCCTCCACCTCGTCGGTGTACGGCGACCGCACGGAGCCCTCGCCGGAGTCGATGCCCATCGAGGCCCGCACCGGCTACGAGGCCTCCAAGCTCGCCCGGGAGCGCTACGCGGAGTACTTCTCGAACTACCACGACATGAGCGTCGCCGGGCTGCGCTTCTTCTCGGTGTACCAGGGGTACGAGGGCGCCGAGGGCCACAAAGGGGAGTACGCCAACATCGTCGCGCAGTTCGCCGACGACCTCGCCCACGGTCGGCCCCCGAAGGTGTACGGCGACGGCAGCCACACCCGGGACCTGACCCACGTCAGCGACATCGTTCGGGGGATCGAACTCGCGGCCGACCACCGGCTCGACGGCGTGTACAACCTCGGCACCGGCGAGCAGTACTCCGCCAACGACGTGGTCGCGGAGCTCCAGCGCGTGCTCGGCACCGACATCGAGCCGGAGTATGTCGAGAACCCCATCGACGAGAGCGTGTTCGTCAGCGACACGATGGCTGACGCGACGAAGATGCACGAGGCGACCGGCTGGGAGGCCGAGGTCGGCTTCGAGGAGGGGATGCGGCGCGTCTGCGAGCCGTACCTGTAGGTCCGCTCGGTTCGAGCGGCCGTCCCGGGTACGGAGGCTGGAGTCGGCCGTTCGGGCCCGAACGAGCCGGGGTACGTAGCGGTCGACGACCGGGTCGTTCACGTTCCCCATTAGGGTTTACCCGTTCTCCCGGTAGCCGACCGCATGGTCGACGTGCCCTCCGTCTCCCGCCGCCGGATGCGCTGCTGCGGCTCGACGTCGCCACCGGGAGCGAGCGGGACCGGATCACGTATCCGACCGAGCGGCGCGCCTTCTCGCCGGGGGTCGCCGACGGCACCCTCCTTGTTCCGACGTCGGAGCGGCTGCTCGCCTACACGTGACTCCGGGGGCGATACCGGGCCAACCGTTCGGTGGGTGTGCGGCGTCCCACGCTGTCCGTCTCACCCTCGTACCGCGGCGGTGTCCCGCTCGCTCCAGCTCCGGTGTCGCACCCCTCGCGCGAGGACCAGTGTGCCGACGACCGCGAGGAAGTCCCGACCGATCGACCCGAACACGTCGACCCACAGGCGCACTGTGCCCGGTTCCGCCGCGAACGTGTCCGACGTCATCAGGGATACGAGCGGGTGGGGAGCAACCCCGACGTACTGTCCGAGGAGGCTCCCGGCGAGGACCCCCGCGAACAGACCGAGGAGGAACCGACCGGTCAGCGGTAGCTCCGGTCCGAGGCCGCTGGTCACGTAGTAGGCCACGAACAGGAGCCCCGGCACAACGAGGTACGTTCCACCGACGCCGACGACCCAGTCCACGACCGTCCGGGCCGTGAGAACCGTCTCCTCGCGTACCGAGTACTGGTACGACCGGGTGACGTTCTCGAAGAACAGTGTCACGGCGGCTACGACGACGAGGGGGCGTGACTTCACCCGCGACAGTGAGCCGAGCGCGTTCCGGAGAGCCATACCGACTCCCACGTTGGCTGTCACCAATAGCTTGGTTCGGATGAGAGCACGTGCCCCAGAACCGTTGGCACCACCCCGCCCCCTGCCCGGCTCGACCGGCTGGTGGAACCGACAGGGGAGTACCGGCAGGTCGACCCGGAGCGGGGCGAAGCGACTCGTCCGACCGTACCCCGGTCGTCACCACCGGTCGGTCGGGACCCGCTCGTCTCGACCGCCTGTGCCCCCGTGGACAGCATCACAGTTCCGCGGTCGTCGGGGAGCTGGCGGGCCCCGCAGGTCGGCTGCCCCGGACCGCACGGCTTTTGCTCCGACCCTGCCAAGCGAGGGTGTGCTCTCCGTCGAGCTCCACTGTCACTCCGAGGGGTCCTACGACGGGCGCGACCCCGTGGAGCTGTTGCTCGAGCAGGCCGCCGCCGTGGGGCTCGACGCGCTCGCGGTCACCGACCACGACGAGCTGACGGAGTCGCTGCGGGCCGCCGAACTCGCCCCCGAGTACGGGCTGGTCGGCATCACGGGGATGGAGGTGACCAGCGAGGCCGGCCACGTGCTCGGCCTCGGGGTCACCGAGGAGGTCCCTCCCGGGCTGCCGTTCGGGGAGACGCTGGACCGCATCCACGCCCAGGGCGGCATCGCCGTCGTGCCCCACCCGTTCCAGGAGGCCCGCCACGGGGTGGCCCGCCACGTCTCCCGGGAGGAGCTGGCGTCGGCCGACGCCATCGAGGTGTACAACTCCCGGCTGTTCACCGGGCGCTCGAACCGGCAGGCCCGCCGGTTCGCCGAGCGCCGCGGCCTCCCGATGACCGCCGGCAGCGACGCCCACGTCGCCGAGATGGTGGGCCAGGCGGTCACCCACGTCGGCAGCGAGGAGCGCACCGCCGGCGCCATCCTGGAGGCCGTCGCCGAGGGCCGCACCAGCGTCGTCGGCAAGCGCACCCCCTGGCGCATCAGCCTCCGGCAGTTCTCCGGCGGCGTGAAGCGCCGGCTCGTCGCGGCCGCGGCCGCGCTGTTCGCCTGACCGTACCGCCCGAGCCCCGCAGCTAAGTGCCGCGGGGCCGACCCGCGGGCATGAGCCTCGACACCGAGCGGGTCCGGACGGTCACCTTCGACTCCTACAGCACGCTGCTCGACGTCGGCTCGGCCGCCCGGGCGCTGGAGGGAGTGGTCGACGACCCCGCCGCGGTGGCCGCGGAGTGGCGCCGCAGCGCCCTGGAGTACTCGCTGGTCGCCGGCCGGCTCGACGCCTACGAGACGTACGACGACCTCCACCGGCGCGGCCTGGAGTACGCGCTGGCCGCCGAGGGGGTCGAGCCGAGCGAGGAGGAGGTCGCGGAGATCAACGCCGTCTACCACGACCTGGAGCCGTTCGAGGACGTCACGGAGGGGTTCCGGCGGCTGGACACGGCGGGCTACTCGCCGTCGGTGCTGTCGAACGGCGACCCCGCGATGCTCGAGTCGCTGGTCGAGTCGACCGGCATCGCCGAGCACGTCGACACCGTCGTCAGCGCCGACGAGATACAGACGTTCAAGCCCGAGCCCGCGCTGTACGAGCACGCCGCCGAGCGGGTGGGGACGCCCATCGGGAACGTCGCCCACGTCGCGGCCCACTGGATGGACGTCCAGGGCGCCGGCCACGCCGGGATGCAGGGGGTGTGGATCGACCGCGCCGGGGAGCCCTGGCCCACCTTCGACGGGGAGCCGGCGCTCGCTGTCGACTCGATTCTGGAGCTGTGTGACCTGCTGGGCGCCTAGTCGACGGCCGCTATCGCCCGTCGGCCGATCTCGGCGACGTCCGCCTCCAGGGCGTCCTCGGCCCGCAGCTCCGCGGGCGTGAACCACTCCCAGCGCTCGGGGTCGGCCTCGTCGTCGCCGGCGGGGGCGATCTCCCGGCTCGGGACGGCGCCGTAGTACACGAGGTCCACGTGCTGGTGACCGACCCGGCCGTCGTGGACGTTCACGTCGGCGAGCTGGACGTGTGCGGGCTGGGGGAGCGAGCGCACGGTCGCCGAGTCGATGCTCTCGCGCTCGGCGACGATGTCGACCGCCAGGCCCGTCTCCTCGCGGGCCTCCCGGACCGCGGCCTCGTGGGGGAGTTCGTCGCGGTCGACGTGGCCCCCGGGCGGGAGCCACTTGCCCAGCCGCTCGTGCTCGTGGAGCGCGGTGGCGCCGTCGTTGACGACGTACACCGTCGCGGTGAAGTGGCGGGTCGTCTCCATACCGCGAGCGGGAGCGCCGGCCGGTTGTAGCTGGCTATCCTCACCGGTTCCGGTCGATCCACTCGCAGAACTCGTCGAAGTCTCGCGCCCCGGCCTGATCGGCGATGCTCCGAAGCGTTCCCGTATCGATTTCGTCGTGCAGGGTACCGGGACAGTCCGAGCATCCGAGTCGTGGTCCTCCGGTGGCTCCCAGCGGAGGATCGCGTGATCGCCGTTCGTCCGGTCCCACTCGTAGATGCCACTGTTCACATCACCGTGACGACCTCTCTACCGGAGAACGGCCCACGAGACATCTCGGCGCCCTCAGTCGAAGATGTCGGAGTCGTCAGCTGAACCAGACACGTTCCGCTCCGGGTCGATTCCGAGGTCCCGGAGACTCTCGTCAGCCGGTGGCTCGCCAGCGCCGTGGTACCCGGCTACCGCCTCGTCGAGGTTCTGGAGCGCGGACTGTCGGGTCGGTCCCTGTGACGTGACTCCGGTGTCCTCGTCGCGAGCGATCCACAGCTCACCGCTCTCCCCGAGGGACAACGAGATGTTGACCGGCGACGCTGTGCCCTCTTCGCCGGAGTCGTCGGTGTCTGTGCTCACGGGGTCACGGAGGCGTGGTCGGGATATAAACTTGATGTGGCCACCCGGCCGCGTGTCTCCGATGGGTAGTACGGAGGACCCACAGCCTGTGCGGTAGTGCTGCCGGCCGCTGGTCTCTGCTGTCTGCGTTACGACACAGCTACCGCAGGTCGTCGATGGTGAGCACACCCTCGCGGGCGGCGATGCGGAGCCGGCGCTCGGCGGACAGTTCGTCCCAGTCCTCGGGGCGGGCCTCGTCGGGAACGTCGTCGATGCGGTCGGCCAGCCCCTCGCGGACGTAGCCGCCGAAGCCACAGTCGTTCTCGCAGGTGCGCAGCATCGCCGGCACTCGGAAGGAGCGCTCCGTTGTCGCGCCACACACCGGACAGAGGTAGCGCGTCACAGCGAGGGCGCGCTCTCCTCGGCCTCCAGCAGCTCGTGGTAGCGGTTGCGGATGGTGACCTCCGAGATGTTGGCGACCTCGCTCACCTCGCTCTGGGTCACCTTCTCGTTGGTGAGCAGTGAGGCGGCGTACACCGACGCCGCCGCGAGACCCACGGGCGACTTGCCCGAGTGGATGCCCTGCTGTTTGGCGCTTTTCAGCAGTTTCCGGGCGCGGCGTTCGGCCTCCTCGGACAGCCCCAGGTCGCTGGCGAACCGGGGGACGTAGCTCTCGGGGTCGGCGGGCTGGATCTCCAGATTGAGCTGTCGTACCACGTAGCGGTACGTGCGGGCGATCTCGTCCTTCTCGACGCGGGAGACACCGCTGATCTCGTCCAGCGAGCGGGGGGTCCCCGCCTGGCGGGCACTGGCATACAGCGACGCGGTGGCGACGCCCTCAATGGAGCGGCCCGGTAGGAGGTTCTCGTCGAGGGCACGGCGGTAGATGACGCTGGCAGTCTCCCGGACGTTCTCCGGGAGGCCGAGCGCGCTGGCCATGCGGTCGATCTCGCCGAGCGCCTGCTTCAGGTTGCGCTCCTTGGAGTCCCGGGTGCGGAACCGCTCGTTCCAGGTGCGCAGGCGCTGCATCTTCTGGCGCTGGCGGGAGTTCAGCGACTTCCCGTAGGCGTCCTTGTCCTGCCAGCCGATGTTCGTCGACAGGCCCTTGTCGTGCATCATCTTCGTCGTCGGGGCGCCGACCCTCGACTTCTCGTCTTTCTCCTTGGAGTCGAACGCGCGCCACTCCGGCCCGCGGTCAATCTCGTCCTCCTCGACGACCAGGCCACAGTCGCTGCAGACGGTCTCGCCGTGCTCGGAGTCGGCCTGCAGGCGGCCACCACACTCTGGACAGGCGAGCCGGTCGCTCTCCTCGGTCTCCTCGCTCTCTCGTGCGTGTTCGCGGATGCTCGTGTCGGTCATTGATAAGCGGCGGGCGTCACGCCCAGAAGCGGGCAGTATCAGATGGGTGGTCAGCGAAGGACTTAAATCTAATGACCGCACTATGCTCTGAACTTGGCGTTCGTGGGCGGCTCGCGACGGGCCGGTCGGCGGGGGTTTGGCGGTCCCACGAGCGGTGTCGAAACCCTTAGTGCGCGGGCAGGAGTGGTCAGCGTCATGAGCGAGACGGACGGCGCGGTCGGCCCGGAGGAGGTGCGCCACGTGGCGGATCTAGCGCGGGTCGGGCTCAACGAGGACGAACTCGACCGGTTCGCCGACCAGCTGTCGGACGTGCTGGCGTACTTCGAGGCGCTTGACGACGTCCCCGAGGTCGACGCCGAGCCGGAGCTGACGAACGTGCTCCGGGCCGACGAGGAGCGGGACTGCCTGGACCGCGAGGCCGCACTCAGCAACGCCCCCGAGCGCGAGGACGGCTACTTCAGGGGGCCACGGGTGTCATGAGCGAGCTGGGCGCGTTCATCACCCGCGAGGAGCTGTCGGGCGCGGGGTCGGGCCCCCTGGCCGGCCGGACGGTGGCGGTGAAGGACAACATCTCCACCGAGGGCGTCGCGACCACCTGCGGCTCGCGGATGCTGGAGAGGTACGTCCCCCCCTACGACGCGACCGTCGTCGAGCGGCTTCGCGAGGCCGGCGCGACCGTCGTCGGCAAGACCAACATGGACGAGTTCGGGATGGGGACCACCACCGAGACCAGCGCCTTCGGCCCGACCCGCAACCCCGTGGACCGCGAGCGCGTGCCGGGCGGCTCCTCCGGGGGATCGGCCGCGGCCGTCGCAGCCGGCGAGGCCGACCTCGCGCTGGGCAGCGACACCGGCGGCTCCATCCGCTGTCCGGCGGCGTTCTGTGGCGTGGTCGGCATCAAGCCCACCTACGGGCTCGTCTCCCGGTACGGGCTGGTGGCGTACGCCAACTCCCTCGAGCAGATCGGTCCGCTGGCACGGAGCGTCGAGGACGCCGCTGAACTGCTGGACGTGCTCGCGGGCCCGGACGAGCGCGACGCCACCACCCGGTTCGACAGCCGCGAGGGCGGCCACCCCGCGGCGGGGGCCGACTACGCCGCCGCCGCGGACGGCGACGTCGAGGGCACCACGGTCGGTGTCGTGACGGACCTCGTCGAGGGCGCCGACGAGCGGGTGATCGAGACCTTCCACGACGCGCTGGAGGGCCTGGAGTCCCAGGGCGCGGAACTGGTCGAGGTGTCGCTGCCCTCCCTGGAGACCGCCGTACAGGCGTACTACGTCATCGCGATGTCCGAGGCGTCCTCGAACCTGGCGCGCTTCGACGGCGTGCGCTACGGTCCCGAGGGCGGTGACGGCGACTGGAACGAGGCCTTCGCCGAGGTCCGCGAGAAGGGGTTCGGCGACGAGGTGAAGCGGCGAATCCTGCTCGGCACGTTCGCGCTGTCGGCAGGCTACCAGGAGAAGTACTACGAGAAGGCCCAGGACGCCCGGGCGTGGGTGAAACAGGACTTCGACAGCGCGCTGGAGGAGGCCGACGTGCTCGCCTCGCCGACGATGCCGGTGCTCCCGTTCGAACTCGGCGAGGGGCTGGAGGACCCGATGCGGATGTACCTCGCGGACGCGAACACCGTCCCCGTGAACCTCGCGAACCTGCCCGCCATCTCCGTCCCCGCGGGCACGGCCGACGGGCTCCCCGTCGGGTTGCAGCTCATCGGCCCCGCCTTCGGCGAGGAGGCGATCATCCGGGCCGCGAGTGCCGTGGCGTAGCCCACCTGATTTCTGTCACGCGGCAGCCTCCCTTCCCGACCAGCGGCGGGCGGGACTGGAAGGGGCGGCCGTCCCGGCGAACCCGGACGACGCAAGCACCACAGGAGGGAGTGAGCAGAGCGAACGACCGACGAGGAGCGCAGCGAATCCCGGGAGCCGAGACGGCCGGGGCTTCCCGGGCGGTGTCCGCGGTTGTAGCGCCTGCCACACCAGCCCCGGGACGACCTCGACAGCACCCCACGGTTAAGTCCGGCCGCGCCGTCCGGCGACCATGACCTCCAGCGAGCGCGAGCGCACCGGCGCGGACCTGTTCGTCGAGACCCTCCGGGAGTACGGCGTCACGCGCGTGTTCGGCAACCCCGGAACCACCGAACTGCCCGTCCTGCGGGCCATCGACGACAGCGACCTGGAGTACGTGCTCGGCCTCCACGAGGACGTCGCCGTCGGCGCCGCGGCGGGGTACGCCCAGGCGCGGCGCTACCACTCCCACGACGACCAGAGCGTCCAGCCCGTCGGGGTGGCGAACCTCCACATCACCCCAGGGCTGGCCCACGGCCTGGGCAACGTGTACGGCGCCGCCTGGGCCGGCGCGCCGCTGGTCGTCACCGCGGGCAACCACGAACTGGACTTCCGCCACGAGGAGCCGCTGCTGACGGGCGACCTCGAGCGGATGGTCGAGCAGTTCTGCAAGTTCTCGGCGGAGGTGACCGACGTGAACGCGCTCCCCGGCCTGCTCCGGCGGGCGTTCCGTATCGCGCTCACGCCGCCGACGGGGCCGGTGTTCCTCGCGCTCCCGTTCGACGTGATGCTGGCAGCCACCGACGCCGACCCGGAGCCACTGGGGCCGGTGCCGACGCCGGGCCCGGGCGATCCCAACCAGTTAGAGGCGGCCGCGGACTTGCTGGTCGACGCCGAGGACCCGGTGCTGGTGTTCGGCGACGGGGTGGCCCGGGCCGGCGCCGTCGAGGAGGCCGTCGCGTTCGCGGAGGCCGTCGGCGGCCGTGCCCACGCGGAGATACTGGCCTGCGAGGTGAACTTCCCCGCCGACCACGAGCAGTTCGTCACGTACGTCCCGCCCGACGAAGGGCTAGCGTCGATGCTGCTGTCGGGGGACACGGTGTGTCTGGTCGGCTGCTCGACGAACACGACGCTGATGGCCCACGAGGAGCCGCTGATCGATTCGGAGACGGCCTGCATCCACGTCGGCGCCGGCGCGGACGACCTGGCGAAACACCAGCCCGCGGACGCCGCCGTCGTCGCGGACCCGGGCGAGGCGATGGCGGCGCTGACCGACCGGCTCCGGGAGCGCATCGAGCCGGCGACGCTGGCCGACCGGCTGGAGCACACCGCCGCCATCCGGGAGTCCCTCCAAGGCACCATCCGCTCGATGGGCGAGGACGACACCCCCGAGGGCGAGACCCGGCCCTCGAAGGCCGACCTAGTGGACGCGCTGATGGAGGTCGTCCCGGACGCGCAGGTGGTCGACGAGGGGATTACGGCGAAGTACCCGCTGCTGACGCGCTGGCCGCTGGGCGAGCGGTCGCTCATCTCCAACAAGGGCGGCGGCCTCGGCTACGGCCTGCCCGCCAGCGTCGGCGCCGCGTTCGCCGCCCGCGAGCGCCGCGCGGAGGGCGGCGACCCCGCGCCGGTGGTCGGCTACGTCGGCGACGGCTCGTACCTCTACTACCCGTCGGCGGTGTACACGGCCGCCCGCTACGGGCTGGACCTGACCGTCGTCGTTCCGGACAACCGCAACTACCGCATCCTGAAGGACAACGCCGTCGCCGCGTTCGGGGGGACGGACGCCGAGCACAGCTACGACGGGATGGACATCGACCCGCCGGTGGACCTGCCGGCCAACGCCGAGAGCTACGGCGCGACCGGCCACCAGGTCGAGACGCCCGACCGCCTGCAGGAGACCCTGGCCGAAGCGGTCGAGGGCGAGAGCACCCACGTGGTGGACGTGCTGGTCCACGACTGAGGCCATCGACGGTCCTATTTACGGCCGGCACGTAGCGGAGGTATGACCGACGAGGCGGG